>VYLD01000231.1_pt1 | contig 19422 bp, 17 predicted proteins | sample 5114401 | NCBI WGS metagenome assembly VYLD01 (sample SAMN12291783, study PRJNA351875) | freshwater metagenome | isolation source: freshwater lake | place: USA: Michigan, Gull Lake | collected 2013-08-08 | reverse complement strand
CACCTGGGCTCAAGACGCCTACCTCAAGGCCTCCAATTACGAGCGGGGTGACGCCTTCGGCGCCTCGGTCTGCCTGAGCTCGAACGGCACCACCCTCGCAGTGGGGGCGGCCGGTGAGGACAGCAGCGCCACCGGCGTCAACGGGAACCAGGCCGACAACTCGGCGCCAGGCAGTGGCGCCGTCTACATCTTCCGCCGCACCGGCGGCACCTGGGCCCAGGAGGCCTACCTCAAGGCCTCCAACACCGGGCAGGGTGACGGATTCGGCGCACCTGGGCTCAAGACGCCTACCTCAAGGCCTCCAATTACGAGCGGGGTGACGCCTTCGGCGCCTCGGTCTGCCTGAGCTCGAACGGCACCACCCTCGCAGTGGGGGCGGCCGGAGAAGACAGCAGCAGCACTGGCGTCAACGGCACCATGGACAACTCCGCTCTCCAGAGCGGCGCCGTCTACGCCTTCGCGAGGTGAAGTGGGGCTCGCACTGCCCCCATGAACCACTGCTATCGTGGGCGTCTCCCATGCGAGCGCCCGTCGCCGTCGCCCGCCCTCCGTCTTTTCTGCAGCACCTGCTGCTGCTGTGGCAGCTGCGGCTCACCATCGGGCTGAACACCACTGACGGCCGGCACCGGTGGGTGTCGGTGCTGGGGTTCATCGCCTCGGCCTCGCCGTCGCTTCTGCTCGCGGCCACCTTCTTCGGCGTCATGCAGCACCCGGTCGTCACGGAGTCGGACGCGTGGGGCGACTTTTTGGTGCGGCTGCTGCTCTTCGTCACCAGCGCGACGTGGGTGACGTGGCCGCTGTTGTCGGCGGGGGTCGATGACCATTCTGAGGTGTCGAGGTACGCGGCGTTTCCCATCTCGAGCTTCCGGCTGATGCTGGCGTCGACCTTCGCCACCCTCTTCGAGCCGCGCAGCCTCGTCTTCTACGGGCCGCTGGTGGGCGCCACGGCCGGGTACCTGCGCTACCGCCCGCCCGGCTCGTGGCTGCTGGTGCTGGTGGGCTTCGGCGGGTACGTGCTGTTCAACGCGGCGCTGTCACGAGTGGGGCTGCACGTGATGCTCAACCTGCTGCGGCAGCAGCGCAGCGCCGAGCTCATCGGCTCTGGCTTCCTGGTCACCCTGGTGGCGGCGTCCTTCATTCCAGCGGTGAACACCGAATGGCTGTTGCACCTCAACGAGGTGGGCGCCTCGGCGGTGCCCGATTCCATCATCGAAGACGCGGCGCTGGCCCTGGGCCGGTTCCCCACCGGGTGGTTCGGTCACCTGCTGCGCGTCTCCTGGGCCGGGCGGCTCGACCTGGCGCTGGCGGACGCCTTCGGCATGCTCGAGCTGGCGATGGTGGGGCTGGTGGTGGCGTGGGGGCTGTTGCTGCAGTTCCATCGGGCGGCCGGGCGGGGCGGCGCGGTCTCGGCCAGGGCGCGCACCGCGAACCCCTTCTCACGCACCCGCGCCACCTTCTCGACGCTGGTGGTGCGGGAAGCCATCGACCTGTGGAACAACCCGCGCGCGCGGCTGCTGGCCTCGGTGCCCTTCGTGCTGGCGATTCTGCTCAAGCTCCTGTCCGGCCGGGCGCTCTTCGTCTTCCTGCTGGGAGCCAGCGCCGACGCGTGGGTGCTGGGCTCGCTGTCGGTGTACGGGGCCATCGTGTTGTCGTCGACGTTCTCGCAGAACGCCTTCGCCTACGACGGGCATGGCTTCACGGTCTTCCTGGCGGCGCCGGTCAACCTCGGCGAGGTGCTCAAGGCGAAGAACGTGGTGCACGGCGCCGTGGGCGCGCTGATGGGCACGCTGGTGGTGCTCTTCTACGTGCCCTACTTCCACGCGGGCGGCTGGCTCGACGTGGCCTGCGCGCTGGTGGCGGTGGCGGTGCTCATTCCGGTCCTGTTGACCGCGGGCAATTACCTGTCGCTGTTCTTCCCGGTGAAGTTCCACGCCAACCTCAAGCGCCGCGACAAGCTGCCCTTCGTGGCGTCGATGCTGGGCCTCTTCGCGGCGTCGGTGGGCACGGCGCCGTTTGCGCTGGCGATGAAGGCGGTGGGCAACGGCGGGCCGACGCTGAAGACGCTGTGGGCGTTGAGCCTGGCTGCGGCGGCGGCGGCGCTGGTGTACCGGCTCACCCTGCCGCAGGTGATGGGGCTGCTTCAGCAGCGACGGGAATTCATTCTGCGGGCCGTCACCCGGGAATGAGGGCCACGCACCGGAAACGCACATGGGTTCGCCCGACACCACCGCTCAGCTGCTCGCAGCCCTCGAGGCCCGCGTCTTCGCGAGCCCAGATGACGAGGCCCTTCGCCAGGTCGCGGGTGACGGCGTCATCACCAGGGCTGACCTGCCGCGGCGCTTGAAGAAGTTCGCCCGCCACCTGGTCGCGAGCCGCTGACCCCTTCAAGCCCGCTTTCGTCGATGATGGGTGCTTCGGCCCTACGAAAGCGTGGGCCGGTCGTGGCCAGCGTCGAATGCGTGGCCCACAGAGGTCGTGGGGTGTAGCCCCGCTGCGGTGCGCGCCTGGTATTCCGACCCGTTCGAGGTGCCGCTCCCCGAGGGGCACCGCTTCCCGATGGCGAAGTACCGGCGGGTGCGCGAGCGGCTGCTGGAAGACGGCGTACTCACCGCCGACGCGCTCGAGCTGTCGACGCCGGTGTCCCGCCAGGCGCTGCTGACCGTGCACACCGAGGCCTATGTGAGGGCCTGCTTCGAGGGCACCTTGACCGAGGCCGAGGTGCGCCGCATGGGGTTCCCCTGGAGCGAAGCGTTGCTGCAGCGCTCGCTGGCCTCGGCGGGCGGCACCCTCTCGGCGGCCCGGTACGCGATGGCGCACGGCTTTGCTGGCAACCTGGCCGGCGGCACCCACCACGCGCACGCCGACTTCGGGGCTGGCTATTGCGTGTTCAACGACCTGGCGCTCACCGCGGTGACCCTGCTGCGCGAGCAGCTGGTCGAGCGGGTGCTGGTGGTCGACCTCGACGTCCACCAGGGCGACGGCACCGCGGCGCTGCTGCGTGACGAGCCGCGGGCCTTCACCTTCTCGATGCACGGCGCGAAGAATTTTCCTTTTCGAAAGCAGGTGTCGACGCGCGACGTCGAGCTGCCCGATGGCTGTGAAGACGCCCACTACCTGGCGCTGCTCGACGAGCACCTGCCGCAGGTCTTCGAGGCCAGCGCGCCGTCGCTGGTGCTGTACCAGGCGGGGGTCGACGCGCTTCAGGCAGACGCGCTGGGCCGCCTGGCCCTGTCGCACGCGGGGCTGCGCGCGCGAGACCGGCGGGTGTTCGACCTCTGCTGGAGCCGCGCGGTGCCGGTGGCGGTGACCCTCGGGGGTGGGTATTCACGGCCCATCGACGCCACCGTCGAGGCGTGCGTGGGCACCTGGGTCGAGGCCCGGCGACGCTACGGCTAAAGCCGCGAGCCTCACGCTGGCCGCTTGAGCAGCAGGCCCAGGAACGGCAGCGGGTACAGCAGCAGGAACGCGTTGGGCAGCCACCACGCGAGGTCGAAGTCGCGCCGCAGGAACCAGAACGACAGCGCCATCAGCCCCGAGGAGACGGTGAGCGACAACGAGATGGTGATGAGCGGGCGCACCGCGTGATGACCGACGCGCGAAAGCCACAACGCCGCGAGGCCCGAGGCCGACACCAGCAGGTCCAGGCTCAGGAACGACCAGTTCCAATCGACCATCAGCGGGTTGGTCGAGTCGCGGTACAGCCATTCGACGGGCAGCAGGTGCAGGCCCGTCACCAGCCAGTAGGCGATGAAGCCGACATCGGTGAGCGCCATCAGGGGCCGCAAACCTCGCGGCAGAGACGATGGCGTGGCGGCGCTGGCGACCGGAGCTGCGCGAACGGCTTGAAGGGGCGACATGGGTGAAGGGTAGACGCCAGGTCGCTGCCTGACACGCCAACGGGTTGCCCCGGGGCGCCACCAGACCAGGGTGTAGAAGCGGGCGATGAGCGCTGCCAGACGAGGCCAGGTTCGAATGCTCGCGTTGCTCCGCGGCATCAACGTCGGCGGCAATCGCCTCGTACCCATGGAGCGCCTGCGCGCTGTCGCGACTCGTCTTGGCCTCGAAAGCCCCACCACCTTCATCGCGAGCGGGAACCTGCTGTTTCAGACCTCGAACGCACCCGCGGCGGTCGAGGCGCAGCTCGAGGCGGCCATCGAGGAGGACTTCGGCTTCTTCGTCGACGTGATGGTGCGCACCAGCGCCCAGTGGCACGCGCTGCTGGCGTCAAACCCGTTCCACGACGCCGCGGAGCAGCGCCCGAAGCTGCTGCACCTGGCCATCTCGAAGCGGCCGCTCGCGCAACAAGCGCAGGACGCCTTGCGCGCAGTCGCCGTCGCACCCGAGCGCATCGCCGTCGTCGGCGAGGCGCTGTGGCTCGACTTCGCGAGTGGCGTGGGGCGCTCGAAGCTGACGCCGAAGGCGCTCGAGCGGGCCGCGGGGTCGACGGTCACCGCGCGCAACATCGCGACCGCGACGAAGCTCTCCGAGCTGCTGGGAATGTCGAGCGGGTGAGAGGTGAGGCGGCCTGTGCTCCCGGGGGCATGGCGATGATTCACCTCGCCCGCCAGCGCTCACTGAACCGGGCCGTCGCAGTCAAGGCGGTGCGAGCGAGCGACCGGGCGAGCGCTCAGGCGCTGGTGCGCGAGGCGCAGAGCAGTGCGCTGGAGCACCCAAGACCTGGTGCCTGTCCACGTCCTCGGTCTCGACGGCGGTGGCGGGCCCCAGCGCCCCAAGCTGCTCTGGTGCGGGCGGTGTGGCGCTGGCGGCGAGGCGTCCCTGATGGCCGGGAACGCCCGAGAGGCTGGCACCGTCGAGTGGCCGAGGCGCAGGCCATGTCGACCGACGCGCGCGCAGCTGGCGGCGCTGCCCGAGCAGCTGGGCAAGGTTCGGGGACAGCTCGAGGCCACTCGCGCCGAGGCCCACGCCACGCTGATCAGCTCGACCGAGAACGCCACCCAGCGGGGAGTCCCGTCGCGCGCGGCGGAGGTCACCGTCTACGGCATGGTGAACGCGAAGGTGGCTCCGCTGGAGACGTTGCCGGCGACGTCGGTGGCGCAGACGCGAAAGCGCGCCGTCGTCTTCGAGCCGAGCGCGAACGCGGTGGTGAGCGCAGTGCCAGTGAAGACGGTGGTGCCGGTGCTGCAGCCCGCCGGAGCGTCAACCGTCGCCGACGTCGAGCGCACCACCTTGTACGAGGCGACCCCGCTGGTCGCGTCGGAGAAGCCGGTCCACCGAAGTGTCAAGGTGCCGGCTGCCGCGGTGCCCGTCACCGTCCCGTTGCTGGGCGCCGTGGCGTCGAGCCGGGTGGTGGCCTTCAGCGGGGCAAGGGTGGTGTTCCCGACGGTGTCTCGGAACCACACCGAGAGGGTCTTCGAGCCATCTGGCGACGGCAGCGTCACGGTGGCCCTCGAGGCGTACGCGACGAAGGTGGTGCAGGTGGTGCCGGTCGAGAGACACATCGACGCCACGCCAGACGGGTCGGTGGCCGAGAGCGTCGCCACCACCGAGGTCGTTCGGGTCAACACCGGAACCGTGATGGTGCCAGTCGGTGGCGTCGCGTCACCCGCCTGAGTCAGCTGCAGGGTGACACCGGCGACCTGCGCGGTGGCGCTCCGCGTCGACGTTGCAGCGTTGCGCGTCGCGGTGAGCGTGAGTGACTGCCCCGAGGTGGAGGACGACACCCACGACGGCAGGCCTGTCGCCGACCAGGTGCAGCCGCTCGCCGAGGGCCGCACGGTGACCGTCCCGCTGCCTCCCGCTGTGGGGAGGGCGATGCTGGTCTTGTCGAGCCCGATGCTGCAGGCGCCGAAGCGCGAGCCGAGGGTGAGGCGTGGGCGGGTGACGCCGTTGCGGGCGTCGCGGACGAGGGTCGCTCCGCTGAGCAGGCGCGAGGCGCGTGTGGACGGTGAGTCCGAGGGAAACCGAGCGGCCAGCAGCGCCACCGCGCCCGCCACGTGAGGCGTCGCCTGGGAGGTGCCCGTCATGGTGATGCCCGCCGCAGCGACGAAGACGCCAGGCGCGAGCAACGACACGAAGGGGGACGAGTTGCTGAAGCACGCCACCTGGTCCGCGGCCACGGTTCCATCAGCGCACACCGAGGTCCGCACGCCCGAACCGGCCGTGTCGTACACTGCTCCCACCGAGACGGCCTCGGGCACGCAGGCCGGCGACGAGATGGCCGAGCTGAAGGCGTTGTTGCCTGAGGCGATGACCGAGAGCACTCCCGCCGCGCGCGCCGACGCGACGGGGGTCGCGAAGACGTCACCGGGACAGGTGGTGGTCGAGCTGCCGCCACCCAGGCTCAGGTTCATCGCCACGATGTTCCAGGTGGCCCGGTTGGCGATGACCCAGTTGATGGCTGAGATGATTTCGGCTGACGACGCACCCGCGCCGTTGAAGACGTCGAGGCCCAGCACCCGCGCGCCGGGCGCCATGCCGCGAATGATGCCGGCGACGTTCGTTCCGTGGCCGTTGGCGTCGAGGGCTCCGTCGTCGGGCGCGAAGTCACGCACGAAGGGCACCGAGCACCCGCTCGCGCCCGGAGCGCTGCAGGTGCCGAAGTCGGCGCGGCGATAATCGAGCCCGGTGTCGAGCACCGCCACCGACGCACCCTGCCCACCGAAGCCGGCGTCGAGCGCCTGCGGCTGTTGGATCAACCCGAAGCTCTCGAGGTCTTGCAGGTCGTAGCGGGCCTCGGCCCAGGCGTCGACGACCAGCGGGTGCCTTCGCAGCGCTTCGAGCGTCGAGGGGTCTGCCCCCGAGAGCACCAGCATCGGCAGCTCGCTGAGGTCATCGGTGACGGTGAGCGTGGGGAAGCCTCGTCGCACGGTGCCCTTCTCGAAGGCGAGCACGCCTTCGGCGCCGAGGCTGAGCACCGGCGACGCGGCGGCGGTCGAGGGGTCAGCCCGCAGCTCGACGATGATTCGGTCGCCGAGCTCGTTGACCGGCAGCGTCTGGGGACCACAGGCACAGCAGAAGACGACACACGCAGCAGCGAGCGCAGTGAGACGCAGCGTCATGGAACCTCGGGAGGGAAACAGCGGCGTCGTGCCTGTGCAGCTGGCGTTCCCATCGCAGACCCTCACGATTCGGCAGACCGGCCCGGGTCAACGGGCTGCGGTGAGTCACCGGCACCCTGTCGAGCTGCCTGCGATGGCGGTCAATGACTCACAGGCAACCACCGCTGACGTGTTGTCTATTCACTCGCCGGCAGGCGGCGCAGCAGGTCAGACAGCTCGTCCGCGTGAGCCTCTTCCTGCGCGAGGATGTCTTCGAACAGCCGCCGCGTGGTGGGGTCCTTGTCGGCCACGAAGCGCACCAGGGCGGTGTAGGTCTCGATGGCGATGCGCTCGGCCACCAGGTCTTCGGTGAGCATGTGCTTGAGCGAGGTGCTCACCACGTAATCGGTGTGGCTGCGCCCGGCGAGGCCCTGAGGGGCGAAGTCGGGTTGGCCTCCCAGCTGGCTGATGCGGTTCGCCAGGCGGTCGGCGTGCGCCAGCTCTTCCTGCGAGTGTTGCAGCAGCTCACCCGTCACCGCGAAGCCCGCGATGCCGCCACGCGCGGCGCTCAGGAAGTGATGGCTGCGATAGCGCAGCACGCACACCAACTCGGTCGCCAGCGCGTCGTTGAGCAACGAGATGATGAGCGCCCGGTCACCCAGGTTGCCGATGGTGACCGCGCCGTCGTCGAGGTGCTGACGGGCCCGGGTCTTGATGGCCTCGAGGTCGAGCAGGAACGTGCCGGTCGCTGCCGGCCTCATGGCCTGGCCATCGGGCTTCGAGATCAACGTGGTGGCCGTGCCGTCGGTCGATGCCATCAGACGGCCCTCGGTGAGCGCAGCAGCGGCGGGCTCATCGCGACGCGAATCGGTTTCGCGGCCCTGGGTGCGGTGAACAGCAGGACCACTCCAGTCAACAGGGTGGCCGAAAAAATCCAGAGGGGGATCAGCATCGCGACGTCGAAGGTCATGGGGTCGTCCAGTGCAAGAGGTGCCGGTCATCACGGGCCGGTGCAGCTGGCGGGAGGCTCATCACCATTCGGGCCAACGCCCGGCGCCGAACGATGCTGGCCGCTTGGACCTGGGTGGTCCATCGAGCTGACCGGGCCGGTCGGTCAACCCGTGTGAAGGGCTCGACGCCCACCGTGCTCGGCAGTACCAGTGGCGGCATGACGACAGCGGTGATGATTGGCGCGACGGGCCTGGTGGGGTCGCAGGTGTTGAAGCTGCTGCTGGCCGACGCGCGCTTCGAGGTGGTGCAGGTGTTCGGGCGCAAGGCCTCGGGCATGACCCACGACAAGCTGCGCGAGCACGTCATCGACTTCGACGCGCCTCAGGGGTGGGCCTCGTTGGTGAAGGGCGACGTCGCCTTCTCGGCACTCGGCACCACCATCAAGCAGGCGGGCAGCCAGGCGGCGCAGAAGAAGGTCGACTTCGACTACCAATGGCAGTTCGCGCAGACCGCCGCGAAGAACGGCGTGGCGACGTATGTGTTGGTGTCATCGGCGTCGGCGGACGCGACGTCGAAGGTCTTCTACACGCGCATCAAGGGCGAGCTCGACCGCGACGTGCAGACCCTGGGCTTCGAGCGGGTGCGAATTCTGAGGCCGAGCCTGCTGGCCGGCGCCCGTGCGACGGCTCGGCCGGTCGAGCGCATCAGCAGCGTGCTGCTCGGCGCGGTGAACGCCCTGGGCATCGCGCGAAGGTACCGCGAGGTGCAGGGCTCGGTGGTGGCGAGCGCGATGATCACCTCGGCCCTCGACCCGACGAAGGGCACCCGAATCATCACCCTCGACGAGATCTTCAGCGAGGCCGAGCGCCGGGGGTGACCTCAGCCATCACGGCCCCACCTGACCCGTTGGCCCTCGAGGGTCCGCTCCACGGTCGAAGAGTCCCGTTGAGCGGCCTCGAGTGACAGCTGGGCCGCCCGTGATCAGCCCGCGGCCCACCGGCCGGAGTTCCTCCTTCGTGGGCTTCGCCGACAACGAGCAGTGCAGCGTCTTCGTCAAGAACGACTCGGGCCGTTCGAGGTGTTCCAGGAGCGGCAGGGGGCGCCGTCTCCAGCGTCGAACCAGACCCTCGGCGACCCGGTTCTTGATGTCGACCGAGATGGTCGAACCCCGCAGACGCAGAATGTCGCCCAGCTCGATGCCCGCCTCTGGGACGTGGATGACGTTCGCCAGCCTGAACCGCTCGACAACTCAACTTCCAGACCAGGAAGTTCGTGAAGGCCGGGGGCGGGTGGGCGATGGCAGGGTCATGATAGATAGCTAGACTATCTAATGGTTTGCGCCTGCCCATCGCTCGCCTCGGCGGGCGCACCGTCAGTGGGCCGCGCCAGCCGAGCAGAGGTCGAGTTGAACGAAGGCGGCCTGCTCCTGGACGCGAAGCATCGCGACGCTCAGCTGGGCCGTGGTGAACACGATGCGCGTGATGCGCGTGATGCGCGTGCCGGCCTCAATGGCTCTCGTTGACGGTGTTGTGCTCTCCAGCAAATTCGAACCTGAAGCGCAGTCTTCAACCTGTATTGCGCCGGCCGGTGAGTTCCCGCCGGTGCTCGCTTCAAGCTCGCCACCACCGCTGCTCGAATCAGGCACACGATTCGTGGGCGCCTCCAGCAGCTTCGCGGTGAGACCGATTCCCGGCGCATGACGCAACTCTCGAACCGCGTTGCTCACTGCGCGGTGACGCGCCAGAGCTGATCCCCTCCAGGCCGTCCATCGGTCGCCAGATAGAGCGCGCCGTCCGGCCCCTGGACCACGGCACGCAGACGCTCCATGCCGGCGAAGAGCGTGGTGACCTGGCCCGTGACCGCGCTGCCGTCGGCGGTGAGCTGCATCACCCGCAGGTTGCGATCGCCGAGGGACGCCACCGCGATGGCGCCGGCCCAATCGCGCCACTGCGCCCCCACCAGGAAATCGCAGCCCGACATGCCGCCCGAGTTGCCGTCGCGGAACGCAGGCCGCAGCGCCGTCGGGAACCGCGTGGTGTCGGTCATCGACGTGCCCATGTAGCCCCAGTACGTGGGGTCGTTCGCGTTGCCGGGGTTCCTCGGGTCCCACCCGCCGTTGCCGCCTGCGGCGAGTCGGGTGACCTCGTCATCGGTGCCGGGCCCGTGCTCGCACAGGTAGGGGTCGCCGGCGTCGGGGCGGAACGCGAGGCCCTGTGGGTTGCGGAACCCGAAGGCCCAGATGGCTGGCCTGTACGGCGCGGCCATGTTCCCCGGGGGAATCGTGCCGTCCCTGCGAATTCGCAGCACCTTCGAGCCCATCGCGTTCGGGTCCTGCGGCACCGTGGCCGAGCGGGTGTCTCCCGTCGTCAGGTAGAGCAGCCCGTCTGGGCCGAAGCGCAGACGCCCGCCCGAGTGTGCGCCGCCGTTGCCCCAGCTGATGCCCACCAGCAGGTCCCGTCGGTCGGTGACGCCGTCCCACCCCTCGTTCACGCGGAACCGGACGATGCGGTTGTCGACGGTCGAGGCGTTCACGCGAGCCGAAAAGTACGCGTACAGCAGGCGCGTCGAGGCGAAGTCGGGGTCGAGGGCCAGCCCCATCATGCCGCTCTGGCCCGAGGCGCTGACGTCGGCTGGCCGGTGCAGCACCGTCGACGTCGTGGCGCCTGGTCGCAGCACACGAATGGCGCCGCCGCGCTCGGAGAAGACGAGCGTGCCATCGGGCGCGAAGGTCAGGTCCCACGGCACCGCGAGCCCCGACAGCAGCACGGTGCGGGTGATCATCGGCGCACCACCGGCGAGCCCCGACGCGCGGAAGGTGACCTCGCCGAAACCGGCGGCGCTCGCGGTGACGGTCTGGGGTCCTGCCGAAGGGCCGAGCTGCCAGCTCCCCAGCCGCGCGATGCCGCTGCCGTCGGTGGTGGCCGGGCTGCCCGTCACGGTGCCTCCGCCGCTGGCGACGGTGAACGTCACCGCCACGCCGACCGCGGGCTGTCCCTGCGCGTCACGCAGTCTCACCGCCAAGGCCACCGGCACGCTCATCGACACCGGCGCGCTCTGGTCCTGCCCTGCTTCCACGGTGAGGCTGGCGGTGCCGAGGGCGGTGGCGGTAGCGACGAAGGTCGCCTGCGGCAGGCCAGGCATGCGCGCGACGAGCCGGTTCTGGCCCGCGCCGGGGCCGAGCACCCAGCCCTCGACGCGCGAGACGCCGTTCGCGTCGGTGACGACGGCGGTGGGGCCCCGCACCGAGCCCCCGCCCTCGACCACCTGCCAGTCGACCACCAGGCCTGACACGGGGTTGCCGTGGGTGTCGGTGATGCGCGTCGCCGGAGGAACCGGCACCGCGGCGCTGCGTGGCGCTTCCTGGCCGTCGCCCTCGAACGCCACGACGTTGATGCCGACGTCGGCCGTGGCGGTCGCGCTCACGGTGATGGCCACGGCGTTGGTCGCGGTGATGAGCACGGACTGCAGGCCCGCCGCGGTTCCCAACGTCCACCGGCCAGCCGAGGCCTCGCCGTCGGCGCCGGTCGTGACCTCGCTCTGCTCGACAGCGCCCGAGCCCGTCGCGACCGTGAACGACACCTGCGCCCCTCTGACCGGCGTGTCGCCCTTGAGGACCCGAACGCTGAGGGGGCGTTCCAGGGGTCGAGCGACGGTGGCCGTCTGGTCGGCCCCCGAGCTGACCTCGAGGCGGTTCTCAGCCCGGTTCGGATCAACCGCACACGAAGCGACCGCGGCGACGGCCATCAGGAAGACGAGGACTCGCATGGCCCTCACTGTGGTCACGGCGAGCGCGCGGCGCCCCACGTTTTCTGAAGGTGTACCCCTCGGCCGGGTCTTCGGGCCGGTGAAGCCCGGCGCTCAGCTCCTCAGGCCGACCGCCACCGCGCGCGAGTAGCCGGGGAACAGCCCCACCGGCGCCTCGAGCAGCTCACTCAACACGGCGCGGTAGTCGGTCGTCACCGCGAGGTCGGCCCGCTGATACAGCGCGTCGTTGGCGAGGCCGGGCCACGGCCCCAGCACCTGACCTCCACGCACGCCTTCGCCGACCACCAGCATCGCCGCGCCGTGGCCGTGGTCAGACCCCTGGCTGGCGTTCTCTTTCAGCCGCCGGCCGAACTCGCTGAACGCCGCCAGCGTCAACCGGGCACCGGCCAGGTCCTTGACGAACGCGCCGAGCGCCTCGGCCAAGGTCGACAGCGTGTTGGCGAAGGGCCCATCGGCGCCGCGGCCCTGGTTGCGGTGCGTGTCCCAGCCTCCGGAATCGACCACCACCGCGCGCAGGCCGACCTTCGAGCGGAAGAGCTGCGCGACGAGCTTGAGGCGGTTGGCGAGGTCGCTCTTCGGGAAGTCGGCCTCTGCGGCCGGCGCCGAGAGGGACGCGTTCTCGAGCGCGTCGAGCGCGTCGAGCACCGTGCGCACGTGGGTCCCGAGCAGGTCGCTGTTTCCTCCATAGAGCCGGCGCAGCAGCTGCCGTTGCGCGAAGGCCAGCTCCCGCTTGGTGCCCAGCTGCAGCGCCTGGGTGCCCGCCAGGGCGATGGCGTTCGGGTCCCCCTCGAGCAGCGCTGGCAGCAGCGGCGACGGCGCCAGCCCCTGCAGCTGTCCGCCCTGGGCGCCATGGCGCAGCTCGAGCCAGCGGGCCAGCCACCCGCGGGAAGGGGTCGGCCGGCCGGCGACTCCGGCTTCCATCATCGCCTGCGCGTCGAAGTGGCTGCGCGTGTCGGCGGTCAGCCCCGCGGCGTGCACGATGGCCAGCTTCTTTGCGCTGTAGAGCTGGTGCAGCGCCTTCGCCGAGGGGTGCAGGCCGAACCGCTCGTCGAGGGGCAGCAGCGCGCGGGGCCCGGTGTTCGGCAGCTGCAGCGTGGGCCGCGCGGCCTCGTAGAGTTTACGGTCGGGCCCGGTGAGGGGCGTCACCACGTTGAGCGAGTCCCACCCGCCGCGCAGGAAGACCACCACCACCAACCCGTCGCCTGCCGCCCCCTCGGAATCGACCGCGCCGAACACCGACTGTCTGAGCTGCAAGAGGGTCAACGCCATTGGAACCCCGGGGTCATGAAGGCCAGCGCCACCGCGCCCGGCAGCCGCTCTTTGAGCAACGGCTCGGGCAGCGCCAGGTCGACCTGTCGACCCAGAGCGAGCAGCTCGGTGATGGCGTCGACGGTCGGGCCCTCGTCGAAGCCCACCGCGCGCGAGGCCCACCGCCTGGCGATGCCCATCGGGGTGAGGTCCTTCCCGCACGCCGTGAGCAGGTCGACCTTCACGCCCTCGAGGGCGTTGCTGCACAGCTGGTTGGCGAGGCGAAAGCGCTCGAGCATCGGCGTCGAGCCGGCCCACCGCTCGGGCGCCACGGGGTAGCCATCGGGTGTGCGCCAGGCGAACAGCCGTTGCCCTGCGCGCGCGTAGGCCTCGAGGAAGGGCTCGCTGGGGAAGAACTGGCCGCCCAGCGCGCGCAGCATCGCCACCGTCGCCTCGAAGGGCCGCTTGACCGCGAGCCGTTGGCCACAGACGAACTCGTCGGACACCACGATGGCGCGCACCACCTTCGCGAGCTGGTGCTCGTCGGCGTGCAGCGACGTGAAGAGCTTCACGGTGCGGTCGACCAGCGGCTGCGGCGCGGCGCCGAGCAGCTTGAGGCACAGCTTCTTCACCAGGAACCGCGCAGTGCCCGGGTGTCTCGACACCAGGTCGAGCACGTCCTGCCCGTCTTTCATCGGCGGCTGGTACTCGGGCAGGTGCCGGCCGAGGACAATCTTCTGGAACCGGTCGTGCCACGGCTCGAAGTACTGGAAGGCTCCGGTGGCCTGGTCGAGGCGCCAGCCGGTGAAGCACCGCGCGGCTTCGTAGACGTCTCCATCGACGGAGCCCTCGGGCACGCCGGCGGTCTGCGGCACGCTCTCGCGAGACCTGGTCCCGAGGGAATTCACCGCGCCCAGCGTGTGCAGCTCGAACAGCTCGCGGGCGAAGTTCTCGTTCGCGTTGCCGCTCTGGCTGGTGAAGTTGTCGAGGTACACCAGCATCGCGGGGCTCTTCGCGACGGCCTCGAGCAGCACCCGGAAGTTGCCCAGCGCGTGGGCGCGCAGCACGTCGCGGTCGTAGTGCGCAAAGGTCGCCGACACCTGCCCCTCGCGGCCGTAGACCGAGAAGTGGTCGTGCCAGAAGCCGACCAGCACCTCGTTCAGCTGCCTCGTGGAGTGCACCGCGCGCAGCCAGGTGGCCAGCTCGACCTCTCGCATCGGCTGCAGGCGGCGCTCGTTTTCATCACGGGGGCGCCGCGGGTCGGCCGGCTGGTTGGTCATCATCGCCATGCCGACGCCTGCATCGCTGCGCGTACCCGCGTCCTTCACGCCGGCGTCGAGCGCCACGCCCCCGTCGGTCGAGGCAGCGACGGGCGCCGGGGCCTGCAACCAGTGGTCGGCCCACTGCTGCTCGAGGGTCTTCTCGAGGGTGACCAGCTTCGCGGCCTTGAGCACCGCGTCGCATTCGTCATCGGGCAGCGTGCGCGGTGACAGCTGCGCGTCGACCCACGAGGCCAGCCGGGTGCGGTCAGCATCACCGCCGCGCTGGAACGCCTCGACGTCGCCAGGTCTGGGCCCGAACGCGAGGCGCGAGAGGGCGACGTGCGCGAACGGCGTCGAAGGCGCTGAGGGTGGGGTTTTGCCCGCCGCGCGCACCACCGCGGGAGCGACGCTGGAAGCCAGCAGGACGGTTCGTCGGGAAACGCGAGCCATGGCGCACCGTAGCGCTTCTCACGTCTGGGGCGGGCACACGGGGATTCGGCGCCGAGGTGCTGACAGGGTGAGCGGGGTGGGCACTGCCGAGCTGTTCGCGACCTCGCCCCTGTCGTTTCGTTCGAGCGCTGCTCCGCACGGGGTCCCGAGGTCGTCGCGCTGCGACCGAGCGTGTCGCACTGAAGGTCACGAGCCTTCACGCTGGGTCCGAAGGCCAAACGCCTCCTCGACCGCGCCTCTCGCCTCGAGGAACGCGCGCTGGTCAGCCTCGACCACCGGCGCGTACCGCTGCGCAAACTCGACGGCGGCCTTCGCGGTCTCGGCCGGGTCCCACGCCGCGTCGAGCAGCAGCGGCGCGTTGGCGCGCACCAGCAGTCGGGCGGTCACCTCTCCGCATTGGGCGGCGTACGACCCGAGGGCCTGGTGGCCATCGTAAGCGGGCGGTGCTCAGCTTCTCTTCTTCAGCCTGCACCTCTCGGCAGAGCGCGGGCGCTTTGCCCAGGTGGGTGCCGGCGACGCGGGGCCAGGGCTCGGCCTGCAGGCGACGAATGGCTGCCGTCTGCACCCGCTCACGCGCAGCCCCTTCGGTGTGGCGGCGCGCCTGGTCCAGCGCGCTGGGTCGCGCCTCTTTCAGCTCGAGCACCCGTCGCTCCTCGTCGTGGCCCAGCAGCACCGAGAAGCGCAGGCGCCCCAGCGAGCCGGTGCCCCTGAAGCGGTAGGCGACCTCGAGCACGTCCCACTGGCGGGTGACCGGCACCTTGAGCTGGGCCAGCGAGTCGCGGTACTCGTCCAGCGCTCGCCCGACGGTCGCCACCCAGGCCTTGCCCACGTGGGCAAACTTGCGCGGCTCGTCGTCTTCGCCAAAGGCGTCGCGACCTTTGCCCTTCGTCACCTTCGCGATGAAGGCGTCGCGGGTGCGGCGGCCTTTCTCGGTGAAGAGCTCGGTCACCGGCTCGAAGGCCTTCTGTTCGTCCCATGGGGCAATGGGGAAGCGGCCTCCCAGGCGTTCGACAGCCTCGGCCCAGCTCTGGGCGATGGCCTTCGCCGCCTTCAGCCGCGCCGACAGCGGCACGTCGGGCAGCAGCAGGGCGCTGGTGCAGAGGCGCTTGAGGTCGAGGTCGGCCGGCCCGAAGCCCACGTCGTCGAAGTCGTTCACCTCGAAGCACAGCTCGCCGCCCGCGCCCCGGTACACGGCGAAGTTCTCGAGGTGCAGGTCGCCCACGATGAGCGCGTCGGGCGCCGTCGCCGCCGCGCCCGGGACCCGGTCGTTCAGCAGGTCCGTCGCCATCAGGTGGAAGGTGCCGCGAAAGAACGAGAACGGAGACCTGGCCAGGGCGTCGAGCTTGCGCGCCAGCGCCTCGCGCGTCAGGTCGTGCCCGTCGGCGTCGGGCACCCGGTGTCCATCGTTCAGCAATGGCTGGTGGTATTCGATGATTTCGTCGACCGGGTCGCGCTTCGGCATGGCTGCCAGTCTTTCATCAGTTCAGCGCCGGCGAAGCGCCCAACAGGCATCGGGTTGACGTGGGCAGTCGTTCAGGGTGGCGCGCCGCGTGGGCTCCCGGCGAGCGCGTCGAAGAGGCAGGGCCCAACGGCCAATGTCTTGCAGGGCTCCGGCGTGGGCGCCGGTCATCCGGGGTGCCCCCACGACTCCCAGGGAAGAACCAACCATGTCTCATTCTTCACAAGAGCTGCCGCTCGGTCAGGAATGCAAGGAATTGCAGTAACACAACCACCAACCCGGAGACGGCTGCGGGCACCTGGCGGTCACCCAGGGTGACCACGTCGACTCCGAGCACGGCTGCGCCACCTGCCGCAGCATCGGCGCACCCGAGGCGGCCAGCGCCTGCGTCGCGGCGTGCGCCGTCTGCGCCAGCCTGGTCCGCCATCGATGCACCGTGCGCGCCGGGACGGGCGAACGACGCGCACTGAAGACCGCGTCCTCGACGACTCTCCACGAATGCCAGAGGCATCGCGCTGAGGCCGGGTTCTTCATCATCGTCCGGCAGACCACGCGGTTTCGGACTCACCGTGTCCCGCACTCGCTCCGGGAACTGGCCGGCCCCCGCATCACCACTCCCCGTGATCAGCCCGGGACGATCGCGTTCAAGTTGGCCGCGATCAGCCCGAGACGGAACAGTTCCTCACGCTGCTTGCCCAACCGCTCTTCGAGCAACACCTTCAGCTCGCGAACGCGGCGGGTCACCTCGTCGCGCTCGAGCTGCTGGAAGTTGGCCGGCAGCGGTGCTGCTGGAGGCGCCCACGAATCGTGTGCCTGGCTCGAGCTGCGGTGGTAGCGAGCTTGAAGCGAGCATCGCGGGAGTTCACCGGCCGGTGCAATGAAGGTTGAAGACTGCGCTTCAGGTTCGAATTTGCTGGAGAGAACAAACACCGTCAACGAGAGCCATTGAGGCCGGCGCGCGCATCGCGCGCGGTGCTCACCACGGCCCAGGCGAGCGCCTCGCGATGCTTCGCGCCCAGGGGCAGGCCGCCTTCGTTCAACTCGACGTTTGCGCGGCTGGCACGGCCCACTGACGGTGCGTCCGCCCGTGGACATCGCTGCGCAAGCGCCAAACAATTAGATAGTCTATCTCACTATCGTGACCCTGCCATCGCCCACCCGCCCCCCGGCCTTCACGACCTTCCTGGTCTGGAAGTTGAGTTGTGGTGGCTGCGAAGCCTCCATGTCGAAAGCAGCCAAGGCCTTGCAGGCGTCACCGAGGAAGAGACCATCGCGGCCGGCACGGGAAAGTCGCCGTTTGCCTCGATGCACCGGAGCTGGGCGATGGCTTCGACGCGCTCCTTTATCCATCGCATGCCGCCGTGGTCACACCGCTTCCCGATGATGTTTTTGATGGCGCCTTCGACTGCGCCGGTCCCGAGGTCGAGGTCCTGGAGACCTGCGCACCCAGGCCGACCGCTGCGCCCAGGACGCGGCGAAGGGCGTCACCCGGCTCAACGCGCTGGCGCTGACCAACCAGCAATTGACAGCCAGGCTGAAGGACGAGGTGGCCCGAGGTCAGGTCACCATCAACCTGCTGAGTGACAGCTGCGGCTCTCGGTGGTGCAGGAGGTGTTGTTCGACTCGGGCAGCACCGAGCTGCGCGAGTCCGGGCGGCAGGTGCTCGACAAGGTGGGCAGCGCGCTGAAGGACGTCTCGGGCCAGCTGGTCACCATCGAAGGGCACACCGACAACATTCAGCTCGGCCCGGATTCTGGCGAAGTACCCGACCAACTGGGAGCTCTCGACGGCGCGCGCCACCACGGTCGTGCGCCTGCAGGACAAGGGGCTCAGGCCCGAGGCGCTGTCGGCGTCAGGCTTCGGTGAGTACCGGCCGACCTCGACCAACAGCACCGAAGACGGTCGCCAGCACAACCGGCGCATCGAGGTGGTCGTCACCACCGCAGCGCAGAACGTCGACCAGACGACCGTCTCGAACCGGTGAGACGCACTGTCAGGGCGGAATCGGAGCTGGCACCTTCCACACGTCGCGGACGAAGTACCGGGCCAGCCCGGCACACGGCTTGTGCTGCGCGGTGGTGGCCCACGGGGCCTGCTGCGCCAGCGCTCGAGCCGGCTGCAGCGCCGGGGTTGATGGCAGCGCGGCCAACACGTTCTGAATGTCCAACAGCGGCTGGTAGCCAAGGACCCAGCGCCACCGTCGCAGCGCGTCGGGTGAGAAGAGCGTGGCCACCGAGCGGTAGCGGGCCGGGCCCTTCTTGCTCCGGGCAGGCCTCGGGGTCGATGTTCATGCGGCGCGAGGCACCGTAGCCCAGCACGAAGTAGTTGGCGTAGCTGTGGTCGAGCGCGAAGCGCAGCCGCTCGAGGTTCTTTCGATTGGCCGCCAGCACCCGGTCGACCGAGCGCCCGCGCTCGATGACCAGCTTCGCGGTGCGCGCTTCGCCGTCTTTGGTGGCGAGGGTGGCCTCGAGCGTCGCCTGCTTTGCCCCACGCTTCACCCACGAGTCGACGTCTTCGAGCAGGCGCGGCAGGGCATCCGGGCCCGCCAACAGCATCGCCGCCGCGCGCAGCACCGTGCTCTTGCCAGCGCCGTTCTCTCCGAGCAGCAGCGTCCACTTGCGCGTCTGCGAGGTGGGGCCCACGAAGTCGAACCGGGCCGCCTTGATGGCGCGGAAGTTCTTGATGACCAACGAGCGAAGGAACATTCGCCAGACCCACCGTCAGGGGCTGTTGGACCTTCACGCCCGATGTCGCTCGGGGTCCGGCGCGGCCACGGCCCGCCCATCGAGCACGGAGCGACGACAGCCGGGGGCTGACCTGGTCGGAAGGTCGCGAACTTCGGCTTGAGATACGGTGAAAGCGAAGTCTCCAAGGGGAGGACAGCATGGCGTGGTGGTTGACGGTCTATTGCCGCAAGAGCGTGAAGAGCCTCACAGCGGCAAAGCTCAGAGCAGGTATCAATGACGAGGATCCATCGGCTTCGGCGGGAATCGATTACTTCACGCTCGCCGAGAACTATCGCGTCCCCGAAAGGCAGGTCGCGCCGGCACTGAAGGCCCTGAAGATCGAGCCCGTCCCTGGCGGCTTCGAGCTTCACTACCGGCCGTCGAAGAAGGGCGGACCCCCGCACCCGATTCGTATCGAGGTCTGGCGCGAGAAGGCCCGCGTCGCCGAGGAACTAAACAGCTTCTCGGTGATTGTGGATCATTGGAAGCGAACCAAATGGTTGGCGATGAGACGAGGGCAGCGTTGAAAGCGGGTGAAGGTGTGACGCAGAGCCGAGTCGCGC
>VYLD01000227.1_pt1 | contig 19486 bp, 23 predicted proteins | sample 5114401 | NCBI WGS metagenome assembly VYLD01 (sample SAMN12291783, study PRJNA351875) | freshwater metagenome | isolation source: freshwater lake | place: USA: Michigan, Gull Lake | collected 2013-08-08 | reverse complement strand
CTTCGCCACCCTCGAACGCCGCGAGCGCGGTGAAATCGACCTCGATCAACCTGACACGCTCGTGCCGGACAACAAGCGTGGGCAGATCACGACATCAAGCGTGGGCGGCTACACTCAGGGCTCATTGGCTTGTCCCCATCTCAAGGCCGCACGAAGGGCACTTCAAGCGAGTCGACTCCGAGTCCCGAGTCCCGAGTCCCGCGTCTCGGCCTTCGCCGGCGCTCAGCGCACGTCGATCAGCTCGACCTCGAAGACCAGCGTCGAGTTGGGAGGAATGCCTGGCTTCTTGTCGCTGCCATAGCCAAGCGCCGGGGGCACCGTGAGCCGGCGCAGCTCTCCCTCTCGCATGCCGAGGATACCTTCGTCCCACCCTTCGATGACCTGCCGCTCGCCCACCCAGAAGGCGAACGGGGTGCCTTTGGTGCGCGAAGAATCGAACACGCCGCCGTCGAGCAGCGCGCCGACATAGTGCACCTGCACCTTGTCGCCCTTCTTCGCCTCATCACCGTCTGACGCCACCAGCACCTGGGTGATGAGCCCGCTCTCGTGGGTGATGGGCGGCTGAGGACCGGTCGGCACGGGCGCGGCCTTCTTGCAGCCGCAGACGATGACCAGCATCGCGAGGAACAGACGCATCATGCGCACGCTACTGGTCGCGCAGCCGCCGAACCACCGTCGGCAGGCCGGGCCGCACAGGGCCTTCACCGTCGAAGAGGCGACCCCTGGCCAGGACCCGTGGAAACCCCCCCGGAACGCTTTCTGGAAAGGGGTCCTCCCTGACCATGCAGCCCGACCCTCCAGCGCGGGACCCCAACGAGCTGACCGGGCCGGCCATGGCCACGGTGCTCGGTTTGCCCTTTCTGGGTGCAGGGCTCGCCCTCGTCAACAGAGCGTTCTCGGTGCGCGCGGTGAACCCTGCGGCGGTCGTCGTGGGGGCGTTGTTCGGGCTCATCGGCTTCGCTGCGTGGAACGCTCGCACGAAGGCGGCGGACACCAGAGACATGGAGGCGCCGCGACCTTCACGAGGCGACTCCGACCGGTGTGCGACCACCCTCGGGCTTCAGCGGCAGCCAATGAAGATGACACCCTCGCGGTATTCGGAGGTCAGCCCGAGCTGATCACTGACCGCGTCGACCAGCAGTCGAACGGGTACGTTCTTCATCTTCATCGTCAGGGTCTGGTTCGCGGCGCAGGCATCGACCCTCACCTCAGTGTTCTCCATCTGCGAGATGGCCTGGAAGAAGTCGCGCACCAGAATCTGTTTGAACTCCACGCTGACGCGCTTCGACGAGAAGACGCTGGGGCTCGACTTCGAAGGCGGAAGCTCGGCGCCGCTCGCGATCGCCACTCCCAACAAGGCTGAGAGACCAAGTGCGCACGCCATCAATCGTTTCGTTCCATGCATATCGGTGATTCCTGACTTCGAGGTGGAGCTGCAGCGCTTCAGAGACCGGACGGTCTCCGCGACCAACGAACATCTCGACGACTTCGACTTCGGTCGCCGCATTTCTGGCGACGACGCCTGCGGCGATGAGGGCGGCGCACGCTGCGGCGACCATCACCCACCGCCACGCCAGACGTGGAGCCACCCGTCGCTCGATGGCCGCGAACGTGGCCCGCGGGTCGGCGCCGTCAGCGGTCTCCTGGTCAAGCCAGGCTCGAAAGACTTTCCGCATGGTCATTCTCCTTCCACCGGAGGGTCGGCAGGAAACTCGAGGCCCGCTTCCGTCGCGAACGCCCTCAGCTGGGTCAGGCCACGGTGCAGCGTGACCCGCGCGGCGTTGGGCGTCAGACCGAGCACCTCGGCGAGCTCGGCGGGTTGGAGGTCGTGGTCGACATGCAGGGTCACCACCGCGCGCTGCCTTGGCGTCAAGCCGCGCATCGCCCCGCGGAGAACCGCCGCGGTCTGGTGGACCGCCAGCCCTCGTTCAGCGCTGGGAACACGCGCCTCTGGTGGGTCCGCTCGAAAGAACCCCCTGAGGCGGCGGCGAACAGTGAGCGCCTCGTTCACGGCCACCCGCCGAAGCCAGCTCGTCAGCGGCGCGTCGGGCCGCCACGTGGCTGAGGCGTAGTGCAGGCGAACGAAGACCTCCTGCACGACGTCCCGCGCCTCGGCAGCATCGAGCACCACGGCGACGGCGACTCGGAAAACGAAAGCCTGGTGGCGCGCATGAAGCTCACGGAAGGCAGCCCCATCGCCAGCGGCCACCGCAGCGAGCAACGTCGCGTCGGGGTCGGCGGGGGCAGTCGGCTCTCCCTTCTCGCTGCTGCAGGCATCGTGGCCCCAGAACGCGGGCCACCGACAGCGCATTACACGTCAAAGCCTCTTTTCTCTGCTCTGCGATGGCCAGCCCCAGCGTCGGGCCCTGGCTCGAGCTGACCGACCTCGCGCACGACCTGAAGAACCCGGTGGCCGCGGTTCGCACCTGCGCCGAGGGGCTCGTCACGCAGTTCCTCGAGCGCGCGCGGGCCGAGGCCGGCCTTCCAAACGAGGAGCGCCAACGCCTCGACCTCGCAGCGCTGCTGAACGGACGGCGCTCGACGTTCCGCAACCCCCGAAGGCGGCGGCGCGTGCTTCGAGGTGCGCCTGCCGCTTTCACACGGTTTTCACACGAGCGGCGACGCCACTTCATGAGCGTTTCGAAGGGGCTTCACCTCGCTCCGTGATGCTTCGGGCTCCTCACAGCCTTGGAGCACCATGCCTCGTCATCACTCACGCCGAACCCTGCTTCGCGGAGCCGCCAGATTCGCGGCCACAGCCGCAGCGACCTCGTTCTTCCGACGCGCCAGCCCCTCATCGGGCCTGCACCTCGACATCACCCACGTCGCGCTCTCGCTGCCGAGCATCGCGCCGGCGCAAAGGAGCGACGCTTGAGACGCGCGCTCTTCAGTGCGTTGGCCGTCGCCGACCTGGTCGCTGCTCTGGCCCTCTTCCGCTTCGCCGTCGACTGCTGGAAGAGCGGGCTCAAGAGTGAGAACGCGGGGTTCGGTCTTCTGGGGCTTGTCGTGTTCGGACTGGGGGCAGTGACGGTGGGTATCAGCGTCGGAGTGCTGGTCGTGGCGATGGTGGCGCACTTCCGCGGCAACTGGATCAACTCGATCGTCGTCGTCGCCGGCCTCGCGCCACCAGCGCTCGTCGCACCGTTCGCGCTCGACGCCTTCAGGCGCTCGACCACGAGGCTGACGCTCAGCTGCTCGAACCTGCACCGCAACGACCCGCTGCGAGAGGTGGGCATCGAGTCAGCCAGCGGCCGCTACTTTGTCGCATTGCTCTCACCAGCAGGGGTCGAACACGAGAAGGACACCCGGTATCTGCTGCGCGACGCACGTGGCAGAGAGCGCACGTTTCGTCTCGACTGCGTGCGAAATGGCCCGTGCACCGTACGCAACGAATCAGAGCAGCAGCTGCGTCAAGCAGTCGAACAGATGCTGCCACCCTGCGAGGCCGAGACGAGGTGACCACGAAGACTCACCCATCGCCGCGGAGACCACGAAATCGACCGAGCGCGGAGCTGGTGGCCCCGTGCCCCTCGGTGCCGTCGAGCGACGGGCTGAGCGGCTCGGAGCCTAAAAGCCCCGCTAGCGGTCGCGCAGCCGCCGAACCACCAGCCGCAGGCCGGGAACGCGCCTCAAGGCCCTCGCCACCTTTGGAACTCGCCACAGCACCTCGGCCGCCGCGCGGGGCAGCCGCACCGTGAAGCGCCCCCGCCGCACCGCCACCACCCGCCCCAGCACCTCGCGCGCGGGAGCATCGACCACTCCGACGCTCGACACCGTCACCAGGGGAGAGACGGACTCGACGAGGTGCGCCACCCAGTCACCAGACTGCGAGACGAAGAGCGCCACGTCACCCCGGCGCAGCAACCCTTCGGGGCCCCGCTCGACCTGCACCGAGTCTCCGTCGAGCACCAGCGGCCACAGGCTCTTGCCCGCGGCAGACAGCCAGATTCGCTGACCGGGATTCAGCGCGCGCAGCAGGCCCTCGAGGCGGGGGTCGACCATCACGGCACTTCGATGGAGCCCACGTCGAGCTGCTCACAGCGTCGGGTGTGCACCACCACTGGCCAGGTGCCGGGCGGCAGGCTCTGCGGCAGCTCCCCGTCCCACGTCTGCGTGCCTGGGTTCAGCCCACCGCGGGCCAGCGCCACCCCGCCCACGATGACGTCGAGCACCGAGCCCAGCTCGCGGCCCTCGAGGCGAACGGCGTCGGCGCGGGTCACCGGCGCCTTCACCGCTGACACCGACACGGCCGGCAGCGCCTCGTCACAGAAGAAGAGGGGAAAGTCGGACCACGACAGCCCTCCGCGGGTGTCTCGCAGCACCGCCCACAACGTGCCGGTGCGCTTCTCGGGCACCTGGTCGAAGGGCTTGCCCCCGGGGGCGGTCAGCACCGTCTTCACGTCTTCCCCCAGCGCCGTGCGCGTCTTGCTGAAGCGGCCGGCCGTCGAATACCAGGCGATGAGCACCCGCTCGGTGCGCGCCTCGGGCCCGTTGGGGGTCTGCGCAGTGAAGGGCTCGAAGGCCGCGTCGGGGGCTTCGAGGTCGAGCGGCACCTGCTCGGTGGGCTTCATCATCACCCGGGCTCCAACAGGCCAGGGCGTCCCCCGGGCGGTGAGCGTCACCCGTGGGGGGTTGGCATTGCGCTCGGGGTTCAACGAGATGCCCACGCGGAACAGCGACACCAGGCTCGGCACCTCTCGGCGCTGCACGCGCGCGAAGAGGTCGCTCAAGACCTCCATCGAGGGCGCCGGCGGCAGCTCTTCAGCGACCGAGATGCCCAGCACCTGCCCCGACGTGCCGGTGACGCGGCGCGGGTCGTCCGCCGGCAGCACGTCGAAGAGCCCGCGGGGAGCGGTGTACGCGGCCCGGTCACCCACGCCGATCAGCTTCACGCCCGGAGGCAGCGCGGTCATCGAGCCCAGCAACGACGGGTCGTTCACCACCGACGGGTCAGCGCAGGCCGAGCGGTTCAAGTTGAACGGGTCCGGCTCGCAGCCCAGCCAGAAGGTGGTGGGGCGGCCCGGGCGGGTGGGGTCGAGCACCAGCGCGGTCAGCTGCGTGGTCTCGCCCGGCGCGAGGTCCGGCGGCGAGGCGGTGATGCCCAGCATGCGCAGGCGGTCGACCAGGGACTCGACGGGGAAGTCTTCAGGCGTGCAGCCGCTCGAGACGGCCAGCACCAACAGCAGCGCCCGGCGCATCAGTATTCCCCCCGTACGCCCAGCACCGGCAGCACGGGCAACCCCGTGATGGAGGTCCTTGCAGAATAGTCATACGCGTTCTGCACCGCCTCGACGTTGGCCCGGTTGGTGACGTTCTGTACGTCGAGGTAGAGCGCCAGCATCCAACTCTGGAAGACGAAGCGCTTGTCGAGGCGCACGTCGAGCTGGAAAAAATCGGGCAATCGTTCGCTGAACTGCGCGCCTGGAATGGGGAAATAATAATTGCCATTGACGTCGTAGATGGCGCCGGCGTTGGGCGTACGCAGGGGGCCCGAGGTGTAGCGGACGCGGGCTCCGATGATGAAGTCGAGCGGCAGCTTGTAGCTGGCTACCACCACGAGGTTGTGGGGTTGGTCGAACTGCGAGGGTGCCCACACCGTGCCGCCGCGAAAGTCCCGCTCGGACCGGGACAGGCTGTACGACACCCACCCGAAGAAGTTGCGGGTGAGCGCGTGCCGCAGCAGCACCTCGGCTCCGTAGTTTCGCCCCCGCCCGAAGCTGCCGTACCGCAGGCTGGTGCTGTCCATCGAGGTGTCCGCGCCGGCCCCGTCGGCCAGCGCCGAGCGCGTCTGGTTGAACAGGTCTTTGTAATACAACTGCAGGTCGAGGGTGATGGCGTCGGTGAAGCGCAGCTCGGTGCCTACCATGTATTGTCTGGCGCCCTCGGGCAGCAGGTCGGGGTTTCCAAACTTCGCGTTGAGCAGGCCTTGTCGATAATCAGGTGACTGGTGGTACAGGCCCATCCCGCCTTTGAGCAGCCAGCGGTCGGTCGCCTGCCACAGCACCGAGAAGCGCGGGTCGACCCACACGTCGTTCATCACCGAGTTGAAGTCGGCGCGCACCCCGCCCACCAGCTTGAGCGTCTTCACGGGCTTGTAGACCGCCTCGGCGAAGACGCCGGGCTCGAAGAGCAGCACCGGGCTCTTCTCGGACACCAGGCGCCGTGACTGAAACGGGTCAGGAATCTGGTTGGGGCTGGGCGCCAGCGGCAGCTGCACCTCGAGGGAATAGGGCAGCAGCTGCAGGTCGAACCCCGCCGCCACCGACAGGTTCAGCTCGGGCACGTCGAGGGTGAAGGTGTTGCGGGACAACATGGGGAACGAGGTGGTCTTCGCGAACAGGTCGCTGCCCGCCGAGAAGCCCACGTCATCGAGGCCGAAGCTGGTGCGGGTGCGGAACGAGAGGGTGGGCGCCAGCACCGTGTCGAAGCCGACCAGCAGCCGGTTGTAGGCGATGCTGGTGCCGAAGGTGGCCCGCCCTTCGGGGTCGAGCGCGGGGTTGGGCAGCGCCGCCACCAGCTGGTCGTTCGAGCCGAAGAAGCTGACGAAGAAGCGGCTCTTGCCGGTGGGCGGCTTCCACTCGAGGCGGGCCTGGTAGTCCCAGTACCGCGGCGCCACCGTGAAGCCGATGGTGTCCGTCGCGCCGGGGATGAGGCCCAACACTGCAGGCAGAAAAGCGTCGATGTAGCTGCGCCGCGCCGACACCGCGACCGACCAGGACTCGGACAGGGGCAGCTCGATGAGGCCCGAGACGTCGGCGATGTTGACGTCGAAGTAGCCGTGCACGCCCTTCTTCGAGGGCGTCTTGCCGGTGGCCGTCACCAGGCCCGCGATGCCGCGGCCATACTCGGCGCCGTAGTTGCCCTGCTGAAACGACAACGAGTCGAGCAGGTTCGAGTTGTAGGTCGAGAAGAGCCCCCCGAAGTGGAACAGCAGGGGAATCGGCGCCTCGTCGACGAAGGTGCGCGTGTCGTAGGGCTTGCTGCCGCGAATCACCAGGAAGCCCAGACCGAAGGCCGACCGCGCCACCCCGGGCAGGTTCTGCACCACCCGAAAGGCGTCGCCGTTGGTGCCGGGGATGAGGCGAATCTCTTCCTGCTTGAGGGTGACCTGGCCGACCTCTTTGCGCTCGCGCGGCGCCCGCACCACGGTCTCGAAGCTGCCCAGCACCTGCTTGCGCACGTAGTAGGTGACGGTGGTGCGCTGCCCGGGCGTGATGGTCTCGGTGGTGTCGAACTTCGCGTAGCCGTTGAGCAGCACCACCACCCGCACGGGCCCGGGCGGCACGTCGCTGAGCTCGAAGTGACCGTCGTCACCGCTCAACGCATCCACGCTCACCTCGCCGCTGGTGGCGATGACCTGCGCGTTGCCCAGCGGGTCCCGCGTGCCGCGCTCGAGGATGGTGCCGGTCAGGTTGACGAGCCCGCTCTGCACGCCGGCGTCGACGGGCACCGGCACCTCGACGACCTGCTCGCGAAAGAAGAACTGGTAGCTGAACTGAATGCGCACCGCCGCCGGCTGGCCGTCGACCTCGGCGGGCGTGAAGCGGAACTGGCGAATCGCCGCCAGGGCCTCGCGGTCGAAGGGCGCCGACGCGCTCTGCACCACCCGGGCGTCGGTGACCGTGCCGTCGGTGCCCAGGTCGAGCTCCATCACCACCGTGCCGCCCACGCCGGCGTCGAGCAGCTCGGGTGGGAAGGTGGCCTCGACCTGCGTCAACACCGTGGGCGCGCGCGTGAGCACGCCGGTGGCGCCCGCGTCGGGCGGGGCTCCGGTGGTCTGGGCGATGGCCCAGAGGGGCAGCAGGAAGAGGGCGAAGACGACGCGCACGGCGCCCTGCTTATTAACAGTCCGTCGGGCAAAGCACTTGAAGGTCGAGCGGCCGTGCCGGGGCAACGAGCGCGTGTTGGCGGCGCCCGGCGGGTCCTGTACGGCTTGTCGCCTGAAGGGGTTCTTCCGGTCCGACACGGGCGATGAAGCCGTTGCCAGCGCTGAGCGAGGGCTGGCGGTTCTTCAGACCGCTGCGGCGCTCCGAGCTGCGATGCTCACGCTCTCGCCGCGGCAACGGGCGGTGGTGACGCTCCACGTGGACCACGACCTCCAACCCACCGAGGTCGCTGCGTTCGATGCATGCGCCGCAGATCAGACCCTCTCGTTGAAGATGCAGAACGCGCCAGTTCGGTTGGTCGTCGAGGCGGTCTGCGAGCAACTCAACCTCAGCGACGAGCGCCGCGAGGGCGTGCTCCACATCGGTTGGCGTTGAGTCGCCCGCTGAGCCGCTTCCGGTGAGCTGTCGCCTGGCTGGTCCTGACCCGCAGCAGCAGCAGGGCGCTCTGGCAGACCGCCGCAGTCTTCTTGAGATCAGCGCGGGCCCACTGCGCGGCCGGCCACGCCCCCGGCAGCCCCACGAGGTCCTCGAGCACGGCCTCGAGGCCCACCAACGCCTCGAGCACCAACACCAGATCAGACATCGCGTCGACGACGACGCTTCGCCCCTCGAGCCCCAGACGCAAGAGTTCAGTCGCTTCGGAGCGGTCGACGGGCCCCGCTCGAGCAGCTTCTCTGCCTTCGCAGTCGGCCCCCAGGTCTGGGTCCCCAGCGAAAAAGACGTGGCTGCGGGATGGGCCAGAATGCGCGCCGCGTTCGACGCCACGCCTCTGGGCGACACGCGCCGATCGATGTCGCCTTCAGGCCCGTTGCGACCCGCGAGCGCGGCCTGCCAGAGCTCTGCGGTCGACTGGGCGGGCCCGAGCGCCGAGTTTCAGCGGGGCGGTCTCGGGTGGCGGCGACTTTTCTTGCTGGCCATCGGCTCGTCTCCTCGGGTGCTGTCCACGCCTTGCGAATGGCCCATCACAGCCTCTTGCGAAGCGCCATCACCGGCTCGCAGCGGGCCTGCTGAGACCGAATCGACGTTTCACGACCTGACGCGGCGATTCCGGTGTGTTTCGGTACACCTCGTCGTGTCGAGGAAACTGCCATCGTGATGTGGGCGGCGCTGGTGCTCACCTGGCTCCAGGCTGTGCCGACGACGGTCGCCTTCGATCGCGCGTCGTCCTGTGCTCCGCGTGAGGTGATTGCACGAGAGCTGCGCGGGTCCCCTCTTCGCCTGGTGGCCGACGGTGCGACCCTCACGGTGCAGTTGACGAGGGAGGCCGCGGGCCATCGGTTGATCGTCAAGACGGCGGTGGGGGTGGTCGTCCTCGAGCGTTCGCTGCCGACGACGTCCTGCTCGGAGGCCGGCGTCGCGGCGGCGCTGATTCTCGACAGGTCCGTCCGTGACCTCCTGGTGTGGCTCCCTGATGGAGGCAGTGCGCGGGACTCGACGCCGCGCGACGCGACGCCGGCTGGCCCTCCGTCGCCGGGCACCTCGCCTCGAACGACCTCGCCCGACACGACCTCATCCGGCGCCGGCGCCCAACGGAGCAGCGTCCTTCCACCGAGCACACGCCCGAGCGGCGCCGCGCCTTCAGGTACCGCTCCGCGCGACCCGACCTCGAGCGACACGACCTCGAGCGGCACGACCTCGAGCGGCACGACACCTGGCGACAGCACGGTGACTGGCCCGCCTTCGACAGGCATCACCTCTGCTTCCGACACCACGGCACCTGGGAGGGCTGCCAGCCGTGCCACCTCGAGCCGCTCCGGCGCTCCTCCCGACACGCCCCCGCGCGAGCCCGCTTCGCCCAGCGCAGGGCCGCCTGCGCGCATGAAGTCCAACCCCACGCCGCGCGACGACGGTCAAGCCGCGAGCACTGCCCCAGATGGCACGCCTCCCGGCTCCCCTCGACCCATCGAGTCGCCCGTCGACGCGAACTCCTCGCGCGGCGAGGACGTTCCGCGCGAGCGTGAGCGCAAGGCGCCCCTGCGGCTGCGTTTCGAGCTTGGCGTGGGTGGCGGCTTCGCGGTGCCGACCGCAGCCACCCTCAGCGGTCTCTTTTCCGCTGACGCCTCGCTGCACTTCGGTCCGTGGCGAGTGGGGCTACTCGCGGCGTTTTCACTGGGCGGTTCCACGCCCGTCACCGATGAGGCGGGCCGGGCACGGGGCACGCTCTCGTCGCGAACGCTGTATCTGCTGCCTTCGGCGATGCGCTGCTCGGACTCACCCGTTCAGTTCTGCGGAGGACTTCGCGCCGGCGCGCGCCTCGACCTGGGCTCAGCCGCGGGCCCCTCGCTCTTTCAGACCAGAGCCGCGCTCGCGGCCGCGCCCACCACCGGGGCCGGTGGCCGCATCGCAGTCACCCTCGGCCCCGTGCTCCTGGCGCTCGATGTGACCCTGCTCGTCAACCTGCTGACGCCGCGCCTTCAGCTCGAGGGGCTGCCCACCGGCATCGACACGCCGCGCATCGAGCTGCTGCTGAACCTCTCGGGCGGCGTGCGGTTGAACAGCCGATGAACGCCAGGCGCCCCTCGGCACATTCACCGTCGGAACTTTCCGTGCTGACGACTTCGACCTCTCAACCGCTTGAACTTCATGCCGAGGTCGCGGGCGCGCAGGCGTTGGTCGAACGGTGCAAAGCCGGTGACGAGGCCGCCTGGAGGGCCCTGTACGACGGGCACTTCGACTTCGCCTGGCGCACCGCGCGCCGCCTGGGCGTGCCCGAGGCCGACGTGGAAGACGCCGTGCAGGAGTCGTTTCACATCGCCTGGCAGCAGCTGCACACCTTCTCCTGGGGCCGCTTCAGCACCTGGCTGTACCGCATCGTCGCGAACGTGGTATCGGCGAAGCTGCGCCGTCGGCGGGTGCGTGAGGTCTTCGCCGGGCTCTTTGGTCGAGCCGAGCCGGTCGAGTCCGTGGAAGGCCGGCTCGAGGCCCGCCACACGCTGCGAGTCGTCGAGACCATTCTGCGCACGTTGTCGCGCGACAAACGCGAGGCCTTCGCGCTGTTCGAGATTGAAGGGCTGACGCACGAGCAGATCGCCGAGCTGACGGGAGCCCGCGTCGAGACCGTGCGCACCCGGTTGTTCTACGCGCGTCGCGAGTTCGCCGAGCTCGCGCGCCAGCAGGGAGTCGAGCCATGAGTCAGACCACTCGCCCACCAGAGGCTTCCTCTCGGTGGCGTGACGACTATCGAGAGGCGACCGCAGCGCCACACCCCGCGGCGAAGGAACGCGTCTGGAGAGGCCTTCACGCCGCGCCCAGGCCTTTCCCCTGGCGTGTGCCGGGCTTCCTGGCAGCGGTCGCCGCCCTCATCGCCGTCGTCGGGTTCTGGCCACGCAGCGTGTCGACCTCGTGGGCGAACGACCGTTATGCCTTCGTGGCGACCGACGCCCGCTTCGAGCAGGAAGGCGCGCGCTTCACGCTTCGCCACGGCCGGCTCGCCATCAGCGCCTGGGGCGCGCCCGTGCTCATCGAGGCTGTGGGCCAGCGCATCGAGGTCGAGCACGCCATCACCGTCGTCGGGGTCGCGGCCGACCGCGTCTCGGTTCAAAGCGTCGAGGGGGTCATCGTGGTCGACGGAGAACGCCTCGAAGCCACCGAGGCGAGCCGGAAGGCCGCCGGAGACGTCAGCGCTCTTCGTGCGCTCGAAGGACCCGAAGCCCCGCTCGCGCGAGCAGAGAGCGTCGCTGCTTCAGCGATGCAAGCGCAGCGGTGGGACGAGGCCAGCCGCGCGCTCAGCGTCATCGCCGGGTCCAGCTCGCTGCGCGCCGAGGCGGCGTTGCTCAAGCGCGGAGAGCTCGAGCTGCGGCACCTGGCTCAGCCCCTGCGCGCCCTCGAGTCCTTCGACGAAGGCGACGTCCGGTTCCCCGACGGAACCCTGGCCATCGAGCGGTCGCTCTCGGCGCTCGAGGCGGCGGTCGCGGCGCGACAGTGGGACCTGGCTGTGCAGCGCGCCGACCGGTTCGTGGCGCGATTTCCCGGCCAGGCGCGCTCGGCCGAGGTGCGTCACGTTCGCCAGTCAGCCTGCGCGGCGGCGCTAGCGTCGACCCCGCCGGTCGTCGTCTCTGGCTGCGGCCCCTGAAAAGAGCGCCCCGCGATGAACGTCTGGTGCGCCTCGGGCCATTCAACGCCGTCACCCCACCCCATGGAGTCACGCATGATCCTGAAGACCCTGAAAACCCTGAAGCCCACCACCATCTTCTCGAGCTGTTGCAGCGCGCTGCTCGTCTTCGCCGCGTGCGGGACCCCGATCGTGGGCTCTCGCTTCGTGAAGTCTGAAGCCGTCAGTGCCTCACAAGGAAAGACCATCGCGGTGTCCGAAAAAGACAGCGCGGTGCTGGCAGGCACGTCGCTCGCCGTCCCCGCTGGCGCGCTCGCGCAAGACACCGTCATCACGCTCGAGGTCGGGCTCGACACCCTGCTCGACGCCGACGAAGCCGCAGGCCCGGTCACCACCTGGGGCCCTGCGGGGACGCGCTTCTCGACGCCAGCCATCATGACCGTGCCGCTCACCGTGAATCAGTCGGGCGATGAGCTGACCATTCTCGTGCAAGAGGCCGACGGCACGCGCTTCGAGCTGCCAGCGTCAGCGGTGACGGTCGACGCGCAGGGCCGCGCCCGCTTCGCCGTCAACGGCTTCACCAGCTTCCAGCCGCAGCGCCGGCGCCCGTGTACGGCGAACGCGCAGTGTCGGTCCGGTGAGGTGTGCCGCGCTGGCCGCTGCCGGCCCGCGGCCACGCAGTGCCAGGCCGACACCGACTGTGCGCAGGGCCAGGCCTGCACCAGCGGCGTCTGTCAGAGCGCCACGGTGTGCCCCGCTGATGCGTTCCAGTGCAGCAATGGCAGCTTCGTCAGCCGCACGGGTCCGAACTGCACGTTCCCGGCGTGCCCCGCGACCGATGGCGGCAGCACCACGTGCCCTCGTGATGCGCAGCTGTGCGCTGACGGCAGCTCGGTCAGCCGCACGGGCCCGAACTGCACGTTCCCTGCGTGCCCTGCGACCGATGGTGGCAGCTGGGTGTGCCCGGCCGACGCGCTCCGGTGTTCAGATGGCAGCTTCGTCAGCAGGACCGGCCCCAACTGCACGTTCCCTGCGTGCCCGGCGACCGATGGTGGCGGCTCGGTGTGCCCGGCCGACGCGCGTCAATGCGCAGATGGCAGCTTCGTCAGCCGGACCGGCCCCAACTGCACGTTCCCGGCCTGCCCCGCGACCGATGGTGGCAGCTCAGTGTGCCCGGCCGACGCGCGTCAATGCGCAGATGGCAGCTTCGTCAGCCGTACGGGCCCGAACTGCACGTTCCCCGCGTGCCCCGGGGTCGATGGCGGGCTGGCCTGCGCCAGCAACGCGCAGTGCGCGAATGGTCAGTCGTGCGTGAACCGCGTCTGCCGTTGAGGTGATTCTGAGAAGAGAAGAGAAGAACACCGGCGCGGCGAGGCCCATGCCGGTGTTCTGCGGAGCGGCCCCACGCCGGGGCCGAGCCTGGCCGGGGTGGGAAGCCCGAGGAACTGATGGGCGCGAACGCGAACAACGCCAGCAGCGGGCCCCTCGACGACAGCAGGGCGACGGCTCCGCGTCACTGCTCGATGCAGTAGAGCGGGTACTGGGTCGTCGTGGCCGCCCACCGAGCGCGGCGAGTTGGTGCAGGTGACCGTGACGTTGGTGACGTTGGCCGACGCGATGGTGCCCGAGCCGTTGCTGACCGCGCAGGTCTGACCGGCGGGCTTGTTCGAGACGGTCACGGCGTACGTCGACCCCGAGGCGACCGGCCCGCTGAAGGTGAAGGTTCCGTTCTGCGAGACCTTGATGGTGTTGTCTGCGTTCGACAGCGCCACCGTTCCGCTCAGCCCGCTGACCGAACCGCCGAGCGTCCAAGGGGTCGGCAGCCCCCACTTCGCCCGCAGGGCTGCTTCGATCGACGTGCGCTTGTCGGCCGTCAACGCCGAGCCGTACAGGTGAAGCTCGGCGATGGAGCCCTGGCTGTTGCCGCTCGAGTTGCCGACGGTGATGGCGGCGCTGCTGGTCGAGATGGGGCCCTGGGTCGACGAGGTCGTGAGCGCCGGCAGCGTGTACAAGGATGAGGTCGTCGAGTTCTGCACGACCGACACCACGCGCCAGGTGCCGAGCTGAGAAGGAATGACGGGACCGGTGGTGCCGCTGCCGACCTGAAAGCCGAGGTTGCCGCTCGACTGCCGAAGGGCGAAGTGCGAGTTGTTGCCTTGCGCGATGACGGTCGCCGACGCCGACGGCGCGGTGTTCATGCGGTACACGGCGAAGAGCGTCAGCTGCGCGGTGCTGGTGGTGGCTGGGCTGGTGAGCCTGGTGGTGCCGGTGCTGAAGCTGACGTGATGTTTATTGCCCGGTCCGCCGGTGGCGCTCCACTGTGGCGAGCTGTCCGAGCCGACGGCGAACGACAGCTGTCGCGGACTCTGGTCTCTCCACGGGGTGACGGCCCCCGAAGCATTCTTCACCAGTGAGGCGACGTTGCTCGCGTCGAGCCACAGCAGGTCTGGGGTTTCGGTGCCGACTTCACGGGTGTGACAGAGTTCGGGCAGCTATAACAATACCCGTCAATCAGCGTCTTGCCGCTGTCTTGTCCACAGGGAAACCGCAGGTCCTGAATGTTCTCGTACAGTTCGTAACCTTTCACCCCCAGCTCGAACAACGCGATGATATTGCTCGCGTGGGTGTTGGAAACGGTGACGTATTCGCCATCGAAGTTGGCTTCCGTGATGGGGAAGACGTTGCGGTTGGTCTTGTCCCAGCAGAGCACGGCCGCGTTGGCGGGGTCGCCGGTGAACGGGATCCGAAGGGTCACGGGCTGAGAGAACAGGGTGCCCGAAGGCTCGAGAATGTAGAGCTGTGAGCCCGCTCGAAAGCCCTCGACGGCGGCCGGCCTGGCTTCCTTGAGCGTGAGCTGGACGGCGCCCGTCACGGCGCCGGGCGGAATGTCCAGCAGGACATCGTTCAGCTGAAGCAGGCCGCCCTCTGCGCCGACCATCTCGGTGGTGCTGGCGACGATGCCGCCGTCCGCCAGCGGGTCGCTGCGCGTGGCTTCGACGATCGCCGACGCAACCGCGGCCTGTTCACCGGCGTCGGATTCGTCGACGCCGGAGTCGGGCGTCACCACCGTGGGAGCGCAGGCCGACGCAACACTGAGCGCGACGAGCCAGGAACAACGAAGTCGTCATAGGTCCTCATCGGCCAGATCGGCGCGCGGTTGGGGGTGCAAATTTTCGGGGTCGGTTCATCGATGACCAACGATTTTGGTGACGAGTCAGAGCAAGCCTGGCTCCAGCCCGAGCCCGGCCCAACCGTCGCCGCCCTCGAGGGTGGGCAGCCTCGCCGCCAGCCGGCTGGCACTCTGCCGCGTCGGCACCTTGACCGCGGTGGCGCCTTGACCGCGTCAACGGCTTGACGGGGTCAGCACCTTGACTCGAGTACTCGGTTACTCCAGGACGAAGCGGTAGCGGTAGCGCACCGTGACGCTCGCAGGGCGGCCGCCTCGCAAGGCGGGCAAAAAACGACTCGAGCGCAGGCCCCGCCGAGCGGCCTCGTCGAGCCCAGCCCCTGGCCCCCGAAGCACCACGGCCTCGCGAACATGGCCCTGTTCGTCGATGGTCAACAGCAGCTCGACATCGCCTTCGACCTCGAGCTCCTGGGCTTCGGGCGGGTAGGTGACCTGCGCCTGCTCGAGCAGCTGCGGTTCCCGGTCTGGAGCCACCGTTGGTGGAGCCGTCGTCGGGAGGGCTCCCGTCGCATCGCCTCCTTCGACCCCGACGCCGTCGGGTCCGCCACCACCGGCTCCGAGGCCGGGCAGCACGAGCTCACCTCGTTCGGGCACAGCCGTCGTCGGGTCGACGAATTCTCCAGCAGACCTCGCCCGAGTGGGCTGCGCTCCCCGACCAGGGCGCATGATGGATGCTCTGTGAACGGGCCTGGCAAGAGCAGTGGTCGGCGGTGGTGGCGTGGCGACGGTTGCCGCCTCGAACATCGTCACTGGTCGCGCCCGCGCATGCCGAGCAGCCGAGGGGACTGGTTGGCCGAGACGCTGTCCGACGACCAGGTGAACCAGCAGCGACGCGAGCAGCGCCAGCGTGAACGCGCCGACTCGCCGGCTCGTCGCGAACATCAGTCGAGGAACCAGGTGAAGTTGTAGGTGAGGCTGGTGCCGACCGCCTCGCCGTCTTTGGTGGCTGGCTTGAACTTGAACTTCTTGATGGCGGCGATCGACGCTTCGTCGAGCCCGAACCCGAGCCCCTTGAGCACTGAGACGGCGGTGACGGCTCCGGTCTCGTCGACGGTGATCTTGAGCACCACGGTGCCCTCGATGTCGTTCTTTCGCGCCTCTTCAGGGAAGGGAGGCTTGAACTCGTAGGAGAGCTCAGGCTGCGTGTCGGCCCCGCCCGGCGGCACGTACTTCGGAGCACGGTACGCCTTCACCTGCGATGGGTCGGTCGGGGGGCCCGCCTTCCCATACGTGGTGTTGCCAACGCCAACCGCGAACCCACCGGCTGCTGTCGTCGACGACAAGCTGATGCCCACCACCAGCGGAACCGGCTTGTCCGATGCTTCGGGTGGCGGCTCTTCATTCGGCGGCGGCGGAGCATCGGGCGGCGGCTTCACCACCGCGACCTTCACCGGCGGCGGCTTGAGCTTGATCTTCGGCGGCTCAGGCGGCGGCTTGGGAGGCTCTTCCACCTTCGGGGGCTCGGGTGGTTTGGGCGGCTCGAAGAACTCCATCTCGACGCGCTGGTTGCGGGGCGCGTCGGGGATGGAGCTGGGCAGGTTGACGACCGTGATCAGGTGACCACCCACCGACAGCGTCAACATCACCGCGAGGATGAGCAGGCTGGTGCGATCGTCAGCGCCCACGGGCCGAGGCTCAGACAGGGTGGCGGTGGAAGCGTTCATCGGGGGCGTGCCTGCAACATCAGGCGAAGGGGCCTTGGTTCCAGACGCGGCGGTGTCGGTCGAGCGTTCCACGGCCACACCGGCTCACGTGCGCTCAAGGCGCCGGAGCTGCTGCCTTTCCCGATTTCACGATGTTCAACGCGAACTTGCCGATGCCGGCTTCTTTCACGAGGTCGATGAGGTTCATCACCTTGCCGTAGTTGAGCGCTTGATCGGCGCTGATGATGGCCCGCACTTCTTTGTCCTTGGCGACCGCGTCCTTCATCGCGCTGAGCAGCTTGTTCACGTCGGTGGGCGCGCCGTCGAGGAAGATGTTGTCGTCCTTGTCCATGGTGATCATCACCGGACCCTGCACGGTCTGGTCGTTGGAGTTGGCCGCCTTGGGCAGGTCGACCTCGACGGTCTCGCGCACGATGAAGTTCGCGGTGACCATGAAGATGATCAACAGCACGAGCACGATGTCGACCAGGGGGGTGACGTTGATGCCGGTGATCTCTCCGTCGTCGTCCTGCTGAGCGCCGCCAGCCATGGGGCTACTTCCCCGCCGTCGAGCTGCGCAGGTGACCGACCAGCGCGTGCCCCAGCGCGTTGCTGCGAGACACGGTGTTCTTCACCTGCCGCTGCAGCACGTTGTACCCGATGACCGCGGGGATCGCGACCGCGAGGCCGACGGCCGTGGCGACCAGCGCCTCCGAGATGCCGGCCATCACCGTCGACTGCACCTCGGCGCCCTTCGACGACATCGCGCCGAGGTCGTGGAACGCCTTGATGATGCCGAGCACGGTGCCGAACAGGCCGATGAACGGGGTGTTCGAGCCCAGCGTGCCGAGGAACGAGAGAAACCGCTCGTAGCGTGGGCGCTCGCGGGCCATCGTCGCGTTGATCACCTCTTCCACCGAGTCAGGCCCCTTGCTCGACCACTCGAGCCCTTCGCGCAGCACCGAGGCCTCCATGCCCTGCTGGGCCGCGACGGCAGACTTGACGCCGTCCAGATCTCCCTTGGCGAGCTTCAGCAGCACCTCGTCGCTGTTCGAGAGCCGGTGCGTCGCGAAGTAGACGCTGCGCTCGAGCATCACGGCGATCGAGATGATTGAGAGGATGGCGAGGAGCCACAGCACCCACTCGGCGTCCGAGGTGAAGGTCGCGAGGAGCTTTCGCGTGAGCCAGCCGCCGCTTTCAGTCGTCATCTGTCCGACAATCAGCAAGGAAGTCATGGTGTTTGGTTTTCGCCGGCCATCGAGCGAGGAGCGGCGCGATCAATCGTTGGCGCGCTGCGCAAAGTCAACGAAAACGCACGGGCCGCGATGAACGGCCGGGCTTCGGCGACCAACGGCCACCTCGTTCAGGGAAACGGCACCTGGAACACCAGGTGGACCACCAGGCGCCCGAAGCCGAAGCCGAAGAACGCCAGGAAGAGCACCCGGTAGAGCCGCGAGAACCACGGCTCGAGGCGATCGAGGCTGGCTTCGAGCGCGAGCACCCGCGACGTCGGCACCAGCGCCAGCGCGGCCAGCACCGCGAGAAAGGGCCACAACACCGATTCCATTGTTTCTGCTGAACTTCGGCGCCTTCATCATCTTCCTCATTCAGCTCTTCAAGGCCAAGGGCGCGGGCCACGGGGTCGCCGGCCTGTGCTGCGGGCTCTATACGTTCATCTGGGGCTGGCAGAACGCCGACGCGCTGGACGCGTCGAACCCGCCCGTGCTGCTCAAATACAAACAATGGATTCTGGTGTGGACCGGTTGCTTCGTCGCCAACATCGTCGTCAACGGGATCGCCGGGGGCCTCGCGGCCGCCGCTGGCCGATAAGCCTTCACGCACCTCGCCTGGCGTCAGACCGGCCGCTCAGTCATCGAGCTGCCGGCGTTTTTTCGTCTCAGCGCCGCAGCCCTCAGCGCCACCGCGGCGTCGCGCACCTCGACCAGCTGCGCCACCGACAAGGCCTGCGTCGTCGCCTGGGGCTGCTCGCCCAGCCCCGAATCCTTCGAGCGCTGCAGCATGCCGAGGATCAACGTGCGCACCGCCTCGGCGTCGTCGAGGCCCACCAGGGCCACCGAGTGGGAGTTCTCGAGGCCGGGGGTCTGATCTGCTCCGGCGGTGGTCACGGTGAGCGCCTGAAACCCGAAGAGCCGCTCGATGGGCCCCTGGTTCACCTCGAGGTTCTGCACGTTGGCGTAGCTCAAGGTCACCTCCTGCCGGGTCACCACGCCCTGCGACACGCGCAGGCTGCGGTCGCCGATGAGGTAGTGCCGCAGCTCATAGTCGACGCGCGTGGTGACCAGCGTGAAGCCCACCACCAGCGCCTCGAGGGCCAGCAACAGCACCGCCAGCAGCACGCCCACCCCTTTCAGCTTGCCAATCAACACCACCGCGAAGACCCCGGTGCCGATCACCTGGCCCAACAGGCCGAAGAGCGCGCTCAAGGACCGGTAGGTGAGCCACGCCTCTGACGGCCGAAGGTGGCGCACCAGGGAGCTGCCCTCGGGCAGGTGCGGCGGGTCGGTCTTGAGCTTGAGCAGCGGCACGAAGAGCGGCCGCAGCAGCCGAACGATGAGCTCGATCATCGCTGGTCCTCCAGCGCCCGGGCGGCGTCGACCAGCGCGTCGCGAATCTGCCCCAGCAGCACGTCGGGGCCTGGCGCCGCGGCCGCCGGCGCCTCGTGCCGCACGCCGCGCAGCCTGGCGTAGAGGAAGTCGCG
>VYLD01000226.1_pt1 | contig 19534 bp, 17 predicted proteins | sample 5114401 | NCBI WGS metagenome assembly VYLD01 (sample SAMN12291783, study PRJNA351875) | freshwater metagenome | isolation source: freshwater lake | place: USA: Michigan, Gull Lake | collected 2013-08-08 | reverse complement strand
CATCGGCGCGACGCTGGGCTCGGCGTGGCTGGCGCAGGTCGGGGACCCCGTCGGCGCTCAGCGTTCGGTGACCGCGGCAACAGCCGAGCGCGTCGTGCCCCCTGACGATGCGCCGGCGCTGAGCGGGCCGGAACAGCCTTCGACCCCCGTCGTCCTCGAAGGCCGCACGCGCGAGGACCCCGACGAAGGGCGAGGCCCCGTGGAAAGAGACGAACAGCCTGCCCGCGACCTTTCACCCGACGTGGCGCCGCAGAGCGCTGCCGCGGCGGGGCTGCCTTCTGCGACCGGGTCGAACGACGTGGACGTCACGGCCGCGCCAGGTACCAGCGCCGAGCTCGCCGAGCCGGCTGACCACGCTCCGCACGGTCCTGTCGCTGCGCCGGCAGTACGCACCGCGACGAGCGGGAACGTGAGCCTGCCCTCGGGAGCCGCCCGCCGGCTCACCTGGACGAGCGCTGCCGATGGGCTCTGGGTGCAGCCCGAGTTGATCGGGGCCGCGCGCGTCGCCCGGGTGTTCGCGCTGGCCGACCCGCCCCGCGTGGTGTTCGACATCGAAGGCGGCGCGCCGGCGCACAGCCTTCGCGTGCCGGTTCAGTCCGCGCGGTTCTCTCAGGTGCGCCTGGGCAGGCAGGGCGCGCAGACCCGCGTCGTCGTCGACCTCACCCAGGCGCCGCAGCAGGTGACCACGCTCGAAGACCGGGCGGTCCTTCAGTTCTGAAGCGTTGCCCGGTTCACACTTCTTCACCCCGTCTACAGCGTCGCCTGACGTGCCCCGGGTTTGGTGTGGTGCGCGGAATCGTCCGCGCTTCACTCGAACAACGGAGCAGATCATGTCGAAGGCGATGCTGATGGCGATGTCGATGGCGGCGGTGGGAGCGGCGGGTTGTGGAGGCGGCAACCGGGCCGAGCGCATGGAGAAGATGGTGCAATGGCGGGTCGACGACGCGCTCGACGAGCTCGACGCCACCCAACCTCAACGTGAGCGCGTGCAGCAGCTGACAAAGGACGCGCTGCTGAAGTCGAAGCCGATCGTCGAGCAGGCCCTCAGCTCGCGCACCGAGCTGATGACCCAGTGGAAGGCCGCCGCGCCAGACTCGGCCCGGGTGCACCAGGTGGTCGACGCGCAGCTCGACACCGTGCGGGTCTTCGCCCACCAGCTGGCCGACAGCGCCATCGAGGTGCACCAGCTGCTCACCGTCAAGCAGCGCGACGAGGTCACCGAGCGCCTCGAGCGCCTCGAGAAGCGCAGCCGCAGGTAGGGCTGCCGGGCGGCGAGCCCACGCCTGGGGAACTGTCACCTGGTTTCCCGGCGCCGATCATTCCTTCGGTGACAGGGGCCTTTCGATGCGTCAGGCCCCGGCGTCGTGGACCTGCCCCTGGTGACCATCGCCGCGTTGACCGCCGTCGCCTTCGTGGCCGGGGTGATCGACGCCATCGCTGGCGGGGGCGGTCTGTTGACCGTTCCGGCCCTGCTCACCGCGGGTCTGCCGGTGCAGCTGGTCTTCGGCACCAACAAGGGGTCGGCGGTGTTCGGGTCGGGCGCCGCCGTGCTCAGGTTCTTTCGCGCCGGGCTGATCGATCGTCGCTTCGCGCGGTGGCTGTTTCCGCTGGGCTTCGCGGGCTCGTTGATGGGCGCCGCGGCGCTGGTGGTGATCGACGCGCGGGTGCTCGAGCCGCTGGTGCTCGCGTTGCTGGTGATCGCCGGAGTGGTGGTGGCGGTGCTCAGGCCCACCCCATCGAGCCAGACGGGGCCGCCGCCGCGCCGACCGCTCCTCAAGGCGTCCCTCATCGCCTTGACCCTCGGAGGCTATGACGGCTTCTTCGGGCCGGGCACCGGCACGTTCTTGATCATCGCGTTCGTCACCGCGCTGCGCCTCTCGCTGCAGCAGGGCAGCGCCAACGCCAAGGTGGTGAACTTCGCGTCGAACCTCGCGGCCATGGCGCTGTTCGCCGCCCGCGGCCTGGTGCTGTGGAAGATCTCCATCCCCATGGCGCTGGGGCAGTTCGCTGGCGGCACCGTGGGCGCGCAGTTGGCCGTGAAGGGTGGCGACCGGCTGGTCAGGCGGGTCGTGCTGGGGGTGGTGATCGCCCTGGTCGCGCGGCTCGCCGTGAAGCTGATAGGGGGTGGGGCATGACGACGATCACCATCACGTACTGCACCGCCTGAGGGTACCAACCCAGAGCTGCCCGTGCGGCAGCTGCGCTGAAGACCGAGCTCGACCTCGACGCCAGCCTCGTTCGCGGCAGCGGAGGCATCTTCCAGGTCGCGGTCGGCGAGCGGGTGGTGATTCAGAAGACCGCCAGCGGTTTTCCCACCGAAGAGGCGATCGTGACCGCGGTCGAGAAGGCCCTCGGCGGGACCTGAAAGCGCCACGCCCCCTGACGGCGAAGAGCCGGCAGAGGGCGTGAACCAGAAGCAGACGCGCGGGGTCGGCTATTCGCGAACGCAGACCGCGCTGGCGGGCTCGATCGGCTGCTGGGCCCGGGCGATCAGCTGATCGCGGGCTTCGTCATCGACGCGCATCGCGACCCAGTGGCCGTCGTCGGTGAGCGCCAGCGTGGTGTTGCGGTCCAGCTGGCCCGAGCGCAACAGCTGCTCGAACTCGGCCAGCGCCACGGCTCGCTGCTCGGGCGACAACTTCTGCAGCTGTGGGTGTTGGTTGAGCGCCATCGCGTTGTTCAGCTGGTCGACGTCGCTGAAGGGAAAGTTGTCACCCAGGATGACGACCAGCAGCGCCTGAATCGGGAACGTCGCGATGTCGACCGCGAACGAGAAGGGCAGCAGGAAGACGCCGGTCGTCTTGCGCAGATCGTACGAAGGGCGACGAACGCTGATGCCGAGGAAGGCCCGGTCGACCGCACGCGACAGCATGCAGCCCGAGGACACAACAGCGGTGACGGTGGCGATGGCGATGACGCGCAGCAGACGACGATTCAACATGGGGAACTCTCCTTGACCCGAGGAACGAAGCTGATCCTGTGGGCCAGTTGGCCTCGGGATCAAGAGAATCGCCGCGTTGCTACGCAGCGCTACAGGGCCACGGTGTGTGCCCGGCCCTGACACGCTGTGAGAGGTTGTTCGAGTCACGGCGCTGCGAGCCACGCACGTTGAAGCCCAGCGACCTGCGTCAGCCCTGCCTTTAGCGGGGCAGCGGTGCCACGGCGGAAACTGGTGAGGCGGGCGTCTGCGGTGCGTCGCCGTTCGGCGCCTTCTCGACCCGCGCCTTGATGCCGTACCTCGCGGCCGCCGACTCCACGATTCGACCGATGAGCTGGGTATACGAGATGCCGCGTTCTTCGGCGGCCATCGCCAGCTCGCTGTCCTTCTCGAGGTACGGGTTGGGGTTCACCTCGAGCACGTACGCTTCGCCCTTGTTCGAGATGCGAAGGTCCACGCGGGCGTAATCGCGAATCTTCAGGGCCCTGAACGCCAGCAACGCGCTGCGCTCGATGCGCGCCTGCAGCTCTGGAGACAGATCGCGCGCGATCACCAGGCTTGGGCTGCCCTCGCGATCGTCGCCGAACTTCACCTCGCGATCAGAGACCTTGGGCTTCCCCGCGTCCCAGGTGCCCCAGTCGAGCTCGACGATGGGCAGAATCTCGGGCTTGGTGGGCGTGCCGATCACCGCCACGTAGACCTCGCGGCCGTCGATGAACTCCTCGGCGAGGGACTCGTCGTTCAGCGTCTTGCGAATGTCGCGCACCCGCCGCGTCAGCTCGTCCCAGTCCTTCACCACCGAGTGCGTGCCGATGCCCAGCGATGCGTCCGAGCGCGCGGGCTTGACGATCAGGGGAAACTGCATGCGCCCGAACGCCTCGAAGGTGTCTCCGTCGAAGGTGAGGAAGTTGGGGGTGAGCACCTCGTGGTACTCGAGCAGCTGCTTGGTGAGGATCTTGTCCTGCGCCAGCAGCAACCCCGCCGTGCCCGAGCCGGTGAAGTTGAGGCGCGCCAGCTCCATCAGCGCTGCCACGTTCACTTCCATGCGGTAGTCGTCAGCGAAGGTCTCGCACACGTTGAAGACCAGATCGGCGTGGCTGTCTTCGATGGCCTGCAGCAGCGGGAAGACCCGGTCGTGCACCGCGACGGTCACCGGGGTGTGCCCCAGCTCGGTCAAGGCGTCGCAGATGTGCTGCACCACCGGGTCGATGGGATCGGTCGCGGGCTGGTAGTGCAGCACCGCGATCTTCAAGCCACGAATGAAGGCCATCGGCTTCGAACTCTACTCTGCGCGCGGTGGCCTCAGCTGAAGAATCGCGCTCACTCCACTTCGAAGAACTTGTCGGTGTAGAGGAAGTTCATCGCCAGCGCGGTGAGCAGAGACGTCAGCCGGGTGATGTACTCGCGGGCCTTGTCGCGGTGCACCGTGAGGTTGTGCAGCGAGGTGCGCTCGGTGAGGTGATCGAGCACCGAGACCACCACCGGCCGGCTCACGCCCGAGTACTGCGTGACCGCGGCGAGCAGGCCCTGGCGCTCGGCGCGAATGAGCGTGTCGGCCCGCACGTCGCCCAGGTCGGCGGCCTCGAAGAGGTTCCGCAGGTCCTGATCGAGGTGATCGCCGATGTGCAGGTCGACCTTCTCCTCGAGAGACCGCTGGCGGTAGTGATCGAGCACCGTCTGCTCCATCTCGCCCACGTCGACGTCGCGCTCGGTGAGGGTGACGATGGGGTCGGTGAGCCCGCGGGCCTCGACCACGCTCTGCACGTACTGCAGCTTCTTCAGCGCGCCCCAGCCCTTGTACCGCTCGCTCCAGCGCGACTCGGGCGTCAGCCACACCGCGAAGGTCTCGGCGAAGTCCTCGTCGGGGTGCTTCTGCGCGTACCAGCCCGAGATGTGCAGCACGTACTTTCGGCTGAAGGGCTGCGGCTTGTAGGTCTCGAGGTACGGCTTGCCGTAGTCCCCGAACAGCTTGCGCCACTCGTCGCTCTCATAGAGCTTGTAGGCGTAGTTGAAGGCGTGCCCGGCCTCGTGGCGCAGATACATCATGATCTCGCGCTCGTTCTCGGCGCCGGCGCCGAGGCGCTCTTCGATCTGCGTCAGCTGAGGGTCGGCCAGGTAGAAGGGAATGCCGATCACCGGCACGCCTGAAGGGCAGCCCCATTGGTCCGACAGGTAGCACTGGGGCTTGAGCCGAAGGCCCTTCGCTTCGAGCTCTTCGTAGAGCTGGCTGATGAACCGCTCGAGCCGCGTGCCCTTCAGGTGCAGCTGCAGATCCTTGATGCGCGCCTGCAACACCGCCGCGCTGCCGTCATGCAGATCTGCGCCGAACAACGGCTCGGGCAGCTTCTCTTTGAAGGCGACCTGGGTCGCGAGCGCGGTGGTCATGGAAGGGGGCTTTCGACGGCCGTGGGCACCTTACCCGACGACTCCAACGCAGGAACCCCGACTCACGTTCCATCTCATTTCCAAAGGAAATGAAGGTGTTTGAGAGCCTGGTGGGTCTCGAAAGACCCCAGCCTCTGGCTCCTCGAAGGCGCTGATGTCGTCTGCTGGGGGCTTCTGTGAGCCCTTGACCGGCCGGGGCGCTGCCGGCTTTCCGCTGCGCCTCGAGCGCGAACTCGAAGTCCTGGTCGTCTTCGGGCTCGAGCACCTTTTCGAGATCACGGAAGCCGGCGAGTCGGAACGTGAGCGACCGCTTCGTGCCCGGCTCCCACGAGAGGTCTCGAGGGCTCTACGGTCGGATCACGCCACTGACGACGGACGAGCGCGCGTACGGGTAGGTGAAGCTCAAGGTGCCCTGGCCGAACGAGAGCGCCTCGAGCTCGAAGACGTAGGCGTTGCCCGTGGTGAGCAGCCTCGGCGGCAAGGTCACCGAGGTGTTGGTGGTGTAGATGCGCCACAGCTCTGGCACGTCGGCGGTGCCGTCGAGCCGGTTGATGCTGAGCCGGTAGGTGCTCACCGTGCCGGTGGTGGGCGCCATCCAGCTGACGGTGGGCGTCAAGCCGACGCCGGTGTGATCGTCGAAGAAGCTGCGCCCTTGAAGCTGCGCGCCCCTCGCCGTCGAGAGGGGAACGGCGACGCGGCGCCCGCTCAGGTTCGCCAGCGTGTCGAAGAGATCGACCCCTCCGACGAAGTCCGTCACGGTGCCACCATCGAGCAGCGCGCGGGGCTGATCGACGGTGTACTGCACGATGCCCGACCGGCCCCAGCTGGCAGGGAAGGGCGTCGCGTAGTCGATGCTGGCGGGCAGCGGGGCTGGCTCGAACACCCGCACGACGGTCGTGTTGATCGAGCCCTGGCCCAGGAACGCGTGTGTCGGGGTCGGCGAGCTGGCGACCGCGAACGCGAAGGCGCTGCGCGTCGAGCTGTCGCGCCCCACACTGCCACGAAGCGCCTGAAAGCTCGCGCGGTCGAGATCGAGGGCCCAGCTCGCCGTGGGGGTGTTGACCAGATCGCCGTTCAGATCAGCGGTGCCTCCGTTGGCCAGGGTGAAGGGCGGGAAGGCGACCGAGCGGGCCACCGTGAACACCGTCCCGGCGTCGCTGGTGGTGGTCTGGTACTGCAGCGCGAAGCCCTGATCGCCCTTGCTCGAGTCGGGCAGGCCGATGCCCGCCCCGTTCGAGTAGAGCTGCCAGTTGAGGTCCGACTCGATCGACAGGGCCCCGGTGAGCGCCGCCGGCACCACGTTGCCCTCGATGTTGCTGAGCGGTGTGTCGCTCTGCGTAAAAAAGAACGAGGTGGTCCGGCTGGCGGGGTCGACGGGCAGCAGGTTGCGCACGGTGAGTCGCGCGGTGCTCTCGGTCGTCGCCAGCGCCGCGTCGGCGCGACCTCCGCCGAAGGTATCGAACCTGACGCGGCGCTCAGTGGTGACGAAGTAGCGGGCGCCCAGCTGCAGCATCACCTCGCCGGCGGGCACCTCTCGCACCACGAAGGTGCCGTCGGCGTTGCCGAACCCGCGGATGAAGTCGGGGATGCCGGCGTCCTTCACCCACACGCCCACGGTGGCGCGCGCCAACGCGATGGACGCCTTGGTGCCGCCATCGCCGTCCCAGCCGAGGCGGTCCTGATACGTGCCGGTGAAGTCGCTGGTCGTCGTGGTGCCGCCGGCCGAACCGCCACCCGAGCCCCCGCCACTTCCGCCTCCGCTGCCACCGCCAGGCCCGGTGCTGCCTTCGCACCGACCATCGGCGCTGCAGGTCTGGGCGCCCACACAGACGTTGCAGATCGCGCCGGCCTTGCCGCAGAACGCCGGGGTGGTGCCGGGGACGCAGGTGTCTGCCGCGGTACAGCACCCGCTGCAGGTGGTCGGGCTACAGCGCTTCGACGGGGTACACGACGCCGGGCAGATCACTCCGAAGACGAAGGCGACGAGGAACGCGGTCAGGCGCATGAGACCCCCTGGGGTACGGACGGTGAGGGCGCGCCGCTATCACAGCGCACGCCCTCAGGCGAGGGCCGTCCCTGCGCGGCCCCGGCCAGCGTTCAGGGCCTCACGAGCCCGCTCACCACGGTGCCGATCGCGAGCGGGTAGCGGAAGTCATACAGATCCCGCTCGAGGGCGCCGGGAGTTCGGTAGGCCGAGAGCTGCAGCACGTACGTCTGGTTGGTCACCATCACCCCGGTGGGCACCGTGAATGAGGTGTTGCTGGCGGCGAGGTAGAATGAGGCGACCGGCGTGGCGATGGTGCGGCCCTGCGACGCGCTGAGCTGCTCGATGCGCAAGAGGTACCGCGTCGGGCTGCCCAGGGAAGGAGCGTTCCAGGTAACGGTGGGCGTGCGGGTGGCGCCCATGAGGGTGGTGCCAAAGGGGGCGCCGTTGATCTGCACGTCCTTCGGCGGCCCCAGCGCGGCGGCGAGCGGGGTGCTCAGGGTCTGCAGCGCGACCACCATGGTGACGCCCGAGGCATACCGGCGCGGCTGGGTGCTGCCGGCGGCCAGCCGGGTCAGCTGGGTCGCGAAGGTGACGGTCGCGGTGTGCCCCCAGCTGCTGGGGAACGCGTTGGGGAAGGTGAGCGGGTTGGGCGGCACCGTCCCGCTGCCGGGCTGCGGGTAGAAGCCCCACGACAGGCTGTCCCCGTCACCGCTGCGCTCGTGAACCGGTGAAGGCCCCGCGCTCAGCTCGATCGTCAGGCCGGGCTGGGTGCTGCCGGTGGTGAAGTCGCTCGAGGTCATCGAGAACGTGGGCAGGTCGAGCTCGAGAGGCGTGGTCGACGCCGGGGGCGACGACAGCACGACCGAGGCGCTGTTGGTCGAGCCCGAGACCATGGTGACTGGAGACGCGGTGCCGACGCCCAGCATGCGGTACTCCGAGGTCGCCGGGTCGTACTCCATCTGCATCACCAGGGCCGAGTCACCCTTCGAGGCGTCGAGCATGGGGGTGAAGAGCTGTTGGGAATACAGATCCCACGGAATGTCGAAGGTGTACCGCGTGTCGCCATCGAAGGGGATGTCACCGGTCGCGTTGCTGAAGGCCTCCATCGAGATGCCGGCGTTGCTGCTGACCAGAGAGGTGAAGTGAAAGGTCTCGTCCCACGGCTGCAGGCCCGAGACGCTCAAGATGAGCGAGGTGCCGCTGCCCGCCAGCGCGGTGTCGATGCGGCCGCGCGAGGTGAAGTCGAGGTTGAGCGCGCGCTCGGCGGTCTGGAACCACGAGGTGCCGACCTTCAGGAAGTAGAGCGTCTGGGGCACGTTGGGCAGCGAGAAGGTGCCATCGGGGTTCACCGTGGCGGCGATGGTGGTGACGCCGGCGTCGGTGGTGATGATGGCCTGCGGCAGGTTGGCGCCGTACTGACAGGGCCGCGTGCCAGCGTCGGTATCAGAGATCCACGTCTCCACGCAGTGGCCGGTCACGTCGGCCGAGAGCACCGCGCCGCCCCCCGAGCCCCCACCGGTCGCCCCGCCTGCTGAGCCGCCTGCCGAGCCGCCGGCCATCCCGCCTCCTGCCATTGCGCCCCCGGCCGAGCCACCACCATTCGAGCCGCCCGTTCCCGCTGCGCAGACGCCCGTGGTGGGCACGCACATCTGCGTCACGCCGCACGTCTGGCAGGTCGCCGCGCCGCGCCCGCACGAGGTCGAGGTGTTCCCTGCGAGGCACTGGCCCGCGCTGTTGCAACAGCCGCTGCAGTTCGCCGCCGAGCACGTCTTCGGCTTCGCACAGCCGGTGACGGTCGGCGCGACGGTCGCGAGGCACAGCACGGTCAGCACCCGGGTGAGGTTCCTCATGCTGACCCCCTTACGCGCTCAGTCCGGGTTGGTTCAAGGCGTGCTAACCCGCGGCACGCCGTGAGCCTGCTCATCATTCAGAAGCTGTCCCTGTCGTACGGCAAGAAAGTGTTGTTCGACGACGCCGCGCTGACCATCGGCCCGACCGATCGCATCGGCCTGGTGGGCGCGAACGGCACCGGCAAGTCGACGCTGCTCAAGGTGTTGATGGGGCTGGTGACTCCGGACTCGGGGACGCTGACCTTTCGGCGCAACGCGCGCGTGGGCTACCTGCCGCAGGAACTGCAGGGCCTGCCCGACGGCTCGCTGGTCGACGCGGTGCTCAGCTCGGTGCCGGGACGCGACTCGCTCGACGAACGCCTGAAGGTGACCGAGGGCCTGCTCGACGCGGCGAAAGAAGAAGCCGAGCAGCTCGAGCTGGCCACCGTGCTGGCCGAGCTGCACGAAGAGCGCGATCACTTCGACGAGCACTACGGCAAGCACCGCGCCGAGCGCATTCTGCTGGGGCTGGGGTTTGGGCTGCATGAGTTCAGCAAGCCCACCACGCAGTTCTCGGGAGGCTGGCGCATGCGCGCGGCCCTCGCCGGGTTGTTGCTGCAGGACCCTGATTTGTTGCTGCTCGACGAGCCGACCAACCACCTCGACCTGCCGACGCTGGCCTGGTTCGACGGGTTCTTGAAGCGCTCGCGCAAGGCGATGGTGCTGATCAGCCACGACCGGGAATTCTTGAACCGGCAGATCAACCGCGTGGTGTCCCTCGAGCTCGAGGGCGTGCGCATGTGGACGGGGAACTACGAAGACTACCGGCGCCTGCGGTCTGAGGAGGCCGAGCGGCTGCTGGCGTCAGCGGCGAAGATCGAGGCCAAGCGTGAGCAGCTGCAGGCCTTCGTCGACCGGTTCAAGGCGAAGGCCAGCAAGGCGGCGCAAGCGCAATCGAAGATGAAGCAGCTCGAGAAGCTCGAGAAGGTCGAGGTGCAGCAGGACCGCGCGACGGTTTCGTTCTCGTTTCCGCCGGTGTCTCCGTCGGGTCGCGACGTGGTGCGCTTCGAGGGCGTGCGCAAGGCGTTCGGCGATCACGTCATCTACGACAAGCTCGACGCGTTGTTGATGAAGGGCCAGCGGGTGGCGGTGGTGGGCCTCAACGGGGCGGGCAAGACGACACTGCTCAAGATCCTCACGGGTGAGCTCGAGGCCGACGCGGGGCGGGTGGTGCTCGGTCACAACGTGCAGCTCGGGTACTACGCGCAGCACCACGCGGACACGCTCGACAAGACCAACACCATCCTCGAAGAGATGATGGACCTGGTGCCCGACAAGCCGCAGTCGTACGTGCGCAGCGTGCTCGGGGCGTTTCTGTTCTCGGGCGACGACGTCGAGAAGAAGATCGGCGTGTTGTCGGGTGGAGAGCGCGCGCGGGTGGCGCTGGCGCGGCTGCTGCTGAAGCCCGCGAACCTGATGGTGATGGACGAGCCGACCAATCACCTCGATCTCGATTCGTCGGAAGCGTTGATCGAGGCGCTCGAGGGGTACGACGGCACGCTGATCTTCGTGTCCCACAATCGCAGCTTCCTCGACGCGCTGGCCACCCACATCTGGGACGTGCGCGATCGCCAGGTGGTGCCGTTCATGGGGTCGATGCCCGAGTACCTGGCGCGGCTCGACGCCGAGGCGAAGGCGCGTGAAGACGGCGATGAGCTTCCGGCGGCGCAGGGAGGCGGGAAGGTCTCGCAGGAGAAGGACCGCAAACGCGTCGAGGCGCAGGCGCGGCAGGCGAAGAGTCAGAAGCTGACGCCGCTGAAGAAGGAGGTCGCCCACCTCGAGCAGCGCATCGCCGAGCTCGAGGCGAAGCAGAAGGAACGGGAGGCTCAGCTGGTCGACCCGGAGTTCGCCAAAGACTACGAGCGCTCAGGCCCGGTGTTCGCGGCGCATCGGGAAGCGGCCGTCGAGCTCGAGAAGTCGATGGCCCGGTGGGAAGTCGCCAGCGCCGAGCTCGCCTCGCTGGAACCGTGAGCTCATCGGCAGCACCGAAAGCCGGTCGAGTGGTCCCAGTGCGACACGTCGTGCGCGGTCGTCACGTACAGGCACCCGTTCCCGTTGATGACGGTGTCCACGTAGAAGCCGCCGCGGAAGGTGCCTTGGGGGTCGGCGGTCCACTCGTGGAGGTTGCCCATGAGATCGAAGGCCCCTTCCGCCGAGGTGCAGCTTGCGAAGGAGCCTGTGCGGGCCAGGCCTCCGTCGAGCTGGTTGAGGCAGGGGCTGTCGATGCGGCTGTAGATCCACGAAGAGGTCGTTCCGTAGAGCTCGATCCGTAGAGCTCGATGGCCGGGTGCACCGAGCGGCGATCGTTGCAGACGCCGGTGAGGCGGGTGTTGCCGGAGGGGTAGGTGGTGGTGGTGGGCCCGCGACAGGCGCGCAGCCACTCGGCGTCGGTGCACAGCCGTTTCCCGGCCTCGGCGCACGCGGCGGCCGCCTGGGTCTGGTTGATGAAGCCTTGCGGCACGGTGCCTGCTGCTGAGCGGGCGCGCAGGCGTCGGGCTCCGGGGTTGACGAAGGGGCACCATGAGCCGCCGTCGAGCTCTTCGAGGAACGCCTCGTAGCGATCGATGCAGAAGGAGCCGACGCTGACCATTCCCGCGAGGCAGCTTCGGCGAGCCCCGCGTTGGGCAACGGCCGCGCGTTGGGGTCGCAGGTGTTGGTGAAGCGGGGCGTGCAGCACTGAATGGTCGAGGTGCCGGAGCAGAGCCCCGCGGTTGGCCGTCGGGTGTCGCGGCACTCGTTCACCGGCAAGCAGGTGCCGGGAATGCCTGCGGCGGTGCAGGTCGTCACCCCGGCGTCGAGGGGAGTCCCCGCGTCGGGGATTGAGACGTCAGGCGTTCCCGAGTCGGAGACCGAAGCGTCAGACGTGCGGGCGTCGAGGCTTCCGGAGTCCGGAGCTCCCGAGTCCGGGTTGCCGCCGTCGGCGTCGGGGGCGCCCGCGTCGAGCGTGATCGAGGCGTCCTGCGGCGGTGCACCAGCGTCACGGACGGAGTCGTCTGGGCCGCAGGCGGTGATCACCATGAGCAGCTGCAGCACCCGGGTCCGCATCGGCGCCGTGTGACAGACCTGCTGGCGTCGCTGCAACCCTGGGCGGAGCCCACAGGTGAGAGTGGCGCCATCGAACGGTGGCAGACCCGCTGGAGTCATTCTGGTTGTCGAAGCTGTCAGGTCTTGCGCGGCGACTTCGTCGAACGATTCAAGAGGCTCGTGTTCAATGACTTCAATCGCGCTCAGCTCGAAGTGGTGGCCCGAACGGTATTCGGTGAGCTCCTCGTCTGGCGCGTCATTGCGCTTCGGCTGGTTCATCGATTGCAGTTTCAAGGGTTCCGGGCGCCAGTCGCTCGATCTGAACCTGCCCCTGCCGCCCACTTCCTGAACGCTCTCCACCGAGGAGACCTTCACGAGGCCGGGTGGCGAAAGCTCCCCGGCCTCTTTGCGTTTGAAGCGGGCCCTGCGAGCGCATCCTTCTACGGCAGAAGCCCGATCGGTAAGGGCGCGGGATTCCAACACCCGCTGCTGAAGGTTCGACTCCTTCCTGCCGTGCACACGCGGGTGTCGCCCATTGGTTGGGCACCGGGACGCCTTCCCGGAGAAGCGGGTTCGATTCCCGCCTCCCGCTCTTGTTGGTTGTTCTGTGAAAGCGCGAAGAGCAGTGGTGAACGCCGCGATCGTCGGAAGGCTCGACGACGTGGCGCACAAGGACGGGAGGCGACCAATGGTGGTCCAGCGGGCCGTAACCCCGCGGCTCTCACGAGCATGGTGAGTTCGATCCTCACCCCGTCCACATGGGTCCGTAGCTCGACTAGACGGGTTCGACCCCCGTACGCGGTACTGCGCCCTGTTCGTGCTTCAGGTGAGGCCGTCGACCTTTCACGTCGAAGAGGCGGGTTCGATTCCCGTACGGGGTGCTGGTTCAGTGCAAGGTTTGAGATGTCTGATCTGTGACGCATCTGGCGAGGCGACTGCCCTGTCACGGCAGCGAGGCGGGTTCAATTCCCGCACAGACCGCAGTGTTGTTGTTTGCTGACCTGGCAGTGGTGGTCCATGCATCCGCCTGAAGAGCGGAACATCCTGGTTCGATCCCAGGGGTCGGCACATGCGCAAGGAGCTCGAGCGGTCGAGCGTCGGTCCTACACACCGAGGGACAGGGTTCGACTCCCTGCTCGCGTACACGTTTCCGTAGCTCAGTTGGATTGAGAGCGCCTGGTTGCGGTCCAGGAGGTCGGGGGTTCGATTCCCTCCGGGAACACTGTGTTGTCTTTGTTCAGATTCATCGCGGGATAGATCAGGTGGCAGATCGCCGGGTTCATACCCCGGAGGCCGTCGGTTCGAATCCGACTCCCGCAACTTGGCGCCCTGGTGGTGGAACCACCGGTAGACACACCGGCCTCAGAAGCCGGCGCTCGAGACGAGCATGCGAGTTCGACTCTCGCCCGGGGCACTGCAACGTCCAGGTGGTTGGAACGGGAGACACGCCGCGCTCAAACCGCGGTGCCTTTGACGGGCGTGCGGGTTCGACTCCCGCCCTGGACAACGACTGGAGGGTGGACCGGCGAGGCGCCGGCGCCGGCTTGAACCCGGTGGGCACGGACCACGGTGTGGGGCTCGAGACCTCCGCCCTCCGCAGCAGCATCACCTGGAAGGTGACCTGGCGATGGCGCCAGACCTCATTCGAAACGAGTGTGCGTCTTCACCGGCGTGGAGTTCGAGTCCTCCGCCTTCCGCATGGAGAGTGAACGCTGGTTGGTCGGCGGCCCGCCTGGAAAGCGGCGCGGTCCCGCAAGGGGCTGGGGATCGTGCCCTCCGCTCTCCGCTGTCCTGGAACGTCATCTGGTTCGTGGGTGCCAGCCCGTCTGCTACGCGATGAACTCCTTTCAAGGAGAGGCAGGTTCGACTCCTGCACGTTCCGCTCACCACTGCTGTTCGCTGTTCGCGAGGATGGCTGAGGTTCAAACCCTGGAAAAGGCAGGTTCGACACGCGGAGTCCAGGAAGGCGGTCGCCGTGCGTGACCCCGATGACGTGGCGGTTCTCGACCACGTTGCCGCGCTCGGCTCCAGCCCCAACGAGACCTGACTCAATGAGCATCGAGCGCGAAGAGCCCGTCATTGCATGCAGATAGGAAACGAAGAGCTCACCCTCGTGTAGCCCGCTCAGACAGCACGTTGCGTTGTTAGAATCGTCACCACTATCCTGTCAATCGAGGCTTCATGGACCACATCTACCAAGCAAGCGACCTCGCATCGAAGCGCAGGGAGTTGATGGACGCCGCTCGGCTCGGGTTCGCGCAAATCCGCGACACGGACGGCACGGGGCTCGTGATGCTTCCGCAGGGGCGCTTCGACTTTCTGCGCGCCGTGCGAGAGCAGTTCGGCCGGTTCATCGCGCTCGAGGGAACGCTCGAGCGCCCAGCGAAGGAGCGCCGAGCAACCGACTTCGGCGAGTTCGCGTGGCTCACGGCCTTCGAAGAGGACGACCAGCTCGCCTTCCGACGCGAACTCCTCGACGCGCTCGTGCAGTCGCTCGCACAGGACAGCGTCGAGCCCGCCGAACGCTGCATCAACGAATGGCGAACCACCGCGCGCGCGCTGTCGAATGAGAAGAGCCGCCGCATCTTGACTGGCCGTGGCGACGACGACGCTGCGTTCGAGGAGGTCGCACGCCCTGAGTGAGACGGACCCCGCGCCGGGCGCGTATCGACTGTACGTGTCTGCACGTCGGCCGGGCGAGGGCCCCGCAGACAGGCCGCGGTACCGCGTGCTGGTTCACCGTGAGTACCTCGAAGACTGGAAGTCGCTCGCCGCGCGAGTCGGGCTGCCGAACGCGCAGCAGTTCTGGGATCACGTCGCCCACACGCCCGGCCAGCCACCTCGAGTCGGGACGGGCACCGTCATGAAGGGCAAGCACAACGGCCCGAAGTGGCCGGGCTACTCAAAGACGATTCACTACGAGATTACCGGGGCGGGCCGCATCGACTACCAGTACGCCGACGCCACCACGGAAGGCGCCACCGGCGATGCCCACGCCGTGGTGAAGATCCTGTCGATTGACCTCGGCAGCCATTGAGCCTCCGCGGTGCCGAAGAAGTTGAGCTCATCGTTCCCGATGTCGCTCGTCGGCACGCGCGGCGTGAAGCTGAAGATTCTCGGACGAGCTGCACATTCGCCCCACGAGCAGTCTCGTCGCGCAGGTATGCCTGTTGAAGCAAGCATGGCTGCTCCTGCGTTCCGTTGAGCCACGGGCCCCCCACGTCATCTATTGCGAGTTAGCCCGGCTCCTCGTCGTCCCGCGCCCGACCTCGCCAGGCGCCAGAGCGCTCGAGGGCCGCCAACAGCCCGACCAGCTCTTCCAGGGTCGCGCCCACTCCCGGCTGGGGAAAATTCCGGCTGACGACCTCCTTCGAGAGCAGCATCGCGAGGTAGCGCAGGCGAGGGCGCGCTTCGTGCGCGAAGGCCCGGTAGTCGGGGTGCCCGGTGTTCACCTGCCACCGTTCCTCGGTCAGGCGCGAGCGCCAGGGCTGCAGGGGCTCGTTGACTTCTTCGGGCTGGGGAATGCCGGCGTCAGCGCGTCGGTGATGTTCGCTCACGATGCGCACGGGCACGATGAACACCCGCTCGCGTTCACCCTGGCGCGCCAGCACCTCCACGGACTCGGTGGGCGACGCGGTCAGCGCCTCGAGGGTCGCGAAGTTCCCCGTCGCAGAGAGCGACAGCGCGCTCGACGCCTTCCACTCGAAGGTGACTCCTTCACGAATCGCTCGCCCGTGTTCGTCCGCAGCGACGGCGTGGAGGTGTTTCCGTTCCTGCACCGCCAGCTCGAGCTTCGACGGGCGAACGGTGACGGCGAAGAGCGGGCCGGGAGGAAAGAGCTCTGGCTGCTCGTCCTGCTCCCGTTCGGCAGCTGTCGGCGCTGACGGTGGCGGAACGGTGCTGCCCGACGGCGGAGCGTCATCGACGGTGCCGCTTCGCCTCGCGACGGGGAACCACTCGAGGTGGGGGACGAAGGTGGTGACGCGCGTGAAGAGGCGCGCGAGCTGGCGATGCATGTCGTCGGACAGCGAGGCGGCCTCGGCGCTGCTGCGCTCGTCGAGGCGGGTGACGACGAGGGGCTCGATGGCGACGAGAGCGTCGACCAGCGCAGAGGCCGCCGCGTTCGGCACGATTCCACGGCGCGAGCCAGGAGCGACCTCGAGGTGAGGGAAGTCGACGACGCCCACCAGGCGCTCGTCGGTCCAGGGAGCGTGCGCCAGCTCCGGAAGACTGGCGAGGTCGTCGAGCACCACGGCGCCAGCGCAGCCCAGCCTCACGCGACCGGCGTCGGGTCCCGCGTCTCCGGCGAAGTGCAGCGTCACCTCGATGGGGAACTTGAAGTCGGGCAGGCGAATCGGTTCGAAGCCTGGCAGGCGCTCGCCGGCGAGATGGCTGGGTTTGATGACGACGAGCTTGTCAGCCGCGCCGCGCGCGATTCGGTCGATGAGGCGAAGCTCGGTGCCGTGGCGAACGAGCTGCCCGCGGAGCTCGACCGAGAGGTACGTCGCCAGTCGCCCACCCACCGTCGGAGCGAGCGCCGCGCGATGCAGCCGCCGCACCTGCACCTCGGTCCACGTGGCGGGGCGCCCGATGACGTCGGGCATGCGCGTGATGGTGTAGCGGGGGGAGTCTTCGAACAGCGTCAGCGCCCACACCTCGGAAGCGCCGACACAGCTGAGGATTCGCAGCTCGTGACCGACCGCCCAGAAGCCGAGCAGGCCGATGCCGTATTGCCCGAGCATGGCCTGGCGCATGCGTTCGTCGAACGACATCTGCCGCTTGCGGGAATGCCCGATGTTGGTGGCGATGGTGGTCAGCGCGTCCTTGCGAGGGAGCCCGGGCAGCACGCCAAGCCCGTCGTCGAGCACGGACAGCACGGTCTCTCCGGCATCGCGAGACCGCTCGATGGTGATGTGCGCGGCTTGTTCGTCGAGGGCGTTCTGCACGAGCTCGGCGACGGCCTTGCGCGGGTCCGACTGGCTGCGGGCGAGGTGACGAATCAGCTCGAACGGGTCGTGAACGCCGATGTTCCCCACGGCCGAGCCGTCAGGCATCTGGCGGAGTCTGCGTGGCACCGGGTCATCATGGCCGACGAGCCGGCCTGCGCAATTCTCCAGACGGCGTCTGGCCTCTCAGCGGTCGGATTCCGCAGAAAGGTCTGCGGGATCGCTCGTGCAGACCTCGAGCATGTCGCGACACCCGCGAGGCGCCGCAGTCAACTGATCGGCGGCGTCTCAGCTCGACTTCAGAGGCGAAGCTGCTCGAGACCGCCGCCAAGCTGGGTGATGCCCGCACCCGGGCTTCACACCGCCGAGGCCTTCGCGCTCGCCAACCGCCTCGGGCTGAAGGAACTGCTCGGGCAGTAGCCCTCGCCTCGTTCACGCCCCATCGCTCGTGGTGATGATGGGGATCCAGATGGCGCCCTCCCATTCCTTGAGGGTCCGCTCGTCCCAGACGGGGTCGTACGCGACTGCGGGGCGACACGCTCCCTCGGCGTGGAGAATGGCCGTGCACAGCGCAACGAAGGCGTCGGCCACGTCGTAGTCGGGCGTCTTCCCGCCGGAGCTGTAGCGGCAGCAGAGCGCGAGCAGCCGGAGGTCGACGTCCAGCTTGATGCCAGCAGCAGCGCACGCGGCGATGCCGAGTCGCACGGCCTCGTCGGGCCGAGACTTGTAGCTCGACAGCCCCATCGCCCGCAGCGTCGCGCCTGGGTAGACCTCGATGGCCTCCCCGTTCCCGCGCCCGCCTGGGAAGGGCAGCACGCGGTACTTGTGCGACTCCCACAGCTTCGAGAGCAGCACGTTGCCGAGCAGCGTCATCTGGAAGGTGGCCTGGAACTTGTCCTTGAGCGGCGGCTGGCCGCCCGCGGCCACGTCCGTCGCACGCTTCGTCCAGAGGCGTGCGCGCTCTGCTCGGCTGCGCCACGCGCCGAAGGGGCTGAAGTCGAGCGGGTCCGTGAGGGGGAGCCGTTGGGCGACCCACCAGCTGAAGGTGCGCCAGCCGTTGAAAGCTCCCTTCGTGTAGCCCACGTCGGCGGCGAACTTGGGTTCCCGCAGCAGCGCGTGGGGCACGCAGAAGGGGAAGTCGAAGCCGACGACGCGCGCGGGCCGGGCGAGCAGTTCGTCGAGAAGCTCCTTCGTGCTCCAGCCCGGCGGCTCATTCGCGAGGAGCCGCGCGTTCAGCCCCGTCATGTCGATGCGGTACCTGCGCCAGTCCGTCGCGTGCGCGGCGATGGCGATGGTCTTCTTCCGCTGGTCGCGCGCCTGTTGCGGCGCGCCGAAGTCGACGCCGACAATCGGAGGAATCACGCGACGTCGCGTCCTGGCACCGAGTAGGTCGCCATCTTGCGCGCGCCGTTCTTCACGATGGTCCGCTCGCGCACCATCTTCTGCAGCCGCCGCTGCACCGTGCGCATCGGCGGCACGTCGCTGCCCAGGGCCGCTACGATGGCTGTGCTGCAGGCGGTGCCCAGGCGCTGGACGACGTCGAACATCCGCGCCTCGAGCTCGTCGGGCGGCGCCACCACCTGCCACGGCAAGTACGCCCCGTTGTCGGTGATGCGCCCGAGTTGCTCGACGCGCTCCCGCAGCACGAGGTCCGGGGCCGACACGAACTTCTCGAACATCGTCGTGAAGTCCCCGGTGGAGTCCATGGCCTGCCCGTCGAAGGCGCTGCCTTGCAGGTTTCGCTGAGCCTCCGTCGCGCAGGACAGCGACAGCAGCCCGTACGGGTCGACTCGGCCGACGCAGAACTCGTGCATCAGCACCGTTCTGACCGAGTTCCATTGGCCGAAGTGCTTCGCCATTCCCCAGAAGTAGATCGCCGCACGAAGCACGGTCGACTCACGCACCATGGGCTCGGCAGCAACCCAGTCGAACAACCTCCGCACTTCGGGAGGGACAGTCGTTCGCTCGAGGTGGAGGTCCAACAGCCGCTCTCGCTCACGCGTCGTGAAGGAGCACCAACGCCGCAAGTCACGCCCCGGGCATGCGCGCTCCGCCGACTGGTAGGCGATCGCGAGCTCAGCCGAGAGCGGCTTGCCGTGCGGGTGACTCGTGTAGACGCGGAGCGCCTCCTCGGCGATGGCCGCGCGTCGGATGGCGTCGGCCACGCGCTCTCGACGCTCGTCGAGTCGCTGGCCCCGGAGCACCACGTCGACCTCGTGCATCTTCACGTTGGAGGCCGAGCCGGTGCTGACCTAGCTTCCTTGTGGAAGTGAAGTTGTCGTGAATGAGTCAAGTTTTATGCGGCGAGTTTTGCGCGTTCGCACCATTCGTCCATCTCTTTCTCAAGGGCTCGAAAAGACCTCCC
>VYLD01000223.1_pt1 | contig 19701 bp, 13 predicted proteins | sample 5114401 | NCBI WGS metagenome assembly VYLD01 (sample SAMN12291783, study PRJNA351875) | freshwater metagenome | isolation source: freshwater lake | place: USA: Michigan, Gull Lake | collected 2013-08-08 | reverse complement strand
AGCGGAGTGCGAGAGGTTGCTCACCGTGGTGCGTGAGCTGGCCCAGGGGGGCGCGACGCCTCTCGCCGTGGTGGCGACGCACCATCACGGAGACCACGTGGGCGGCCTCGCCTCCGTCGCGCAGGCGCTCGGGGTGCCGGTGTGGGCGCACGCGCGCACGGCCGACCGCCTGTCTGTGCCCGTCGCGCGGCTGCTCGAAGATGGCGACGTGCTCGAGCTGAGCGGCCCGGTGCCGATGCGCTTTCGCGTGCTGCACACGCCGGGGCACGCGCGGGGGCACGTGTGTCTCGTCGACGAGCGCTCGAGCGCCGGGGTGGTGGGCGACATGGTGGCGGGAGTGGGGACCATCGTCATCGACCCACCCGAGGGGACCATGGCCGAGTACCTGCGGCAGCTGACGCGCCTGAAGGTGCTGCCGGTGGGCGCGCTCTACCCCGCGCACGGGCCCGTCATCGCGCACGGCGTGGTGAAGCTCGACGAGTACCTGGCCCATCGCGCGTGGCGGGAGGCGAAGGTGCTCGAGGCGGTGCGGTCCTTCTCGATGCCTGTTCCGCTCGAAGACGTGGTGCCCCGGGCCTACGACGACGTGGCGGCCTTCGTCTGGCCCATCGCTGAGCGGAACACGGTGGCCATTCTCGAGAAGCTGGTCGCCGAGCAGCGGGTGCTCCGGCAGGGTGACCGGTACCTGAGCGCCTGACGTCAGCGGGCGGCGGTGCGCTTCACGCCCAACAGCCACGCAGCGAATGCGGCCGACAGCGTCATGCACAGCGCGACACACGGAGTGTCGACCAGCACACTGGCCAGCGAGAACAGGTTCGATGACGCGTACAGCCCCGAGTTCACCGCCACCCAGAACAGGACTCCGAAGATGGCGCCGTCTCGCAATCCTCTGCCAGGGGTTCGTGCTCCGGACCATCGCATCACGGTGGTGATGAGCAGGCCCATCGTCAGCGAGGTGACCGCCATCGCCCAGACGACGAGTTCTCCCGGGGGGCGGTTGAGGTGCGCGACGAAGGCCTCCGAGCCCGAGGGGTGTGCCTGGGAGAAGTCCTTCAGGATCAGCGCGTACACGGCCGCGTTGAGCACCAGGTTGACGGCCGAGGTGGCCAGGGCGGTGAGCAGGAACCTCGTGTGCGTCAGCGGCTGTCGAGGCACGTGCGTGTTCGGCACCTCAGCGCGCCTCGCGACGTTCAGCGTCGGGGCCGTCGGGTTCGCCATCGGCGCCGGTGCGGTCATGACGGTGCTCCGGAGTGTACGAGCGCCTTCGGCGGAGCGCGCAACGCCGGCACCAGCTCGTCGGGCGCGATGGTCACCACCACGTTCCCCTTCTTGTGACCCAGCTCGACGTAGCGGTGGGCTTCGACCAGCTGCGCGAGCGGGTACCGTCGGTCGATGACTGCTTTCAGCGCACCGTGCTCGACGAGCTTTGTGAGCTCGGCGAGGTCGGCGATGGACAGCTGAGGCGTCCCATCGTCGACCGACACCACCCGGCCGCCAGGCCGAAGGGCGTGCTCACAGGCCGTGCGCAGCGCCGAGGTCTGCCGCTTGCCGACGGTGTCCAACACCAGGTCGTAACGCGCGCCGTCGGGCGGTCTCGAAGTCGTCGTGTAGTCCAGCACGTGGTCAGCGCCGAGGCTGCGCACCAGCGCGGCATTGTGAGGGCCGCACACCGCGGTGACCTCGGCGCCGGCGTGCTTCGCGAGCTGGACCGCGGCGGTGCCGACGGCGCCCGACGCTCCGTAGAGCAGCACCTGCAGGCCCGGCTTCACGTCGCCCTTTCGCAGGAAGTGCAGCGCCAACAAGCCGCCGTAGGCGATGGCCGCGACCTCGTCGAATGACACACCGACCGGCGCGAGGCCCACGGTGCTCGAGTCCTTCAGGCAGGTGAACTCCGCGTACGCGCCGAGGTGGAACTTGGTGAACGCCACCACCCGGTCGCCCACGTGAAGGCGCGTGACCGCAGCGCCGACCTCGACGACCTCGCCCGCGAGCACGAGGCCGAGGATTGGATGGCGCGGTCGACACACGCCGATCATGAGCCGCATCATCACCCTGGTGACGATCGGCGCCGAGGGGATGCCGCTTCGAATGAACCAGTCGCTCGAATTGACGGTCGAGGCGTAAATTCGAACGAGCACCTCGTGGACGCGAGGCCTGGGCTTCTCGACCTCGCGCATGACGAGCACCTCGGGGGGGCCGTAGCCTGTGCAGACCGCCGCCTTCATGAGCGTCATGGCGGGCCTCGAGTGCATCGCCCGGGCCCGTGCGAGCCGGGCCCTTGACCGGGGAACACCGCCATCAACGTCGGGCCCACGGCGTCATCGGCAGGAAGCCTGAGGGCACGGTGAGGGCCGCCAGTGAGCGCCCCGTGGGACCGCGCGGCGAAGGAGCCCCCCTTCGCATCGCCACTCGAGCAGGTGACGACCGTGTCCTCGTCGTGACAGGGTCACCCTGCGTGGACGTGAAGACGCAGCCCCAGCCGGTGTCGTTGTTCGAAGCCGCCGAGGCGCCAGTCGCAGGCTCTGCGGGCAGTGACGTGTCGCGCCTCAAGGCGTTGGCCCTGCAGGTGCTCGAGGACCCGGCCGACGTCGAGCGGGCCACCGCGTTCAACACGGCGCTGCGGGTGGTGTCGCGACGGCCCAGTGAGGCGTTGTTTCTGCTCATTCAAGAGCTCGCCGCTGACGGGCGACTCGCAGCGACCGCTGATGCCTCGGGGCACAGCTGCCGCACCGCCCTCATCGCCGCGTGGCTCGACCTCGGGTACCCGTGGGCGTTGCAGGTCGACCCCGAAGACGTGGCTTTTCTGCAGCGTTCCCGTGCTCACCCCGGAGCAGCGGGATGGGCGGTGGTGACCACCTTGTTCGCCATCGCGTCGGCGCTCTTCAATGGGCTGATGCTGGCGGTGATGGTGCCGTTCGCCCTCGAGCCCGTCGCCCTGCCTGCGACCGTGGGGTTCGCCGCGGCGTTGGTGCACGCCGTGGTTGCGCTGGTCGCGGTGCTGCAGGAGAAACCCCGGGCGCTGACCTGGGTCGCGAGGGCCGGGTGGCTGGCGCCGCTCTGGAGTGCCGGCGTGGCGTTTCTCGCGTCAGAGCTGGGGTGGCGAGCGGTGGCGCTCGGGTCGGCGGCCGCGACGCCACAGCTGCTCACCGCCACCGCCGCGTGGGCCCTGGTGAAGCGCCTCGAGTCTTCCGCCAACCGGCGCTGAAGAGGCCTCGCGCCTGCCCGCGGGGTCACGTGAACGGCGCTGCTACGCCGAGCGGGTCTCGACGGTCGAAGGGCGACGAAGGGCTGCGCCAACCTCAGACACCAGGACGCCGCCCACGATGAGCGCTCCGCCGGTGAGCTCTGCCAGCCCGGGGTGTTCGCGCCCGAGGGCGACCGAGGCTGCAACGGCGATGACGGGCTCGAGCGAGAAGATGACGGCCGCGCGGACGGCCGAGGTGCGGCCTTGAGCCCAGGTCTGAATCGAGATGGCGAGCGCCGACGCGACGAGGCCGGTCACCGCCACCGCGCCCCACCAGGCGGGCGTCGGCTGCAGCCTCGGAGTCCCCAGCGGCAGGCAGAGCGCGCTCAACGCCGCGACGGTGGACAGCTGTACGGCGACGAGGGCGACCGAAGCTCCGCACTTCGAGAACTGCTCGGTGAGGGCGATGTGCAGCGCATACGAGAGCGCGCAGGCCAGGGTCAGCCAATCGCCGCGCGTGAGGCCGTCCTCGAGGCCGAAGCCGGTGAGGCGCGCGAGCCCCAGCAGCGCGATGACGCCACCCGCGAACGACCAGCCCGACGGCGGTCGCTTGACCAGGCCCCAGGAAACGAAGGGCACGCCGATGACCGAGAGGCCGGTGAGGAACGCCGACCGTGAAGGCGTGGTGTCCAGAAGGCCGAAGGTCTGAAACGCATAGCCCGCGAAGAGCACGACCCCGAGGCCGAGCCCGCTGATCAGCGTCCTGCGCTCGAGCACCCGGCCACGGGCCCAGAGCAGACACGCGAGCGCCCCGAGGCCGAAGCGGAAGGTGAGAAAGGTGAAGGCGTCGGACGCGGCGAGGGCGTCCTTCACCACCACGAACGTGAAGCCCCAGATGCAGGTGCAGAAGAGCAGCGTCCAGAGCGGCAAGTGAGCTTCCAACCCCTGTTGCTGCCGGCTCACCGCGGGAAACCGACCGTTCCCGTTCTACTCGCGTGAGGGCTGTCCCAACTCAGCAGCCACCATCGAACCCTGTCGCTAGCCTGGCGGCCTCAAGCATGAGCGAAGTCATACAAGCAGCCGCGATGGCGGCGTCTTTCAGGGCCTCTATCGTGAGGCTCCAAACGCGGCTGAGAAGGGTATCGTCCACCAGGTATCCACGAAGTGCTCTTGAGCACTTGAGGTTGAACTAGGGGTTCTGCTCATCGCAGAGGCCCGCCGGCTGACAGCTCCCCTCGTTGGCTGTTCCCGGCCCGCAGCACACCTGTCCCTGGTTCGAGCAAAAGACCGCGCTGCAAGCGAGTAGAACGCTCGTCGAAAGGATCTCAGCGGTCTTCAGAACCGGCTTCGCATACGGACGCTTGATCGATGCCATGTGGGTTATCTCCATACCACGACCTGGCTATTCTGTTCATCAGCCAAGACCAATTCTGCCTGACCGTCACCATCAAAGTCCTGAACCAGGTTGACTCGACCGAGGCGACCCGCCTCAGGGCCGATGACGCGCGAGAGCCAGAAATTTGCGGGTCCCGCTACAGGCGTGGACTGCGCAGATGAGTCGAATCTCGAGGTCGTTGCCCGTTGGTAGACCAGCCAGGTGTTCGCGTTGGCCGTCGCGTTTTCCGTCGCGACGATATCCGAAAGCCCGTCGCCGTTGAGGTCACCTGCTGAGGCGTTGAACCCGAAGGACGCTCGGCCGACGATGGTGGTCGTTGGCAAGAGCGGCACTGACCCGGTGACGCCCGTGTAGACATAGAGCGCATTCACGTTGGGGTTGGTGACCACCAGCGCACGCGAACCACCAATGCTCAGATTCCCGATGGCCCGTCGCGCGAACCCGTCGAGCGAGTTCCCCGTGCTCGCCCCCGTAGGCGCGACCAGCACCTGGTAGCCATCGACCGAGAGACTGCGAGGCGCGACGATATCGACCGTCAGTGGTCCAGAGGCCGGGTTCGGCAGCGCCGCATTCGTCGACGCGACCCGCGCCCCGGAGAAGGCGACCAGCCGGTTCAACGCCAACTTCGACATCGGAATGGCGAAGTCTTGCCGTCCATCGCCGTCAACGTCGCCGAGCTGTGCAATGCCCCACCTGAGCCGCCCGAACTCGTTGCCGCCTGAGGCGATCGGCGTCGGCCCTGCAAGAATCCAGTTCGCGGCTGCGGTGCTCACGAACCCCCCGGTGCGGGTCGTGTACCAGTTCTCATTCACGTTGGTCGGGGTGCCCGAGGGGTTCGCCGATCGACCTCGGAAGATATAGACCCGCCCCTGCCCGCCCCCCTGAGAATGTGCAGAGATGGCCAGTTCATCAAACCCGTCGCCGTCGATGTCTTTGATGACCTGCGCCGATGAGCCAAAGGCTTCTCCCGCGAGTCCCCGAATCTCGATGAAGTTCACCGTGTCGAGGCTGGAAGCGGTGGTGCCAAAGTAGATGAAGACACGGCCCTGCGCGGTCGACGTGACGTTCGTGGGCCAGGTCGGCTGCGCGACCACCAGGTCAGGAAGCACCTCGGCTCCGACGTTGCCGAGGTTCCCCGCGGCGGAGACGTCGGTTCCAAACAGCCCCGGCTCTGAGGTCGGGGGCTGCAGCTCCTGGCACCCAGGCCCACACACGCCGCCGTCGAGCGATCCACCTGAGTAGACGAAGACCGAGCCAACGTTGGTCGCTCTCGCTGACGCACCCACCACGAGATCGGCGCGAGAGTCACCGACGAGGCTCGCGGCTGAGGCCAGCGTGATTCCGAAGTTGATTCCTGAGGCAGGCGACAACACCCGCCTTTCAAGAGCCCAGGTATTGTCCAAGGTGCTCGTTGGCTGGAATGGTGAATAGTTTCCCACGCCGTCGACTGCTCTCACGTTCACGAAGTAGGTGTTGAGCGGAGGCAGCGTAAGGGTCGTGCTGGTCCTCCCGGCTCGATAAGGGACCAGCGGGCTTTGAATGTCTGCCGTCGCCGGGAACGTCGTGTCGGCGAAAAACTCGTCGACGGTGGTGATCGCGCCGCAGGGAGTCAAAACCGTGCAGGCGCCAGCCACCGAGCTCGTCGTCCATCGAACATCATACCCACCGGCAGAATCACCGGCGAGGTTGGCGCTTGCTTCCCACCCAACCGAGACCGAACCGGTCCGTCTGGCCGGCGCGCCACCGTCCAGCGGGTCGGCGGCGAGAGCCACCGTCACATTGCCCGGCGCTGCCGGCGCCTGGACGTCAACCACGGCGGCCTTCGAGTACGTCGCCGAGTTGCCCGTGGGCTCCAGGAGCGTGAGCGACAGTGTGCCACTCGCGCCCTGGGGGAACTGGCGACCGGTGAAGCTGGCCGAGGTTCCAGCAACCGACGTCGTCGAGTCCGCTGAACCGGTCAATGACAATGTCAGCCGCCCTGGGAACGTCGCGCTCTGAGAGCCAGTCGCGGTGACGCTCACGTCGACGTCCGCGGCTGCGGTGTCGGTGTTGGAGTCGGGCACGTACCCTGCGGTTCCGCGCTCGACGTTGCGGTTGAGGGTGTTGGCAACGAAGAACAACTGTGGCGCGGTGGTGACATTGCGGGTGTTGATGGTCACGGCGGTCAGACTCGGCGCTGAGAGGTCAACGCCAACCGCGATCGTCGTGACGACCCCGCTGCCGTTGTCGACTCCAACCGAGTACCCCTCACCATCAATGACATTGATGGCACTGAACGTAAACGTACCGCCAGTCGGTACTGTGATTGATTGCAGCTGCGGGGTCGCCACCGGCGCGGTGCGGTTGAGGGTCACCTGACGGCCGACGCAGTTCGCGCTCGTTCCCTGGAAGGTATACGATCGGTTCGGCCCTGAGGCCGTCGAGTTCCCGAGGTTCACCCAGTTGCCTGGCGGAGGCGCGGCGGGAGCCGACGACGCATACACGTTCGTGATGACCAGGTTGCAGTTGGTGGTGTTGATGGTCACGTTCGCAGACGAGCAGGTCGTCGGGTTCCCTGCAGCGTCAGCGACCGTCGCCGTGATGGTCTGCGCTGTCGGCGTGTTCTGGTAGGGCACGATCGCGCTTTGCGCCGCGCCGCTGGTGACCACGATGGGCGGCCCGACGGGTGCTGTGCCGGTCAGACTCGAGGTCAAGGTGACCGATTGCCCATCGGCCCCCACCACGTTGATCAGCGTGTTCGGCGCACTGGCGGTGAAGGTGGCGCCGGCCGCCGGGGACGCGATCGTGCACGTCGGCGCGACCAGATCGACCCTGAAGGCGACCCGGGTGGCGCTCGCTGCGTTGCCCGCGGTATCGGTGCAGGTCGCATCGAGGGTCCACTGGTTATCGCCGGTCAGCGGGAAGGTCGCGGTCGCCGAACTGGTCGCGCTCTGAACGGTCGCGATGGTGCTCGCAGCCGCAGGCCCACCGAGTTGGATGTTCACCGACGTCACGTCATTCGAGGTCTGCACCGTCGTGGTGAGGCTTCCACCCTGGGTCGGTCCAGCTCCGCTGCCGAACGGGCCTGGGCCCGAAGGCGAGGAGATGGTGCACGTCGGCGCCGCGCGATCGATTCGCACGGTCTTCGTCGCCGGGTCGGTCACACCACTGTACAGGTTCTGGTTGAGCGAGCCGGTCTCGGTCAGCTGAACGAAGAACTGGGTGGTCGAATCAGTGATGCCCTGGCTCAGGTTGACCGAGACGACGCCAGCCGTCAGGCTGACATCGGCCGGCAGGTTGAAGGCGGTGCCGATCTCGACTGTGCCACCAACGATCCGCCGAACCACCGTCGATTGCAGGCCCGCGAGGGTTGTTACTCCACACGCAGGGTCGAGCCGGAATGACAGTCGCGGACTGTTTCCAGAGAGCTCGGTGAGGTTCAAGGCCCCGTCGTTGTTGGCATCCTGGGGGAAGGTAATCGAGTTCGCGAGAACACACGGGCGAGTCGCGTCGACGATGACGGGCAGGTCAGACGAGACGTTCGAAACCGAGCCGGTGGTCACCACGACGCGCAAGGCATACGACCCGTTCGGGAAGGTGAAGGCGCTGACGGGAGAGGTCACGTTGTCCGTCAACAGGAACCAGCCCGTCTCCCCGCTCGGGCAGGCCATTCGGGCCTGCATGGTGACGGGGTCGTTGGGCTGGTTGGTGCAGATGGTGGCCCGACCGCCGGTTGGAACGACTGCGTTGAAGCTCAAGGCTCGTTGCACTCCTGCAACGGCCGGCTGCTGGTCCTGGTTTGCGCCGATGAGGGCGGGCTCCATGTTCGGCAGAGGCAACGGGTTCACCCAGGCAGGCGCGTTGGTATCGACCGTGATGACACAGTCGGTCGCGCTGTCGGCCCCGACCAGGTTGGCGACTTCGGCACGGGCTGTCAGAACCCCGTTCGTCACCGGCGCATCGACGCGAAGGCTTCCGTTTGCGGCGATCGCCCGGTCAGCGCCAACTCGAGTGCCATTGATGAGCAACCGCGCTGTCTGACCGGCGCACGTCGGGCTCGAGATCTCGAAGGAATAATTGCCATTCATGAGCTGAGAGCTGGTGATGAAGCCCGGGCACATGCCCGGCCGGGTGAAGGCGACCCCGCAGTTGGTGAGGTTCACAATCACAGACACGCTGGCCGAGGCGCTGTTTCCAGCCGGGTCCGTGACAGTGGCCACCAGCACATAGGCACCCGACGAGGCGAAGGCGACGGGCACCGTGGCCAGGCCATTGGCGACCAACGCGCAGCCGACCGCTACGGGAGTCCCCATTCCCTGCCTGCGCTGCAGGCAGACATTCGAGCCCGTCGAGGCGTCCGTCGAAACAGAGACGTTGGCTGGCGTCACCGCCACGACCGCGGGCCCACCATCGGCGAGCGCGGCTGGCGAGGTGATGGTGAGCGTCGGCGCCACCAGGTCCACTCGGACCATGGCGATGTCCTCACAGGTGTTGCCGGCTGCGTCGACGCCCGCGAGCCGAACCGGGTAGGTGACATCACCGGTCGCTGGCAGAGTCAGAATGGCCGAGACGTCACCATTCACCGGCGTTGCCGTGACCGGCTGCACGCCGATCGTGCTGAAGGTCACAGACTGCACCGAGGTGCCCACGGTGCCCGACGCAGAGAGCTGAAAGCCCGCGGTCGCGGCGGCGTCTTCGGCCGGCCCGTTGAGCAGGCGCGTGGTGTTCATGCACGACGGCCGCGTCCTCGCGATGCGAATGGAAGGGCTGCAGGTGGGCGTCGCCGTTCCACGACTCACCGTGCCCGTCACGCTGAACGTCCCATCAGCCGAAGGCGCCGGCACCGAGACGCTGGCCACCTCGTTCATGATGGGCGCTGATGACGGGGTCGCGCCCGGCGCCGAGAACGTCGCTCCGGCGCCGTTGGTCGTCGTCACCCGCACGGTGACGGGTGCCCCGCCGGGCAGCTCGGCCGCGTTGAGCGTGCCGTCGCCGTTGGCGTCTTGCGGGAAGGTGCAGCTGACGATCACGGGAGGCGGCGACACCGTCGCCTTGACCGTCACCACGATGGTCTTCGGGGCCGCGTTCCCTTCACACTTCTCTTCCTTCACCACCGCGCGCAGCGAGTGTTCCCCCGCCGGCAGCGTCACGCCGGTGAAGGTGGCCGTCGTCGCTCCATCGACCGTCACGGTCGCGTTGTCACTGAAGTCGGTCGCGCCGGGCCCTTTGACCTGAAGGGTGGCGGTGCCGATCTTCACCGCCGTGCCGTTGCGGGCGAGCGAGACCTGCACGTTGCTGGTCTGGTCGATCATCGCGCCTTCGGTGGGCGACTCGAACGCCACCGTCAGGTCGCTGGTGTCGCAGACCACGTTGCCCGGAGGGCAACCCATCAACGTCATCGCCACCGCCGACAGCGCCCCACCCACTCGCATTGAGACCAACCGATTCATGCGCACGTCTCCCTTTGGTGCCCCAGCTCGAGGTGGGATTCACCCCACCGACGAGTCCTGCGGGTTCGACCACAACTCGATGAACAACCCGGTGCCGCGTCCGGCCACTGCCCGCGACACCTCCGCACCCCATCCCGCCAGTGCCACGCAGCCTTCGCGGGCGACCTCTGCAAACCCTTGTCCCGATCACAGACCCGCTCTGCCCCGAAGGGTCCGGCGGCTTTCATGCCGGTCCCGCCTCATCGCTGCTTCGCCCTCGTACCTCTCTTTTCGTCGTAAATGCGATGGGTTGAACCTGCTGTTCCAGGCCCTGGCCGTGCTCCGCGCCAAGCCCCCAGACCGCCGTCGGGTGTAGTCCGGGAGGGTGAGGCGGGCAAGCCCCGGGTCGCTGCCGAACCAACGGGGTCACCGAGACCCCCCCCTTTGCCGTCGTCAAATCTGACGCGACGCCAGATCACACCAGGCCGGTGTCTTTCGCCCACCGCTCGACGCCGCGCATGCCCTCGTCGAGGGTGACCCGCGGCGCATACCCGAGCACCCGGCGGGCCTTCTCGATGGAATAGGCGTGCGGTCGCAGCAGATAGCGCACGGCGTCGGCCCGTGCGGGAGGGTCGGCCCCGAAGGCCTCGAACGCCGGCTCGATGAACGAGAAGCCGAACAGCAGCAGGCGAGCCGGCACCGACCGCAGCGGCCGCCCGGCGAGGCGCGCGAGCGGCGCGAAGTAGTCACGGCAGGAGGTCGCCACCCCGTCGCTGATGGTGAAGGTGCCCGACGCCCGCTGCTCGACCACCAGGCGAATGGCGTCCACCAGGCTGTCGAGGTGCACGTGGTTGATGACCCCTCGTCCACCATCGGGTAGCGCGAAGAGCCCGCGCTTCATGAGCTGCAGCGGTCGCACCACCCAGGGCACCGACCCGGGCCCGTACACATCGCCCGGCCGAATGACCGTCACGTCGAAGGTGCCCGGCGCGGCGAACGCCGCCAATTGCGCCTCGCTCTCGATCTTCGTCTGGCAATAGGCGTTGCCTTCTCCGCGCAGGGGCCCGTCTTCGGTGACGCCGTCGGGGTAGCTGAAGCCGTGCACCATCACCGACGAGAGGTGTACGAAGCGCTGCACCCCGGCCGCCTTCGCCGCCCCAGCCATGGTGGTCACTCCGCCTACGTTGACCTGTCGAAAGCGCTCGAGCGCCCCGCCCTCGGCGACGATGGCCGCGGTGTGCACCACCACGTTGGCGCCCACGCTGACGCGGTGCGCGCTCCCGCCGTCCGTCACGTCGCCTTCGAGCACCTCGAAGCCTCTGGCCTTCGCGCGCTCGGCCGCGGGCCCCGGCAGCTCGAGCCCGCGCACCGTGGCCCCGCCTCGTCGAAACCCTTCGGCCACGGCCAGCCCGATGAAGCCGCCGATGCCGGTGACGACGACGGTCTGGCTGCTCACGCTCACGCCGCCCGTCTACTCAGCGCCCGGCACGCCGCCCCTTCAATGTTTCGACGCAGCGCGCCTCACCCCTTCTTGAACTGCCCCGACAGGGTCTCGAGCACGCGCTTGGTGTCCTGCACGAACTGCTCGTAGTGCCGCATGGTGAGGTTGAGCGCCTTGAGCGCGTGGTCGCGGTCGTCGGCGTGAATCGAGGTGATGCCCGAGACGAGGGGCAGGTCGTCGGCCGCGCTGAACACCCTGGGGGTCACGCCCCAGCCGGCGCCGTACGCGATGTGCTCGGCGATGATGTGCACCGCGACCGACGGGTGCGGGTAGCCGCCGACCATCAGCCGGTGGTGATTCTGGACGACCAGCACCAACGCCGAGGGCAGCTTCCACGACTCGAGCAGGTGCTTGCCGATGCTGTCGTGCGAGCGCTCGACCGCCAGCCAGTGCTCGGCCTTGAGGCGCTGCGGCTTCCCGTTGCTCTTCAGCCACTCGGCCAGGCCCAACAACCCGATGGACAAGCCCACGTCATGGAGCAACCCGATGAGGAACGCGTTCTCTGCTTCCAGCGAGGTGTTGCGAGCGATGAAACGGCTCAGCCACGCCGTCGCCGTCGAGTGCCGACGAATCGCCTCCAGCGTGTCGTTGAAGCCCTCGGCGCGGATGACGGTCATCTGGTACGCCGCCTCCATCACCACGTCGCGCACCTGGGCCAGCCCCATGCGAATGAGCGCCTGCTTGAGGGTGGTGATGGCCACCGGGGCTCCGTAGAGCGCCGAGTTGGCCAGCTTGACCACCTTGGCCGCCATCAACGGCTCGCGCTCGAGCAGCGACGCGATGTCTTCGATGCGCGCGTTGGGCTTGCGGGAAATCTCGAGGATCTCGAGGGCCACCGCCGGCAACCGGGGCAGCTCGACCGTCGGCTTGCTCAAGAAGACCTCGAGCCAGTCGCGAATGCGCTGTTCCTCTTCTTCAATCGAGGGCGTGTCGGAGGCGATGGTGTGAGTCCCTCGCCCATATTTCGGGTTCGTCACGCTTTCTGGGAGCATGGCCACTTTCGTTTGCAAGCGACATGCAGCGACCTGTGCCTCACGGCGGGGGGCTCGTCAGCCCGGGTCACTTCAGGCCCTGGGGTCCCTTTCGAATCCACGCTGACGTGACGCTTCACCCTTCGTCAGGGGGTCATCATGAACGAGCTCGAGTCGACGGCCCCCGCTTCGGGCTCGCTGTCTTCGGGCTCGGTGCCGCGCTTGAACCACAGGTCGATGGTGCCCTTGCCCGAGCCCAGCTTGCCGCTCTGCTTGTCGACGCGACGACGCACCAGGTCGAGGTTGGGCGGAGGGTTGAACTCGGGCTGGTCGCGACCCTGCAGCGCGCGCGTCATGTACGACAGCCAGATGGGCAGCGCAGCCCGGCCGCCGGTCTCGTACTTGCCCAGGGGGTGCTTGTTCAGGTCGTACCCGACCCAGGCCGTCGTCACCAGGTCGCGGGTGAAGGCGGTGAACCAGCCATCGAAAGAATCGTTGGTGGTGCCCGTCTTGCCCGCTGCCGGCTTGCCCAGCTTCGACGCCGCCGCCCCGGTGCCTTCGCGCACCACGCCCCGCATCAGGTCGGTCACCAGGAAGGCGGTCTCGGCTGAGAAGACCTGCTCGCCGGGCTCTGACAGCTTCGCGTACCCCGAGGCCACCCGGTCTTGCAGCGAGGCCCAGGGGTCGTCCCACGCGGTGTGGTCTTCCACCATGCGGCCGAAGCGGTCTTCGACCTTGCGCACGAAGTACGTCGGCTTCTTCACGCCCAGGCGGTTGATGGTGGCGTACACGTTCACCAGCTCGATGGGGAACAGGCAGGTCGAGCCAAGGGCCGTCGAGTAGTTGTGGTTCACCGGCGAGTCGGCGACGCCGTCTTCGTTGGTGTCGGCGTGGTTGCTGATGCCCAGCGCGCGAATGAAGTCGGCGAAGGCCTCGATGCCCTTCTTCTCGTTCTTCTCGCCCAGCTTGCGGGCTATTTCGATGAAGGTCTTGATGGCCGGCAGGTTCATCGAGTTGACCAGCGCGGTGCGAATCAGCACCTCGCCCTTGAACCCGTCTTCGTAGTTCTCGGGCTTCCACCGGTTCTGGTTCTCGGGGTCGTCGTACACGATGGGGCTGTCGAGAATGACGGTGCCCTGCGTCCACCCCAGCTTCTCGAAGGCGGTGGCGTACACGATGGGCTTGAACGACGAGCCCGGCTGGCGGCAGGCCTGGAAGGCGCGGTTGAACTCGTTGGCGTCGAAGTCGTAGCCGCCCACCATCGCCACCAGGTACTGGCGCTGCGGGTCGACGCTCACCACCGCGCTCTGCGGCTCGGGTTCCTGCTCGAGGCGCACCAGCGGCAGGTCGGAAGGCACGTCTTTGGCCATGGTCTCGTTGCGCGTCTCACCGTCGTCGGTGAGCCCCTTCACGTCGGCCACCGCCCGTACCACCACCAGGTCATTCTCTTTCAGCGCGCCCTTCACCGAGTTGATCAGCACCTGCGGGTAGTACTGCTCGGCGTTGACCGGCCGGGCCCAGCGCAGCCCCAGCGCCGGCAGCCGCGCCTTCTTCGCGCCGATCTGCACCTCGGCCGACGAGCCGTCCTTCTCGATGCGGGTGACCAGGCCGACGTAGTACCGCCCAGGGGTGATCTCCTCGTCGCCCATCACCTTCATGGCGCGGGTGAGGAACGCGTCATGCTCTTTTTTGGTGGCGAGGGTGCTCAAGGGGCCCCGAAAGCCCTGCCGCTTGTCGACGGCGAGCAGCCCCGCGAGCACCGAGTCCTGGGCGGCGCGCTGCTTCTCCGAGTCCATGGTGGTGAAGACCTTCAGGCCTTCGTTGAGCAGCAGCGCGTTGGAATAGCGGTTCACCACGTCCTTGCGCACCTCTTCGGTGAAGTAGGGCGCGAACTCGTGGAACACGTCTTCCACGTCGAACACGTTCACCGCGGCCTGCGACGCCTCATCGAACTCGGGTTTGGTGATCATGCCCTTCTGCAGCATCTGCCCCAGCACGTACTGGCGACGCTTGCGGGCCTTCTCGGGCTGGGTGAAGGGCGAGAACGCCGACGGGGCCTGGGGCAGGCCGGCGAGCAGCGCCATCTCGGCAAGGGTCAAATCCTTCACGTCTTTCCGGTAATAATTCTCGGCCGCCGCCTCGACGCCATAGCTGTGATGGCCGAGGTAGACGTTGTTCAAATACAAATACAAGATTTGTTCTTTGGTCAGCTCATTCTCGAGGCGACGCGCCAGCAGCGCTTCCCGCACCTTGCGCTTGATGGTCTTGGCGGTCGACTCCTTGTAGCCCTCGGTCGAGATGAGCACCGCCTTGGCGGTCTGCTGGGTCAACGTCGAGCCGCCCTGCACCTTGCCCGAGCCGGTCAGCTTCTTGGTCAGCGTCTTGAACACCGCGCGGCCGGTGCCGAACACGTCGATGCCGAAGTGGTCGAAGAAGTCGGCGTCTTCGGCGGCGATGAAGGCCTGCACCAGGCGCTTGGGAATGCGCTCGTAGGGCACCACCTTGCGGCGCTCGTTGTAGAACTCACCGGCCAGCACCGCGTCCTGGGTGAAGACCTCGGACACGATGGGGGGTCGGTATTCCTCAGGCTTCGGGAAGCTGGGCAGCCCATCGGAATACTTCCACCACACGAAGCCGTAGCCGAGCAGCGCGGCCGTCGCCCCGGTGAGGGTGAAGAACCCCAGCGCCTTGAAAGGAAACTTCCACCAGCGCGCGGCGGGCACGTCGACCAGCACCAGCTTGCTGGCACCAGAGACCTTCGCGTCAGGCGAGGCGGGGGCGGGCGCGCGCATCGTCAGGGAGCCTCTGTTTCACGTGGGACGCGTGGGGCCTTCGCCGCGTGGCTGGCCTGCCCCGCTTTCGCTGCCTGCCCTGCTTTCGGAGCCGGCCCCGCGTTCGCGACCTGCACCTGCGGCGGTCGCTCCAGGCCTGCGCGGGTCAACACCTCAGCCAGGGTCACCGGCAGCGCGGCTGCAACCTTCGTGCGCTGCTGCGTCTTCGGGTGCGGAAAGTCGAGCGTGGCGGCGTGCAGGAACAAGCGGTTCAACCCCCACCGGGCCTTCACCTCGCGGTTGAAGGGAAAGTCACCGTGCTTCGAGTCACCCACCACCGGGTGCCCGATGGCCGCGAAATGTCGCCGAATCTGGTGGGTGCGGCCAGTTTCGATGGTGCAGCTGACGAAGGCGCACTCGGCGTTCTGCGTCAGCACCTGGTAGCGCGTGCGGGCCTCTTGCATGTTCACGCCCCGCTTCGCGCGGTTCTCGGCCGTCTGCTGGTGCTCAGGGAGCGGAAGGTCGATGAGGCCCGTCTTCTGCTCGAGCTTGCCCTTCACCAGCACCAGGTACTGCTTCTTCGCCAGGTGCCGGGTGAAGACGTGAGTGAAGTGCACCATCGCCGGGCGCCGCTTGGCCACCACCAGCACGCCGCTGGTCTCGCGATCGAGCCGGTGCGCGGGGCTGGCGCCAAAGCCGTTTCGTTCGGCCTGCTCGCCCAGGTACGCCCGCACCAGGTCGACCACCGTGCCGCCGGTGATGCCGCTGCCCGTGTGCACGGCCATGCCCGAGGGTTTGTCGATGACCAGCACGAAGTCGTCTTCGAAGAGCACCACCAGGTCGTTCAAGTCGACTGGCGGTGGGGGCGGCTTCGCCTTCTCACGGTCGGCGCCGCGCAGCTGCTGATCATCTCCGCGAATGGTGACCAGGTCGTCTTTCACCAGGTGCTGCTCGGGCTGCGCGCGCTTGCCGTTGACCTTCACCTTCTTCACCCGAATCATCTTGAAGACGTGCGACGCCGGCACCGTGGGCAGCGTGCGCCGCAGGAACTTGTCGAGCCGCAGGCCACCGTCGTCTTCGCTGATGCGAAACTGGAGCATCGGGCAAAGGCTTGAAGCACATCAAAAACCGTTCGTCACCCGCGGGGGAACGGGTAGAAGCGCGCCGCCATGCCCAAGCAGCCAACGATCGAAGACCTCCTGAAGAACGGCAGCAAGCAGTGGAACCAGCTCCGCAAGGACGGGAAGGTGCCGCTCGATCACACTGGCGCCACCTTTCCCCAGCTCTTCTCGGCCAACGCCGATCTGTCGGGCCTGACCCTCATCGGCACCGAGTGGGAGAAGTGCGACCTGTCGAAGGTCACCTTCAAAGAAGCCGACCTGACCAACAGCTACTTCCACGGCGGTCGCCTGCAGGACTGTGACTTTCGCGGGGCCAACCTCGAGGGCGCGACCTTCGAGAAGCTGAAGCTGCTGCGCTGTGACTTCACCGGCGCGAAGGGCCTGGAAGAGCTCGAGTTCGACGACTGCGACATGGACCGCGTGGTGGGCCTCGATGGCGAAGACGCGCCGCCGCCCCCGCCCCCGCCTGCGGTGGGCATCACCAGCTTTACCCGCGAGCAGCGCGCCGCGGCCATCGCGGCCCAGTCGCAGCCCAGCGAAGAGAGCGACCTGCCGCCGTTTCGCCCCACCGACCCGACGGGCACCATGCTCTTCCGGGGGCTCAAACACGTCGCCAACCCGCCGCCCTGGGTGCTCGACGTGCCCGGCCTGCGGCCGCCGCTGCCCGTGCGCATGCAGCCGGGCATCTCGCTCGAGCAGCTGTACCGCGAAGGCGTCAAGACCCGGCTCGAAGGCCGGCGGCCGGTGCCCGACATGCAGGCCCTCGAGAAGGCCCGGGGCGTCATCGCCGCCGGTGGCCCCGAGACCGCGGTGGCGGTGATGTACATGCGCGAGGTGGGCTCTGAGCCGACGGTGTCAGAGGCTGCCCTGGCGACGCTGGCCAATGACCTGCGCGAGGCCGTCGAGGTGGAAGACGCCACCGCCGACGTCGACCCCCGCATCACCGGAGCGCTGCTCGAGCTGCGCGCCACCTCGGAAGGGCTCGAGCACCTGGGCGAGCTGCGCATGAAGCTGGCCGCCGTGCAGCTCTTCACCGCGCTGCTCGAGGCCGGCTTCGCGCCGGACAACAACTGGGAAGAGGCCGTCGACTCGCAGGAAGGCTCGCAGGACCTGGCCCACGTGGCGTCCAACGGCAACCGCGAGGTGCTGAAAGAGGCGTTCGTGGGGTTCGCGTCCTTGCCTGACGAGGTGCGCCTGCGTCGCCTGGCCTACCTGGCCGAGGCCACCGCGCACGTCGAGGCGATGGCTGGTGGTCCTCCGGCGACCTGACAGTCCGTTGAAGCAGGCGTTGGGTGCGATCGCCGCCCTGGAAACACTCCCTGCGCGGCTCGAAGCTCGACGTCGGGCCTTTTTTCGACGGGCTGCTGACGCGTTCGGGGGCTCTGCCGACGCCTCGTCGAAGTGACGGGAGCCAGAGGGCTCCCAAGGGTGAGTCGAAACGACCTGACCGGAACGCAGCGCCCAGGCATCGAGACCTTCGTCGTTGCGCTTCCCGCGAAAGGACCTGCCCTCGGCAGCGAGCACTTTGGGGAGCGGCAGAGCGCCCGCCTGAGCAGCGCTCGTCGACCGCAGCACCCGAGGGTCAGCCCTTTCGATTCGCGGTCATGCGACCTTCTTCTTCTTGAAGGGCCGCTGCGGCGGGTTGCGCTCTTGCGACGCCACCTTCAGCGGCACGTTCTGCTCGTTCACCAGCACCACCTTCGGCCGGTGCTTCTTCGCCTGCTTCTCCTTCATCCACCCGTAGGCCGCGATGATGACCAGGTCGCCCGGCTTCACCAGGTGCGCGGCGGCGCCGTTGATGCCGATCTCACCCGAGCCGCGCGCGGCGGGGATGACGTAGGTGGCCAGCCTCGAGCCGTTGGTGACGTCGTAGATGTCGACCTTCTCGTTCTCGAGGAAGCCGGCGGCGTCGATCAGGTCCTGGTCGATGGTGATGCTGCCCACGTAGTCGAGGTCTGCGCGGGTGACGATGGCCCGGTGAATCTTGCCCAGCAGCAGCAGGCGCAGCGTCTTTCCAGTGTCACTCATGGGCGGCAGGGGTCCTTCTCACCAACGGGTCGCCGGGCCGCTTAGCCTTGCGGTTTCCCGCTGTCGACCCGCAAGCGCCCCCCGGTCGGGCGCCCGCTGACGGGGCGACGGGGGCGATGGTTCAGCCGGGCGGCTCCGAAGAGGTCGAGCTGCAGCGCCTCGCTGACCGCGCGCGCGACCAGCCCTTCTTTTCGCAGTCCCTCGGCCAGGTCTGCGGCGAACCCGGCGAAGGTGATCACCTCTCGCGCGCCCGTCGCCTTCGCGTAGTCGATCAACGAGGGGTAGTCGGCGTGATCAGACACGGGGAACGCCAGCTCAGCGCCGGCCCGGCGTGCACCCCACGGCTCGAGCGCCCAGCCGGTCAACACCGCCGTCGTCACGGGCCCCACGCCTTCGGGGCGGTGCCGCCTGAAGGGAGGGAACAGGCCCACCTCGTCGGGCTCGAAGCTGCCCTCGAAGCGGCGCGCGGCGATGGGCACGCCCAGGTCGCTGTACAGCGCCGAGATGGCGTGAATCGACGGGTGCGCGGCCACCGTGAGGCCTCGCGCGGTGAGCTGAAGAATCGACTCCTGGCTCTTGCCCAGGGAATACGCGAGCAACAGCGGCCGAACGCCCGCCCGCAACGAGCGCCGGCACCACGCCGCCACCTCGTCGTAGACCTGCTCTTTCGGCGGAAACCGGTACTTCGGGTGCCCGAAGGTGGCCTCGACGATGAGCGTGTCGCAGGCGGCCACCTCGGCGCGGCGGGCGCTCAGGAACTCGCCGGGGCTGAAGTCGCCGGTGTAGACCACCCGGTGGCCGTCGGGCCGCGTCACCTGCACCTGCGCGGCGCCCAGCACGTGGCCGGCCGGGAACAGCTCGAGGCGCAGCCCCTCGAACTGAAACGGCGCGCGGTAGTCGAGGGCCGTGGCTTCCCCCACGGCGCCCACCCGGTGCTGCATCAGGGCCAGCGTCTCGCGGGTACCGAGGGCGCGCGCGTGGCGGGCGATGTGGTCGGTGTGCGCGTGAGACACGAAGCTCACCCCCACCTGTCGGCGCGCGTCGAACCACAGCGCCGAGTGCTGCAGCTTCAGGCCTCCGCTCAGCCAGTCGACGGGCACGTCAGCACTCCTGCGAAGGGCCAGAACGGCAACTGACCACGCCGTCGAAGAGGCGCAACGTCAGGGCAGCCCCTCACGCGCCGCGATGAAGGCGTCATCGTTCAGCCAACAGCTCGCGCACGAAGGGCCCCACCGCCGCGTCGTTGCGGAAGGCGAGCGTGCCCAGGCGCGGGCGGCTCAAGAAGGCCAGCAGGCGGCGGTGTACCTCGAGGCGCGGCAGC
>VYLD01000222.1_pt2 | contig 19720 bp, 16 predicted proteins | sample 5114401 | NCBI WGS metagenome assembly VYLD01 (sample SAMN12291783, study PRJNA351875) | freshwater metagenome | isolation source: freshwater lake | place: USA: Michigan, Gull Lake | collected 2013-08-08 | reverse complement strand
GGTGCGCTACCACCTCTACGGCTCGGGCAAGACGTGGATCCCCGAGTACGGCGACCCCGAGAAGGCCGACGAGCTGAAGGTGCTCGCCGCGTATTCCCCGTATCACCGGGTGGTGGAAGGCACGAAGTACCCGCCGCTGCTGATGATGTCGGCCGACCACGATGACCGGGTCGACCCGTTCCATGCGCGCAAGTTCGTGGCCCAGGTGCAGGCGGCGACGAAGGGGCAGGGCGTGTCATGGCTGCGCATCGAGATGAACGCAGGGCACGGCGGCGCCGATCAGGTGGCGAAGTCCATCGAGTCGTCGGTCGATCAGCTGGCGTTCCTGTTCTCGACTCTTGAGGTCACGCCCGCCCGATGACCGGGGCCCCAGCCGCTCCGCGCGATGCGGGGGCCGTGAAACCCTGACATGCTCGAAAACGAAGTCGCCGCAGCGCTGACGCGGCCCTGATGCACTGAAAGATCGTGAACGGCGTGTTCCGAGAGTAGGAGTGCTCGCGCCGTCCACGGTTGGATGAGGAGATCTCTCTTGTGAAGCCGCTTCCGCTTTTGCCCCTGCGCGACATCGTGTTGTTCCCCCACGAGGTGCGCCCCCTGTACGTCGGTCGCGAGAAGTCCATCGCGGCGCTCAAAGAGGCGATGAACCGCAAGGGCACCGACGGCAAGGCGCTGCTGCTGCTGTCGGCCCAGAAGAAGGCCAAGACCAACGACCCGTCGCCCGACGAGGTGTTTCACTTCGCGACCCTGGGCCAGGTGGTGCAGCTGCTGCCGCTGCCCGATGGCACCGTGAAGGTGCTGGTCGAGGGCCTGGGCCGCGCGAAGCTGCTCAACTTCCTGCCCACCGAGCCGTACTTCGAGTGTGAGTACGAGAGCGTCGTCGAGCCGCCCACCAAGCCCGCCGAGCTCGAGGCCCTGATGCGGGCGGTGCAGACCACCTTCAAGGGCTTCGCCGAGCTCAAGAAGAGCATCGCGCCCGAGCTGCTGCAGCAGGTGGCGCTCATCGAAGAACCGTCGCGCCTGTCAGACACCATCGGCATTCACCTGGCCCTCAAGCTGCCCGACAAGCAGGTGCTGCTCGAGACCGAGGCGCCAGCCAAACGCCTCGAGCGGCTCTACGAGCTGATGCAGGGCGAGATCGAGATTCTGAAGGTCGAGAAGAAGATCCGCTCCCGGGTGAAGAAGCAGATGGAGCGCACCCAGAAGGAGTACTACCTCAACGAGCAGATGCAGGCGATCCAGCGCGAGCTGGGGGACAAGGGCGACGACGGCAAGACCGAGATTCAAGAGCTCGAAGAGAAGCTGAAGGCAAAGAAGCTCTCGAAAGAAGCGCACGCCCGCATGCGCAAGGAGATCAAGAAGCTGAAGATGATGGGCCCGATGAGCGCCGAGGCGACCGTCGTGCGCAACTACATCGACTGGGTGCTCTCGCTGCCCTGGGGCGAAGAGACCAAAGACACCCTCGACGTGGCCGCCGCGCAGAAGGTGCTCGACGACGATCACTTCGGGCTCGAGAAGGTGAAGGAACGCATCCTCGAGTACCTCGCGGTGCAGCAGCTGGTCGGCAAGATGAAGGGGCCGATCCTGTGCTTCGTGGGGCCTCCGGGCGTGGGCAAGACCTCGCTGGGCCGCTCGATCGCCAAGGCGCTGTCCCGCAAGTTCGTGCGCATGTCGCTGGGCGGCGTGCGCGACGAGGCCGAGATTCGCGGGCACCGGCGCACGTACATCGGGGCCATGCCGGGCAAGATCATTCAGTCGCTGAAGAAGGGCGAGTCGTCGAACCCGGTCATTCTGCTCGACGAGATCGACAAGATGTCGAGCGACTTCCGCGGAGACCCCTCGGCGGCGCTGCTCGAGGTGCTCGACCCTGAGCAGAACTCGACCTTCAACGATCACTACCTCGACCTCGACTTCGATCTGTCGAAGGTGATGTTCATCTGCACCGCCAACTCGATGCACTCGATCCCCCAGCCGCTGCAGGACCGCATGGAGATCATCCGCATCGCCGGGTACACCGAGGACGAGAAGCTCTCGATCGCCCGCAAGTACCTGGTGCCCAAGCAGCAGGAAGCCAACGGGCTGAAGGACGTCTCGGTCACCCTCTCGACGCTGGCGGTGAAGACCGTGATTCGCCGCTACACGCGCGAGTCGGGCGTGCGCAGCCTCGAGCGCGAGCTGGCCTCGGTGTTCCGCAAGGTGGCCCGGGAGGTGATCGCCGGCGACAAGGGGCCCATCACCGTCGATCGGCGCCGGGTGAAGAAGCTGCTCGGCGTCACCAGGGTGCCCAAAGATCAGAACGAGGCGCACGATCAGATCGGCATGGTCAACGGCCTGGCGTGGACGGAGTACGGCGGCGAGGTGCTGCACACCGAAGCCACCACCATGCCCGGCAAGGGCAAGCTGATCGTCACCGGCGTGTTGCGCGACGTGATGAAGGAGTCGGCACAGGCGGCGGTCACCTGGGTGCGCACCCGGGCGCGGCGCCTGGGCATCGACGACACGTTCTTCGAGAAGAACGACATGCACATTCACTTCCCCGGAGCGTTCCCCAAAGACGGGCCGTCGGCTGGCGTCACCATGGCCACCGCGCTGGTCTCGGCGATCACCCGCATTCCCGTGCGGCGCGACGTGGCGATGACCGGTGAGATCACCCTGCGCGGCCGGGTGACGCCCATCGGCGGGCTGAAAGAGAAGTGCCTCGCGGCGCACCGGCTGGGCATCAAGACCGTGATCATTCCCCGCGAGAACAAGAAGGACCTGCGCGAGGTGCCGAAGAAGATTCGCGCTGCGCTGCGCATCGTGATGGTCGACACCGTCGATGAGGTGCTGCGCGAGGCGCTCAAGCTCGAGCGGCCCGAGGATCTGTTCCGCGCGGCCGTCGAGGTCGCTCCCAGCGCGTCCTGAGACATGAACGCGCTCGAGCGGTACGGGAAGTACATCGTGCCCGCCGTGCTGGCGGTGACCCTGCTGGCGTGGTTCCTCGCACCGAAAGATCGTGCGAAGCCCATTCACGGCCCCTGCCTGGTGCACGGGGACTGTCACGACACCGAGCGGTGCCTCGTCAAGCCCGCGAAGGACGGGTTCGCCACCTTCGGGGTGTGCGCCGAGCCGTGTGAGAACGATCTGCAGTGCCCGGCGCGGTTCCACTGCGAAGAGGCCCGTGACGCCAAAGCGTTCTGGATTCCTCCGTCGGCCGCGAAGGCGAACGAGCCCACCGTGTCTGGCTGTGTGGAAGGGCTGCGTCCCCCGGGCGACGCCGGCTGAACTGTGCGACGCTGACAGGTTCATGCGTGCTGCCTGCTGCGGTCTGATGGTGCTGGTTGGGTGTGTCACCGCCGAGCAGTCGGTGGTGCATGGTGCGGTGCCGGTGTCGAACCCGCCCATCGCCCGCTTCGGTGCGCGCGTCATCACCCAGGACGAGGTCGACAGACGCGGCGGTGACGAGCTCTACAAGCTGCAGGACCAGCTCTACGAGCTGCGCGTCGACGGCGCCGAGCGCATCGCCATCGAGGCCCTGGTGCACGTCGAGGCCCAGAAGGACAAGCTGTCCGACGAGGACTGGATGGAGGCCCGCCTCGAGACTGGCCTGCGCGAGCCCACCGAGCCCGAGCTGCAGGAGTTCTACGCGAAGGTGAAGGACCGCATCCCCGAAGACGCCAGCTTCACCGACGTGAAGCCGCAGCTGCGCCAGGCGCTGAGGCGCGAGGCGAAGGGCAAACGCGCGCGCGAGTTGTTCTCCGAGCTCAAGCAGCGCGCCGGCTACACCGTGCTGCTCGAAGAGCCCGTGCGCCCCCGCAAGGTGGTCGACGCCTCGGGGCCCGGCAAAGGGCCGACCACCGCGCGCGTCACCATCGTGGAGTTCGCGGACTTCCAGTGCCCGTACTGCGCGAAGGCCGCGAGGATCGTCGAGAAGGTGGCGAAGGAATACCCGGTCGACGTGCGGCTGGTGTTTCGGCACTTCCCCTTAGGCAACCACCCGCTGGCGCCGCGGGCTGCCGAGGCGAGCGCCTGCGCCGACGAGCAGGGCAAGTTCTGGGACTACCACGACCACCTGTTCGCCCACCCCCGCGAGCTCGAAGAGACGGCGCTGAAGGCGCACGCCGTCACCCTGGGGCTCGACGTGAAGCCGTTCGTCGAGTGCCTCGAGTCGGGCCGCATGAAGGCCACCGTCGATCGCGATCGCAAGCTCGGGGAAGGGCTGGGCATCAGCGGCACTCCGGCGTTCTTCATCAATGGGGTGCAGCTCTCGGGGGCTCAGCCGGAAGAGGCCTTTCGCAAGGTGATCGATCGCGAGCTGGGCCGCGCGAAGTAGTCGAGGGCGCCCATGTCCACGTTGGCGTTGACGTTGCCCGGGTGGCAGGGCTCTGGGCCGCAGCACTGGCAGTCCATCTGGGAACGCCTCGATGCGCGCGTGCAGCGGGTCGAGCAGGCGTCGTGGACTTCGCCCGATCGCGGCGTCTGGACAGCCGCGGTGCTGGCTGCCGTCGACGCGGCGAAGGAGCCGGTGATCCTCGTCGGGCACAGCCTGGGCGCGGTGCTCGCTGTGCACGTGGCGCCGCTTCACGCGTCCATCGCTGGTGCGTTGCTGGTGGCTCCGCCAGGGCTCGGCGCGGCGCCGGTTGAGCTGGCTTCGTTCGCGGAGGTTTCCAGAGTGCGGCTGTCGGTGCCGTCGATCGTGGTCGCAAGCAGCGATGACCCGTGGCTGACCGTGGAGCACGCGCAGCACCTCGCCGCCGACTGGGGCTCGTCGTTCGTCGACGTGGGGCCGAGGGGGCACCTCAACGCCGAGTCGGGGCTCGGCTCGTGGAGGGAAGGGTGGGCGTTGCTGCAGCAGCTTCGCTCGGGGCTTCCGTTTCGGCTTGACGAGCGGCTGCGGCGCGAAGCTTTGGTCATCGGCCGCGGTGAGCTGTGCGAGCTGCTGCTCTTCGATGACGCGCGCTACCCGTGGGTGATTTTGGTGCCCCGCAAGAGCGGCGCTGAGCACCGGGCCGACCTGTCAACGGCCGAGCGCCTGACGCTCGAGCTCGACTCCGCGGTCGTGGAGCAGGCGCTGCTGAGCTCGTTCCCGATCGACAAGGTGAACGTGGGGGCCCTGGGAAACGTGGTTCGTCAGCTGCACGTGCACCACGTCGGCCGCGCGCTGACTGATCCAGCCTGGCCGGGCCCCGTGTGGGGCCACAGCCCGCGCGAGCCGATGAGCGCGGAGTTGGTGCGTGAGCGCGTCGAGCGGTTGTTCTCGAGTCCTGGCCTGGCCGCGCGCTTCGAGCGCCAGCGTTCGTGATGGGGGCTTGGCCGGCGACCGGTGGTGGCCCAGGCTGGTCACTTCACAGCCTTCGCGACCAGCGCCTGCTGCACGAGTTGGCTGAGGTGCTCTACAAGCTCGGCGACCTCCGAGGCTCCGCCGAGGTGTACTCGCGGCTCTCTCACGAGCTCCAGCGCCAGGGATTCTTGCTGAAGGCCATTGCCACACTCAAACTCGTTCAGAAGCTCGATCCTCAGCCCTCGATCGTCTTCCGGCTCGTCGATCTTCACGCGCTGATTGAGTACAAAGCCGACGCGCTCGAGTACCTCGCGTTGCTGCCAGCCACGCTCGAGGTGCTGAGATTCAAGGCCACCCTGCTGCCAGACGATCGCGAGACGCAGCTGCATCTGGCCGAGTTGCTCCTGGACGCGGGCGACGAGGTGGGCGCAAACGCGGTGCTCACGAGGCTCGGCGTGGAACGCTCCGCCGTTCGAGAAGAACGACGACTCGCCGCGATGCTCCGAACCATCGACTTCTCCCGGCTCAACTGAACGCAGAGCTCGGCGCCGGTCAGACATGACGAGCGCCGCGTCCTTCACGATGGGTTGAGATCTGGGTACGACGCACGCATGTCCAGACAGAAGATCGTCATCGCCCTCGACGCGGAGATCCTGGAACACGCGCGGGCTCAGGTGCGGCTGAAACGGAGTTCATCCGTCAGCGCGTTCATCTCGGCCGCGGTGACGTCTCAGCTCGAAGCCGATGCGATGCGTCGTCTGGTGGAAGAGCTTCGTCGTGAGCACGGCAAGCCATCACGGAAGGCGCGCGCTTGGGCACGAGCCGTTCTCAGGAAGGGGTCGAGGTGACCAAGGTCGCTCAGAGCAACGAGAACTGCACGCGCACGGTCTGTTGAACACTCAACACTCCAGCTGGTGCGCCGCTCTCTCGTGACGAATCGCACCGTGCTGGAGGGCGCGTACTTTCTGGCGAGTGCCCGCACCGTCGTGTCGAGCGCTTCCATCTTCGCGATGAGCGCCTCGGGTTCAGCGCCCTCCTGCCGCAGCGCGACGCTCACTCGGCGCGGTCAGCACCGAGGGGCTGGGGCGCGAAGCGTACACCACCAACCCTCAACGTGTTCCCAGCCGCTGCGGAGATCATGGAGAGGATCGGCACGAGGTGTCCCCGGGACCCTTGCTACCAAGCCGGCACCGCTCAGGTGACGTCGCGGCCCACGGCGTCGGCGAGTGACTTGAGCCCCAGCGCGCTCACCTTCGCCTCGAGCCCATCGAGCATGCGTTTGGGCAGCCCCGGGCCCCCGTAGACGAAGCCCGTGTAGACCTGCACCACCGATGCCCCCGCGGCGATCTTGGCGAACGCGTCGTCGCCATCGAACACACCGCCCACCCCGATGATCGGCAACTTCCCCGCGCTGCGCCGGAAGGCGCGCGTCAGCACCTCGGTCGAGCGCTGAAACACCGGGCGACCCGACAGCCCTCCGGTCTCGTTCGCGAGCCGATGTTCGACGGGCCGGGTGATGGTGGTGTTGGTGCAGATCAGCCCATCAGCGCCGGTGCTGCGCGCGACGTCGACCACCGCGTCCACCGCCTCGTCACCGAGGTCCGGCGCGATCTTGAGGAACAGCGGCTTGCCCGGCAACACCTTGCGCACCGCCGAGAGGATCGCCTCCAGCGCCGCGGGTTCCTGCAGCTGCCGCAGGCCCGGAGTGTTCGGCGACGACAGGTTCACCACCACGTAGTCGCCCAGCGGCCCCACCGAGGTGGCGCACTTCACGTAGTCCTCGACGGCCTGCTCGAGCGGGGTGTCCTTGTTCTTGCCGATGTTCACCCCGACCGGCCCCGGCCTCCACGCGAGGTGCTCGAGGCGGGTCTTCATCGCCTCCATGCCCTCGTTGTTGAACCCCAGGCGGTTGATGAGCGCCTGCTGTTCAGGCAGCCGAAACAACCTGGGGGTGGCGTTCCCGCTCTGTGCGCGCGGAGTCACCGTGCCGACCTCGACAAAGCCGAAGCCGAGGCCGAACAGGCCGACCAGCGCCTGCGCGTTTTTGTCGAGGCCCGCGGCGAGGCCCACCGGGTTGGGGAAGGCGAGGCCTGCGACCGTCATCTGCAGGCTGGCGCGCTCGGCCCGTGCGTTCGACCGCCACACCTTCGCCATCGCCACCGGCATCGCCTGCAGCCCCGCCATACCGAGGTGGTGGGCCCGCTCGGCGTCGAGGCCGAACAGCATCGGCCGCAGCAGCGCCTCGTACACGTCAGCTCCGCTGAATGAAGGAATAGTCGCGGGCCCACGCGAGCGTCTGATCGATCTGCTCGGCCGTGAGAATGCGGTTGCTCTCGATCAGCTCGACCTCGCGCCGCATGTCGGTGCTCAGCAGATACGGGCCGTCGGTGTTGATGGTGACCTTGACGCCCCGATCCCAGAAGGTGCGAATGATGTGCTCGAGCTCCTTGATGCCCTCGACGGCCCGGGTCTGCAGGTTCGAAGTGGGGCAGAGCTCGAGCACCACGTCGCGTTCCTTCAGCAGCTTCATCGCGGCCTCGTCGTACGCGGCGCGAATGCCGTGCCCGATGCGCTGGGGCTTGAGCTTCTCGACCACGGCGATCACCCCTTCTGCGCCGGTGCCGCGGGTCTCGCCGGTGTGCACGGTGGCCTTGAGGCCCGCCTTGCGCGCCCGATCGAAGAGATCTTCGTACTGCGCCACCACCTCTGGCTTGAGCTCGATGGCGTGCGACTCGGTGCCGGCCAGGTCGATGCCCAGCACCCCGCGGTACCGGTACTTGATCGCCTTGTCGACGATGATGCTGTTCAGCTTGTGATCGAACTCGCGCGCCAGACAGAAGATCAGACACGCCTTGACGCCGTACTCCAGGGTCGCCCGGTCCATGCCGCGAATGGCCGCGTGAATGATGTGATCGAGGTCGAGCTCGCTGTGCAGGTTGCGCTTCATCGGGTTGAAGCGCAGCTCGATCTGGGTGACCCGCGAAGACCGGTATTCCTTGCCGATCACCTCGTAGACCGAGCGCTCGATGGCGGCGGGAGAGCTCTGAATCTTCTCGGTCCACGTGTGCATGATCTTCAAGTAGTCGTCGAGGCCGCCGACCTTGTCGGGACTCGCGGTGATCAGCTCGACGAACTCGAAGTATGACTTGACCGGCAGCTTGAAGCCCTGAGAATGGGCGATGGACCAGAGGATGTGTGGGGCGACGGCGCCACCGACGTGGATGTGAAGGTCGATTAATTCTCGTGTCATGTTCTGGGTTTCCCTACACGATCGAACCCCTGAAGTCCTGACCCACCGAGGTGCTCATGGCCGCGAAGAAGAAGCCGAAGAAGAAGGTCTCGAAGATGGTCGTTGCCCAAAAGCCGGCGAAGAAGACGGCGGCTCCGAAGAAGAAGGCAGCCGCCGCCAAGAAGAAGTCTCCGGCGGTGAAGAAGGCCGTCATCACGAAGGCTGTGAAGCCGAAGCCGAAGCCGAAGCCGAAGCCACCCATGCAGGCAGTCTCGAACCACTCCGAGCTCGACGACGAGGCCCATGAAGAGGTCTTCGAGATCTTCAAGGCGTACGACCGTGACGGCTCAGGCAGCATCGATCGCGGCGAGCTGGCGCGTCTGCTCGAGGCGCTCGGTCAGGCCCCGGACGAAGAGTCCCTGGCCATCGCGTTGGACGTGGTCGACGCGAACCACTCGGGCCGAATCTCGTGGGTCGAGTTCAGGGCCTGGTGGCAGAGCCAGGCGTCATAAGCCGCGCAGGCGCTTGAGGGCCTCCCACGCGGCCTTGACGTCGCGAAAGCGCGCGGCCGCGGCCTCGGCCTCCTGCGTGCCCAGGGCTGCCACCCGGTCAGGGTGGTGCTCGGCGGCGAGGCGTCGAAACGCGGCCTTCAGCTCGTCGTCGGTGGCCGACTCGGGCACGCCCAGGGTGTCGTAGTGCTCTGTGCCTGAGCCGAAGAACTCCCCGGTCACCTGCTGTAGCTGTTCGTCGGACAGGTTGAAGTGCTGCACCACGCGCTTGAGCACGTCGTGTTCGGCGCGCTGCATCTCGGTCGAGTCCGACAAGACCATCGCGTACAGCGCCCTCAGCACCTCGACCCGTAAGGCCGGCTTCACCGCGCTGCGCCCCTCTTTCACCAGCGCCTCGACGTCGCGCACGGGGGCGCCGATGGCCTCCTTGAGCGCCACCCGAACGCCTTCGAGGCCCGCCGCGTCGAAACCCAGGGCCTTCTCGAAGAACTCCCGCACCACCTTCACTTCGTCGGACACCACCTCGCCATCGACGCGGGCGACCTCGATGAAGAGCGGGCAGAGCGCGTCGATGAGCGTTCGCTGCTCGGGGCTGGGAGCGGAGACCGGGGGCGGGCCCTTGCGATGCCTGCGAGGGCCTTTTCGGCGAGGGCTGTCGGCGAGCAGCGCCTCGTCGCTGCGGGGGGCCGCGACGTTGGGCACGTCGGGCTCGCCGTCGAACAGCGCGTGGCCGAGCAGGGCGCCGGCGAACGCACAGCCGGCTGCGACCAGGGGAGGCCACGACAGCAGCATCGCCGCGCACCCCCCGATCCCCGCGCCGAGCAGCTTGCCGTACATGGGTGCGAGTCTATTCCCACCAAACGACGTGTGCTGCTCAAGGCTCGCGGCAGACCAGGCCGACGTCAGCGAGCTGCTCAGAACGGAAATCTGAATCGAGGGAAGCCATCCTGCCGTCTGCGTGAAGCAGGGCGCTCGCGGCGTGAAGGCAGTCCCGAGGTCGACAACCGGTCTTCGAGAGCAGGTCGTTGGCGAGCGCGACGACCTCGCGGTTCAAGGGAATGAAATACAGGAACTCGACGGCCAACAAGGTCTCGCCAAGGGAGACAGCGCGCTGCCGGTCAAATCGTCCAGCGGCCCGGCCGTACGCCCACGTCGCTTCATCCCACGACAGCCAACTGGTGGTCACAGCGGCACTGCCATTGGCTGCCGGTCGAGCAGCGCTTCGCGCCGCGCCAACCAGCGAATCTGTTCGGCAGAGAGCGCTCCGTCACCCGACAGGCTCTCGACCAACAGGTTGAGGTCGGCGCGCGACAGGGTCGTCATGGAGTGGTCCTCGGCTTCCACTCTGGCCGCACGCCAAACTACCGAACACCCCCTTGTTCACCGCTGATCACCGGACGGCCTGAGTGGACGTCATGTTCGAGGTCGGAGAGCACCCGCTCGTACCGATCCAGCAGCCCCTTGATGCCCCGGGCACGTTCGGAGCCCGCAACCAGCGCAATCTGATATGCTACCATCGGTTCGACGCTTTCGATGATCTCGAGCAGGGAAAAGGCTTCGGCAGGCCGTGATTCCAGGAAGGTCAGGACCCGCTGCCACAGGGGTGGCCCGCGAAGTTGCTCTACCGGAATTGGCATGAGCCGACCGTAGAACGCCGCCTCGGGTGAATCATCCCGAGGTCTCTGACTGAAGGCCACCACGCTGCTAGACCGTGCGAAATGACGGCACAGCTCATCGACGGCAAGGCCCTCGCGCTCAAAGTTCGCGACGAGGTGAAGCAGAAGGCCCAGGGGTTGACCGCGAAGTACGGCAGGGCGCCCGGCATCGCCGTGGTGCGCGTCGGCAACGATCCCGCCTCGCAGGTCTACGTGACCTCGAAAGAGAAGACGGCCCGCGAGCTGGGCTTCGGCTCGTGGCACCACCACTTCCCCGACACGCTCAGCCAGGCCGAGCTGCTGGCCGTGGTGCAGCGCCTCAACGCCGATGACGCGGTCGACGGAATCCTCGTGCAGCTGCCTCTGCCCCGACACCTCGACGCCAACGCGGTGCTCGCCGCCATCGACCCCGCCAAGGACGTCGACGGCTTCCACGCGGTCAACGCGGGCCTGCTCTTCCAGGGTCGCCCGGGCCTGACGCCGTGCACGCCGCAGGGCTGCATGCGCATGCTGAAGGAACTCGACTTCGACGTGGCCGGCAGACGCTGCGTGGTGATCGGCCGCTCGAACATCGTGGGCCGGCCCATGGCCATGCTGCTGCTCAACGCCAGCGCCACGGTGACGATCTGCCACTCGAAGAGCGACGTGGCCGCCGAGGTGCGCCGGGCCGAGCTGGTGGTCGCTGCGGTCGGCGTGTCGAAGCTGATCAAGGGCGAGTGGATCGCTCCAGGCGCGGTCGTCATCGACGTCGGCATGAACCGCGGCGCCGACGGCAAGCTGAGCGGTGACGTCGAGTTCGAGGCCGCGAAGGAGCGCGCTTCGTGGATCACCCCGGTGCCCGGCGGGGTCGGCCCGATGACCATCGCCATGCTGATGCAGAACACCGCCCAGGCCGCCGAGGCCCGGCTCGCGTCACGCGCGTGATCGCAGCGCGGTGACGATCATGCGCGCCGCGGGGCTGCGGTTGAGCGTGTAGAAGTGAAGGCCGGGCACTCCGCGCTGCAGCAACTCGAGGCACTGCACGGTCGCGTGCGCTACGCCGAGCTGCATCACCGCCGTCGGGTCGTCCTTCACCTTCTCCAGCTCGAGCTGCAGGCGCATCGGCACCGTCGCGCCGCACATGCGCACGAAGCGGGTGATCTGCTCGACGTTGGTGATCGGCATGATGCCGGGCACGATCGGCACGTTGATGCCCACCCGTCGCGCCCGCTCGACGAAGTCGAAGTAGAACGCGTTGTCGAAGAACAGCTGGGTGATCACGAAGTCGCAGCCCGCGTCGACCTTGGCCTTCAGGTGCAGCAGGTCGGCTTCCCGCGACGCCGTCTCCAGGTGCCCCTCGGGGTAGGCCGCGCCGGCCACGCAGAAGCCCAGGTCCTGCTCGCGAATGAACTCCGCCAGCTGGCTGGCGTTGCCGAAGCCGCCCTCGGTCGTCTGAAACGCAGCCTGCCCCTTCGGAGGATCACCCCGCAGCGCCAGCACGTTCTCGATGCGGGCCTTCGCCAGCCGCGACAGCACCTCGGCGATCTCGGCCCGGGTGTGCCCCACGCAGGTGAGGTGCGCCATGGGCTCGATGCCGGTGCGCTCCTTGATGTGCGTCACCAGCTCGATGGTGCGATCGCGCGTGCTGCCCCCTGCGCCGTAGGTGACCGACACGAAGCCAGGCTCGAGCGACCGAAGCTCGTCCAGCGTCTCCCAGAGCTGCTTCTCGCCTTCGGGCGTTTTGGGGGGAAAGAACTCGAAGCTGAAGCACGGCTTCGATGGGTTGAGGCGGGCGCGAATCTTCATTCCGCGTGGTCTGCCAGAACCGGCATGGCCTTGCACGCGCAGGGGCTGATGGGTCCAAAGAGGGCCTTTGCCGAGCGCCCTCGCGGTCTTCGTTGACAGTCGCAAACCCAGAGGGTCAAACGCGCGCATGCCACGACAGACGCCGCTCAACGCCGCCCACCGTCAACTCGGAGGGCGCATGGTCGACTTCGCCGGCTGGGACATGCCGGTGCAGTACTCGGGGCTGGTCGCCGAGCACGAGGCGGTTCGAACCCGCGTGGGCCTCTTCGACGTCAGCCACATGGGCGAGATCGAGTTCCGCGGCCCGGGAGCGCTCGAGTCGGCCAACCGCCTCATCACCAACGATCTGGCGCGCGCGAAAGACGGCCAGGCGGTCTACGCGGGCCTGCTCAACCGCGAGGGCGGCTTCGTCGACGACGTGGTGGCCTACCGGTTCTCGCCCGAGCACATCTTCATCTGCGTCAACGCCTCGAACCGCGAGAAGGACTTCGCGTGGATGACGGAGCACGCCACCGGCGTGAAGCCGGTCGATCGCTCGGACGAGTTCGGTCAGCTCGCCGTACAGGGGCCGAAGGCCTTCGCGCTGGTGCAGCGCCTGGCGAACAAGCCCCTCGCCGACGTCGGCACCTATCGCTTCACTGAAGGCGCGGTGGCGGGGGTGGACTGCATCATCTCGCGTACCGGGTACACCGGCGAAGACGGCTTCGAGCTGTACTGCCCGGCCGCGCAGACCGAGAAGCTCTGGTTCGCGGTGCTCGAGGCGGGCAAAGCCGACGGCATCCTCCCTGCGGGCCTCGGCGCCCGCGACTCGCTGCGCACCGAGATGAAATACGCCCTGTACGGCAACGACATCGACGACGTGCACACGCCCCTCGAGGCGGGCCTCGGGTGGATCGTCAAGCTCGACAAGTCAGACTTCATCGGCAAGGCGGCGCTCGAACAACAGAAGGCCGCTGGCGTGCCCCGCAAGCTGATCGGCTTCGAGCTCACCGAGCCCGGAGTGCCCCGTTCGCACTACCCGATCCTGTCGAACGGCGCGCGGGTCGGCGAGGTCACCAGCGGCACCATGGGCCCCAGCGTCAAGAAGGCCATCGGCATCGGCTACGTGCCCACCGCGCTGTCGGCTGAAGGCACTGCGCTCCACGTCGAAATCCGCGGGCGGGCTGTCGCCGCCAAGATCGTCAAGACGCCGTTTCACACGCGCGGCTAAAAAGCTGTCCTCCCTTTTCCCCTCCCGCTTCAAGGAGCCGTTGCCATGGCGAACGCCGAGTACCCGAAGGATCTGAAGTACACCAAGGACCACGAGTGGGCGCGCAAGGCCGGCACCACGGTGCAGATCGGCGTGACCTGGCACGCGCAGGACGCGCTGGGCTCGGTGGTGTACGTCGAGCTGCCGAAGGTCGGCGCTGCGGTGACCGCCGCCGCGCAGTTCGGGGTGATCGAGTCCACCAAGGCCGTCAGCGAGCTGTTCGCGCCCATCTCGGGCAAGGTGACGAAGGTGAACGACGCGGTGGTCGGCAACCCGTCGCTGGTGAACGACGACCCCTACGGAGCGGCCTGGCTGATCGAGGTCGAGCCCGCGGCCTCGGCCGAAGTCGACGGGCTGCTCGACGCCGACGCGTACGTGAAGCTGCTCGGGTAACAGCCGGGACGGCAATCAGTCGCGGAGCCGATCAGCCGGGAAGCGGACCAGCCGGGAAGGCGATCGGTCGCTTGGATGGCCTTCGTCACGCTGCGGCTTACTCGGGGGCGCTGCCCTTCGCCCCGCCGACGATGATGAACTCGACGCGGCGGTTGTTGGCGCGCCCCGCTTCGGTCCTGTTGCTGTCCGCGGGCCGATCGGGGCCGAAGCCCTTGGCTCGCAGCCTGGTGCCCTCGACGCCCTGGTGAATGAGGTAGTCCTTCACCGAGTTCGAGCGCTTCTGCGAGAGCGTCACGTTGTACTCGCGGGCGCCCTGGTTGTCGGTGTGGCCCTCGATGGTGATCAGCTCGATCTCGGTGTGATCGCGCAGCACCCGCGCCACCTGGTTGAGCAGCGGGAACGACCGCGCGAGGATCGTCGCCTTGGCGGTCGCGAAGAAGATCTTCTCTTTGATGATCAACTTCTCTGAGGTGATGATCACCAGCTGCTTTTCCTTCTCGGGGCAGCCCTGGTTCGACGCGGGGCCCTTGACGTCGGGGCAGTTGTCGAGCGCGTCCTCGACCCCGTCGCCGTCTCTGTCCTTCAGCGGGCAGCCCTTGCGCTCGGCGGGGCCCTTCTCCTCGGGGCACGCGTCCTGGCTGTCCTCGATGCCGTCGCCGTCGGTGTCTCTCGACGGGCAGCCCTGGCGCTCGGCAGGCCCGGGCTCGCTGGGGCATTGGTCCTTCGAATCGACGACCCCGTCGCCGTCGGTGTCCAGCTCGACCACCTTCACGGCCGGGCAGCCCTTGTTGGCCGCGGGGCCCTTCTTCAGCGGGCACTTGTCGGCCGTGTCGGGCACGCCGTCAGCGTCGTTGTCGAGCTCGGGGCAGCCGTCTTCGTCCTGATACCCGTCGACGTCTTCAGCCTCGAGGGGGCAGCGATCGGTGCGGTTGAGAACGCCGTCGGCGTCGTCGTCGAGCTCGGGGCACTGCGCGGGGGTATGGGCGCGGCCTTCGGCGCAGACGTCGGTGTCATCGGGGCGAATGCCCGCGCCCGCGACCAGCCGAAACGTCGGAGTCCCCGGCAGGCTGCCAAAGCCCGGGCCGCCGAGCAGGAACAGCTCCATCGGGCCGACTGGCAGCCGCGCGCCGGCCAGCACCTCGAACCCGGGCGGCGTGACGCCTCCGCCGAGCGAGACCCCGGTGTGCGCGGACAGCTCGAAGCGCGCGCCTTCGCCGGTCGACGCGATCAGCGCCTTGATCGCCAGCTGACTGCCGATCTGGTCCTGGACGGTGAGGGCGTTCGAGAGGGCCACCGCCGAGGGTCGCACCAGGGCGGCCACTTCACCGCCGAAGCGCACGGGCCCGAAGTTGCGGCCCACCGAGAGCTGGGGAAACACGTTCCACCCGGACTCCACCGCCAGCGCGTTGCCGACGCCGAAGGGGAACGCCGTGCCGAGCTGGAAAGCGAGATCGACCGGCGCGTCCATCAGCAGGCCGCCCTTGCGCTGCGACAGAAGCGCCAGGCGCACCGAGAGCCGGGGCGAAGCCAGCCCCACGCTGTCTGGCGTCACCACCTTCGCCAGCTGGGTCAGATCGTCGCCGCCCTGGTACAGCACCAGCGGCACCTCGAGGGACGCGGTGAGGAACCGGGTGATGCCGAAGCCGACGCCCAGGTGCAGGTTGAGGCGGTTCCCGACCAGCGCGCCCTGGCGGGTGCCGTCGCGGAAGAGCACCAGCGGGTTGTTCTCGTAGTGAAAGGCGCCCCACGCGCGGAACTTGCCCTTGGGCAGCACCTCGCCGGTCGCGGCGCCCAGGCCCGCCAGCGGAGCGTCGTTCAGCGTGAAGCGGGTCAACGAGAAGGACGGCAGCGGCACGGGCTGCTGCGCGAGGGCAGGGCCGGCGATGAGCAGCGTGAGCAGGAAGACGCGGTTCATGGGGTGCCTCGTCGGCGGCGGGCGAGCAGGAGCAGCGCGAGCACCAGCGGCTCGGCGCCACTGGCCGAGCAGCCGATCAGGCCCTGGCCGGCGTAGCGCAGGGCGGGCCTGCGAATGGAGAAGGGAACGTCGGCCGCGCGAAGGCTCTGGTTGCCAGCGGGGTCGAGCGCCTCTGCGGACACCACGTGGTCGCCCTCGTCGATCAGGTTCTCGGCGACCGGCACCACCCAGCGGCCCAGCGCGTCGGCGACGATGAACGCGATGGGCCGGCCGTCGAGGTACACGGTGACGCGCGCCAGGGGCTCTGACGTGCCGCTGATCTGAAAGGCCCGGTCGATGTCGAGGCTCGCGTTGCGCTCGGGGCTGACGATGACGGGCGGGTTGGGCGCGGTGGAGTCGACGTTGAAGGGCACCAGCCCCGTCTCAGGGCCGGTGTTGCCGGCGATGTCGGTGGCGGAGGCCTTCACGTCGTAGCTCCCGTCGGCGAGCTGGGTGGGCGGCGTGAAGGTCCAGGCGCCCGCCGCGGTCGCGGTCGCAGTGCCGGCGAGCTGGCCGTTGATGAAGACCGTGACCGTGCTGTTCGCCTCGGCGGTGCCCGAGATCAGCGGTCTGCCGGTGGTGGCCACGCTGTCTTTCGTGGGCAGGGTGATCACCGGAGCAGCCGGCGGCACCGTGTCCTTCACCGCGCTGCGAAGGTCAGAGCCGGTGCCTCCGGCGGTGGTCTGCGCTGCGCGGACCTGCACGGCGGGTCCATCGGGCACCAGCGTCACGTTCAAGGTGACGGAGAACAGGCCTGCGGTGCAGCTCGCTGTGCCCGAGACAGTGCCGACGCTGACCGAGACCAGGCCGGCGCCGGTGGTGCAGAACCCGCTCACCTCGTAAGCGGCGACGCGCGCCAGGTTGATCACCGGCAGGGGCCCGAGGATGACGGTGGGAACGTTCTCGACGGTGAAGGCGCGAGGCGGCGAGGCGGGGCTCTGGTTGCCAGCGCGGTCGGTCTGGGTGGCGGTCACGGCGTGTGGGCCGACGCCCAGCGTGGTCGGGCAGCGCCAGGCGCCAGCGGCGTCGGCGGTCGCGATGCACACCAGGGCCGAGCCCTCGGTGACGGTGACGCTGGCGAGGGGCTCGGCGGTACCGCTGAGCACCGGCGTGAGGCCGGTCTTCGCGTTCTGGTCTGGAGAGGCGATGGCGGGCGCCGCGGGCGCGGTGGTGTCGACCACGAAGGTCCTCGGCGACGAGAGCGATGACACGTTGCCCGCGGGGTCGGTCGCGTTGGCGAGCACCACGATCTGCCCGTCGCTCAAGGTCGAGCTGACGCAGCTCCACAGGCCGCTGGCAGGCGTGACCGTCGTGCAGATCTGCACGGCACCCCGGGTGACGCGCACGGTGCTGCCGGGCTCGGCGGCGCCGGTGAAGGTCGGCGTGGCGTCGTTGAGGGTGGCTGCTTCGGCGGGGCGGGTGAACGTGGGCGCGCTCGGCACCACGGTGTCCTTCAGGGTGGTGCGGGTGTCGCTGCCGGTGCCCGAGGGGTTGGTCTGCGAGGCGATCACGCCGACGTTCGGGTCATCGGCGACGCTGGTGGCGTTGACGGTGGTCGAGAACGCGCCGCCTGCGCAGGAGGTCGAGGCGTTGACGCTGCCAATGGCCAGGGTGACCGAGCCGGCCGCGTCGGTGCAGCTCCCGGCGACCCGGTACATCGACACGTTCATGGCGTTGATGGGCCCGGGGGTGGTGAGCGTGACGGTGGGCACCGAGGCGACGGTGAAGCTTCGGCCGGCGGTGGCGACGCTCTGGTTCCCGCCGACGTCTCGCTGGGTGGCGGTGATGGTGCGGGTGCCGGGCTGGTAGGTGGTGGGGCAGCTCCACTGGCCGGTGGAGTTGGCGGTGGCGGTGCACACCAGCAGGGCGCCCTCGTTGACGCTGACGGTGGCGCCGACTTCGGCGGTGCCCGCGATGCTGGGGTTGATGCCCACGGTGGCGTTCTGGGGCGGATTGCTGATGACCGGCGCCGCTGGCGCGACGGTGTCGATGGTGAGGCTTCGCGGGAGCGAGGGCGGCGAGGTGTTGCCGACCAGGTCCGAGGCGGTCGCGGTGAGGGTCACCGATCCTTCGGGCATCGCGGCGGCGACACAGCTCCACAGGCCGGTGGCGGGCACCATGACGGTGCACACGGTGGCGGCGCCGCGGCGGACCACCAGGGTGGTGTTGGCTTCGGCGGTGCCGGTGAGGGTGGGAGTGTTGGAGTTCACCCGCGAGCCCTCGACGGGCGTGTCGAAGGTGGGGGTGACGGGCGTGCCGGTGTCCTTCACGGTGGTGCGGGTGGTGCCGGTGCCGGTGACGTTGGTCTGCGCGGCGATGACCGCGACGGTGAGCCCATCAGGCACGGCCGAGGCGTTGACGGTGGTCGAGAAGGCGCCGCTCGAGCACGCCGTGGTGGCGGTGACCGAGCCGACGGTGACGGTCACCGAGCCCGCGGCGTCGGTGCACGCGCCGGCCACCGGGTAGGCGGCCACGGTCGCGGCGTTGATGGGTCCGGGCGCGGTCAGCGTGACGGTGGGCACGGCGGCGACGGTGAACGTCCGGCTCGCAGACGGCCCGCTCTGGTTGCCTGCCGAGTCGCGTTGGGTGGCGGTCACCGTGCGGGTGCCGGGTTGGAAGGTGGTGGGGCAGCTCCACTGGCCGGTGGCGCTGGCGATCACCGAGCAGATGAGCAGCGCGCCGTCGTTGACGCTGACGGTGGCGTTGGCCTCAGCAGTGCCGGCGATCGACGGGTTGATGCCCACGGTCGCGTTCTGCGCGGGGTTGGTGATGCTCGGCGCGACGGGCGCGAGGGTGTCGATGGTGAGGTTGCGCGCGGGCGAGGCTGGCGAGGTGTTGCCGACTGGGTCTCCAGCGATGGCGGTCAGGGTGACCAGGCCTTCGGGCAGCCCCGAGGCAACGCAGCTCCACACCCCGTTGGCTGGCACGACGACGGTGCAGACCGTGGTGACGCCGCGACGCACGACCAGCGAGGCGAGGGGCTCGGCGGTGCCGGTCAGGGTCGGGGTCGACGTCGGCAGACGGGCGCCTTCGGGTGGCGAGGTGAAGGTGGGCGCGGTCGGCGCGACGGTGTCTTTCTGGGTGGTGCGCGAGTCGGTGCCGGTGCCGGTGACGTTGGTCTGCGAGGCGCTGACGATGACGCTGGCGGCGTCGGTCAAGCCCAGCGCGTTGACAGCGGTGGAGAAGGTCGACCCGGTGCAGGGGGTGGCGGTGAAGACGTTGCCCAGCTGCACGGTGACGGTGCCGGCGCTGGCCGTGCAGCTGCCGGTGACGGGGTAGGCCGAGGCGTTCGACGCGGTGATGGCGGCCGGCGTGGTGAGCGTGACGGTGGGCACGTTGGCGATGGTGAAGGTGCGGCTGGCGGCCGCGGGGCCGGTGTTGCCGGCGAGATCGCGCTGGGTGGCCGAGAGGGTGCGGGTCGACGGGCCGAAGGTGGTGGCGCAGCTCCACTGGCCCAGGTTGTTGGCGGTGACGGTGCAGACGGTGCCCGCGCCTTCGGTGACGGTGATGATCGCGAAGGCCTCGCCGGTGCCCGAGGCGGTGGGGTTGGGGCCGACGGTGGCTGCCGCCGCGGGGCTGTTGATGACGGGCGCGAGCGGGGGCGTGACGTCGATGACGATCGAGCGGGGGCCCGAGACCGTCGAGGTGTTGCCGGCGGAGTCGGTGGCCGAGGTGGTGAGGGTGCGGGT
>VYLD01000221.1_pt1 | contig 19779 bp, 20 predicted proteins | sample 5114401 | NCBI WGS metagenome assembly VYLD01 (sample SAMN12291783, study PRJNA351875) | freshwater metagenome | isolation source: freshwater lake | place: USA: Michigan, Gull Lake | collected 2013-08-08 | reverse complement strand
TGCTGCACCACCTGATGTCGCGCCCCGGCCGCGTGCAGACCCGGGAACAGCTGCTGTCGGACGTGTGGGGCATCAGCAGCCCCCTCGAGACCCGCACGGTCGACACCCACGTGATGCGGCTGCGCGAAAAGCTGGGCGCGGCCCGCGAGTTCGTCGAGACCGTGCGCGGCGTCGGGTACCGCATGGCCGAGAGCGAGCGCCCCGGCGCGCAGGCATGACCGCGCTGCGGGGCCTGGTCGTCAGCCTGTCACTCGCGACGACGGCCGCCGCCGAGACCATCACCATCAAGGGCTCTGACACGCTGGTGCCGCTGTGCCAGCGGTGGGCCCGCGCCTATCGACTGAAGCACCCCGAGACGCGCCTGCAGGTGACGGGCGGAGGCTCGGGCACCGGCCTGTCAGCGCTGGCCCAGGGGTCGACGGACATCGCGATGAGCTCGCGGGTGGTCGACAGCGTCGAGCTCGACCGCCTCGAGAAGACCACCGGCGCCCGCCCCTCGCCGTTGGTGGTCGCCCGCGACGGGGTCACCTTCTTCGTCAACGCCCAGAACCCGCTGCGGTCGATCACCCTCGGCGAACTCAAGCAGGTCTTCCTCGGCGATCTCTCGTCGTGGAAGGCGCTGGGTGGAGACGACCGCCGCATCATCGTCTACACGCGAGAGATGACGTCGGGCACCTCGGACTTCGTGCGCGCGCACGTCCTCGACCAGGAAGACTTCGCCCCCACGTCTCAGCCGCTGCCTGGCACTGGTGCGGTGGTGAACGCCGTGTCTCGTGAGCGTTTCGGCATTGGCTTCGGCGGCGCTGCGTTCGCCCGGGGGGTAACCCCCCTCGCCTTGAGGGTGGGCGCCGAGCTGATCGCGCCCACGCCCGAGAACGTTCGCTCTGGCGCGTACCCGCTGTCGCGCGAACTCTTCTTCGTCGTTGCCCGGCCCCCCAGTCCGGCGCTGCAGGCCTTCCTCGACTACGTGCTCAGCGACGACGGCCAGGCGCTGTCGGTCGCCGCGGGCTTCTTCCCGGTGCGGTGAGCCCATGCCCAACGCGCTGAGAGACGCAGCCGTGAAGCTGGTGCAACCGGCGTCGCCGTCGCCCACTCGCAGGCCGCGTGGTCAGGTCGTCGACACAGCCGTCGAGATCGTCGTCACCACCGCGGGCGTGGTGGGCATCGTGCTGCTGCTGTTGATGCTGATCTTCGTGGTGAAAGAAGCGCTGCCGCTTTTGCTTGACCCACAGCAACGGGCGCAGGCGAGCCTCTCTCGACTGCTGCTGCCCCAGGCCTGGCGTGAGGGGTTTGAGCCGGCGCTGCTCTGGCAACCCACCTCGAGGGTCCCCAAGGTCAGCCTGATCCCGCTGTTCCTCGGCACGTTCAAGGTGACGGGCATCGCCATGTTCGTCGCCGCGCCGCTGGGCATCGCCGCCGCCATGTACACCTCAGAGTTCAGCCCCCCGCGCCTGCGCCTGCCGCTGAAGTCGACCATCGAGCTGCTCGCGGGCATTCCGTCGGTGGTGCTGGGGACCTTCGCGTTGATGACGCTCGCGACCCTGCTGCAGGACACCTTGGGGCTGTCGTCGCGGCTCAACGCGCTGGTCGCGGGGCTGGCGATGGCCGTGGCCATCGTCCCGATCATCTTCACCTTGTCCGAGGATGCGCTGCGCAGCGTGCCTGCCGCGTATCGGGAAGCCTCGTGGGCCCTGGGCGCGACCCGGTGGGAGACGACCTGGCGGGTGGTGTTGCCGGCGGCGATGCCCGGCGTACTCGGCGCCCTGGTGCTCGGCCTGGGCCGGGCGATCGGCGAGACCATGATCGTGCTCATGGCCTCGGGGAACGCCGCCATCGTCTCGGCGAGCGTGACCGAGCCGACGCGCACCGTAGCCGCCACCATCGCCGCCGAGATGGGTGAAGCGGTGCAGGGCTCGATGCACTCGTCGCTGCTGTTCCTGCTGGGCGTGCTCTTGTTCGGCTTCAACCTGGTGCTGAACCTCACCGCGGGCTCGTGGGTGCGCGCGCACATGCGCCGACGGCAAGGGGTGCTGGGGTGAGCACCTCGTCGCGGTTCAGGGTCGGCAAGCTCTTCGAAGGCCTCACCGGCCTCGGCGCGGCCCTAATCGTACTCGCGCTGGTGGTGGTGCTGGTCGACGTCCTGCGAGATGGGATCGGCGCGGTGTCATGGCGCTTCTTCACCTCGCCGCCAGGAGACGGGCCCGCCGACGGCGGCATCCTTCCGGCCATCTACGGAACGGTGCTGCTGACCCTGGTGATGACGGTGATCGTGATGCCCCTGGGCATCGCCGCGGCCATCTACCTGCAGGAATACGCCCCGCCCCGGTCTCGCCTCGCAGGGCTGGCGAGGGCGGCCGTGCATAACCTCGCGGGAGTGCCTTCCATCGTCTACGGACTCTTCGGCCTCGGCTTCTTCGTGCACACCGTGGGCGGGGCCGTCGACCATCTCTCGGGCCAGTCCCTGCATTGGGCGCAGCCGGGGCTGCTCTGGGCCGCCATGACGCTCGCGGTGCTGACCTTGCCGACGGTGATCGTCTCGACCGAGGAGGCCTTGCGGGCCGTGCCCCCCGAGGTGCGGCTGGCCAGCCTGGCCCTCGGCGCGACCCGCGCGCAGACCCTGGGGCGCGTGGTGCTTCCCGCCGCGCGCGCGGGCATCGTCACCGCCGCGGTGTTGGCCGTGTCACGGGGTGCCGGAGAGGTCGCGCCGGTGTTGCTCACCGGGGTCGCCTCGTGGCTGCCTGACCTGCCCGACTCGTTGTCGTCGCAGTTCATGCACCTGGGGTTTCACACGTACGTGCTGGCCACCCAGAGCCCTGACGTCGACGCCGCGCGCCCGGCCCTCGCCGGCACCATCGGGGCGCTGCTCGCGCTCACCTTCCTGCTCAACCTGGTCGCGGTGCTGCTGCGCGCGCGCTTTCGTCACACGGGCGGGGTCCGCTGATGGCCGTGGCCAAGATGCGCGTCGAGCAGCTCGCCGTCCGCTATGGGGCAGTGACCGCCCTCAAGGACCTCTCGCTCGAGGTCAGGGCGAACGAGGTGCTGGCCTTCATCGGGCCTTCGGGCTGCGGCAAATCGACGCTGCTGAGATCGCTCAACCGCATGAACGAGGCCCTGCCGGGCGTGGCGCAGACCGGCAGCATCATGCTCGACGGAGACCGCCTCGACGCCCTCGACGTGGTCGAAGTTCGCCGCCGGGTGGGCATGGTCTTTCAAAAGTCGAACCCCTTCGCCAAGAGCGTCTTCGAGAACGTGGCCTTTGGCTTGCGGGTGGCCGGTGAACGCAACACCTCGGCGCTCGCCGCGAAGGTCGAGCAGAGCCTGCGGCAGGCAGCCCTGTGGGACGAGGTGAAGGACCGCCTCGGCGAGTCGGCGCTGACCCTCTCGGGCGGCCAACAGCAACGGCTGTGTATCGCGCGGGCCCTGGCGGTCGAGCCCGAGGTGGTGCTGATGGACGAGCCGGCCAGCGCGCTCGACCCCATCGCCACCGCGCGCATCGAGGAGCTGATTCACGAGCTGAAGGCGCGCTACACCATCGTGATCGTGACCCACAACATGCAGCAGGCGGCGCGGGTGAGCGACCGCACGGCGTTCTTCTACCTGGGCGAGCTGGTCGAGATCGGCACCACCGAGCACCTCTTCACCAACCCCTCGAACAAGCGCACCGAGGACTACGTCACCGGGAAGTTTGGCTGAAGCAGCCGATGCCCGCGCACACCGACAAGGCCTTCGAGAAGGACCTGCACGCCCTGCGCGACAAGCTGCTGGCCATGGGCGGGCGGGTCGAGGCGATGATCGCCGAGTGCGTGTTGGCCCTCGCCGAGCGCGACAGCCGCCTGGGCCGACACGTCATCGCTTCAGACCCCGAGGTGAACCGGCTCGAGGTCGAGGTCGACGATCTGTGCCGGAGGGTGCTGGCGCTGCGGCAGCCGGCCGCCAGCGACCTGCGCTTCATCACCACCGCGCTCAAAATCGTCACCGATCTCGAGCGCGTCGGCGATCTCGCGGTCAACATCGCCGAACGGGCCATCGACCTGAACGACGCGACGCCGATGCCCATCTACGGAGATCTGCCGCACCTCGCGCAGCTGGCCCAGGCGCAGCTCAAGGCCGCGCTGGATGCCTTCGTGGCCGCAGACGCCGAGGCCGCCGAGCGCCTGCTGAGCCGCGACGAGCTGCTCGATGCCCTCTTCCTCAAGCTGTTCAACGACCTGATTCAACTGATGATGGAAGACTCGAAGCACGTGCGCCGGGCGACCGCCCTGGTCTTCGTCGCCAAGCACCTCGAGCGCATCGGCGACCACGCGATGAACATCGCCGAGATGGTGGTCTACATGGTCCGCGGCACCGACATTCGACACCCGGTGAGCCGCGAGCTGAAGCGCGCCCACACCAGCTGAGCGCGTCTTCGCCAACCTCATCACAGGCGGGTGACGCTTCGATCACGGCGGCAGCAGATCGTTGCCAACACGTTCACGAGTCTTCACCGCAGTGATCGATCACTGACGCAGGCCGCGCGCACTCTCTCTGTCAGTTCGACAAGGAGGTGCCCCCTGCTGCACGTGCTCTCGGTCGTCTGCTTCGTCCTCGCAGGCGCGGGCCTGTCGCTGTTGCTCGCGCAGCTGCTCGCGGTGCGCTGGTACCTGTCCCGTCCCCTCCCCGTACCGACCGCGACGCCAGGCTTCTCGGTGCTCAAGCCGTTGTGCGGCCTCGACGACGAGCTGGAGCAGAACCTGCGGGCCTTCGCGGCGCTCGAGTGGCCGCGGGTCGAGGTGCTGCTGGGGGTGAAGGACCTCGATGACGCGGCCTTCCCGCTCGCCCGGCGAATGGCTCGAGCGTTCCCCGAGCGCTTCCGGGTGGTGGTGCAGCGCGGCGCGCCGGCCAACAACCCCAAGGTCAACCAGCTGATCACCCTCGAGCGCGAAGCACGCTTCGAGCTGCTGATGGTGTCTGACTCGAACGCGGTGCTGGGCCCCCACGCGCTGGCCGAGATCGCCGCCCTCTTCGAGGACCCCTCGGTCGGCTGCGTGGCCAACCCGGTCAGCGGGCGAGGGCACCAGACCTTCGGGGCGCTGCTCGACAACCTGCACCTGGCCGCCTTTCTGGGGGCCGGGCAGATCGGCGCGAAGGTGGGCGCCGACCGCGACTTCATCGTGGGCAAGTCGATGACCCTGCGCCGCGAGCTGCTGCGCGCGATGGGCGGCTTCGGCGCCTTCGGGGACTTCGCCGCCGAGGACTTCGCCATCGGCCAGGCGGTGCGGGCGCTGGGCCTGCGCAACGTCATCGCCCAGCACCCGGTCTGGAACGTGGCGGTGAACCGCACGGTGGGGTCGTTCTTCGAGCGGTACCGTCGCTGGGCCATCTTGCAGCGCACCGGCGTGTCCTTCGTTCACTACGTGACGCAGGTGGTGCTGAACCCGTGGCCGCTGGCGTTGCTCGGCGCGCTGCTGATGCCCTCGGCCGAAACGTTCGCGGCGGTGGGCTTCATCTTCCTGCTTCGCGCGGCCCTCGACGGGCTCTGCGCGCACCGCCTTCAGCTTCGCCCCTCCTCGCCCGCGCTCATCCCGGCGGTGGCCGTGAAGGACCTGCTGCTGCTGATGGCCTTCATCGAGGGCCTGTTTCGAAGGACGATCAGGTGGCGAGGGAACCGGCTGGTGGTCGCGCAGGGCGGCCGCCTGGTTCGTCCGGCCGTCGCTGGTGAAGCGCTCGAGGGTGCGCGATGAGCGCCCGGCAGCGCGTGGAGTGGACCGTCTCGGTCGCCTTGATGGCAGGGGCCGTCGCGATGGTGCGCGTGCTGCGCAGGTTGTCGCCGTGAGGTCCATCGCGCACCTCTCGGACCTGCACCTCGGGGCGCCCGGCGCCGCAGCGGCCTTTCAGCACTGCGTCGAGCAGCTGCGGCGGGAAGACCTGGTGGTGGTGACCGGCGATCTCACCCACCGCGGCCGCGCCCCCGAGCTGGCGCTGTTCCAGCGGCTCGCGGCTCCGCTGATCGACGAAGGCCGGCTGGTGGCGCTGCCGGGGAACCATGATCAGGGCTCGGGTCAGGTCGTCCAGCACCTGATGGGCGGGGCGCGGGTCGACGTGGTGCGGCGAGCGGGCTGCTCGGTCGTGCGCATCGACTCCACCTCGCCGCACAACAAGATCTTCTTCATGGCCCACGGCTCGCTCTGCGAACAGGTACTGGCCCAGGTCGACCGGGCACTGGAAGACATGCCCGTCGATCACCTGGTCATCGTCGCGCTGCACCATCACGTGGTGCCCCTGCCGCCCGAGACCGGGTGGGAATGGCTGTCAGAGACCTGCCGATGGCCCCTCGCCGCCGAGCTGCCCCTGGGCCTGCAGCTGCTGAAGGTGCTGCGCGGCCGCTGCGACCTGGTGCTCCATGGTCACCGCCACGTCCCGCGCCAGTTCGAGCTCGACCCCGACAGCCCGCGCCCGCTGCGGGTCTACAACGCGGGCAGCACCACCGAGCTCAACGCCTTCAGGCGCTTCACGCTGACTGGCACACGGGCCGTCAGCGAGCCCTCGTGGGTGCACACGAGCCTCGCGCCGAGGCCGAGCCCGCACACCCGACCGCAGCCGTTGTGTGCGCTGCAGGTGGCGTGATCGCCTGCGGGCCAGAAGTGAACGCTGGTCACTTCGTCGCCCGCCCCTCACCCGCCGTCACTTCTCGGCGATCACCAGCAGCGGCCGGGCGAACACCTCGCGGAACAGCCCGACTTCATGCGCGACGTCCCACAGCTCGAGGTCGATCGACTGCCGGGTGCGCACCTTGAGCACGATCGTTCGGCCGCGCGTCGTCACCAGCACCTTCTGCACGGGCTGGTGATGGCTGCGGTCCAGCGAGTCGGCGACCCGCAGCAGGGTGGCGCACTTGCGCACCATGCGCTGCTCGGGCGCGGTGAAGGGCTGCATGAGTTCGTGCGCCAGCTCGGGCTTACTGCGCCGATGGAAGCGGGCGATGGTGGCGACCAGCTGACGCTCGCGGTCTGACAGGCCGGGCAGGTCGACGTTCGAGATCAGGTAGTAGGCGTGTTTGTGGTGGCGCTGGTAGTTCACCGCGTGCCCGACGTCGTGCAGCAGCGCGGCGGCCTCGAGGTACGGCCTCGCCGAGGCGGGCAGCTTGTGCACGCTGGCCAGGTCGTCGAACAACGAGAGCGCGAGTCGGGCGACCTGGCGGGCGTGAGGCTCTCCGAAGCCGAACCGTCGCCCCACCGCCAGCGCCGCGTCGGCCAGCGAGTGATCGCCCAGCTCCTGCTTCTGCCGGCGCACCAGATCGATCAGCACCCCTTCACGCAGGCCGCGATCGACCGCGGTGATGGTCTGCACCTTGAGGTGCTTCATCACCGACTCGAGGATCACGGCCCCCGCGGTGATGATGTCGGCGCGGCGCGGGTCGAAGCGCTTGCGGCGCTTCTCGAGATCCATGTCGGCGAGCGCCTCGACGGTGCGCGAGATCTCGAGCAGGCTGGCGTGCCCCACCCCTTCGGCCCGCGCGAACGCCACGATCGACCCGATGGTGCCGCTCGAGCCGAGCGCGCTGTGTGGCAGGCCCACGATCCCGTGTGGAATCGCCTCTTCGATCGCTTCCCGCGCGAAGGTGCGCAGCAGCGTCAGCTGTTTGCGGGTGAGCTGCCCCTTCACCTGAAAGAGCTCGGTGAGGCGCACGGCGCCGATGTCGACGCTCCACAGATCTTTGGGGATCTCGCCCTGCGCGAAGATGATCTCGGTGCTGCCGCCGCCCAGGTCGATGCAGAGCGACTTCTGCTGCTCGGGCTTCCCGGTGAGCACCCCCAGACAGATCAGCCGGGCCTCTTCGCGGCCTGAGACGACCTCGAGCGTCAGCCCGGCTTCCCGCTTCACCCGCTTGACGATCTCGTCGCGGTTGCGCGCCTCGCGCAGCGCGCTGGTCGCCACCGCGCGCACCTTGGCCCGGTGCCGTTTGCAGACCGAGGCGTAGCGGCGCAGCGTCGACACCAGCCGCCCGGCGACGTCGTTGGCGATCACCCCGCTGGTGAACAACCCCTCGCCGGGCCGCACCGGGTCACGCTCGGTGTGCAGCGTCTCGAGGGAACCATCGGGCAGCGCGCGGGCCAGCTCGAGGCGCACCGCGTTGGTGCCGACGTCGATGGCGGCGAGCACTTCTCCGACAGAATCAGTCGCGCGGCGCGGGGGCATGTGCTTCGGCGCGGCAAGGTACCCGACGCACAGGGCAAAGGGTCGCAGATTTTCGGGCCGGCCCGGTTGGTCCTGCCGACGCGACGATGCGACCTGGCCGAGACTTGCGCCCGTACAGTTCCATGACAGAACCTGTCGGCAGGAGACCCACCATGGTCGATCCCTCCGACCGACATCTTTTCCTCAACCGCGAACTGTCGTGGCTCGAGTTCAACGAGCGCGTCCTGGGTGAAGCCCGCAACCCGACGCTGCCCTTGCACGAGCGCATCAAATTCCTGTCCATCGTCTCTTCGAACCTCGACGAGTTCTTCATGGTGCGCGTGGCTGGCATCAAGCAGCAGCTGGCGGGAGGGGTGGCCGAGCTGCCGGCTGACGGCATGCTGCCTTCCGAGCAGCTGCTGGCCATCTCTGAGCGCACGCACCAGATGGTGAACGAGGTCTACCGCCTCTGGCAACGCGAGCTGGTGCCGCTGCTGTCGGCCAACGGGCTCAACCTGCTCACCCGCGACACGCTCACCGCCGAGCAGAAGAACGCCGCGCGGCTGGCGTTTCACACCCAGGTGTTTCCTGCGCTGACCCCGCTGGCCATCGACCCCGGGCACCCGTTTCCACACCTTCGCAACAAGTCCTTGAACCTGGCCATCGTGGTGCGGCGGGGCGATCGCCGACGCCGCAAGGACCTGGGCGACTCGGCGCTGGCGGTGGTGCAGGTGCCGTCGGTGCTGCCCCGCCTGGTCTCGGTGCCCAGCGCCAACGGGCACGCCTACCTGTTGCTCGAAGAGCTGATCGCCCTGCACGCGAACGATCTGTTCCCGGGCTTCGCGGTCGAGCAGACCTCGGCTTTTCGCGTCACCCGCAACTGGGACCTCGACGTCGACGAAGAAGAGTCCCTCGACCTGCTCGCCGCCATTCAGCAGGAGCTGCGTCGCAGAGATCGCGGCGCCGCCGTTCGCCTCGAGATCGACTCGGGGGCTCCTCCCGGCCTCGAGGCCCAGCTCACCGCCGCCCTCAAGCTGACGCCGGGCGATGTCTACCGCGCCAACGGGCCGCTGCAGCTGCAGGATCTGACGGCCATGAGCGACGCCGACCCACGACCCGAGAACCGGGTGGAAGCGTTCGTGCCGGCAGCGCCGCCGTTCATGAAGGAAGAGTCGATCTTCGCGGCCATCGGCCAGCGCGACCTGCTCTGCCACCACCCGTACGAGTCCTTCGACCCGGTGGTGAGGTTCCTCGAAGAGGCGGCCGACGACCCCAACGTGCTGGCCATCAAACAGACGCTGTACCGCACCACCGGCGACAGCCCCATCGGCCGAGCCCTGGTGCGCGCGTCAGAGAATGGCAAACAGGTGGCGGTGCTGGTCGAGCTCAAGGCGCGCCTCGACGAGGCCAACAACATCGCCTGGGCCCGCCGCATGGAAGACAACGGCGTGCACGTGGTCTACGGCCTCATCGGCCTGAAGACCCACTGCAAGGTCACCCTGGTGGTGCGCCGCGAGGGCAACGGCATTCGCCGCTATGTGCACCTCGGCACCGGCAACTACAACTCCGCCACCGCCCGCGTGTACACCGACATCTCGTTGTTCACGGCGCGCCCCGAGATCGCCGATGACGTGACGGCGCTCTTCAACCTGCTCACCGGCTACTCGACCACCCCCAACTGGAAGCGCCTCGCCGTCGCGCCCAACACCCTGCAGACCCGGGTGCTCGAGCTCATCGAGCGCGAGGCCGCCAAGGCTCGAAAAGGAGAGCCGGCGCGCATCGCAGCCAAGATGAACGCCCTGGTCGACCCGGTCACCATTCGCGCGCTCTACGCGGCGAGCCAGGCGGGGGTCGAGATCGAGCTGCTGGTGCGCGGCATCTGCTGCCTGCGGCCCGGGGTGCCGGGGTTGAGCGAGAAAATCCGGGTCATCTCAGTCGTCGATCGCTTCCTCGAGCACGCGCGGGTGTTCGCCTTCGGCGTGGGCCCGACCGCCGAGGTGTTCATCTCGTCCGCCGATTGGATGCCGCGCAACTTTCACCGCCGCGTCGAGGTGATGACCCCCGTGGAAGACCCCCTGCTTCGCCAGCGACTGCTCGACGAGGCCATCGGCCTGGGTCTGAAGGACACCGTCAAGGCCCGTCAACTGCAACCCGACGGCAGCTATGCGCCTCGGCCCCTCACCCCCGACGGCCAGCCGCTGCGAAGCCAGACGGTGCTGCTCGACCTCGCCAGGCGACAGGCGCCGCACCTGCCCGACGCGGTGCTGCGGCACGTGGCCTCGCCGGTCGAGAAGCCGGAAGGCCCCCGCGCCACCCCGGGCACCATCACCGCGGCCTGATTCGCGATGGGGGGCAGCCGTGCGGGCAGGTCGCGCGGGACTCGAAGCGCCCCCCCGGACATGACGACACCGCGCTGGGGTGGTACACCCCTCGGAAGCGTCACCCTCGAAGGAGTCTTCACATGCCCCGTGGCCCCGAGTTGTTGATCATCGTCGCTGTGCTGTTCGTGCTCTTCGGCGCGTCGCGGCTGCCCCAGCTGGGCTCATCGATTGGTTCCTTCGTGAAGAACCTCAAGAAGGGCCTCGCCGGCGAGGAGCCCACCACCGAGAAGAAGTTGGCCGACGGCAGCGGCGAGCAGGTTCAGCCCGCCGACAAGGCCGTTCAGAAGCAGGGCTGAAGACTGCAGTCTGGTGGTCTGTGCCGGGCCGGTGACTCCCTCCGTGAGCGCCGGCCCTTCGTCTTTTCAGGGTGACTTCGCGCCCGATGCCGAGCGCAGCCAGTCGACCAGGTGGCGGCCCACGTCACTGTCGCTGAGCAGGTCGAGGTGGTTCAGGCCGAACACCAGCCGCTGATGGGCCTCGCCAAACCCGAGGTGCAGCTTCGGGTCATCGTGTCGGCCAAGCGCGCTGGCGACGGGCACCAGGCCATCACCGAGCGGGTTCTCGGTCCCCTGAGCCGACGTGGACGCGGCGACGGCGAAACAGGCCACACCGTCTGGCAAGGACTGGGCGCAGCGCGGGTCGTGCTCCAGCGCGAAGCGATCGTGGCCCTTCCAGTGCTCCTCGAGGAACAGGCCGTAGCGAAGATCGGTCACCCCAGCGCTGCGCAGTTGCGCCAGGCGAGCCAGCGGCGCGCTCATTCGGCTGACTCCGAACAGCGCCTCGAGCCAGTTGCCTCCGCGCTCGAGGGGAGCGCCCTGGTGCGGCGTGCCGAGAAACACCACGCTCTCGACCGCGCGACGCCAGGCGTGGCCTTTTTTCTCGGCGAGGTGACAGGCCGCGCGGGTCACCAGGCCACCCATGCTGTGTGCGACGATCACCACCTGCTTGACCGGAACCGGCCAGGCCTGAACCAGCTGCTCGAGCGCGGCAGAGAACAGCTCGCCGTTCTCGGAGATGTGCAGCCCGGAGTTGTAGCGCAGCGCGACCGCGGTCAGCCCCAGCTCGGCCTCCAGGAGGGCTCCGTGGTCATGCCCTCGCCGTTGCCAGCAGGTCTCGTTGGCGCAGGACCCGTGCACCATCACCAGCAGCCGATCGGTCGCCTCGGGTATCGCCTCGGTCAGCGCGCTGCGCTCCAGGACCAACGCCTTGCCCAGGCGGCGGAACTGCGTCCTGGTCGCCAGCGCGCTGTTCGTCTGAGCGAGCGTGTCTCCAACCACGCCGTTGAGCGCCGCGACCAGCAGCTCGCGCTCGGGGCCGGGGGTGCTCTCGCCGAGCAGGGGCCCCAGCTGCTCGAGCGCCAGATCGAGGCCCGCGCCCACCAGGGTGGTGACCCCCTTGATGGTCGCGTAGACCGGCGCGGTGACGAGCTTCACCATCTTCTCGAGCGGCCGATGCAGCACCTCGGGGCCAGCGCCGATGGCCACGTGCATGTCTTGAACGACTCCGGTGACGTTGACGGTGGCCTCGACGGCGAGCCGCACGGCCTCTCGCAGCTCGTCGGCGACGGTCGGAGGGGTCGAGGGCATGCGCTTCAGGAGTCCCTTCCGCCTTCGTAGAGCCCGTCGACCAGGGCCTTGTACTTCGCGCCCACCACCTTGCGCTTCACCTTGAGCGTCGGCGTCAGCTCGCCGGTCTCTTGCGAGAAGTCCTGGGGCACCAGCGCGAACTTCTTCATGGTGCCGTAGGGAGGCTGGGTCGCGTTCACCGTGTCCACGGCGGCTTTGACCGCCTGGGTGATCTCGGGTCGGGCGAGCACGTCGGCCAGAGAGCCCGCGGTCACGCCCTTCTCGGCCAGCAGCTTGCGGGCGTTCTCTTCGTTCACCGCGATCAACACCACGAGGAACGGGCGCATGTCGCCCGACACCATGGAGTTGGAGACGATGGAGAAGCTCTTGAGCGCGTTCTCGAGGTTCTGCGGGGCGCAATACTTCCCGCCCGAGGTCTTGATCAGGTCCTTCTTGCGGTCCGTGATGCGAACGAAGCCCTCGCGGTCGATCTCCGCGATGTCGCCGGTGTGAAAGAAACCGTCGGGACGCAGCACCTCGGCGCTGGCGGCCTCGTTCCGGTAGTAGCCCTTCATGATGTTGGGGCCACGAATGAGCAGCTCGCCGTCTTCGGCGACCTTGAGGTCCACGGCGGGGAAGGCGCGGCCCACGGTGCCGATGCGCACGCCCCCGGGCAGGTTGATGGTGCTGGCGGCGCTGGTCTCGGTGAGGCCGTACCCCTCGAGCACCGTGAAGCCGATGAGCTCGAAGAAGTAGCCAATCTTTCGAGGCAGTGGAGCCCCGCCGGACACGAAGATCTGCAGGCGCCCGCCCAGCTTCTCGTCGAGGGCGGCCTTCACCTTCTTGAAGACCAGGGCCTTCGCCAGCCAGAAGCCCAGGCTGTCGTACGGCCTGTTCGCTTCCCGGGCCTCGGCGTACTCGTCGAAGAGCGAGAACGCCCAGCGGCCCAGCGTGCCCTTGAGGCCCGGCGCCGAGAGCGCGTTGCCCTGCACGCCGGCGAAGACCTTCTCGAAGACCCGGGGCACCGCGGGGAAGATGGTGGGCTTCGTCTCGGCGAGGTTGGCGACCACCTTGTCGACGGACTCGGCGATGATCAACGTGAAGCCCAGGGCCACCCAGGCGGCCTTCACGGCCTGCGCGAAGGAGTGGGCCAGCGGCAGGAACAGCATCAGCGCATCGGTCGGCTTCATCACGTGCAGCGACCGTACGGCGCTGGCCTCGAAGGCCCAGTTCCCGTGGCTCAGCATCACGCCCTTGGGGTCTCCAGTGGTGCCCGAGGTGTAGATGAAGTGGCACAGGTCGTCGGGCTGGATGCCTGACACCCGCGCGTCGAACTCGTCGACCGCCCGACCCTTCTCGATCAGGGCCTCGAGGGTGAGCTCCTTCTCGGCGGTGGCGGCGCCTTCGAAGAGCACCACGTGTTTCACCTCGGGACATTCTGCCAGCTTCTGGCGCGCGCGGGTGAGCCGGCCGGCCTGCTTGCCGTCGGCCGCGTCGTGATCGACGAAGAGCACCGCCGCGCCAGAGTTCTGAAGCACGTAGCGAACTTCGTCGGGCGTGTTCGACGAATAGATGGGGACACAGATGGCCCGGGTGGCGGCGATGGCGAGATCGGTGACGACCCAGGTGAGGCTGGTGGCGGCGAAGACGGCGACGCGATCTCCCGGCTTCACGCCCGACGCGACCAGGCCGTTCGACACCGCCTTGACCTTCTCGACGACCGTCGCCCAGGACACGTCGACCCAGCGACCGTCGACCTTGTGGCGCGCGGCCGCCGAGGTGCGGTCCTTCACCCGGGCCAGCAACATCTCGACGAGGTTTCGCTCGGCGCCAGGGGCGTCGGGCACGGCAACGACTGCGTTCATGAGGACCTCTTCAAGGAGGGACTGCGATGGGTCGGCTACTTCAGCTGGGCGGCGATCGCCTCGGCGATGGGACCAGCCCACTTCTTCATCCGGCGCGCCTCGGGAGGATCGTACCATTCACCGCCCGCCAGCACCTTGTCGAGGGCGGCGCGTGCTTCTTTCGGGTTGCCATCTTTCAGCTCGGTCTCGGCGAGGTACAGCCACGAGCGCAGGTGCTCTGGGTGTCGCTCGGTCACCACCTTGAGCTCGGCGCGAGAGCGGGCGAGGTCGCGTTTGGGCCACGGCAGTTCCCAGTAGTACCGGCCCTTCGCGTTTCGAGGGCCTGACCGGTCGAATTGCTCGTTGGCCTGACGAGCGAGCTCGAGCTGCTCGTTGAACTTGCCTTCGAGCCCTTCACCCAGCGCCTTGAGAATGCCCACCGCCTGGCTGTAGGCGCCGATGTTGACCGCCACGTAGAAGTGCCCTTGAGCAGCGCCAGGGTTGGCCTTCACGGCCCGCTCGGCGAGCGACCACCCTTCCTTTGCGACCTGCTTCTTGAGGCGCTCGTCGGTGGCGCCGTCAGCCACCCACCAGCGATACCGCGCTGCCCGCCAGAGGATCTCGAAGTCTTCCGGGAACGCCTTCAGCCCCTCGGTGATCGCTTCGTCGGTCGCCTTCATCGAGGCCGGGTCATCGCGGGTCTTCCACAGGTCCTCGAGTCTTGACGCCACGTCGGCCGCAGACGACGGCTGAGCGAGGACGACCGAGGGGACCAGCACCAGCAGGGCAAGCGCAGAACGCATGGAGCCCGCATGCTGACTGAATTCCCCCGAAAACGACAAAGCCGCGACGGCCAAAAGGTGGCGCGTCGCGGCAAGGTCTTGTGAAGAACCAGTGACGGCGTCAGGCGGCCGCGTTGACCCGGGACTCGATGACCTGTTCGCCCTCGGCGTCGTTGTACTCGTCGAGGTAGCGCGCGAGGAAGTTCTTGGTCTTGAGCTCGACCTGTCGCACCCGCTCACGGCTGACGCCCCAGCGCTGACCCAGCTCTTCCAGCGTCCTCGGCTTGTCCTGGGTGAGGCGCTCTTGAAGAATGTCCCACCCCAGATCACCGAGGCGACGCTTCACCCGCTGCAGCGCGACCGCGACTTCTTCGTCCTGCTCGAGCTTGAGGAAGGTCAGGTCGGGCGCCGGCCCGCCATCTTCGAGGCGCTCGAGGTAGGTCGAGTCGGTCTCGTCATCCAGCGGAGTGTCGAGCGAGAAGTCGTTCATCGAGATTCGCTCGTGCTCGCCGCCACGAACGTGGCTGCGGTTGTCCTTCAGATAGCGGGTGATGTAGGCGCGAATCCACCAGACGGCGTAGGTGGCGAAGCGCACGTTCTTCTTGGAATCGAAGTGCTCGATGGCCTTCATCAGGCCCACGTTGCCTTCTTGAATGAGATCGTCGAGGCGGGCGCCGCGGCTGGCGAACTTCTTCGCGACCGCGACGACGAAGGGCAGGTTCGCGACAGCCAGGGTGCGGCGGGCGCCCTCGTCACCTTTCCTCGCCAGCTTCGACAGCTCGTATTCCTGCTCTCGGGTCAACGTCTTGTGGCCACCCATGCTGCGCAGGTAGTGGCTGAGACCTTCAGTGCTTGCTCGGGCCTGCATCTTTTTCTCCTCGCCCGTGAACAAGGTTTGTTCAGGGTCGGGTGGCAGATGCTGGTCCCAGACTTCAGTTTCGAAAAAGGCCATGACGTCCTCCCCGGTTCGGCGGGCCACTTCGGCTGCCGTGGGTCCGGGTTGAGCAAACCCGGGGCCGAGGGCACCCTCAGGGAAGCTCGTTGAGGAATCAGACCGTTACCCGGCTAGTCCCAGATCTTGCCGGGGTTGAGCACGACAGATGGGTCGAAGAAGACCTTCAGGCGACGCTGCAGCTCACGCAAGCCCAGGGGCTGTTCGAGCGCCAGAAACCGTTTCTTGGCGAGGCCGACGCCGTGCTCTCCGGTGATGGTGCCCTGAAGCTCAACAGTAACGGCCATGAGCTCGCCGAGCACCGCCTCGACCTTCGGCCAGTCAGCGCGCGACGAATACAGGACGTTGGTGTGCAGGTTGCCGTCGCCGGCATGGCCATAGGTCGCGACCGTCAGCCCGTGCCGGCGGCCTGCGGCCTTGAAGCGCTCGATCGCCTGGGGGACCTTCGAGCGGGGCACCACGAGGTCTTCGGAGATCTTCTTGCCGGTGATCTCCCGCAGCGCTCTGGACACCTCGCTGCGCACCCGCCACAGCGTCGCGCGTTGGTCTTCGTTCTGGGCCACCACGGCCTCGAGGCTGCCGCCGGCCGCGCAGCGCTCGACGACCGCGGACAGCTCGCTGAGCACGCCGTCCTCCGAGTGACCGTCCATCTCGGCGATCACCACGGCGCCGGCGTCGGCAGGGACCGGCAGCCCACGGCCAGCGATCGCCGAGAGGGCGACGTCATCGAGCAGCTCGAGGGTGCGGGGCCACAACCCGCTCGTCAGCACCGAGGAGATCGCCACCGCCGCCTGCGACACGTTCCGGAAGGGAATGAGCGCGGTCTTCACCACCCGCGGGCGGGGGATGAGCTTGACGGTGATCTGCGTGGCGACCCCCAGGGTGCCTTCGCTGCCGACGAAGAGCCCCACCAGGTCGTAGCCAGCGACGCCTTTGCCTGTGCGCCGACCGATGGTGATCAGCTCGCCCGTCGGCAGGACCCACTCGAGGCCCAGCACGTAGTCGCGGGTGACGCCGTACTTCAGGGCGCGAGGGCCTCCGGCGTTCTCGGCGACGTTGCCACCCATCGTGCAGTACGCGGCCGAGTTGGGGTCGGGCGGGTAGAACAGCCCATGCTTCGCGGCGGCTTCGTCGACCTGGGCGGTGAAGACCCCTGGCTCGACGACGGCGAGCAGATCGTCGGGGTTCACCTCGAGCACGCGGTTCATCTTCTCGAGCGACAACGCGACGCCGCCCTCGACGGGCAGGCTGCCACCGCTCTTGCCGCTGCGCGCGCCGGCGGGCGTGACGGGCACTCCGAGGGCGGTCGCCAGGTGGAGCACCTTCTGAACGTGCGCCGTGCGTTGGGCGCGCACCAGGACCTGCGGCGGGAAGTCACCGAGGTCGGACTCGTCGTGACCGTAGGGCGCGAGCACCGCAGGGTCCTTCGACACCTCGAGCTCGTCACCAAACTCCGCGGTCAGGCCGTGAAGGAACGCCTCGAGGCGTTCAGTCGGCACGCTCACCGGCGCTGGCCCAGGCGGGCCCACAGCTCAGCGCGCAGCGCGGGCTCTCTCAAGACGCCTTCGTAGGCCTCGGCGTGGGTGACGGCCTCGCACTGCTCGGAGCCACGAAGGCGCAGACAGGTCTGCTCGGCCTCGAGCACGCAGGCGGCGCCCCGGGTGCTCAGCTCGTCGGCCAGCGCGGTGGCGATCTGCCGCGCGAGCTCTTCTTGCAGCACCAGGCGGTTCGCGAACACCTCGACCAGCGCTGAGAGCCGCCCGAAGCCGACCACGCTGTCTCCGGGCACGTAGGCCACGTGCGCGCGCCCGGAGTACGGCAAGAGATGATGAGGGCACATCGAGCGGAACCAGAGATCGGTCACCACCACCACCTCGCGCTCGGACGCCCTTGACACGGGGAACCGCTCACCGAGGGCCCCGCGGGCGGTCTGGCCGTAGCCGCTCAGGAACTCGTTGGCCCACGCCTCGGTGACGCGCTGAGGGGTCTGCGCAAGGTTGGGGTCCGAGAGCTCCAGACCCGCTGCCTCGAGGAACGCGGTCACGGCGCGCTCCATGGCGGCCCGATCGACGCGCGGCGCTCGTCGTCTCGAGGCGCTCATTTCCGCCAGGTGACGCAATACTCCGGGGTCTCCCACAGCTTCAGCTCGGCGAGGCCGGGCACGATGGGCTCGAGCTGATCCCACATCCACACCACCAGGTTCTCGGCGGTGGGGTTCGAGACGATGTCGTTGAGGTAGTAGTGATCGACCCTGGTGATCACCTTGTCCCAGACGGTCTTCTTCACCTCGTCGAAGTCGCGAATCATGCCGTCTTTCGGCTGGGGGCGGCCTGCCAGCACCACGTGCAGCACGTAGTTGTGACCGTGCAGACGCTTGCAGGGGCCGTCGTAGAACGGCAGCTGGTGCGCGGCGCTGAAGTGGAACTCGACTGACAACGACATCTCCATGCGCAGCCTCTATCAGCCTGCGGGCCGTTGTGCTGCCCTGCGCGCGAGGCTTTTCCTTTCAGAAGAAGCGCACCGGCTCGGTTCGGCTGAGCCGCTCGATGGGCACGTCGACCTCGACCTCGTCGGTGGGAATGAAGGCGGGCCGATCGATGCACAAGAAGCTCTGCTCGAGGTCGGTGGGGTTCTCGTAGCGGTGGGGAAAGCCTTTGGGCCAGGTGTGCGCGACTCCCGCCGCGACCGGAGACCCCTGCAGCCACAGCCCATCACCGAGCACCAGCTCGGACTCGTCGAGGTGGTGGTGCACGTGGGTGGGCAACACGGTCTTCGGGGTGATGCGCTCGCGATACACCCCGCACTCGCGGGTCTCGAAGATCACGTCGACGAAGCCGAACGACTTGGTCTCGGTCACCATCGTGAAGTCCGAGCGCTGCCGGGAGATCTCGAGGGTCGGCACGGCGGCGCCTGACAAGGCGACCAGCTTCGAGAGCCTCACGTCGACGCGCTCGACCTGGGGCCGGGGCACGTCGAGGCTGGGAGGCGCGAGCAGCCAGGCGGCCACTGCTTCGGCGGCGCTCTCGAGCAGCTTGAAGCGCCCCGCGACGAGGATGAAGCGCAGCTCTCCGAGGGTGCGGGAATAGTCGACGGTCTGCGCGAGCCGACCCTGCCGGGCTGCATGACGGGTGTCGAAGTGCAGGGTCACGTCGAGGTCGACGGGCTGCGGCGTGTTCCGCTCGAAGTCGAAGAGGCCGACGATGCAGTCGAACCTCATGCCGCGCAGCGAGAGGCGATCCAGGGGGGTGATCATGCGACGCTCAAACCTCCGTCGACCCGAAGGGTCTGACCCGTGATGTAGGGAGCCTGCGCGAGGAACACCACCGCGCCGGCGACGTCTTCAGGCGCGCCCTCCCGACCGAGCGGCACCCGCTCGAGAATGTCGGCCCGCTGCTCGGCAGTGGTCTCAGCGGCCATGGCGACGGGGCCCGGGGCGACGGCGTTGACCCGAACCGTGGGCCCCAGCTCGAGCGCCCACGAGCGGGTGAGCTGGTCGAGGGCGGCCTTCGAGGCCAGGTAGTGAGGGAAGAAGTGCGTGGTGGTGTACGAGTGGGTCACGGCCATGTCTGTGACGTTCACCACGCTCGCTGCCCCCGAGGCGCGCAGGCTGGGGAGGAGCCCCTGGAGCAGGAAGAAGGGCGCTGCGACGTTCACCTTCCACATACGCTCGAGCTGCGCGTGGGTCACCTGCTCGAAGTTGACGTGCTCGTACGCTGCGGCACTGTTCACCAGGAGCTCGAGGCGGGGGTGCATGGCGCGAACGCGCTGAGCGAGCTGGTCGACCTCGTGGGGGTTGGCGAGATTGGCGGTCTCGACCCAGGCCTGGCGGCCCAGCCCCTCGAGCAGGGTCTTCACCTCGAGCGCCGGCTCGATCGAGCGGTTGGCGTGCAGCACCACGTCGAACCCGGCCCGGCCCAGCGCCAGCGCGATGGCGCGCCCCACCCTGATTCCCGCTCCCGTCACACAGGCGATCGGCATGAGGTGCGGAGCTAAACAGCTTCTCGGTGATTGTGGATCATTGGAAGCGAACCAAATGGTTGGCGATGAGACGAGGGCAGCGTTGAAAGCGGGTGAAGGTGTGACGCAGAGCCGAGTCGCGCT
>VYLD01000220.1_pt1 | contig 19801 bp, 16 predicted proteins | sample 5114401 | NCBI WGS metagenome assembly VYLD01 (sample SAMN12291783, study PRJNA351875) | freshwater metagenome | isolation source: freshwater lake | place: USA: Michigan, Gull Lake | collected 2013-08-08 | reverse complement strand
GCTGGCGCCGGAGCGACCGGTGCCGCTGGTGGGAACGGTGGCCAGGGTGGCGGGGGCGCGGGAGGCAGCGGCGGGCCTGCCATCGGCGTGGTGTCGAAGGGCATCGCTGCGACCGTCACCGGCGGCTCGTACACGGCTGGCAGCGCGGGCGCGCCCGGGCCCGGCGGCAGCAACGGTGCCCAGGGTGCCGCCTCGGGAGCCAACGGCGTCGTCACCAGCCAGTTCCTCGCGCCGTGACAGCCACCGCGGGCGCTCGTCAGTGGGCGCTCGACGCCGCCAGGTGTCCACCTGTGGTCGCGGGCCACCATGGCTGTCGACCGCTGACCGGTGGCGTCCCCGGGAACCTGGGCCTCACCCCCTGCGCGCGGTGCGGCTCCAGGACGAGCTGCTCAAGCTCGTCGCGCCGATGCTGGCCATCGAGCCGGCCGACATGCCGGTGCTGCGATTGGAGACCGAGTGTCGCCAGCAGGGACGGCGGCCTGCGCGCCGAGGTTCAGCGCACCGATGTGCGGTTGATCGGCGGGCAACGGTGGGGGTCGAGTCTGCTCGTCACGTTCTCGGTGCGCCGCGAAGCGCGAGCGCGCGGTGTGCAACGCGGCGCGGGCCCGGGTGCGGCTTCGTGCTCTGCCGGCCAGACTCAAGCGCTGCAATATCAGGCGATTGCTGAGTGTAGGTGTTGTCACACAACGTGTGATGCCAGCTGGCGATAACCGCGCATGGTCGCTCCCATCGGTCGTCGCCCCGTTTCTCCAGCTGTCGTCGCCTCGAGCGCCTCGGCGAGGGCCTGGGCCCAGGGCTTCAACTTTGGCAGCGCCTCGGCGGTGAGGCGCCTCGAGGTGCCTCGCGCCCAGGCGTCGTCCACCGGGCCCGAGTCGGTTCAGCGCGCATGGGCCCTCTACAAGTCGTGGGAAGACAACGACCTGGGCAGCGTGCGGCTGCTGAAGGCGAACGTCGGCGGGCAGAACGTCTACGCGCTGCACACCACCACTGACGGCGATGGCGGCTTCCTCGAGCTGTACAGCGAGCAGGGGGCGCTGCTCTCGACGGGCACCACCGGCTTCGACAGCGCCGGCAAACGCACCCTCACCTGGGACGCCTCGCCAGGCGCGGTGCGCGAGCGGGTGGCCCCCAAAGACGTCTCGCCGTCGGTGCAGGCGTTCTTCTCAGCCATCGAAGACGCGAAGAAGAGCGGCTCGTCTTCGGGCGCGACGGTCACTGCGAAGGAGCTGAAGGGGGCCACCAACGCGCTGGTCGGCACCGAGCTGGCCCTGAAGTCCGTCGACGGCTTCGAGAACGCCGCGCTGTTCCGCGTGCTGGCGGACCCGGCCACGAAGCTGAACAGCGGCTCGCGCGCGTACGCCGCACAGCTGGCGGCGCTGTACACCGACTCCGACGCCAACGCGCTTGGCGCACCGACCCGAAAGGCCGTGGGCACTCGCAGCGCCTGGGCGAAGAAGGCCGAGGTGGTCACGGTGGCCGTCGGAGCGAGCGGTGCGCCGCCGCGCGCCAACGCGATGACCCGGCTCGCCGTCGACGCGTGGAAGGTCAGGCCCAGCCAGCTGGTGCCGCTGACGAAGACCGAAGCCCAGAAGCTCCTCAGGGACTCGGGGGCCACCGCGGCCGAAGCGAAGGCCGCCGTCGACGCGCTCGCCGATGCGAAGGGCTCGCTCTTCGGTGGGGTGCTGGTCGCCGACGGCCCCGACTGGATTCCCAGGGCCACCGGCGTCGGCCTCTTCGGCGTCTCAGCTGACGGCCGCACGCTCAAGGGCCTCAACGCCCCGACCACGCAGCCCGCGCCCAGCGGCGCCGTCGCCAAAGACGTCATCAAGCGGTTGCTGGGCGTCGAGCGAGACGTCGAGGTGGTGAACCGCCGCCAGACGCCGCAAGGCGAGCAGCTGGACCTGCGCTGGCGCCCGCCGGGTGGTGGCCTCATCGAGGCGGAGTTGACGGTGCCCACCTCGGGAGAGGCCACCCTGGCCAACCTCACCGTGCCGCCGGCCATCGACGTGGGCACCGCCCAGGGGCTGGCGGGTCGCCTGCAGACCGCGCTGGGCACTCCGCGTGAGGTCTGGGGCTCGGTCGGCGTGCGCTCGGCGACGGTGGGCTTCGTGGCGGCGCACCGCGCGACCAGCGGCGGACCCCTGTCACTGTCAACCATTCACATCGCCACCGGCGGAGCCCCAGCCACGGTCACCTCCAAGGCGCTCGGGACGTCCGCGTCGGACCTGCAGCTCGCCCGCGACCTCGCCGTGCAGCTGGCTCGGGTGCACGCCCAGAAGATGGTGGAAGACCCGGCGGTGCCACCCGCGGCAAAGCTGGAGGTCGCGCTGCGCACCCTGTGGGCCACCTCGGCGGACCTGGTGGTGCCCGACCCTCAGGACTCGTCGGTGGGCTTCGACCCTGCGAAGGAACGCGCGCAGTTCATGCTGCCGAGCGTGTGGGGTGACAACGCGGTGTTCGTCACTTTTGCCAGGAATGGCACCGTGCGCGTCGAAGATTTCAACTGAACAGAAAAGACAAACAATGAAAACCCGAAGGTCATTGATGGTTGTTCTGGTGGGGCTGGTGGGCTGCGGCGTCGAAATGGGCGAGGAGGTGACCGACGGCGAGGTGTCGCTCGACGAACGGGACTCCACCGCGGTCGCCGAACAGGACGTCTCGGCGGACGTGTTGAACGTGAAGTTTCTCGAGTCGGACGTGGCGGTGGGCACGCTCACCGGTCGAACGGTGAAGGTCTTCACCGACGCGCGCTCGGCGAAGGCCTTCCTCGGCGGCTCGATGCCCTCGGTGGACTTCGCGAAGAACTGGCTCATCGCCTACCGCCCCGCGGGGAAGACGCCGGGGTCGCGAGTGCAGGTGACCCGCGCGCAGCTCAGCGCCAACGGCAAGACGTTGTCCCTCTGGGCCACGGTGACCGAGCCCGCCGCGGGCTGCACGCCCTGGAAACCCAACGAGGTCTCGGTGATTCGGGTCCCGAAACGCTCGGTGGTGCCCACGACCACCCGCGTGACGACCAGCGCGGTGACCGCGTCGTGTGGCCTGGTGTTCGGAGCCGCCTGCACGCCCGGCGCGGCCGCCTGCCCTGCGGCGACTCCGCTCTGTCACGGGGGCTTCGAGCGCTCGGACGGGGTCATCACCGGCGCGGTCTGCGCCCGCCTGCCCCGCTACGAGGGCACCAGCAACACCTGTCGCACCGACGCCGACTGCGGCCCGGGCGGCATCTGCACCGGCAACCTCGTCTCCCAGGGCGAGGGCCTCTGTCAGGCCTCGTGGATGCGGGGCACCTTCTCGATGCCCGAGAGCGGCCAGCTCTCGGCCCCCATCGCGCAGGGCGGCGGGTGGACCCGATTGCTGGTGCGGGTGACCGGCCAGGCCACCGTGCCGATGGACGCCAGCTACCAGGTGTTCATCGACGGCATCGCGCCCAGCCGCATCGAGCGGCGCCTGGTGAACCCCTCGGGCACCGTGTCGACGCCGCTCATGGGCCTGCCCTTCGGCACGCCCACCAACGCCTTCGTGCCGGGAGACGAGGCCATCAACGGCGAGTGGGCCGTCGAGGTGCGCGACGTGGGCACCGGCGCTCCCGGGTCTCTGCGCGGCGTGCGCCTCAGCCTGACCAGCCGCTGGGACTGATGAGATGCCGCTCAGAACCCCAGACGTCGAGACGACCTGTTGGCCCTCGCCGAAGACCTTGTCGCCGAGCGTCTCGCAGCCTTTCAAGCCCGTTCACGAATACTGAATCTTGATGGTCTCGATGGCTGCCTTGATGAGCGCCTTCACCACGCTGGTCTGCTCGTGGCGCACCACCACGTACCCATCGCCCTCGTAGCTGTCATTCTTGCGAGTCCCGATGGCGGGCAGCTTCGCCTCGATGAGGTGGGGGGCGAGCAGCCGATGGGCCTCGCGCACGCCGCGAATCGAGCTGACCCGGCCTGCGCCGACCCCCCGCAGGTAGGCGGTGCCCGCCGCGTACGGCCGGTTCCACGGTTGGTCGATTTTACCGTCGATGACCGCGCGCGCCCAGGCCCGGTAGATGTCGACGTCATTCACCAACCCCGTCATCTGACACAGCTGGGGGCCCGGGGGCCGCTGGGCAATCTCACCGATGGCGATGGACCCGTCGCGGCGGGCGAACCATTCCATGTGGGTCATGCCGTCATCGAGGCCCAGCGCGTGAATGGCCTTGAGGCCCGCCGCCCGCGCCTGGTCGAACGCCGCGCCCTTCGTCTCTCTGGGCAGCACGCAGGCCCACTGAATCCACGGGGTCTCGAGCACCTCGAGGCAGCCCGGCAGGTAGTTGGCGAACGACGAGACGCGCGGCGTGCCGCCGACGGTGATGGTCTCGAAGCTGTGCTCGGTGCCGCGCAGCAGCTCTTCGGCCAGCACCGGGTTGTCTTCACGCAGGTCCATGCTGCTCAGCGCTGCGCTCAGCTGTGAGGCATTGCGAATTCTGTAGGTCGACTTCGCGCCGACGCCCGCCGGAGGCTTGACGATGATGGGAAAGCCCACCTCTTCGGCGAAGTCCCTGGCGTTGCTGGCGCTGGTCAGCAGGGCGTGGCGCGCCACCGGCAGCCCCGCCTTTCGCAGGGCCACCTTCATGTCTGCTTTGTCGCGAAACAGCGTCGCGGTCTCGACGCTGGTGCCGGGCACCGAGAAGCGCTCGCGCACCGTCGCCAGCTGAATCATCAACACCTCGTTGATGCCGACCACCCGAAAGGCCTTGCCGTGTTTTCGGGTGAGCAGCTGCACCGCGCGGGTGAGGTCCTCGACGTCGGTGGCGTCATCGACCAGCGCCACGTCGTGGCAGACCTTCACCGCCTCGGCGGTGAGGCGGCCGAAGATGCCCAGCAGGCGCACCCCCTCGAGCCTGGCGACGGCGCGCAGGAAGCGCATCACGTCGTAGCTGGGGCGGGGCGCGGCGAAGAGGACGTTTCGAAGCATTCGCCCATCGTCGCAGCAGCCTGCACCGGGGCTTCAGAAGAATCGCACGCCCGCCTCACGCAGCAGCCGCACCACCCGCTGCATCGGCAGGCCCTGCACCGAGGTGCGGTCGCCGTCGATGCGCGCGAAGAGGGCCTGGCCCCGGCCTTCCACGCGGTACGCGCCGGCGCAGCCCTTCCACTCGCCCGTCGCCACGTAGCCCCGCAGCTCGTCGCCGGTCAGCGCCCGCACGTGCAGGCGCGCGATGTCCACCTCGGTCACCAGGTAGCCGGGGCCGCTCACGCACACCCCGGTGACGATCTCATGGCTGCGGCCGGCGAGCGCCTGCAGCTGCGCGAACGCCGCCGCCTCGTCGGCCGGCTTCCCCAGCACCCGGCCATCGAGCGACACCAGCTGGTCGGCCCCGATGACCAGACACCGCGGCATTCGACCGCTCACCGCCCGCGCCTTTCGCTCGGCCAGCACCGCCACCGCCTGCACCACCGAGGTGGTGTCGACGTCTTCGTCGACCTCGGGCCCGATGGCGCGAAAGGGCAGGCCCAGGCCTTCCATCAGCGCGCGCCGGGCGGCCGACGTCGAGGCGAGCACCAGCTCGGTGTATTGACCATTCAAGAAGTCCATCTGAAGCGGTGTCTCTGACACACTTTGCGGGGGGAAGAAAACCGCCCTCACGGCGAGACCCCCTCGACGTGAATGCGATTGCGATACACCCCGGGCGCGTGCGCGACGGTCTCGAGGCCCCGCCCGATGCCGGTGGCCGCCAGGGACACGAACACCAGCACCCCGGGCTCGTCGCCCCTGGTGCCGAACTGCAGCACGTTCACCGGAATGTTCGAGCCCGCGGTGGGAGACCGCTGCACATCGGCCTGCGCCGCGAAGTCCAGGAAGGTGATGCGGCACTGCGCGGCCTCGCCGTCCAGCACGGTCAACGTCACCGGGTCCGTGCTGGCCAGGGGCCCGCGCGCCAGCTCGATGAAGGGGCCCTTCTCGGCGTCGGTGCAGCGGTAGACGGCGAAGGTGCCTTCAGGGCGCAGGGTGGCGAACTGCGCGGGCCGGCCAGTGGGGTCGTCGAAGGGCAACGCCGCGAAGGCCTGCAGCCCGGTGGGTGAGAACCGAAAAGACGGCGCGTTCAGCCCGGTCAGGTGCAGCTCGGTGAAGGTGTTGAGGTGCGAGAAGATGACCCGCGGCACCAGCGTCGCCGCCTCGAGGTGCACGGTGCGCTCGTCGACCTGCCTCACCTCGAGCGACGCGTTGCGAAGCGGGCCAGAGAGGCCTGGGGGCTCCACCGCCCGGGTGGTGGTCGGCGACCGCGTCAGTGGCCAGAAGCCGTCGTCCGAGGCGTCCTTGAAGCGCAGCAGCGGCTTGATGGTCAGGCGGGCGCGCCCACACGGGGCCTCGACCTCGCTCGGGGTGCCTGCATCCCTGGGCGACTCGCCCGGCAGCGTGGTGAGGGCCGGCCTGGTGGCTGGCGGCAGGGGGACCCGCGCGCGCGCCTGCACCACCCCGACCGGCAGCGCCAGCAGGCTCACGCCCACCCCGACGGCCTGTGCGCGGGGCGGCAGCGCGCGGTACGAGCGCAGCGTCGTGAAGAGCCACAGCACCCCCAACACGAAGGGCACCGCGAACGAGGCGCTGTGGGTCTGGGCGAACGACAGCCGGCCCACCAGGCCAAAGGCCAACAGCGCGACGCCGGGCATCAGCGCGAAGGGCAGGGTCAGCCCGGGGCGCTTCGAGAGCAGCCCCGCCAACGCACCCGCGACCGCGACCCATGCCAGGGCGACCGTCCCCGTGCTGGCCCACCACAGCGGGTCGCTGCGCTCGAACTCGAGGGGTGCCCGCCACAGGGTGACCGACGCACCACCCGCGCACAGGGACAGCGAGAGCACCGACATCGCCATGTTGAAGCGCACCGGCGCAGACTGTCGCCCGTGACGCTGGCGGCGTCACCTGTCGAGGAGCAGGGGCGACGCGTCACGAGCGGGCGACACCCCGGTATCGACCCCGTTCTCGCCTGGTGTAAGGGCCAGCCGCTCTGATGCGACCTTTGCCCGTGCTCCTCGCAGGCTGTTGGTTCCTGGTGCTCGGGTGCCCGGCAGCCGTCTCGACGCCCCGCAGGGAAATCTGCGGGAACGGTATGGACGACAACGGTGATGGGAAGAGCGACTGCCTCGACCCCACCTGCTTCAGCGAGCCCATCTGCGCGGTGACCCTCGAGGACTGCGTCAACCAGGTCGACGACGACCGCAACGGCTTCACCGACTGCCTGGACCCCGCGTGCACCACCGAGGCGGCCTGCCTGCGCATCGAGGTCTGCGACAACGGCGTCGACGACACCGGCGACTCGAGGGTCGACTGTGCCGACCCGGGGTGCCGGGGCGCCGCGGGGTGCGGTGACGGTGGCGCCGAGGCTCCGCTGGCCTGCGGCGACACGCTCGACAATGACAACAACGGCCGACGCGACTGCGCCGACCCTGCCTGTCTCGGGCAGGCCTGTGGCGCGGGGTGCGCCTGCACCGACGGCGGCGTTCGAGGCGAGGTGGGCTGCGGCAACCAGGTCGACGACGACGGCGACACCCGCGTCGACTGCCTCGACCCGGACTGTGACAGCCAGACCTGCGGCCCCGGCTGCGCCTGTGTCGGGGGCGCACGAGGAGAAGGTGAGTGCGGCGATGGCCTCGACAACGACGCCGATGGCCAGCGCGACTGCGCCGACGCCGACTGCGTGACACGCGCGTGCGGCCCGGGCTGCGCCTGTCGCTCGGGCAGCAGGGCCGAGACCGCCTGCACCGACGGCCTCGACAACGACGGCGATGGCGACGCCGACTGCGTGGACCCTGACTGCGCGACGGTCAGCTGCGGCCCCGGCTGCACCTGCGCGAGCCGCCGCAAGACCGAGACCGCGTGCGCCGACGGGCTGGACAATGACGGCGACGGGTCGACCGACTGCCTCGACACGCCGGACTGTGACGGCACCGCGTGCGGCGCGGGGTGCACCTGCGGGGCGGGGCGACGACGCGAGACCGCGTGTACAGACAAGACAGACAACGACGGCGACGGGCTGCGCGACTGTGCAGACACCCTTGATTGTTCTGGCGCCGCCAACCGCTGCAGCGCCTCACCGTCTCCCGAGGCCGCGGCGTGCATCGACGGCTTCGACAATGACAACAACGGCTTCATCGACTGTGAAGACCCGGGTTGCAACGGCCAGACCTGTGGCGGCGGGTGTGCCTGTCGAAACAACCGGCCCGCCGAGACGCGGTGCGCCGACCTCATCGACAACGACCTCGACGGGCGCCTCGACTGCTCGGACCCCGACTGTGTCGGCCAGGCCGCCGAGGCCGACTGCGGTGACGGCCTCGACAACGACTGCAACGGCGCCATCGACTGTGCCGACGTGGGCTGCGCCAGCACCGCTGGCTGTTCGAACCTGACCGTCGGCGCCGCGTGCGTGGTGGGCAGCCAGTGCCAGTCGGGCTCGTGTCGCGCCGAAGACACCTCTGGCTGGCCCGGAGGCAGCTGCGTGGCAGGCGTGGGCACCTGCTCCCGCAACGACGCTGGCGTCTCGACCGGCTGCCCGGCCAGCGCGGTCTGCGTCGTCGACAGCTTTGGCACCTTCTGCCGCAGGGGCTGCAGCGGCACCACCGGCTGTCGCCCGGGCTATGCCTGCCACGACGAAGACGAGGTGAGCCGCACGCCGAGCTGGTGCCTGCCGCTCTGCACCGGCGACAGCGACTGCCGGGCGCTGGGTGGCCAGTACGGCTGCAACCCGTGGAGCAAGCTGTGCGAGCTCAAAGACAAGGGCCGCGTGAAGTACGGCGCCGCCTGCAGCAGCGGGTTCGACTGCGAGACGGGCACCTGTCAGCGACAGAGCAACAACGGCGGGTATTGCACGGGGCCCTGTCTGCGCAGCGGCGGCACCTGCGCGGCGATGGGCGTCTGCGAGCCGGGCCCGTCGGGTGACGCCACCGGCCGGTGTCTCGACGGGTGCCTGGCGGGCAACACCTGCTCACGCGGGGCGCCCTATACCTGTGGCCCTGCCCCGACGGGTGGACAGAACGTCTGTTATTGCCGCACCTCTGGCGAGGCCTGTTCTGCGGGCACCCAGTGCTGCCGCGGCAACTGCGTCACCTTTCCCATCGTTGGCGGCGTCTGCTTCAACTGAGCAAGAAGGGTCCGTTCCGCCAGCCTTGTGACCACCACAGGGCGTGCCGTTTGCACGACTCATCGACAGACCGAAATCATGGACCACGGGTGGGAGGGACAGTCGAGCGCAGGGCCAATCGATCAGGCGCTTGCGCTGGCCGCGAGCCTGACGGGCGCCACCACGCTGCTGGTCGAGACCGGGGCCACCCAGACCCGATGGGGCGTCGACGACCCGGGCGGGCACCTGCCGGTGCTCAAGTCGCCGCTGCTGACCCGAGACGCGGGGGCCGACGCGCAGTTCTCGAACCACCCGGTCATCACCCGCCTGAAGGTTCGCGCGCTGGCTGCGGCGCCCCTGCAGGTGGCCCCGGGGCGGCCGGTGCTGGGCACGCTGTGGGCGATGGGTCCCGTCGCGGGCGCGTTCTCTGCGGCGCAGCTCGACGCGCTGCTTCGGGTGGCGTCGATCATCGCGGGGCTGCTCTCGCCATCGACCTCCTCCATCGACCTCGGGCGCCTGGTGGCCTCGTTGCCGACCCCCGCGGTGGCGGTCATCGCCGAGCGGTTGGTGCCCAACGCCGCGGCGTGCGCGCTGACGGGCTTCAGCGGCGACGAGCTGCCGACCGTCACCAGCTGGTTCGAGCGCCTGTATGGGGGCGAAGGCGAGGTGGCGCGCGAGCTGTACGACGCCGACCGGGCCAGCGGCTTCCTCGACGCGCGGACGGTGCCCCTCACCAGAAAAGATGGGTGGGAACGGCTGGTGCAGTTCCACGCCGCCATCGTCGATGAGGGCGAGCTGTGGTTCCTCACCGACATCACCGAGCGGGTCGCCTCGCAGGAACGTTTCCGACTGCTCTTCGAGCAATCGTCGACGCCGCACCTGCTGCTGGGCGCGACCGGCATCGTCGACTGCAACGCTGCGGCGGTGGCCCTGTTGGGCTACCGCTCGAAGGCAGACCTGCTGCGGCTGCACCCCATGCACCTCTCTCCCGAGCTGCAGCCCGACGGTCGGAAGAGCACCGAGAAGGCCGCCGAGATGGACGCCATGGCCTTCGAGCAGGGCAGCCACCGCTTCGACTGGGTGCACCGCACGGCGGCCGGCGCCGAGGTGTCGGTCGAGGTGACGTTGACGCCGCAGATCCTCGGGGCCCAGCGGCTGCTGCTCGTCGAGTGGCACGACCTCACCGAGCGCCTGCGCTACGAAGAAGGGCTGCGCCAGGCACGCGACGCGGCGATGGACCACGCGCGCGCGAAGTCCGACTTCCTGGCGGTGATGTCTCACGAGATTCGCACCCCCATGAACGGCGTCATCGGCGTGACCCGGCTGCTGCTCGATACGCCGCTGTCGGTGCAGCAGAAGGACCACGTCGACTCGCTGCGGGCCTGTGGCGAGGGGCTGCTCGCGCTGCTCAACGACATCCTCGACTTCTCGCGGCTCGACGCGGGCAAGGTGACGCTCGAGGCCATTCCGCTCTCGCTGCGGGACCTCATCGACGAGACGGTCTCGGTGGTTTCCGACGCGGCCATCGCCAAGGGGCTGTCGCTGGTGGTGCTGGAAGGCAACGACGCGCCAGACCGCGTGGTGGGCGACCCGACCCGGCTGCGGCAGGTCTTGCTGAACCTGGTGTCGAACGCCGTCAAGTTCACCGCCTCAGGCGGCGTCGAGGTGCGGCTGACCTCGACCCAGCGCGACGAGCGCGGGCGGCGGGTCATCTGCCTGGCGGTGCGCGACTCGGGCATCGGCATCGCGCCGTCGGCGCTGCCCCGGCTGTTCAGCGCCTTCAGTCAGGAAGACAGCAGCACCACCCGGCGCTTCGGCGGCAGCGGCCTGGGCCTGGCCATCTGCAAGCGGCTGGTGGGCCTGATGGGCGGGGTCATCGACGTCGTCTCGGGGCCTCACGGCACCACCTTCTCGGTGAACCTCTCGCTCGATGAAGCGCCGCCGCTCTCGACGCTGGGGGCGCTGCATGGGCGTCGCGTGCTGCTGGTGGCGCCTCCGTCGGTGAGCCGGCTGGCGTTGAGGCAGGTGCTCGTCGCTGCTGGAGCAGGGGTCGACGAGGCCGACTCCGAGCCGCAGGCCTTCGCTGCGGCCGAGCAGGCCGAGGTGGTGCTGGTCGACGACGAGGCGCATGGCGCGGCGTCGCGCACCCTGGCGGCGCGCCTGGTGGCGCCCCATCGCAAGGTGGGCGTGGTGACCTCGCCGCGCATCTCGAACATCGAGGTGCCGCCGGGCTGCTTCCGGTTGACCCGCCCCTTGCGGCGCCGGCAGGTGCTCGACGCCGTCGTGCAGTCGCTGGTGATGCCGTCGGTGGTGCCCTTGCCCCGGCCCGTCGACGAGCGACCGGCCTTCGCCGGGGTGCGGGTGCTGGTGGCCGAAGACAACCCCATCAACCAGCGGGTGGTGCGGGGGCTCCTGGGCAAGCTGGGCTGCACCGTGTGCATCACCGACAACGGCGCGCTGGCGCTCGAGGCGCTCGAAGCGCAGTCCTTCGACGTGGTGTTCATGGACTGCCAGATGCCGGTGCTCGACGGCTTCGAGGCGACGCGGGCCCTGCGGGCGCGGCACGGCCCCGGGCTGCCGGTGGTGGCGCTCACCGCGGGCACCATGGAAGGCGACCGGGAGCGGTGCCTGCAAGCGGGCATGACGGACTTCCTGGCCAAGCCGGTGCGGCCTGAGGACCTCGAGCGCGTGCTGGCGAAGCTGGTGCCGGCGCGGGGAGAGCTCGAAGCGGTCGGCACCTGAAGGCCCCCCTCGAGGGTGCCTCTGCTGAGCTCACCTGGGGGACGTCCGTGGCCGAGAGCCTCGTCATCCGTCTTGAGCGGCGCATCGACGCCCTCGGTCAGGCTGACTGAGCCCCAACGCGGCGAGGGCCATTCCAGCCACGGCAACGCGCGGGTGAGGCGCTTGAAATCGAGGGGCGACCCGCGCAAGGCAGCAGGTCATGCAGCTTCACCTCCAGCGCCTGACGGCAAACGGCGCCACGCCCACCGCGAGCTTCCTGTTCCTCCACGGCATTCTGGGGCAGGGGAAGAACCTCACCTCGCTGGCGCGGCGCCTGGTCGAGGCCCGGCCAGACCTCGAGGCGGTGCTGGTCGACCTGCGGGCTCACGGCCAGTCCCAGGGAATCGATGGCCGGGACACCGTGTCCCAGGCGGCGCTCGACGTCGCCGAGTCGGTGCAGCGTGCGTCGCTGCCGGTGGTTGGAGCCCTGGGGCACTCCTTCGGCGGCAAGGTGGCGCTGCTGCTGGCCGAGCACCTCGCTGCGCTGGAGCACCTGGTGCTGCTCGACTCGAGCCCGGGCCCCCGGGAAGACGCGCGAGGCAGCGAGCTGACGGTCGAGGTGCTCTCGACGCTGGACCGTCTGCCGCCGGTCTTCTCGACGCGCGAGGGGTTCATCGAGGCGCTGCTGGGCTGCGGAATCTCGCGCAGCATCGGGACCTGGTTGGCGATGAACCTGGTACGCGACGCGTCGGGCCTGCGCTTCGGGTTGTCGTTGCCCCGGGTGCGGGCGCTGCTGGCGTCGTACTTCACGCTCGAGGGGTGGCCTGCGCTCGAGCGCCTCGCGATGGGCGACGGCCCGGCCGTTCACCTCGTCATCGGCGAGCGCTCAGCGGTCTTCGATGAGGCCGAGCGGGCCCGCGCGGTGGCGCTGGCGGGAGGCTCGAAAGGGCGCCTGACGGTCGACCTGTTGCCCACCGGTCACTGGGTGCACGTCGACGACTTCGAGGGCACCGTGCGGGTGCTGCTCGAGCGCCTCAGCGTTCCCACTGCAAGAGACTGAGCGGGGGCCCGTCGAGGGCGCGGCCGACGAAGTGGCGCACGTCGCCGCCAGGGTGGTGGGCAACGTCGTCGATGCCGACCTACGCGCGGGGCAGGGTGACGCCGGTCTGGCCCTGGTACTTGCCGCCGCGGTCGCGGTAGCTCGTCTCACACACCTCGTCGCTCTCGAAGAAGAGCATCTGGGCGACGCCCTCGTTGGCGTAGATGCGCGCCGGCAGTGGCGTGGTGTTCGAGAACTCGAGCGTGACGTGGCCTTCCCACTCGGGCTCGAGCGGCGTGACGTTCACGATGATGCCGCAGCGCGCGTAGGTCGACTTGCCCAGGCACACCACCAGCACCTCGCGGGGCACGCGGAAGTACTCGACGGTGCGCGCCAGCGCGAACGAGTTGGGGGGAATGATGCACTCGCTGCCCTTGATGTCGACGAAGCTGCGCGGGTCGAAGGTCTTGGGGTCGACGATGGTGCTGTTGATGTTGGTGAAGACCTTGAACTCGTCGGCGCAGCGAACATCGTAGCCGTAGCTCGAGGTGCCGTACGAGACGAGCTTCTTGCCCGCGTCCTCGCGCACCATGCCGGGCTCGAAGGGCTCGATCATCTTGCGCTCGAGGGCCATGCGTCGAATCCACTTGTCGGACTTGATGCTCATGGCGGGCACCATGCCAAGAAGGGTCAGGCCCGTCATGAACTACAGTCGACCCTCGGTGGACTCGAGGTCACGACAGCGCAGCCCGTCGGACTTCAGGGTCTGGGCGTCGAAGGCCCCCGCCTCTCCTGGTATTCCTGCAGGGCCGCTGCGGCGTCGTTCGCGGCCTCTTCCGCGCGCGCGAGGTCGTCTTCGGCCCGTTGCACTTGGGCAGTGAGCGACTCGTTCGCCCTGGCCCGCAAGTTCACGTCCTCGAAGCGTGCTCGAGCCTTCTCGAGCGCCGCCTCTGCCCTGGCGAGCGCCGCTTCGGCTTTTCGCTGCGAGGCGACCAGCGCTTGCAGCTGACCATCGACCAGGGTGACCGACAGGGTCGAGGTGGTGCCCGCTGGGCCGCTCTTCACCACCCGCGTCACGGGCGTGAGCTGGCCAGCGCTCACCACCACCCGATGTCTGGCTTTGGGAATGACTGGCACGGGGGTCGGCGTGCGCTGCATCATCTTGACGCCGTCGACCTCGACCTCAGCGCCGGTGGGCTGCGAGGTGATCGCGAGGTACGACGCCGGAAGCAGCGTTTCGGTGAGGCTCAGCCCCGGGGCCAGGTCGAGGTCTTTCACCACGTCGACCCAGCCCTCGAGGTGAATGACCACGCGCGCCTGGCCTGGCGTGAGCCCCTTCGCCACCCCCGGCGTCTGGTCGATGACGCTGCGGTCGCCGACGAAGACCCGAGCGCCCGGTGGCACGGTCGTCACCGACACCGTCGCCTCGGCCTGAAGCGCAAAAGCGAGCGAGGCGGGGTCACCGACCCGGTACTGCACCTCTCGCTTCTGGGCCAGGAAGCCCTCGAGACGCACCTCGACCGTCTGGGGGGTGTCGGCGGTCAGCTCGAGGGTGCACGGCGTCTTCTGCCCCGTCGACGTTCGGTTCAAGAAGACCTCGGCGCCGACCGGTGACGTGGTGATGGTCGCCGCGACGACCCCTCTGGGTTTCTCGACGATGGGCGGCCCCAGCGGGTCTGAATTGGCGCTGGGAGCGCACTTGTGCGCGACCTGGGTCATCCAGTCGGGGTCGACGGTGCCGCCAACCAGGGCAGGGTGGCCCGCCTTCGCCTCGCGTTCCATGCAGGCGCACTCGTCTTTGGTGAAGGCGCCCGTCGCGTTGCACTTCGTCGAGATCATCCGCGGGACGTCGACCTCGGCCTGACTTGAACCCCACTTCGAGGCCCACCCGCACCCGACGCCCACGACGACCAGCAGACAGAGCGCTGCGTTCGACCAGGTACCTGACATGAGCGCCCTCCAGCGTTCAAGGCGACGAGAGACAAAGCGGACTCGGGCAGCTTGTCGAGGGTTTCCGGGGAAGGGGAATACTACAGTCGTTCGCACCCATGACCTCGCCCCGCGCCCGCATCGGCATCATCACCCTCTCGGACCGCGCCGCGGCCGGCGTGTACGAAGACCTGTCGGGCAAGGCCATCGACGAGACGCTCACCGCCTGGCTGTCGACCCCGTGGGACAAGGTGTACCGCCTCATCCCCGATGACCGGGCCACCATCGAGCAGACCCTCATCGAGGTGGTCGACGTCGAGGGCTGCAGCCTGGTGGTGACGACCGGCGGCACCGGGCCCGCGCGGCGCGACGTGACGCCCGAGGCCACCGAGGCGGTCTGCGAGAAGATGATGCCCGGCTTCGGAGAGCTGATGCGTCAGGTGTCCCTGCGCTCGGTGCCCACCGCGATTCTGTCGCGGCAGACCGCGGGCATTCGCAAACAGGCGCTCATCGTCAACCTGCCAGGCAAGCCCGCCAGCATTCGCGAGTGCCTCACCGCGGTGTTCCCCGCGATTCCGTACTGCGTCGACCTGATCGGCGGCGCGTTCCTCGAGGGCACGGCCGAGGCTCCGAAGGTGTTTCGCCCGAAGCCGAAGTGACGAGGCGTGCCCCAAACCCCCTCGACCCCGTGACACGGTGCCCCACGACATGGACCACGCCCTCGACTGGCACCGCTTCCAGTTCGCCTTCACCATCATCTACCACTACCTCTTCCCCCAGCTGACGATGGGGCTGGCGCTGTTCATCGTGGTGCTCAAGGCCCTGGCTCTGCGCACGGGGCAGGCGAAATACGCCGACGCGGCCCGCTTCTGGGTGCGGCTGTTCGGCCTCAACTTCGCGGTCGGCGTGGTGACGGGCCTGCCCATGGAATTCCAGTTCGGCACCAACTGGGCCCGCTTCACCCAGGTGGCCGGCGGCGTGGTGGGGCAGACCCTGGCCCTCGAGGGGCTGTTCGCCTTTTTCCTCGAGTCGAGCTTCTTCGCGATGCTGCTGTGGGGTGAGAAGAAATTGTCCCCTCGTAAACACTTCGCGGCCGCGGTGGCGCTGTTCCTCGGCAGCTGGTTGTCGGGGTACTTCATCGTCACCACCAACGCGTTCCTGCACCACCCGGTAGGCTACCGGCAGTTGGCTGACGGCTCGTTGGTGCTGGACGACGTGGTGGCCTACCTGACCAACCCCTGGGCGCTGGCGCAGTACGCCCACAACCAGCTCGCCTCGGTGGTGACGGCGTCGTTCGTGGTGGCCTCGGTGGGAGCCTTCTGGACCCTGCTGAAGACCTTCCCCGAGCAGGCGGCCCTCAACCTGCGCCTCGGCGTGCGCATGGGGCTGGTGTCGACGGTGCTGGTGGCGTTCCCCACCGGAGACCACCAGGCCAAGCTGGTCGCCGAGTACCAGCCGGTCTCGCTGGCCGCGATGGAAGGCCGCTTCGAGTCGGGGCCCCGGGCGTCCATTCACCTCATCGGTCAGCCCAACGTGGCCCAGCGCCGCCTCGACAACCCCGTGTCAGTGCCGCTGGTGTTGTCTTTTCTGGCGTTCGGGAGTTTCCACGCCGAAGTGCAGGGGTTGAGTGATTTTCCGCAAGACGTCTGGCCCACCAACATCGAGTTGTTGTATTACTCATTTCACGTGATGGTTGGTCTGGGGACCCTGTTCATCCTGTTGATGGCGTTGGCGACGGCGCTCGACTGGCTGGGCCGGCTGGCGACCACCCGCTGGCTGACCTGGGCGCTGTTTCTAGCCTTCCCTTTCCCGTACATCGCCAACACCGCGGGGTGGATGACGGCCGAGCTGGGGCGGCAGCCGTGGCTCATCTACGGGCTGTTCCGCACCGCGCAGGGGGCCAGCCCCACCGTTCACGCGGGCAGCACGGCGTTCACCCTCATCGGCTTCGCAGGGCTGTACTTCGTGCTGGGCCTCATCTTCGTGTTCCTCTTCGGCCGCGAGGTCTGGCACGGGCCGCCGGGCGTTCATGGGCACCACGGTGGGCCGGTGGTGGGGCCAGAGGCCGCCAGCCATGCCTGAGGTGACCACCCTGTGGTTCTGCATGGTGGCGCTGCTGGTCAGCGTCTGGGCCGTGATGGATGGCTTTGACTTCGGGGTGGGGGTCTTGCACCGGCTGGTCGCCAGAACAGACACCGAACGGCGCCAGGTGCTGGCGGCCATCGGGCCCGTGTGGGACGGGAACGAGGTGTGGTTGTTGGCCGCCGGCGGGTCGATGTTCCTGGCGTTCCCCAGGCTGCTCGCGGCGGGGTTCTCTGGTTTGTATCTGCTGGTCATCTATTTCGTGTGGAGCCTGATGTTCCGCGGCCTGTCCATCGAGCTGCGCAGCCACGTGTCGAACCCGTTGTGGCGGGAGTTCTTCGACCTGAGCTTTCAGGTGTCGTCGACGCTGGCCGCGCTGCTCATCGGGCTGGCGCTGGGCAACGTGCTGCGTGGGGTGCCGCTCGAGGCTGACGGGCTGTTCACCCTGCCGTTGTTCGCGTCCCTCGACGCCTTCGGCAGCCTGGGCGTCGTCGACTGGTACACGGTGTCGGTGGCGGGCTTCGTGCTCGCGGTGTTGACCGGGCACGGCGGCATGTACCTGCGGTGGAAGACCGATGGCGTGGTGCGCGAGCGCGTTCAACGGGTGGTGGCGGTGGCCTGGGTGGTCGCCGCGGTGCTGGGGCTGGTGGTGACGGGGGGCACGCTGGCGCTGCGGCCCGAGTTCACCGGCCACCTGGGTCGACCGATGGTGCTGGTGGGCGAGGTGCTGGTGGTGGGCGGCGCGGTGGTCATCGTGACGGGCCTGCGCAGCACCAACGAGCTGCGGGGGTTTCTGGGCTCGTGCGCGCTCATCCTGGGGCTGATGGTGACGACGGTGGGGTGTCTGTTCCCGATGGTGCTGCCGGCGCGGCCCGACGTCAGCCTGTCGCTGACCGTCTTCAATGCGTCGTCGCAGGGAGGCTCGATGCGCGCGGGCCTGGTCTGGTGGCTGCCAGGCGTGGGGCTGGCCGCCGGCTACCTGTGGTGGGTGCTGCGGCACTTTCGCGGCAAGGTGGTCGCGGCGGTCGATGGGGAAGGGTACTGAGTTCAAACCTCACATCAGAATATTGTTCATCGGCGTCAACGCCGGCGGCGGCGGGTCACCCAGCACCAACCGCAGATCAATCTCGATGGTGCGCGACAACGCCGAGATGGGCACGTCATTGGCAGCCCCCTCGAAGGGGTTCTCGGTGGCCTCTCCAATTTTGTCTATCATGTGAAACACCCACGAGATGATGGTCGCGATGGGAATGGTGGCCCACACGAAGTGCGGCCCCAGCTTCGCCAACTCAGGCATCAACGCGAAGGGCAGCGCGACGATGAGAATCCAGATGAAGAACAGGTTCAGCGTCGAAAACTGTCTCGGGTAGGGAAAGTTCTTGATGCGCTCACAGCGCCCCTGCAGGTCGGTCAGGGTCGCCAGGGTGCGCTGCAGCTCGATGAACTTCAGCTCTGACAGGTGCCCCCCGGCCGACAGCTTCGCCAGCTGCTTCGACTGCAGCGCGAGCAGGGCCACCGCGCGGTTGCACGTCGACGGTGGGGAAGTCGCGCACCGAGAAGGCCCAGGTGCGGCTGGTGTTGATGATGCCGCCCCAGATCTGCCGCGCTTCCCAGGTGCGCGCGTAGGCCGCGTTGTTCTTGAAACCCGTGACGAAGGCGACCGCGGTGCCCACCAGCGCCACCGGCTGCCAGGGTAGCTCGAGCCACGTCTGCCCACCCAGCGTCCAGGCCAGCGTCGGTGCGGTGGCGATGGACAAGAAGACGACCGTCTCGCGCCAGGTCCAGAAGACGACCTCGGCGAACGTATAGAAGCGCCCAGCGTGCATGGGTCAGGCGTCTATCAGTCTGGCGCGCGTTCTCACCTCAGCTCGACGCGCCCGACCCGCCCGTCTCGCCCTCGCAGCTCGATTCAAAGCGTCGAATACGCCAGCGGAGTGGGTCAACACTCCTGGCCGGGAGCATCAGTCTGGGCACGATGCTCATCGGCACGCTTCGCCTCGTCGCGGTCGAGGACCTCGGCGTGCTGGTGCAGCTCGAGCGAATGTCCTCCGAGGTCCGTCTTCTCCGCTACTTCGGCGCTGCGCGATTGTACTCGAAGCCGAACAGCACCTTCTTCTGGGGCTTGTTGTAGTATTGACAGACCACGTTCACGCCCTGGTACTCCTTGGGGTCGCTCGACTGGGCGCGGTACCCACACACGCTGAGCATTTCCTGGTTCTTCGCGTCGAGCCGCTTGCGGAACTCGCCTCCGCGCATGGAGTGGCTGCCATCCAGACACTCGAGCTTGCCCTGGTCATGCCCGCACTTGATGAGCATGTCCTTCTCCGCGACCACCTGCATTCCAGGCGGACGGTAGTCCTGGTTGAGCATGCCCTTCTCAGGCGCATCGGCCAGTACACACTGGAGTTCCCAGTCGTTGCTGTTGGTCAGGTCGAGGCCCTTGGGCTTGGTGTAGATGAAGACCGCGCACTGGTCGGGCTCGAGGTTCGGCAAGATGCAGCCCTCGAGCTTGCCGGCCTTTCGGTCGAGAAAGCCGTCCATTTCTTTGACACTCATCCCCTCGGTCACCTTGTATGACTTGAGGTACCCCAGCTCGACGCTGGCTGGCTTGATGTTCATGCATTGCATGCCTTTTTTGACGGCAGCTCCATCGGCGAAGACGGTCACTGCAGAGCAGGCGGTGACGAGGGCAAAGAAGCGGGCGGTGAGTGGCAGGGTCATGCGGTTGTCCTTTGGTGCAACGAGGAGATGTCGAGGAAGTACCCTCGGCCCGCCCTTCACACATCTCTCCTGAACCTCACCGAGGGGAAGCGGGCGAGGGGGACCGTGACGTCCGGTACGTGGATAGCGTGACGATCAGCCCTCGCGATCGGCGCGATCAGTTGAGCGTCTGAGCGGATTGGACAAGGGTCAGGCAAACATGGTTCTTCGTCGAGGCCGTGAGCGAG
>VYLD01000219.1_pt1 | contig 19810 bp, 20 predicted proteins | sample 5114401 | NCBI WGS metagenome assembly VYLD01 (sample SAMN12291783, study PRJNA351875) | freshwater metagenome | isolation source: freshwater lake | place: USA: Michigan, Gull Lake | collected 2013-08-08 | reverse complement strand
AAGGTCTCTCCGTCTGCGACTTCGGCTTCCATCACGGCGCCACGCTCGAGCCACCGACAGATCGTGTGCGAGCCATCCCCCGCCTGCACCCAGAGGGGGATCATCGCCTTGATGGGCCACACCTCGGGGCGGGACTTCAAGATCTTCTCGAGCACGGCGGGCCTCGCGCGCAGGTCGGTCGAGGCGATGCCGGGCTCGCCGTAGAGCGTGGGCGGCGGCAGGGTGGCGTCGTCGGTCGAGTCGTCGAAGAGAAAGCCGTACCGGCTCGGAATTCGGCCGCTGCTGGCGAACACCAGCGTGACGGCGTCATCGGGCGTGAGCCTTCGAACGTGAAGGATGCGGCGGTCGCCTTGAAGCACCCGCACCATCAACTCGATGGAAGGCCGGGCGTGGGCGAGCCGCCGGGCCACCCGCGCGCGAACCTCGGCGACGGTGACGGCGATCGCCTCGGTGAGGCGTTGTTGCTCGCGCTGCACGCGCTGGTCGAGGTCGACCTTCGACGCCTCGAGGCGCTTTCGGGCCGCTGTCGCGAGCTGCTCGAGGTTCGACTGTCGGACCAGCGCCGCCGGCTGATCGGACGACGCCTGCGAAGGCCCAACGGCGTTGACGGCGCCCAGGAACAACGAGCCCTGCTGCTCGAGCTGCTCCGCTTCGGCGGCGAAGGTCTTCACCAGGGCGCTGCGCTCGGCCTCGAGCTCGGCCCACGCGGTGTACGCGGCCTCGAGGGTCTCAGCGCGCCGGGCGAGCGGTGGAGGCGCGCTTCGTTCGATCCCAGTCACCGCGGGGGTGTCGACCGGGGTGTCGTGGGGCAACCCTGGCGACTGCCTCGACAACGCCGGAGGTTGCTTCACCAACCCGGGAGGCTGCTTCGACCCAGCCATCAGGCCGACTTGATCGCCGCCGCGGTGCCGCCATTCGTGACGGGCGCTGGAGCCTGCCCCTTGCCGAGGCGCTCGCGCACGTCTTCCCGCAGCTCGCGGCCGGCCTTGGGCGCCAGCATCAGGCCCAGGCCGACGCCCACGAGCACACCGGCGCCGAACAACGCCAGCGCCGGGACCAGCTTGTCTGCGCTGGTGCGGCGCTCTTCCAGGCCGATGAGATCGAGCACGTCGTCTTTGTCGAGGTCCGCGAGGCGCTTCAGGTTCTTGAGCATGGTGGTGCTCCTCTTTGAGGTTCTTTCAAGGGTCCTTCGACTTCGCTTGTGACAGCACACCGTCGACCGCCGCCTCGGCGACGTCGAGCAGTCGCTCGCGCACCATCGGCACCGCGGCCAGCTTGAGCCCCAGGCGCAAGAGCCGCGCCGTGGTGGGCGTGAACAGACCGCCGCCCAGCACGTAGCCCGCGCCCAGCGCCGCTGCGACCAGCGCGTACGGGTTCTTCTCGACTCTCGGAGTCAGGCCCACCGCGTCAGCCACGCCGTTGAGCGCCGAGTTGGCGTCGCGCAGGAGCCCGGTGACCTGCTCCCCAACCTCACGCGCGGCCATCGGCGCAGCCTCCTTCAAGAACTGCGACTCCTCGCTCATCGTCGCGCCGCCCAGCGGCCGATCAGGAAGCCGACGGCGGCAGCTCCGAGCAGCACCGTGCCGGGGTTCTTCGTGATGAAGCTCTTCACGCGCTCGTTCACTTCCGAGAGCTGCTCAGCGGCCTGCTCGAGCTGCGGGGCGAGGCGTTCCTGCAGGGCCTCCAGCGCTTCGGTCTGCACAGCTCCACTGGCCACCGCGCCGTTGGTCGGGTCCGTCGCCATGTGCTCGCTCCTTCCGTTCTGCGTCGTCGTCATCGTCGCCCCCAGAGTCGCCCCAGCAGGTACCCAGCAACGAACATGCCCCCGATGGTGAGGGCCGGGTGCTTTCGAACGGTCTGCTTCCATCGGCCGAGCGCGCCGAGATCATGCTCGAGCGTCTGCAGGCTGACGCGGAGGCGGTCTCGGGTCGCTTCGATGCTGGCGCGCAGCTGCTCAGGCGTCTCGTTCTTTCGCTCCAGAATGCCAGAAGGCCTCAGGGTAATCGCGGTGCCCGCGCTGTGGTGGTCGTCGCTCACGGTCTGGTCTCTTTGGCTGTCGCCGCTCACGGCTGGGTGCCTTCGGGGGCGTGCAAGACCACCGCCGAGGTCGCCTCGAGCTGCGTCAACGTGTCGTTCATCACGGCCTTGGTGCTGAGCTGCCGCGCCGCCAGGGCGATGCCGATCACCCCGCCGATGAGGTTGACCAGCCCGACGGACAAGAACGCCAGATCCGCCGCCATCACCCGCCGCAGGGCCAGGGCCAGCGCGACGCAGAGGAACCCGTACCCGACGAGGATCAAGGGGGCCAGGCCGGCGATCACCCCGACCCGAATACCGACGAAGCGGGCGTCTTGCGCCAGCTCGAGTCGGGCCAGCCGAACGTGCTGCGCGGTGAGCTCGCTGAAGCCGTCGACCACCTCGCGAAGTTGGCTGCCGAGCGTCATCGCGACGAACAGTAGCCGATGCAGCAGCGGAAGGGATGGCATAGAAGCCGCGGTCATGACGCCAGCCCTCATGTTGTTGAGCGTGATCACCGCAGCCAACCCCCTCGCGTTTCAGCCCAAGAACCGGCCGTACGACGCGCAGAGTTACCGCCTCGAGGTGACCCTGAACGACGACGGCACCTTCAAGAACAAGCTCATCGCGAAGGTGAAGACCACCAGGGCGACCACCGAGCTGGAGTTCGACGCCTACGATCTCACCGTCGAGTTCGCGCTGGTCGACGGCAAGGCCGCGGTGCCGTCGCCCCGGTACGACCCGGACACGCGCACCGGCACGCTCACCCTGAAGACCCCGTCGATCGCCGCCAACAAAGAGGTGACCGTCGAGATCACCTACACCGGCAAGGCGGGCACGCAGCACGAGGGCTTCTTCACCATCAAGGACCCCGAGAACGACAAGCTGCTGCCGTACTATTTCACGCACTTTCAGCCGCACTTCGCGCAGCGCTTCTTCCCCAACAACGATCAGCCTGGCGACACGGCGACCTTCGAGCTCTTCGCGGTGGTCGACAGCCGCTACACGGTGCTCTTCAACGGCGCGAAGTCGAAGGACGAGGTCTATCAAGACGGCGGCAAGAACCTGCGCCGCGTCGAGTGGAAGCAGGCCCGGCCGCAGTCGACGTACCTGACCGCCCTGGCCATCGGGCAGTTCGAGGCCGTACCGGTCAACGAAGACATTCCCGCGACGGTGTGGGTCGCGCCGGGCCGCAAAGAGCGCGCGTGGGTGGTGGTGAACGAGCTGAAGAGCCTGTTCAACTTCGAGGTCGGCTTCACCGGCACGAAGTACCCGTTCGCCAAGCTCGACGTGGTCGCCCTGCCCCGCTTCTTCTGGAGCGGCATGGAGAACACCTCGCTCATCTTCCTGCGGGAGTCGAAGGTGAACGTGGAGGTGAAGAACGATCAGCTGGCGCGGCCGGTGGTGGTCGAGCTGCTGGCGCTCGAGATGGCGCACCAGTGGTTCGGCAACCTGGTCACCTGCAAGTGGTGGGACGACGTGTGGCTGGTCGAAGGGCTCACCCACTACCTGGGTCAGGCCGCCTACGACGACGCCAACGACAATGAGCTGGTCGAGATCGATCGCACCGTGTCGCTGGTCGAGGACTACTTCGGCCAGGAAGCCGGGCCGCGGGCGCACGCGTTGGTGACCAAGGGCGCGACCGCCGCAGAGTCCTCGGACTCGGTCACCACCGCCAAGGGCGCCGCGGTGGCCCGCATGCTCGAGCTGTGGCTCGGCAAGGCGGAGTTCAAGAAGGGCCTCAAGGCGTACCTCGAGAAGTACGCCGGCCAGGCGGCCACCACCGACGACTTCTTCAAGGTGGTGCTCGAGACGGCGAAGAAAGAGAAGGACAAGGACCTCAAAGGCTTCAAGGACTCGTGGGTGGGCAAGAAGGGCTACCCGGTGATCTTCCCCGAGGTCTCGTTCGGCGGCTCGCAGGTGACGGTCACCATTCGGCAGCAGCCCAGCAGCAGCGCCGAGAAGGGGCCGTTCGTGTTCCGCCTGCCCATCGTGGTGCACCGCGAGAACGAGCCGAAGTACACGGTGAAGCAGACCATTCTCGTGGACAAGCCCGAGGTGAAGTTCACCTTCGACGTGCCGGCGGCGCCGCAGTGGGTGAACTGGAACGAGGACTTCGGCGCCCTGGTGCGGGTGAACAAGAGCACCGTGTCAGAGGACCAGTGGGTCGACGCGGCCCGGTACGATCCCGACCCGACGTGGCGGCTGATCTCGACCTGGAACCTGCTCGGAGAGCTCGGCAACCCGAACCTCGAGGCCGAGACGAAGCCGACCGACGCGGCGCTCAACGCGATCCTCGACGTGCTCGCGAAGGACCCCTCGCCGTACGTGCGGGAGGGCGTGCTGAAGCGCCTGACGGATTCACGCTTCAAGCGCCTGCCGAAGGAGTTCGCGTCGATCGGCCTCAAGCTGTCGAAGAAGCCGGAAGATCTGAACGAGGATCCGCTCGGGTACATCCGGGTGCGCGGGGCGGCGCTGGAGATGTTGGGGAAGACCGACGCTCCCGAGGGGCACGCGTACATTCTCGAGCAGCTCGGCAAGCGCGAGACCGACATCAACTACCTCGGCGCCTTCGCCGGAGCCGCCGCGCGCATCAACACCTCGGCCTCGCTGGCGTCGCTCAAAGCGGCGATCGTGACCCAGAAGGGCCGCGGGTACCCGTTCTTCCGTCGCACCGCCGAGGCGCTCGGCTCGGTCGAAGGCCCCGAGGTGCTGGCGACGATCAAAGAACTGCTGGCGCAGAACCCCAACAACCCTGAGCTCGTTCGGCAGCTGTTCAACCGCCTCGCCGACAACCGCACGCTGCGCGAGAACCCCGACTACCCGCCGATGATCGCCGAGCTGTTGCTCGACGAGGCGACGTTCACCGGTGATGACATTCGCGAGCTGGTGCTGGACTCGCTCGACGACGTGAAGACGCCCATCGCGAAGGAGGCGTTGACCCAGATCGTGGCGAAGACGAAGAGCGAGGTGCTCAAGGTCAGCGCGAAGCGGGTGCTCGACAGCAACTTCCCCGCCCCGGTCCCGGTCGCCGCGCCGCCGGCCAAGGGCGGGAAGAAGAAGTAGTCAGAGAAACTGGCGAAGGTCGACGGCAACCGTAAAGCTGCGACCTCTCAGAACAACGAGGTTTTCGTAGCACTGGGAGACCTTTTCGTCCTCCAGCGCCCCCAGACCAGATACTCCGACGAACCGCACGGTGCCGTCGGCACCCCAAACGGGACAGAACGCGGCTCGACTACCAAGGTTACCGGCAATCAATGTGGGGTTGTCTTCACTTCCAATTGAGACACCCGGCCTGTCTTGAATGATGCGATCTTCACTGCCAGCAAGCAAGTCAGAGAAGACAACAGAGTCATCGTCAGGACACTGCCAGACGACGCCCTGAGCATTGACACCAGAGAAGAGTGAAAGTGTGCGGGGAGAACCGACCTGTGAAATGGCCGAGGGCGACGTCCGATACTCTCGAATTTCCCTACGCGGCGGTGAAGAGAGACTTGAATGGAGCAGCGCCCGGCTCCCGCGGGCACGAAGGAGAGTGGGCTCAGTCCCCTGCTCCAAAGGCAGCGGTCCCTGTGTCTGGCCCGACAGCAGATTCAAGACGCGGAGCTTCGTTGCGGTTACGACAAACAGGTTCTCCGGAGTTCCTGCGACTGAAACGATATCTGAGTCGTCGAACGTCGCTTTGAGCCCACGATGCAGACCTGAGAACACCTCAACCTGGCTACCCTCCACTCTGTAGAGCGTCCCTTCCGAGTCAACGAGACGTCCCGGCCAACGCTGCACGATTGATTCGCCCGCGAGTTCAACCACCCCTTCTGCTTCGCTGCGGTCATTGCAGTACCGTCGACTCTCGCGGTCGAAAATCGGTGAACAAGGGAAGGTCAGGCGCAACATTGCAGTGCCGAAAGCCGCTTCAGTCCTTGTGATCGTGAAACTCTTTGGAACCCCGTTGGCAAGAATGGAGACCGACAATTTGCCAAACTGGGTTGTAGGGATGCTCACGTCCGCGGAAGCACCCTGGTCGCCGAACAGCGCGACATTCTCGGGATACCCAACCACGCCCTCTCGCCCAGGCTCGAGCTTAAAGGTCTCTCTTTCGCATGTTCCATAGACGACCCCGAGCCTCGTATACGGCGTTCCGTCATTCGTAAAGAACCTTGGACCAAGCAGCATCGCCTCACCCGGTTCGCAGGGAGCGACACAGCCAAAGACTCCAAGCACCGCAACTGCGGCCGTGGCTCGACAAATCACGGCTTCACCAAGAACGACGAACCAGAACCGAACTGGCAGTCGACACCTTCCGGCCCTTCCACCTCAAAAACAGCCCTGAAGAAGGCGCCACTGAACCCATTTGCCCAAACATGCATCTGCGTCGTGAAGTCGAAGTTGTTGGTCGCGACCGCCCGACTCATGGTGAAACCGTGGGTATAGTGACTGAAGGTCGACGTGAGCGGTGTTCCGGGCAGGTTACCGGTGCCGGGAAAGTTGCGGCTCGATGTCCATCGAGGCCACCCAGTTCCACGAATGAACACGGTGCCGCAACCAGCGCCCCGCTTGGCCCAACAGTGTTTGGCGTCAGTGCCTGGTCAAACTTTGCACCGAAGGGCCCAATGCTGACTGCGTGTACGATCGGTGAACTCTGGAGTCGGCTAACCTTGTTGCCGGGCACAGAAGTGAAGCAACTCGCCATCGGAACTCCTGAAGGCACGGACAGGGACTCGTCGGTGAAGACCTTCAGATCGGCCAGCCACTTCGAATCAACCACGTAAGCAATCTGCCGATTGGTATTGTCCGGACAAGCAACGATTGAGTTCGAGCCGCAGCGCTCGGTAACCCGCGCGACAACCTCGCCGCCAGAGATGTCAATAAAGAGGGGCGGCAAGTCCGTTGACGACCTGGTACGCACATCAAAGACTCTGTTGGCGTCTCGCAGTTCGGTAGTGAGCGAATGACCCGAGACTGAGCAGCCATTGAAGAGGCGACGGCCAGAGTACTCGGTTCGGGAGTAATTCCCGGCCGGCATCGAACCAGCCCGGTCGAATCCACTGCGCACAGCAGCGGCGACCCCCACAGCATCGAATGCCGCGCCAATGACTGCACAATCAGTCGACGAAAGGGTTCGCCCCTTCACCCAGCGACCACGACGACCGCTGTCTGTGACGGAAGTCCTGCATGCCCCCTCGAGTTTGAGTCGAAAGTTGAGGAATCGATCTGCTTCAGCGAGGTGCCACGGCATGTCGTGATCTCGAAGAGTTTCGAGTACGAGACCCAATGTCATCTTTCGCCCAAAGCCGGGATGGGTCGAAGTCCCGTCAGCGCTTGGTGCGCCATCGGCAATCAGCGCGAGCGCACGAGATGGAATTCCAACCCATGAATACGAGCAACCGTCCGAGTTGTTTCGCAGGTCACAATTCCCCTTCAAACTATTGTGGTCGACCAGGAATGGTCCTTGCGTGGTCGAAGGATCACGAGGCACATTCATGTTCCGAATAGCTCCCCCAGGAGAAGCCGATGCGATCCTCCAAGATTGGTCATCAGCTGGGAAAATCACTGCGCCGAACAGGTCCGAAACAGCCTCTTTGAGAGCGCCGTGCTCAAGACCCGTGTAGGAGAATGCCAGGAAGTTGGTAACGAAGTGCGCGTACTCATGAGCAATGATGTCAGGCGCCCACAAGGCCGACCCGACAAAGATGCCGAGATCCTCAGTCGAAAGGTCGCGCTTATCAGTCAATGGGGGGGCGGTTGCGTTGTCAGATTCACCGTTGATACCCGCCAACACTACATCCAACCTGGCAGATGGGTTGAACGCCGACATACCACCATCACCCTGAATCCGACTGTATCCATAGTCACTCAAGAGCGCGTCGGCAATCTTGTCTGTTTGTTCGAAGCCCGGGATTGAACGGGGATCCAGTGGGGGAAACCTCGTAGCATCGACGTCGACTTCAAGTCGAAACGCGGGCGGGGTCAAAATATCAATCTGCGCAGACTTATCGCATGGATGGAACTTGAGGGGACCCCACCCAGTCCAAGCAGGACAACTTGTATCGACGAATTGGCCAGTGGCGCTCCAAATCCGATTCGGAAGATCGGCGGACAGACCCTCGATTGCGCTGTCAACCCTCAACACCGCAAATGACTGAAGACCATACCAGATCGTCACATGATTCATGACGAATTTTGCAGCTATTTCACTCCTCTGCGGCGCAGCTTGATCGCGCTGACCTTGTACGTTTGTTGTCCAAACCACCTCTTCTCTCAATTGAAGGCTTGGCAGTTGCGCGTCGACAGGCGGGCAGATCGTCGTACTCGTGCAAATGCTTCCCCGCAGGTAGCCAATGACGTCCGCACGCGCTCGCGCCGGCGTTGCGAGCGCAACGGTTGAGAACACCGGCAAGAATGCAAACTTCGAAAACACGCTCAGGACTCGTTGGTTCTCCAACTCAACGCGAACGTAAGCCCCCTCGACCCTTCGACCCGCCACCCGCTCGTCGAAGGAAACGAAGGCACGGGAACCCTGAATGGCGGTCCTCGTCTCGACAAGGTGATCAGTCGGAGAACCGTCTCCGTACATTCGCTGAATCTGAGGCACCGAAAACAAGTTGAGGGCTCGCTGGCCGGGACTCGTTCCCGTCATTCTGAGTCCTCCAAAATGCTCGACCCCAAGTGATGCCGGAGTACCGGTGGCATCGTCGACGACAACCTTCGCGAGCCAAGCCGTGCCCGATTCGTTCGGGTCGATACCCTTGTTGCACTCGTCGAGCGGCGTGTCGAGGACCTGGCTGTCATCAAACGACGGACCATCGAGTGCGACGATCTTTCGCGTACCGTCCACCGGAAAGGCTGCGTTGGGACCGGAGTTGGCAGGCCGAACAATCCAAGCCGGATTGATGGCATCCTGCCCGCCAACCGAGAGAGACTCTCCAATAGTAAAGTACGTATCGAGCCAGCCCTTGGAAGCAGAGAGAATTCCGCTCGTCTCGGGCAGATCAAGCCTCGCCAGAACAGCCTGAGTGGCTTCGTTACCGGACGCCATCGCCAGTACGCCCTCTTTGTCAACATTGAGGCGTCGGCCATCCATCAGACCTACAACTCGTGTCAGTTTGGAGTTCTCGTTGACCGAGAATCTCAAGGTGGCGTTGTAAACGGGAGAGTTGCCTCGGAACAATTGGAAGTCGAGTACCTTGCATCCAGCTTGATTCGTTGAAACGCCGTTGACGACTCTCAGATTATTCAGTGCGCTCGGCGAAACGTGCCAGATCTGCCCGTAGGTTCTGAGGAACTCGGTCGCAGAGGCCTTCAGATCCGAGGGGTCAAGCGGGAATCGGAGATGCAAGTCCAATACAGACTCGCCCCTCGTCCATTCCTGCGCGGCAAACGCCTCTCCTCCGGAGATTCCATAGAGATTCTCCAGAAGCGACTTCTGCTGCTGCGAGAGGGTCGTGCTTTCCTGCCACACGGCTTCCCTGCTCGAGCCAGTACTGGGCTCGCTCTTCGTGCAGCCGAGACCCAACAACACACGCCAGAATTCTGGACATTCGCGACCCCCTGAAGGTGATGCTCGATGAGATGACGCCAGTGCAAACTGGCAGCCGTAAGTGGTACCCCGCCGTGGCGCGACTCCGCGCCTGAGGTCACAGTACACCCCGACATTCACCAAATACAATCCCCCTCGCGACAGTTTTCAACTTTGTCACGGGGCAGATGTGCGTCTGGGTGTAAGTTTGGTCGAATCAGACTGGATTTTTCCGCTCAATCGCTCTCGGCGCAATCGAAGACGCTACGGCTCGCGCCAGAGGATCACCCCGCCGCGGATCAGGTCATTCGCGCGGCGGTCGAAGTAGAACGCCGCGGTCACCTTCCCCGGCGCGTGTGCCCACATCGAGATCCAATCGCCTGCGAAGTTGAGCGGGGTGTTGGTCGGCGCGCAGGTGGTGAAGGTCACTCCGTCGGTCGAGCGGCCGAACTTGGGGCCGCCGGCGCACTGGGTGTTGTTGGTGCCCTTGCTCTTGAACGCGGCGCCGATCACCACGCTGCCGTTCTCGTGCACCACCAGCCCCTGGTACCACTGGGTCGAGTTGAACCGCATGAGCGCGAAGTCACCATTGCGGGGCAGGCCCACGGGGGCGCTCCAGGTGGTGCCGGTCGCATCCGAGGCGATGGAGGTGAAGAGCTCAGACGCGTTGTCGGTCATCATGCCGGTCAAGGTCGGGTCGGCCTGCAGCAGGTGAAACGCGACGCGCGGCGTGGTGCCCACGAAGACCAACGACACCGAGGGCCTTCGCTCGAGCACCGTCAGCACGTCGGTGCTGCCCGAGTTCGCGATCGCCGCGGCGGTGGTGGTGCCCGGACGCCAGAACGCCAGCGTGCCCCGCAGCGAGGCGCCCTTGGTGAAGTAGGCGAGCCCGGGAGCCCCTGAGGAGTCCAGCGCGAGCGACACCGGCCCGAACGCCCCTGCCTGCCCAGCAGTCAAGGCCGCTCGCTCTTCGCTGAACGCGCCCGTGTTGCCGGTGCGCTTTCGGTACAGCACTTCGTCGGTCGACGCCTGGTACGCCACATGGGTGACGCCGCCCCTCAGGGCCACCTGCGGGAACGCGGGTTCGGCCATGCCCGGGTCGGTGCCCACGGTGGCCAGCGAGAAGTTCGCGCCGTCATCGTCGCTGAAGGCGAAGCGAACCAGGCCGCCGGTCTTCACGTAGGCGATGCCGATGCGCCCGGTCACCGAATCGCGGGCGATCGACACCTGCCGGTTCGGCCCGGCCACCGCGATCTCGCCCACCACCTCGATGGTCTTCAGCGGCTCGTAGGCCTTCTTCTCGCCGGTCCACCGGGTGAAGAACACCCGGGTGTCGCTCCGCTCGCCATCGCCGTTGGGGTCGTCCCACACAGCGGCGATCAGCGGGTGGCCGAACTGATCGCCCACTGCGGCCACCGAGACGCCGAACAGCTGGCCACCGTCTTCCGGCAGCTCGACCGCCGTCGAAAACCCACTGGGAGGATCGTCGCCCCTCACCCGCCCCGCGTCGGGCACCTCGACCACGCCCGCGTCTTCGTCCGGGAGCACCGGCCTGGGCCGTGGCCCACACGCCGTCACGAAGCAGCACACCAACGACCCGACGAACAGATGACGCATGAAGCAGGCACTCCCACGAAGACGGCCTCGCCCGGCGCGAGCGCGCGAACCACCCGTCTTACAGAACTTCGGCAGCGAGTGGCACCGGCCCGAACAGGCGCTCAGCCCAGCTGCTCGAGCACCTCGCGGGCGATCACGATGCGCTGAATCCCGCTGGTGCCCTCGTAGATGGTCTGCACGCGGGCGTCGCGCAGGTACCGCTCGACCGGGAACTCCTCGATGGACCCGTACCCACCGTTCATCTGCACCGCGCAATCACACACCCGGCTCGACACCTCGGACGCGAACAGCTTGGCCATCGACGCGTCGAGGTCGTAGGACCCAATCGTCAGGTCGGTCGGTCAGTCCCGTCGGCGAGGCACCCGCGTACCCCCTCGAGGCCCCATGCATCGCAAGCTCGCCAGCGTCGTTCGCGTGACCAGCGTGACGCCCATCCCCAACGCTGAGCGCATTGAGCTCGCTCGCGTCGGAGGTTGGCAGTGCGTGGTGAAGAAGGGCGAGGTGACTCCCGGCGAACTCGCGGTGTACTTCGAGATCGACTCCGTTCCTCCGGAGCGAGAGACCTTCGCCTGGCTGTGGCAGCCGAAGAACGCGAGGTCGCCGGTCAGCCGTCCGACGTCGTTCCGCATTCGCACGATGACCATGCGAGGCACGCTTTCACAGGGCTTGCTGATGCCGCTCGCCGTACTCGGCCTCACCACTGCGAGCGAGGGCGAGGACGTGACCGAGCGGTTGGGCGTGACGAAGTACGAGCCGCCGGCCCCATCTGGCATGGGCGAGTGGCGCGGCCCTTTTCCAGGCTTCGTGCCGAAGACTGATGAGCTGCGCGTGCAGTCCGCCCCAGCGGTGCTCGACGAGCTTCGCGGCAAGCCGTTCGTCGCCACAGTGAAGATGGATGGAACGAGCACGACCTTTGCCATCGTCGATGACGCGCTGCATGTGTGCGGCCGCAACCACTCCATTCTCGAGGGCGAGAACCTCTACTGGTACGTCGCGAAGAAGCGTCGCATTGCCGAGGTGCTCGAGCGTGCGCCGCACCTCGCCCTTCAAGGTGAAGTCGTCGGTCCCGGCATTCAGAAGAACCCGGTCGGGCTGAAGGAGAAGGACCTCTTCGTGTTCAACGTCTACGACGTGCGCGAGGGTCGACACTTCGGCGACGACGAGCTGCGGGCATTCTGCGCCGAGCACCGTCTCGAGCCCGTGCCGATCGCCTTCGAGGGCGACCGCTTCGACGAGTCCGTCGAGTCGTTGCTTGCGAAGGCCGAGGGGCTCTACCCGGGCACGACGAACCAGCGAGAAGGTGTCGTCATTCGCGCGCGCGGCGAGCTGCGTTCCGAGGTGCTCGGGGGCCGACTGTCGTTCAAGGCGATCTCGAACAAGTACCTCCTGGATGAGCGTGACTGAGACGTGATCCGGCGCGGCGTGACCACCTCGCGCTCCGAATCGGGTGTTTGCTGTGGCGTTGGTACCACCCCTCACGGAAACGCCGGTCACGCAGCCCCAGACAAACGCGATCAGCCCAGCTGCTTGAGCACCTCGCGGGCGATGACGATGCGCTGAATCTCGCTGGTGCCCTCGTAGATGGTCTGCACGCGGGCGTCGCGCAGGTACCGCTCGACGGGGAACTCGTCGATGTACCCGTACCCGCCGTGGATCTGCACCGCGCGATCACACACCCGGTTCGACACCTCGGACGCGAACAGCTTGGCCATCGAGGCCTCGCGGGTGAACGGCTGCTTCGCCTCTTTCAGCGCCGCCGCCCGGTACACCAGCAGCTCGGCCGCCTGGGTCTGCGTCGCCATGTCCGCCAGCATCCACCGAATGGCCTGAAAGTCGCCGATGGGCTGCCCGAAGGCCGACCGGTCCTTCGCGTACTTCACCGAGGCCTCGATCGCCGCGCGCGCCGTGCCTACCGCTTGAGACGCGATGCCGACGCGGCCTCCGTCGAGGGCGATCATCGCCAGCTTGAACCCGTCGCCGAGCTTGCCCAGCAGGCTGTCTTCGGGAAGCTCGCAGTGGTCGAAGGTGAGCGGCACGGTGTTCGAACCGCGCAGGCCCATCTTGTCTTCGTGTTTGCCCACGCTGAGGCCCGGGGTGCCCTTCTCGACGATGAAGCACGACAGCCCCTTGTTGCCGTCGTTCGAGGTGCGGGCCCACACCACGATCACCCCGGCGTGCGCGCCAGAGGTGATCCACTGCTTGGAGCCGTTGAGGATCCAGCGGTCGCCTTTTTTCACCGCCGTCGTCTTGCCGGCGCCCGGGTCAGACCCCGCGTGGGGCTCGGACAACGCGAACGCCCCCGCCACCGCCGCGCCGCTCACCAGTCGCGTGACGTGCTTCTGTTTCTGGGCCTCGGTGCCGAACTGGGTGATCAGCTCGGCGCACATGTTGGTGACCGCCATGCCCACCGAGGTGCTGCAGCAGGCTCTCGAGATCTCCATCATCGCCAGGGCGTAGCTGATCACGCCGGCCTCGGCGCCCCCGTACGAGGCGGGCACGTTGACACCCAACAGGCCCAGCTCGCCCATCTGCTGGTAGGTCTCGGCGGGGAAGCGCTCGAGGCGATCGGTGTCACGCGCCTGCGGAGCGACCACGTCCCTCGCGAACGCCCGCGCGGTGTCGCGAATCAGCAACTGCGTCTCTGAGAGCTCGAAGTCCACGGCGCCTCTGTTTTTCAGTTCACAGCTTTTCAGTTCACAGCTTTTTCAATTCACAGCTTTTTCAATTCACAGCTTTTTCAATTCACAGCTTTTCAGTTCACAGCTTTTTCAGTTCACAGCCTTCAGGTTGAAGGGAAACTCGATGGGGTGCTCGTTGCTATCGGGCGGCTCGGGGAACTGCATGGTCAAGAGCACCGCCACCACGCAGTCGTGCAGCCGTCCGTCCTTCAGGGTGCTGGTCTTCTTGTCGATCCTGGCCAGCGCGACCAGGCCGTCGCCGGTGATGACGAAGCTGGTGCGCAGCACGCCCTCGACGGCCTTCTCCTTGCCCGCGAGCGTCTCTTCGTAGCAGGTCTGAATCTGGGGCTGGTACGAGAGCACCACCTGCCGAATGGAATCGGGGGTGAACGGCATCTTCGACAGGTTGAGGCCGTTGACCACCGTGTCGGGCGTGCCAGCATCGACGGGCTGCTTGACCACCGCCGCCGCGCCGACGCTCTTCATCAGGGCCTTGAGCGATTCCTTTTTGCCTTTCGGGTCCGCTTTTCCTTTGGGGTCCGCGTGCAGCGCCAGGGTGATCGCCACGCTGAGGAGCATCATGGGTCAGTCCTTGAGCATGCTGGCCGAGATGACGATGCGCTGAATCTCGCTGGTGCCTTCGTAGATCTCGGTGATGCGGGCGTCGCGCACGTGGCGCTCGGCGTCCATCTCCTTCGAGTAGCCCATGCCGCCGAAGATCTGCAGGGCCTTGTTGGCCACCCGGCTCGCCATCTCTGACGCGTACAGCTTGGCCATCGCCGACTCGGGCGAATGCCGCTGCCCCTGGTCCTTCATCACCGCCGCGCGCAGCACCAGCAGGCGGGCTGCGTCGATCTCGGTCGCCATGTCCGCCAGCATGAACTGAATCGCCTGGTGTTCCTTCAGCGGCTTGCCGAAGGACTTGCGCTCGCCTGCGTACCGCACCGCCTCTTCCAGCGCCGCGCGCGCGATGCCCAGCGCCTGCGAGGCGATGCCGATGCGGCCGCCGTCGAGGGTCGACATGGCCACCTTGAAGCCCTCGCCCTCTTTGCCGAGCAGGTTCTCGGCCGGCACCTCGAGATCCTCGAAGTACATGGTGCAGCTCCAGGCGGCGCTGATGCCCATCTTCTTGTCCGGCGGCATGCGCTTGAAGCCCTTCGACTCGGTGGGCACGATGAACGCGGTGATGCCGCGGTTGCCGGCCTCTTTGTTCGTCATGGTGAAGAGCACGATCGCGTCGGCTTTGGGGCCGTTGGTGATCCAGTTCTTCGAGCCGTTGATCACGTAGCGATCGCCCTTCTTCACCGCCACCGTCTGCTGGGCCGCTGCGTCGCTGCCGGCCTGGGGCTCGGTGAGGCCGAAGCACCCCAGCTTCTCGCCGGAGGCGAAGGGCTTGAGCCACTGCTCCTTCTGGGCGTCGGTGCCGTACTTGAGCACCGGGTCACAGTAGAGCGAGTTGTTGACGGACATGATCACCCCCGTCGAGGCGCAGCCGCGGCTGATCTCTTCCATCGCCAGGGCGTACGAGACCGCGTCGAGGCCCGCGCCGCCCCAGGCTTCGGGCACGGCCACGCCGAGCAGCGACAGCTCGGCCAGCTTCTTCACCGCGTCGCCAGGCCAGGCGTGCTCTTCGTCCCACTTGCGCGCGTGGGGGATCAGCTCCTTCGCGGCGAACTCCCGCGTCATCTTCTGGATTTCTTTCTGAAGGTCCGAGAGCTCGAAGTTCATGCCGGGCGCAATACCAACAGGACGGTGGCAGGTACAGGCGCAGCACCGCCCCGGCCCATCAGGGAAGGGACTCCCAGCGACAACGCTCGCTCGACGGCCCGCCGGGAGCCCGCCGTCACGCTGGCGCCGATACGGGGTAAGCTGCGCACATGCGACAGACCCGCGTGACCGTGGAGGTGCGAAACATCAAAGGCGGTCGCAAGCTCTGGGAAGAGCTGTTCCTGATCGATACCGGCGCGACGGACTGTTTCATCCCCGCGGCGGCGTTGACGAAATTGGGGGTCGCGGTCGAGGGGCAGGTCGACAGCGAGCTCGCTGACGGCACGATTCGGGTGTTCGACTACGGCTTCGTGCGCGTGAAGTTCATGGGCCAGGAGACGGTGTGTCACGCGATCTTCGCGCCCGACACCGCAGCGCCGCTGCTGGGCGTGGTCGCGCTGGAGAACACCGGGATCGCTGTCGACCCGAAAACGCACTCCCTGAAGCGACTCCACGCCAAGCCGCTCAAGGCGGTGCGTGACGGAGCGAGTCCCTCGGGAACGACCACTCGCGGCTGATCGTGTGCGCCGATGCACAAATCTGTGCGCCGGCGCACTTTTCGATGCGTCTCGCTGCGCGCTCGACACGACGCCGCCGCAGACCATCGTTCCCCGATGATGCAGAGCCCGGGTCTCCGTGCGCCTCGGCACCAGGCCGGTCGCCATCTCGAACATGGGCGGCGCCCCGCTCACCGTCCGCCCAACACCTGCCGAGTCAGATCACGACCTGCCCCGCGATGGGCACCGAGATGATCCGTTTGGCGTCGACCCGGCCGTCTTCGACCCAGCGCTGACCGACATCGGCCAACATCGACACCAGCACGCGCTGAATCATCGGCTCGAGCTCGGCGGTGCCCTCGACCAGCCTGGCGCTCAAGACCGCCAGTGAACGCTGCCCGGCGCTGGGCCTGAGCACGGCGACGCGGTTCTGCTCGTCAAAGAGCCGGGTCACCAGCTCCTGCAGCTTCAGCTCGGGAAACGGCGCCACGTCGAGCAGCCCGTCGACCTCGGCCAGGGCCACCACCGCGCTGAACAGCCGCTGCGGCGTCAGGTCCTTCAGGCCCACCCCGAAGCGCGCCACCGTGTCGGCCGGTGACGCCCCCAACAGCGACGTGAAGATCGACCGCTGCTGCCTGACCCGCTCGAGCAGCCCTTCCACCTCGTTCAGTTCTCGCCGGGTGCGGAAGGTCACCGGCTCGGCGCCTGGCACCTTCAGCGCCTTCAGCGGCCGTCGAGCCATCAACGCCGCCAGCGCGGCGGTCTCTTCGTTCAACGCCAGCCAGGTCTCCGCGAACCGGCTGCCGGGTTCCTGCGCCAGACGCTCGGCCTGCCGCTTGACCTTGAGCGTCAAGGAAAACCCGACCTGGAAGATCTCTTTGAGCGGCTTCTCGCGCACCACCTCGACCGCCTGCCCCGCGTCGCCGCCAGTGAGGTGCTCGAGGCCGAGGTTCAAGGTGTCGCGGGCCTGCTCACTGAACCGCCTCAGCGCTCCGGGGTCGCCCGCCTCTGCGCCCTCGGCCACCAGTACGCAGTTGACCAGGAAGCGCACCTCACCCTCGAGGTTCTGCCGCTCGACGGCGTCGAGGCCCTGGAACATCGAGGCCACGAAGTCGACCCGCTCGGTGCCCGCCACCAGCCCCGCCGGCGCCGCCTTCACCCGCACCTTGTCCGGGTCGACCCACGCGAAGACCTTCAGCGCCTCGTCGATGGGCGGGAACCCCAGGTCCTGCAAGCGCGACTGCCGAAACTGAAACGCCGTCTCTTCGAGCTCGAGGTCCTGCTCCCACTTCACCGACTCGAGGAACCGCGAGAGCTCGAAGGGGTTGTGGGCCATCAGGTCCTGCGTGAGGCGACGCAGCGCCGCCTCGTCGACCCCCTCGATGAGGAACTCGAGCAGGTAGCGCCCCTCGGGCATCTCCATGGTGACGCCGGCCGGGTTCACGTCGGGGTCTTCTTCGAGATCGTGCACCCGGGTGAGCCGCTTGTAGAGCAGCTCGACCACCTCGAGATCGAGCCCCTGCAGCCGCCGAATGAAGGCCTCGTCGTCGTCGCCCCGCGCCGCGCGCAACCAATGCAGCACCTCGAGCACGTCGACGCGGTCTTTCTGCCAGGCCGCGAGGTCGACGAAGGTTCGAAACTGCTCGGGCGTCGAGAGCTGGACGATCTCGGTCGAGTCCGCCAGGCCCACGTCGATGATGGTGGCGTACACGTCTTCCGCGGGGATGCTGCGCACCAGCGCCCGGCCGTCGACCTCTTCCAGCAACGCGTCCATGCGCGAGCGGGGCGCCAGCTCGATCAACCGACGCACCAGCTCAGCGCGCCGAGCCTCGTGCGTCGTTCGGCTCGTCATCAAGCCCGCCCCTGATGGGATGAAGTGCTCATGGTGTCTCCAGGAAAAAGATCGTTCACCTTCAGCGCGCGTCGACGGTGGCCATCACCCGGCTCCACACGTCCTGCACGCCGATGCGCTCGACCGACGAGAAGCCGACCACCGCCTCGAGGGGCACTTCCAGGCGTTTGGCCAGCTCGATCACCCGCGGCTTGCGGTGCGCCTTGCTGAGCCGATCGAGCTTGGTCGCCACCACCAGGATCTTCGGCGGCGTGCTCTGCAGAAAGTCGAGCATGTTCAGATCGTCGGGCGTCGGCCCCACCTCGGCGTCGATGATGCTCACCACCACCTTCAGCGTCTGCCGCTCCTCGAGGTACCCGGCGATCATGGCCTGCCACTGCACCCGCTCGGTCTTCGACACCTTGGCGAAGCCGTAGCCCGGCAGATCACACAGCCGCACCACGCGCCGCCGGGCCTGCGACTCGAAGGTGGCGTCGAAGAAGTTCAACGTGCGGGTGCGCCCCGGCGTGTGCGACACCCGCACCAGCTTGTTGCGGTTGACCAGGGTGTTGATCATCGACGACTTGCCGACGTTCGAGCGACCCACGAAGGCCACCTCGGGCACCGGCTCGCGCGGGTACTGATCGGGGCGGGTCGCGGTGGTCACGAAGACGGCGTCGAGGATCTTGAGCACGAAGAAGGCCTTTCGAGACGATCAGCGCTTCTTTTCCAGCGCGGCCCACTGCGTGAGCGTTCGAAACGGCGTGAGCGTTCGAAACGGCGTGAGCGTTCGAAACGGCGTGAGCGACCGGGCAGGACGATCCAGCCTCGCCGACTGCTCCTTCTTTTTGGCCCGCTCGACGGACCAGTGGTCCATGGCCTTGAGGCGGCTCTTGAAATCGAACGGCTTGATCGACGGGCTCGACGCATCGTGACAGGCGCGGCAGCTCTTCTCGGTGGGGTCCACCAGGCCCGCCAGGCGCACCAGCTCTGGGTCCTTCATCACGTGCTTCGAGGAATAGTACTGCCCGCCGCCGTGGCACGACTCACACGAGACTGCGGCCACCTTCTGGTCACCCTCATTCGGCGAATGGCACGACAGGCACCGCGCGTCGCGCTGCTGCGTGGGCGAGAGCACGTCCTTCGCTCGGGCATGCGGCGACGCCTTCCATGCAGCCCAGGCGTCGGGGTGGCAGCTCTGGCAGCTCTCAGACCCGAGAAAATCGAAGGCCTGCGCCTCGAGCGCCACCCCCCACACCAGCGCCAGCACACGAACTGAACGCGACTCCATCGCGGTTGGCGTAGCATGCAGGCCAAATCCATGTCGCGCCTCCTCTTGATCGTCACCGTTTTCAGTGCGCTCTCGTCGGTCGCCAGGCCCTGGCAGGGCATCGAGCCCGGCGCTTCGAGCGAGTTCGACGTCACCAGCAAGTTCGGCGAGCCCACCAGGACCGCCACCACGGGCGGGCGCAAGACGCTCGTGTACTCGGGCAATCAGGCCATCACGGGCACCCTGCAGGCCCAGTTCAAGCTCAGCGCCGACGGCCAGGTCGTCGAGCGCATCGACGTCTACCCCGCGATGGTCGTCACCCTCGAGGCCGTGCAGCAGAGCTATGGCCCCGAGTGCGCCGGGAAGACCCCCGCAGAGCCCTGCTACTTCCTCAAAGCGCCCCCCGGCCAGTCCGTGCGCCTCATCTTCCTCAAGCTCGGCCTGGCGGTCTTCTTCAACGGCGACGGCAAGACCGTGAAGTCGTTCGCCTTCCTGCCCGGCAAGGCCTAACGAGGCTTCGCCTCAGACCGACGAGTTTTATGGTGGTGAGTTGAGGCGCTGAGGAAGAGAACGGGCTCCGAGTCGATCGTACAACTTGAGCGCGGTATTCTGCGTTCG
>VYLD01000217.1_pt1 | contig 19973 bp, 14 predicted proteins | sample 5114401 | NCBI WGS metagenome assembly VYLD01 (sample SAMN12291783, study PRJNA351875) | freshwater metagenome | isolation source: freshwater lake | place: USA: Michigan, Gull Lake | collected 2013-08-08 | reverse complement strand
CGGCCGCGCTGCCTCCGTCGACCCCGCCCTGGCCGCCGCCGCCGGGCGCGCTGATGCCACCGTTGATGATGCTGAGCGTGCCCCGCACCGAGAGCTGCACGGCCCCACCGCCGAGGCCTGCGCCGGTCTGGCTGCTGCCGTGACCGCCGCTGCACCCGCCTCGCAGGGGCTCGAGCGAGTCATCGCCGTTCTGCAGGCCACCGTTGGCGGTGACCGTCTGGCCTCCCGACGCGCCGGGGTCGAGAAAACCGCCGCCACCTCCTCCGATGAGGCCGACCCCTGCGACGGCCGGGCTGCACTCGCTGGTATCGGCTCCCGCGCCGGGGAAGTTCGTGGATTCGCCCTTGAGGTTCACGAGACCACCGATGAGGGCGTCGCCGTGCACCAGCAGCGCCACCGCGCGGGTGCCCACGAAGCGCACCTGGGTCCGCGCGGGAATGAGGAGCCCGGTACCGGAGAAGATCAGCCGCTCGCGCCCCCGCTCCTGGGGACTGACCTCGGGCGAATCGGTGAAAGGCCAGGTGCAGGTGGCGCCGAGCGTGCCGACGGCCACCGCGCGGTTCTGGGTGGTGTCATAGACCATCACGCACGTGCCACCGTCGGGGTTGGAGGGGAAGGTCAGGGGTTTGGTGGGGTAGGGCAGTTGAGCGGGGTTGAGGCCCCTGGCGCGAAGCGGCGGTTGACACACGGCGTTCGGGTAACAGACGCCGGCGTCGCACGGCGACGTGAGGGGGCACGGCACGGTGGGCCGTACGCACAGGCCGGCACCGTTGCAGGCGCCTGCGTCGCACGGGGTGCCCATGGCGAGGTTGGTGCGGTCGCACCCCGTTGGCCGACACATGGCCGAGACACACTCGAGCGCGCCGCAGACAGACAGGTCGCAGCTGAGGCCTCCATCGTCGAGGCCGGCGTCGCGGCGGGTTCCTGCGTCGGCTTTGCCCGCATCGGCGACTCCGGCGTCGACGGTGGGCGGGCGCGGGAAGACGAAGGTGAGCCGGTCCGCCATGGGCGCTGCCTCGAGGGCTCCTTCTTTCTGCGGCAGCTCGACCTCGGGGCCGGTGCAGTCGTCGCGGCCATAGCCCACCACGGTGACGCGCACGCGGCCGGTGAAGTCGGGCGTTTCCTGAATGCCGACGGTGAGGACGGTGCGGTCGGCGACCGCCACCTGGCCGGTCTGGTTGACGCGGGTGTCGAGCGAGAACGCGCCGACCTTCACGCAGCGAATGGTGGGGTCTTCGAGGGTGACCTCTGCGATCAGCCCTCCGAGGCGCGTTGGAGGGCGACACGCGACGAGGCAGACGAACACCGCTGCGATCGACAGTCCCCGGGTCACCGGGTCACCTTAGCCGACGCTTCGCAAAGCGCGTGGCCGGAAACTTCACGTGTCAGCCCCCGGCCCTAAGGTGCCTCGAACATGACGAAGCGAGACGATCGGCAGCTCGAGCTGCCGCTGCAGCAGGCCCCGAAGTTGAAAGTGATTCAGGGGCTGGGCCAGCGAACCATCGAGCCATTGGCCGACCGGGACGCGGTGGCGCGGGTGCTGATCGAGGCGGGCGCCGATCTGCTCTTGCGGCGCATCTCGTCGGTCCGTGCCGAGGCGATCGAGCAGGCGGTCGATGAGGTGCTGGCGCTGTTCGATCAGGTCGATCGCACGCCGGCGCTGATGCCAGTCCTGCAGCGGAAACTCGACGACCTCGAGGCGCTGGCGAGAGAGACGCGGGACCAGCGCAGCCAGCGGCGTCGTCGATAGCCGACGAAGAGTCCTTGCCAAACGGGTGAGACTTTTGGCGCCGTTGGTTTGATCAGCCTTCAGGGCGTGCCTACCATCGTTCGTCTTTGCCACGAGGAGCCGGGTGTCGCTCGAGACGTACGGTCGCTATCAGCTGATCAAGAAGCTCGCGACCGGCGGCATGGCGCAGATCTATCTGGCGCGGCAGGTGGGGCTCGAGGGGTTCGAGAAGCTGCTGGTGGTGAAGCGAATTCTGCCGCACCTTGCCGAGAACGAAGACTTCATCACCATGTTCCTCGATGAGGCGCGCATCGCGGCGCGGCTCAACCACCCCAACGTGGTGCAGATCTTCGACCTGGGGCAGCAAGACGACACCTTCTTCATCGCCATGGAATACATCCACGGTGAAGACGTGCGGAAGGTCTGGAAGCAGGCCGAGCGCGAGGGCACCGGCATTCCGCTGCCGCTGATCTGCCGCATCATCATCGAGGCCTGCGCGGGCCTGGACTACGCGCACAAGAAGGTCGACCCCGGCGGTCGACCCCTGAACATCGTGCACCGCGACATCTCGCCGCAGAACATCCTGGTGTCGTTCGAGGGTGGGGTGAAGGTGGTGGACTTCGGCATCGCCAAGGCGGCCGACCAGGCCACGGTGACCAGGTCGGGGGTGCTCAAAGGCAAATATTCCTACATGTCGCCTGAGCAGGCGCAGGGAAAGTCGGTCGACGCGCGCACCGACGTATTTGCGTTGGGGGTGGTGCTTTACGAGCTGTTGACAGACACGCGGTTGTTCAAGCGCGCCAATGACATTCAAACCCTGAACGCGGTGACCGAGTGTCAGGTGACGCCGCCGTCGGGGGTCGACTCGCGGCTGCCGAAGGACCTCGACCCCATCGTGATGAAGGCGCTCGCGAAGGACCGGGATCAGCGGTACGCCGACGCGCGCGAGCTGCAGCAGGCGCTGGAAGACTGGCTGCTCGAGAACACGCTGCCCTCGAGCGCGGTGCACCTCGCCGCGTTCATGCAAGACATCTACGCCGAGCGCCTGGCGCGGGAAGCCGAAGAGGGGCGGCTGGCGTTCGTCGAGTCCGGGCACGATCTGTCGAAGAGCGAGGGGTTCGACAAGGCGACGCCGAACAAGCCGACGAAGTCGATTCGAACGCCGACGGTGGCGCGGCAGGCCACGGGCCCGAAGTCGCGGCCGACGCTCACGAAGGCCGAGCGATCGGGGCCTGGGGTGAAGCAGTCCGAGGCGGGACTGGCGCTGGGCGCCGACGTCAGGCCGCCGCCGACCGAGCACAGCCTGCCGACGCAGAACGCGGTGGGGAAGACCGGGCCGGTGGTGTTGCTGGCGGCGCTGCTGGTGATCGCCGGCGTGTTGGCAGGCGTGGTGGTGCTGCGGCCCACGAAGGCGCGGGTGCTGGTGACCTCGGAGCCGGCGGGGGCGGCGGTGCTGCTCGACGGGCGACCGGTGGGCTGTCAGACGCCATGCACGCTGCCCGAGACGACGGCGGCAGGGGACCACAGGGTCGAGCTGACGAAGAGCGGCTTCAAGCCGGTGTCGTCGTCGCTGCCGGTGCCTGAGACGGGCGAGCGCACGGAGTCCTTCCGGCTCGAGAAGCTGCCGGTCGAGTCTGGGCCGGTGAAGGTGCCGGCGTTCACCGAGGTGGCGTTGACGGTGACGTCTGAGCCGGTGGGGGCGACGGTGACGCTCGACGGTGAGCCGCGAGGGGTGACGCCGCTCACGGTGAAGCGTGCTCCGGGCGCGGTGGCGGTGGTGATTGCGCTCGAGGGGTTTCAGGGCTTCTCAGAGCGCCTCGAGCTGGGGGCGACCGAGGCCGAGGTGCTCAAGGCGGTGACGCTGTCGCCGCTGACGAAGGAGCCGGCGAACGCCGTGAAGCGCGAGGGTCCGGTGAGGGTGGGGCCCGAGGTGAAGGCGGCCATGGGCATGGTGCGGTTCGTGGTGAAGCCGTACGCGAACGTCGAGTGCCCTCCGTACCGCTTCGGAGACACGCCCTTCGAGGAGAAGCGCATGGCGGCGGGCGACTACAAGTGCGTCTTCACCAACGGCGAGCTGGGCAAGGTGCAGACGAAGTCGGTGCACGTCGAGCCGGGCGTGTTGAACAAGGTGATGGTCACGTTCGAGTAGGTGGCCAGGGGATGAAGGCGTTGGTCTGGCGAATGTAGTCGGCGTAGCCGGGCCGGTGCTTCATGGCGGACTCGAGCATGGCGACGCCGGACACGCGCACCAGCAGGAAGGTCATCAGGCCGGCGCTGGCCACGGTGTACCAGGCGCCTGAGGCGACGCCGAAGAGGGCGAGGCCGGTCCAGACGACGGCGTCTCCGAAGTAGTTGGGGTGGCGGGTGTAGCGCCACAGCCCCGTGCGCATCACGGTGCCCTTGTTGGCGGGGTTGGCCTTGAAGCGCGCGAGCTGCAGATCTCCGATGGACTCGAAGGCCACGCCGGTGAGGACGATGACGGCGGCGAGGGCGTCGAGCAGGCCGATCTCTCCGTGTGAGGCGATGGCGAACTGCACGGGCATCGAGATGAGCCAGAGCAGCACGCCCTGGAGCAGGAAGACGATGAAGAGGCTGCGGAGTGGCCAGGCGGCGCCGTGGCGAGCGCGCATGGCGGCGTAGCGGGGGTCTTCACCGCGGCCGTGGTTGCGCCACGCGAGGTAGATGGACAGGCGAAGGCCCCAGAGGGTGACCAGGCCGCTGACCAGCAGGCCGCGGGGTGAAAGGCCGTCGAGGGCCAGGCGCACCCAGCCCACGAGCACGAAGCCGAAGCCCCAGAAGAGATCGACGATGCTCGAGTCCTTGCGGGGCAGGGACACTCCCCAGAGCGCGACGAGGCAGCCGAGGAGAACGAGCGCGGTGACGAGGAACGGGTTCACCCCACGGCCTCGACGGCGCGGGTGGGGGCGGGGCGTTTCTGATCGGCGCCGACGTCGTGCAGCCAGGCGTCCATGCGTTCCCAGCCGTGCTGCAGCCACTCGAGGCGCTCGTTGCGGGTGGCGGGAATGGCCGAGGCGGGCTCTCTCCAGAAACGAATACGAATGGTGCGGCCGACGAGCTCGCCGCGCCAGATCTCCCCGAAGCTGCTGAAGCCCTCGAGGCCGTGGTGGCCGACGAAGATCACGTCGCAGGCGGGCGCGGCGTCGAGCAGGGCGAGGGTGCCTCCGGGGCGCGGGGGCAGCAGGTGGGCGAGGCGGGTGGCGCGGGCCGAGGCGAGGGGATCGTGCTTGAGGCGCTCGAGGGCGCGGGCCCGCTTGGCGAGGCTGAAGCGGGTGCCTTCCGGGTAGACGAGGACTCCGTCTTTTTCGAGCAGGCCGTGTTTGAGGGCGCGCACGGCGGCGATCTCGCTCTCGGTGTCGGTGCCGTCGCGGGCCACGAAGTGGTTGGGCAGCCAGTGGCCGGCGATGTCGAGGCAGGGGTCGACGAGCAGCTCGCGCTTGAGCACGTAGCGCAGCTCGAGCAGGTGGCGGTTGGCGAGGAAGACGCCGGGGATGATGGTGTCGATGATGCTCGAGTGGCGGATGAGCACCAGCAGGGGCCCTAAGCGGGCCAGCTCGTCACCTTCGACCGAGAAGCGCAGGGAGAAGAGGTGGGTGACGAAGAACATGTGCATAGCGACGTAGCGGCGCTGCACGGTCCACGTGCGGCGGGCGAGGGCGTCGCGGCGGCCGAGGCAGAGCAGCCAGAGGCCGAAGAGCTGGGCCAGGCCGATGGTCTCGGTGAAGAGGTACGAGAGGAAGAAGCCGCACATGCGCACCGAGGCGAAGGTGCGGCGGCCGTGCTTGCGCAGCAGATCGACGAGGACCGCGAGGGGGAAGATGACCGGGCTCAAGGCAAGCGCGAGCGCGAACCCGAAGACGATGGCGGGCACGGTGAGGGCCCGGCGGAGCAGGCGGGTGGTGACGGGCTCGTTCATGGGCGCTCTGCGCGGAGGTAGCCGAAGCTGGTGATGGTGATCCACGCGAGCCAGGCGGGGCCGGCGAGGGCCAGCAGCTTCGCGGCGTCGGGGGAGTTCCACTGGAAGAAGACGGGCAGGGACAGCAGGCCCGAGGCGAGGGCGACGAAGCGTAAGGCTCCGGGTTGGATGAAGAAGACGAGGAGCAGGCCGAGGCCGAGGCAGCCGTTGAAGGTGGCGTCGAGGAGGAGCGAGAGGCGCAGGAAGGCGAGGCCGATGGCGGGCTCGGTGTTGATGGCGACGAGCGGAGCGACGGTGCCGGCGGCGTCGAGCAGGGCTCCGAGGCCGATGAAGGTGGCGGCGACGACGGCGAGGCCCGAGCGGTGGATGGCTGCGAACCCGAAGGCGAAGGCAGCGAGGGCGACGAGGCCGAAGGTGAAGGTGAAGCTCGAGACGGCCGTGCGAAGCGGGTACTGGACGCAGCTGGCGAGCCAGCCGGGGAGATCAGCGGGGGAGTAGGGCGAGGTGAAGGGCTGCAGCGCGACGACGGCGATCACGTTGAGGAGCACCGCGATGAGCCCAGCGACTCCGATGGCGCGAGGGGACCCGGTCATCCGGGCAAGGTAACGCGGGGTTCGTCAGCATTCCGACACGATTTCCATCCTTGACGGCGTGCGGCGAAGTCACGTAATGAGGCGCCACATTCCGCGGGGTGGAGCAGCCAGGTAGCTCGTCGGGCTCATAACCCGAAGGTCGCAGGTTCAAATCCTGCCCCCGCAACTCAGTGAGACCGCCGACTTAGCCTCTGGGTTGAGTCGGCGTTTTCGTTTGGGTCAGGCGCGGTTGGGCCGGGGGCCCTCGAGAGGAGTTCTTGGGTCGCTGGCCTCGGGCCTTCAACGTGACCATGGGCCACCCTTCGGCCACGTTGCCTTCCAGGGACCAGTGGACCGAGCTTGCTTGAGCGGTTCCACCACGAACCTCGCCACGCGTTCCATGATCGACGCGAAGTCACCGACGTCAGCAGCACCAGACTTCGATGCGAACGCCGACCACTGCATCGCCTTGCCGGAGTCGCCGATGAACTGTGGCGAGAGCGCCACTGGAGCCTCAGAGGGAAGAGGCGTTTTCCGGCGGGTGAACGTCGCTCGAATCGCTTTCACCAGCAACTCGCCATCGAAGTCGAACAGCTCCGACAGCAGCTTCAGATCATAGAAGTCTTTCATCCTCGAATTGGCCAGGCCCAGTTGAACCATCGCGTCGAGCTTCTCGGCGATGACGGTTTCCCGCGGGTAGGCACGGAGGCGCGGTGCCGGAAACGAGAGGAGCGGTGGGAAGTCGATTTCGATCGCCTCGGGGGTCATGGCGTCACCGAAGCCCACATCGATTTGGACCCTGACCTTCGCCTCCGCGACGTGCGCCTCCAGCGTGACCCGAACGCCTCCATACTCCTGACTCTCACGAATCGGACCGACCTCGAGCGCGCTCGCATCGAAGCTGACTCCGTCAGCCTCGGTCTTCATCGTGGCCACGTCGTTGAACACCTCGCGAAGGTTGGCCTCGCTCGAGTCGCCGAAGCCCAACAGGTCCAGGTCTCTCGTCGCCCGATGCGGCTTTCCGGTCCACACGGTGAAGAGGGCCGCGCCCTTCAGGACGAATCGGCTGGAATGCGCCGACGTGGCCAACCGGTACAGCAGCCTCTCGTTGACGTAGCGCAGCAGCACCAACTGGAAGTCGTCGCCCCGTTGCTTGGAGAGCTGGAGCAGCCTCGTCCGAACTGAAGTGCCCACGTTCTTCAGCGGCTTCGTCACGTGAGGGCCTCGAGGTACGGGCGCATCACGCTGTAAACCCGGTCTGCGTGGGCCGCCTCGGTCAGCGCATCGACACTGAACCTCTTCGCGTCGCGACTTTTACGCTGGCGCGACGGGGTCAGATAGTCGCGCAGCGCAGCGAGGGCGACCTCGAGCCCGACGTGTCGACGGTACCGAAAACAGTCGGCCACGGTCTTCGCGGGAGTGGTGAGCCGCATCGACAGGCCCTCGACTGCTCGAGTCTCGATGCCGTGGGTGAGTGCGGCGCCTCCAGCCCGAATCACCTTCAGACTCGGTGACGCGAGCACTGGCGCGTGCGCATGGGTCTTGATGAGAATCCAGACTGCGTGCGGCACCTCGGTGGTCATCTCGTGAACCTGCAGTGCGCTGAGCAGGCAGATGGTCGCGTGCGGAACGCGTGCAATCACCTCGACGAGGGAGCGCAGCTCGGTGGCCGGTGCATCGACGGCGGTGTAGAGACCACGGCCCGCCCGCTCGAGCAGACCGCGGTCGACCAGGCGGCGAAGGTACGTTCGGGGTACGCCGAGCGCTTCCAGGTCGCGAGCCCGGAAGGGGCCCTTGGCGGCGAGACGCAGCACAGCGGCTGCCCCGGTCGAGGGCTCAGTCATGATACGAACCCGTAAACATCACGAGTGATAGTATAGGTTTCGTATCAGGCTTCGGCAACCGAGCGCGCCGAGCTCGAGCCAGGGCACCGGTTTCCAGCCAAAGAGACGCGCGCCAGCCCCCACGCTCGACGCCAACCCCGAGCTCGCGACGCGCGCCGACACGTCGAGCGTGAAGCGCGGGTGGATGACGACGACGCCCACCAGGTGCTCGGCGCCGAAGGGGCTGAAGTTGAAACGCAGCGTGGGCAGCAGCCCCACGTTCTGGACCTCGAAGCGCGGCAACCGTGCCCAGCGGTCGCCCCGCCACAGGGAGTCGACGAAGAGCTGTTTGGCGCACAGCCAGAAGACGGGGTCGAGAAACTGCGTGGCCCAGGCCCGCCGCAGCCCGTCGCTGACCGAGCGCTGCGAGGCGTCCCCGAACTGGTTGAAGCGGTTCATCACCTCGAGCGCGTACGAGTCCGGGTCACTCCCGTCGGTGCGCGCGCCGAACACCGCGGGGTCCACCAGCCTCGTCACGTAGGACAGGCGCCCGACCAGGTACGAGAGCTGCTCCGAGTAGTGCAGCACCCCGTCTCGGGAGAGCGCGCGGACGGCGAGCAGGTGCGTCATGAACGTCTCGGACTCGATGCCACCGAACGTCATCGGCACGTCTCTGTCGACGAAGCCGCTTCGGTCCAGCTCGGCGAAGCCCCCGAACCGGGTCCGAGGATCGAGCAGGAAGTTGCATGGGGCCGGCACGGCGAAGCGAAACTGTGGCGATTGGCCATCTTCCCGCGCCCTCGCCCCGTGCCCGAAGACCTCGTGTTGAAACGTCAGGAAGAAGTTCACCAGCGCCCCGTCGAGCAGCACCAGTTCGTTTCGGGTGCTCGAGTTCAGCGCGAGCGCGTTCAAGCAGGGCTGAGCGGCTCACCCCGACGGCCGAAGAGCTTCTTGGCTTCCACGGTCGCGAACACGATGGCGCCGGCCGCCGTCAGCCGCACCCACCAGATGGGCGCCAGGTCGGCGGTGTGGAAGAACCGATGCATGAACGGCAGATACGTGAAGCCGAGCTGAGCGAGGAGCATCGCCACGGAGCCGAGCCACACCCACCGGTTGGTGAAGAGCCCCACCTTCCAGATGGGCCGGGTCAACGAACGGCAGGCGAAGAGGTAGCCGACGCCGACCACGACGATGGCGTTCACGGCCACGGTGCGCGCCGCTTCAATCGACAACCGCTCGATGTTCAGCGCCCAATGCCAGGCTCCGAAGACGAGCGCCGCCGAGAGCCCCGAGACGAACGCGATGCGGAACACCAACGCGCCGTCGAGCAGCGGCGTCGACACCGCCCGCGGCGGGCGGTTCATCAGGTCGTCTTCCCGGGGCTCGAAGATGAGCGCGGTGCCAATCAGCACGGCCGTCGCCATGTTCACCCACAGCATCTGAACGGGAAGGATCGGCAGGTTGACGCCCGCCGCGACGGCGATCAGCAACGTGAAGCCCTGCGCGCCGTTGGTGGGCAGACTCCACGCCAGGAACTTGAGCATGTTCTCGAAGACCGACCGGCCCTCTTCGACCGCCGCGGCGATGGTGGCGAAGTTGTCGTCGGTGAGGATCATCGACGCAGCCCCGCGCGCGACGTCGGTTCCGGCGCGACCCATGGCCACGCCGAGATCGGCCTGCTTGAGCGCTGGCGCGTCATTCACCCCATCGCCCGTCATCGCGACGATGTGACCGCGGCTCTGGAGCGCCTTCACCAGGCGCAGCTTCTGCTCTGGTGCGACGCGCGCGAACACCGCGACCTCGTTCGCGAGGGCAGGCAGGTCCGCCTCGGCCACCCGATCGAGCTCGAGACCGGTGACGGCCACCAGCCGTCCTGACGCATCGAGCTTTCCCTTGATGCCGAGGCGAGCGGCGATGGCCGACGCGGTGGCGGCGTGGTCTCCGGTGATCATCTTCACCAGGATTCCGGCCCGCTGAACCTTCTCGATGGCGGCGGTGGCTTCGGCGCGAGGTGGGTCGATCATTCCCACCAGGCCAACGAAGACCAGGCCGGCGTCGAGGTGCTGATGCGTCACCTCACGCACCGTGGCGTCGAGCGGCTTTCGAGCGATGACCAGCACGCGCAACCCCTGCCCGGCCAGCCGGTCGACCTCTGCCATGACGCGCTGCAGGTGAAAGGGCCCGGTGCCGTCGGTCGACACCGCGCTCGAGCAGCGCTTGAGCAAGGCGTCCGAGGAGCCCTTCACCCAGGCGACGACGCCCTCGGCGCTCTCGTCGAGGGTCGCCATGTACATGTGCTGCGATTCGAACGGCAGCACGTCGAGGCGGCGGGAGCCGGTCGTCAGGCGTTCGGTGAGGTGGGTCTTCTTCGCAGCGACGAGCAGCGCGGCCTCGGTCGGGTCGCCTTCCACCTTCGTTCGACCCTCGACCTGGACCAGCCGGGTGTCGGTGCAGAGCGCGGCGCCGAGCAGGCAGTCCAGCGCGTGGGCTCGTCGATCGGGTGGCCCTTCGAGCTCGCCCGCCTCGTCGTAGCCGACGCCCGTCATGGTGAAGTTCGCGTCGGCCACCCACAGGTGCGTCACCGTCATCTGATTCTCGGTGAGCGTGCCGGTCTTGTCGGAGCAGATGACGGTCGTGCTGCCGAGCGTCTCGACGGCTGGCAGCTTGCGCACCAGCGCGCCACGACGCGCCATCGCCGACACGCCGACCGCGAGCAACACCGTCACGGCGGCCGGCAGCCCCTCGGGGATCGCGCCGACGGCCAGGGCGACGGCCGAGTCGAAGGCCTCGGTCCAGCGCGCTCCACGGAGGACCTCGACCACCACGAGCCCCACCGCGACCGCGAGAATGACCCACAGCAGCAGCTTCGAGAGCCCTTCGATCTTCCGCGTCAGCGGCGTCGACATCGGCGCGACCTTCGCGAGCAGACCTGCGATTCGACCCGTCTCGGTGCGATCGCCCGTGGCGACGACGAGGCCCGTTCCCGTTCCAGAAGTGACGGCGGTGCCAGCGAAGGCGAGGTTCGTCCGGTCTCCCAGCGCCGTGTCGGGAGCGAGCGACTGCAGGGTCTTCTGGGTCGGCACCGATTCGCCGGTCAGCGCTGCCTCTTCGATCTGGAGTTCACGCGACGTGAGTAGCCGCAGGTCGGCTGGAACGCCGTCTCCAGACTGGAGCACCACGAGGTCGCCGACCACGAGCTGGTGCGAGTGCACCCGCTGCTTGCGGCCGTCTCGAAGGACCGTGGCCTCGGTGACGACGAGCTTGTCGAGCGCGGCGATGGACTGTTCGGCGCGCGATTCCTGGAGGTAGCCGATGACGGCGTTGAGCAGCACGACCAGGCCGATGACGGACGCGTCGATGGGGTCCTCGAGCACCAGCTTCACCACGGCGGCGATGATGAGAATGAGCACCAGCGGCTGCGTCAGCTGCGAGACGAACCGCCGCAGCGCGGACGTTCCCGTGCTGACCGTGAGCCGATTCGCCCCATCGCGCGTCAACCGCGCCTGGGCCTCTGCCGTCGAGAGCCCCGACGACGGGTCACTCTGCAGCTCGGACAGCGCATGGGCGGCGTCGGTCGCGTGCCACAGCCGGGTGCTGACGCTCATGCGCGTGGTGTCGGGGCGAGCAGCCTCGTTGTCAACCCGGTTTGGCGGCGGCCCACTCGTGATGAAGTTCCGCCATGACGACGCCCTTCGCCCGAAGTGGGCCGCTGTGGTCGACGCTGGAACGTGAAGGCGCGGTCAACGACCTCGACTGGACCCGCGCCGCGCGGTGGCTCGAAGGCGAACTGCCAGCCGGCCCACACCGCGAGGCGCGCATTCACTGGCTCACCGTGCCCCTCGCCCTCTGGGTGCGACAGCGGGCCAAAGCCGGCGAGACGTTGATGGTCGGGCTCAACGCTCCGCAGGGAGCGGGCAAGACGACGCTCACCCGCAGCCTCGAGGGCCTCTTCTCCGACGTGTTCGGCCTTCGTGCCATCAGCCTGTCCATTGACGACTTCTACCTGCGACGGGACGAGCAGCTCGCGCTCGCGGCCAGGCACCCGGGCAACCGGTACCTCGAGCACCGCGGCTTCCCGGGCACCCATGACGTGCCCCTGGGCGCCTCGGTGTTGACTGCTCTGCGTGATGGTCGCGACGTGGCCGTGCCCCGCTACGACAAGTCGGCGCACGCTGGTCGCGGAGACCGCAGCGACGAGGTGCGCTGGGTGCGCGACCGACAGGACGTGGTTCTGCTCGAGGGGTGGATGCTGGGCTTCACCCCGGTCGCGCAGGTCAACGACAAAGCGGTCGCCGTCTGCAACGAGCTGCTGCGCGCCTACGCCGCCTGGGACTCGTTGCTCGACGTTCTCATCGCGATGCGCATGCAGGCGGTCGATCAGGTCGTGCAGTGGCGAATCGAAGCCGAGCAGGCCATGCGCGCGAGTGGCCGGGCGGGGCTCTCCGACGCCGAGGTCGAAGACTACGTGCGCCGATTCCTGCCGGCCTACGAGCTCTGGCACCCGGACGCGACGGTCGCGCTCACCCTCGACGCGGCCCGCCGACCCGTGCCGTGAGGTCCTGCGATGTGGTGAAGAGCGTCGACGGCCCTGCTCCGCGTTTCGCGTCGGGTCCGGCCCCTGAGGACTGATGTGCGCACACCCCCGTCGACTCCCCGTGATGCTCGCGACCGGCCTGAGCCTGTCGTGTCTGGAGTTGTCGCTGCCGCCTCGTCAATACCAATACAAAGATGAGGTCACTGAGGCGGGCTCGGAGCGCGCGGGCTTCTGTCTCTCCAGCCTCGGTCAGCGGCAGGTCGGTCACGCCGGTGTGCTGCGCAGAGCGGGTCCACCCGGTCTCGCCGTGTCGCACCAGGGAGATCACCGGTGCTCCATCGAGGCGGTGTACTCACCTCGGCGCGCGGCGAGGTTGCACGTCGCGCGGTGCAGCAGCACCCGCTGGGCTGCCACCACATTCCGCGCGGCCCCGCCCCACAGCTCGAGCGCGGGTCGTTGAATCGCGCGGGCGAACGAGAACGCCAACGCCCAGGGACGTTCGTCTTTCGAAGCGCCATTCAAAGAATTGAGGCGACTGGTGGCCACCTCAGGCGCCTGCCCACCCGACAAGAAGGCGATGGCTGGAACCGCCGCAGGCACGGTCCTGCGCAGCGCCGTCAGGGTGGCGGTCGCGACGGCCTCGGCCCGGTCCTGCACCCCAGAGGTCGACCCGGACGTCACCATGTTTGGTTTGAGCACCAGCCCTTCGAACTCGACGCCCTGGCTGACCAGCTGTGCGAACACCGCGCGCAGCACCTGTTCGGTCACGAGCCGACACTGCTCGAGCGAATGTGAGCCACTCATCAGCACTTCGGGCTCGACGATGGGCACCAGCCCCGCTTCCTGGCTCAAGGCCGCGAACCGGGAGAGGGCATGGGCGTTGGCGTCGATGGCTGACGTGGTGGGGCTCCTCTCGCCGACCTCCAGCACCGCTCGCCACTTCGTGAAGCGGGCTCCGAGTGAGACATATTCGGCGAGGCGCTGTCTGAGTCCATCGAGGCCCTCGGTGATCTGCGCGCCGGGGTGACCTGCGAGCGCGACTTCGCCGCCGTCGACCTTGATGCCGGGCAGAATGCCGCGCTCGATCATCGCCTGGGGCATCGGGGTGCCGTCACCCAATCGCTGGCGAAAGGTCTCGTCGCAGAGAATCATCCCCGAGATGGCGTCTGTCAGGTCCGGAGCGGTGATCAGGAGTTCCCGATAGTCCCGCCGTGCCTCGAGCGTCTGCGGAATGCCCAACGCGTCAAAGCGCTTGTTGCAGGTGTGGGGGCTCTCGTCGATCGCCAGCAACCCCTTGTCCAGCGCGAACAACCCCGCCGCCGTCTGTGCGAGGGTCATGCGCGCGCGACCCATTTCCAGTTCCGAATCTCTGGCAGGTCTTGCCCATGTTTTCGAATGTACTGGCTGTGTTCGACCAGCTTCGCCGTCAATCGCTGCTTGAGCGCCGCGCCGCGTGCGCCGGTCTGCGGCAGGCGATCGATGGTGTCCATCACCAGGTGGAAGCGATCGAGATCGTTCAGCACCGTCATGTCGAATGGCGTGGTGATGGTGCCCTCTTCCTTGTACCCGCGCACATGAATGTTGTGGTGGTTGGTGCGGCGATAGGTGAGCGCGTGGATCAGCGCCGGGTACGCGTGGAACGCGAAGATCACCGGCTTGTTGGTGGTGAACAGGCGATCGAACGCCTCATCGCTGAGGCCATGCGGGTGTTCTGACGAGGGCTGCAGACGCATCAGGTCGACCACGTTGACCACCCGCACTTTCACCTCGGGCAGGTGCTCGTGCAGGATGGACACCGCGGCCAGCGTCTCGAGGGTGGGGACGTCTCCACAGCAGGCCATCACCACGTCGGGCTCAGCCTGCTCATCACTGCTCGCCCATGGCCAGCTGGCGATGCCGGCTGTGCAGTGCTTCACCGCTTCGTCCATGGTGAGCCATTGCGGGGCAGGGTGTTTCCCGGCGATCACCACGTTGACGAAGTGGCGGCTGCGCAGACAGTGATCGACCACCGACAGCAGGCAGTTGGCATCGGGCGGCAGATAGACCCGCACCACCGAGGCCTTCTTGTTGACGACGTGGCTGATGAAGCCGGGATCTTGATGCGTGAAGCCGTTGTGATCCTGCCTCCACACGTGTGAAGCCAACAGATAGTTCAGCGAGGCGAGGGGTCGTCGCCAGGGCAGTCCGGCCGTCACCTTCAGCCACTTCGCGTGCTGGTTGAACATCGAGTCGACGATGTGAATGAAGGCTTCGTAGCAGTTGAACAGCCCGTGTCTGCCGGTGAGCAGATACCCCTCGAGCCAGCCCTCACATTGATGCTCGCTGAGCATCTCGACGACCCGGCCGGCAGGCGCGAGGAATTCGTCGTCAGCGACGGTCTTCGCTTCCCATTGACGGTTGGTCGTCTCGAAGAGCGCCTCGAGGCCGTTGGACAGCGTCTCATCGGGACCGAAGACCCTGAAGTTGTGGTGGGGGTCGTTGAGCCTGGTGATCTCGCGCAGGAACGGCCCGAGCACGTGGGTGTCGCCGATGCCTGGGGAACCAGGCGAGGGTACCTCGGCCGCGAAGCTTCGAAAGTCAGGCATGGTCAGGTCACGCAGCAGCAGCCCACCGTTCGCGTGGGGGTTGGCGCCCATGCGTCTGGCGCCTTTGGGAGCGAGGTCTGCCAGCTCGACTTTCAGTGCACCGGTCGCGTCGAACAGCTCCTCGGGGCGGTAGCTGCGCAGCCACGCCTCGAGCTGCTTCAGGTGTTCCGGGTTGGTGGCGGGGTGTTTGATCGGCACCTGGTGCGCCCGGAAGGTGTCTTCGATCTTCAGCCCGTCGACCAGCTTCGGGCCCGTCCACCCCTTCGGAGCGCGCAACACCACCATCGGCCAGCTCGGTCGACTCAGGCGGCCCTTGACGCGTGCTTCTCGCTGCAGGCTCACGATCTGCTCGACGGCCTGGTCGAGGGCGCTGGCCATCGCCTGGTGCATCAGCGCTGGCTCATGCCCTTCGACGAAGAGCGGTTCCCAGCCGTAGCCGCGCAGCAGCTGCTGCAGCTCTTCTCTGGGGATTCGCGCCAGAATGGTGGGGTTCGCGATCTTGAACCCATTGAGATGAAGGATGGGCAAGACCGCTCCATCGTTCACCGGGTTCAAGAACTTGTTGGAATGCCACGAGGTCGCCAGGGGCCCGGTCTCTGCCTCTCCATCACCAACCACGCAGGCGGCGATCAGATCGCGGTTGTCGAACACGGCTCCGAAGGCGTGGCTCAGGGAATACCCGAGCTCACCCCCTTCGTGAATCGACCCCGGGCACTCGGGCGATGCGTGGCTGGGAATACCGCCGGGGAAGGAGAACTGCAGGAACAGCTTCTGCAACCCCTCCTCATCCTGGGTGATGTGGGGGTAGACTTCGCTGTAGGTGCCCTCGAGGTAGGTGTTGCCAACCACCGCCGGGCCCCCATGTCCCGGGCCCGAGATGTACAACATGTTCAGATCATACTTCCTGATGACCCGGTTCAAGTGCACGTAGATGAAGTTCTGCCCCGGAGTGGTGCCCCAGTGGCCCAGCAGCATGTGTTTGACGTCGGTCACCTGAAGCGGGCGCTTCAGCAGGGGGTTGTCTGCCAGATAGATCTGCCCCACCGACAGGTAGTTGGCCGCGCGCCAGTACGCATCAAGCCGGTCGATGACCCCTGCTGTGAGCGCAGTCATGTCACCACGCGCCCCAGCCCCAGAAGAGCGCCGAGCAGGCCCAGACCGCGCCGACGAAGAGGATCAGCCAGACGAAGTCTCCCGCCCAGCCCCATGACTCTGCGTTGGTGGCCGTGGACCGCACCACGGCGCCTCCCTGGTCGCCACGACGGCGCTGGAAGTAGCGGGGATACGGCGCGCCCCAGCCGCGGTAGCCCCAGCCGTAGCCGATGGGCGTCACCAGAAAGAGAAACATGAAGGCGAACCAGAACCACCACCAGCTGCCGATCACGGCGTCACCAGGGTGGCTGGGGTTTCTTGAACGTCAAAGTCATTCATCATGATGGATTCCTCCGAGAATTCGTTGGCTGCTGTGTCTTCCCAAGCAACCCGGGGGCCACCCACCCGGCGTTGAAGGCTGATCGAACGGCTCGCAGTGCTGCTCCCCGTGCGGGTGGTCTGGACCGATGAAGACCTCGTCGTCCTGCGTCAGACCCACGCGCTCGTGGGTGCCACCGGATCGTCACCGACCACCCGGTCGGGCTCCCTCGAGAGCACCCTTGGTATTCGCGACCGGTCCTGTAGCGTGCGCGCCCCATGAGCCAGCCCACCCTGACGTACTTCGACATTCCCACCAGCCGCGGCGAGGAATGCCGCCTGGCCCTCACCATCGCCGGAGTCCCCTTCACCGACGAACGCCTCACCCGCGCCCAATGGGAGGAACGCAAGGCCTCGAGCCCGTACGGCGCGCTGCCGCTCTTCACCAGCGAGGGCCGCCCGCCGCTGGCCCAGAGCAACGCGATCTTGCGCATGCTGGGCAGTCAACATGGCCTGCTGCCCGCCGACCCCTGGGAGTCTGCGCGCCACGAGGCCGTGATGTGTGCGGTCGAGGAATTCCGGGGGAAGGTAGGGCCAACCGGCCGCATCAAGGACCCGGCCGAGAAGAAGCTCGCCCGCGAGGCGCTGGCGGCAGGGTTTCTTCCCGAGTGGAGCGCGCAGATCGAGCGCCAGATCACCGGCCCCTTCGTCGGAGGAGCAGCCATCAGCGTCGCCGACCTCAAGCTCTTCGTGGCGCTCACGCCCCTGCTCAAGGGCACGATGGATCACGTCAGCCCCGAGCTCTTCCAGCCCTTCAAGAAGCTGCTCGCGCTGGTCGAGGCGGTGAAGACGCACCCGAAGGTCGCCGCCTGGTACGCGCGCTGACCCCTCACGCTGTCAAACCTGTCTTGGAAAGGAATGTTCGATGACGCCCAGGCTGCAAGCGACCCCTTCGCTGCTCAATGATCCGGCTGCCGTTCGTGCCTCGATCGTGCAGCACCTGCAGTTCACCCTCGCCGAGCTGCCCAAACACGTCGACAGCGCGTGGGAGCCGTACGTCAGCCTCGCCCTGGCGGTCAGGGACCGGCTCATCGAGAACTGGATCAAGTCGCAGGACGCCTATTACGCGCAGGACGCCAAGCGTGTGTATTATCTGTCGCTCGAGTTCCTGATGGGGCGCACGCTGGGCAATGCGCTGTTCAACCTGGGGCTGCAAGACGCCGCGGCCAAGGCCCTCGAAGAGCTGGGCTACACGCTGGAAGATCTGCGTCAGGCCGAGTGGGACGCGGGCCTCGGCAACGGCGGTCTGGGGCGCCTGGCGGCATGTTTCCTCGATTCCCTCGCCACGCTGCAGATGCCTGCCTACGGCTATGGCATTCGTTACGAGTACGGCATCTTTCACCAGCGCATCGTGAACGGCGCGCAGGTCGAGGTGCCTGACACCTGGCTCGAGTTCGGCAACCCGTGGGAAATTCCGAGGCCCCAGGACTGCTTCACCATTCACCTCTACGGCCGCGTGCAGCACACCGACGAGCAGGGAAACTGGAAGGTGCGCTGGGTCGACACCGAAGACGTGCTGGCGATGCCCTACGACACGCCCATTCCCGGGTACCAGAACGGCACCGTCAACACCCTGCGCCTGTGGGGCGCCCGGGCCAGCCGCGACTTCGACTTCCGCGAGTTCAACGAGGGTGACTACGTCGGCGCCGTCGAGAGCAAGGTCAGGTCAGAGAACATCTCGAAGGTGCTCTACCCCAATGACAACACCCCCGCGGGCAAGGAGCTACGCCTCAAGCAGGAATACTTCTTCGTCTCGGCCACCATTCAAGACATCATTCGGCGGTACAAGAAGCAGCACGCGATGCACGACCCGAAGGGCACGCCCACCTTCGCTCGCTTCGCCGACCGCAACGCGATTCAGCTCAATGACACGCACCCGGCGCTGGCGGTGCCCGAGCTGATGCGAATTCTGCTCGACGTCGAGGGGCTCGATTGGGACACCGCGTGGGACCTGACCACCCGTACCTGCGGCTATACCAACCACACCGTGATGCCCGAGGCGCTCGAGCGCTGGCAGGTGTCGCTGATGGCCCGCGTGCTGCCGCGGCACCTCGAGCTGATCTACGAGATCAACCACCGCTTCCTCGAGACCGTTCGCGCCCGCTACCCCGGCGACGACGCGCGCTGCCGCCGCATGTCGATCATCGAAGAGGGCCCCGACCCCCGGGTGCGCATGGCCAACCTGGCCATCATCGGCAGCCACAGCGTCAACGGCGTCGCTGCGCTGCACACCGAGATCCTCAAAGACACGGTGTTCCCAGATTTCGTCGCCCTGGCGCCCGCCAAGTTCAACAACAAGACCAACGGCATCACCCAGCGGCGATGGTTGCTCAAGTCGAACGTCGGGTTGTCGGCGTTGATCAGCGAGGCCATCGGCACCGGCTGGGTGACCGACCTCACCGAGCTGAAGAAGCTCACGCCGCTGGCGACGGACGCCGCGTTTCAGAAGCGCTGGCGTGAGGTGAAGCGCGCCAACAAGGCCCGCCTGGGAGCGGTGATCGGCGAGCAGTTCCGCAAGCGGGGCGCGGCGCTCGAGGTCAACCTCGACTCGATGTTCGATTGTCAGATCAAGCGCATGCACGAATACAAGCGCCAGCTGCTCAACGTGCTGCACGCCATCACCTTGTACCAGCGCATCAAAGACGACCCATCGGCGCCGATGACGCCACGGACCATCCTGTTCGCTGGCAAAGCGGCGCCCGGGTACCACACGGCGAAGCTGATCATCCGGCTGATCAACGCCGTGGGCAGCGTGGTGAACGCAGACCCGGGGGTGGGCGACAAGCTCAAGGTGATCTTCCTCGCTGACTACCGGGTGTCGCTGGCCGAGCGCATCTTCCCCGCGTCTGATCTGTCAGAGCAGATCTCGACCGCCGGCACCGAGGCCTCGGGCACCGGCAACATGAAGTTCGCACTCAACGGCGCGCTGACCATCGGTACGCTCGACGGCGCCAACGTCGAGATCTGTGAAGAGGTGGGCGCAGACAACATCTTCATCTTCGGGCTCACCACCCCGCAGGTGAAGGCGCTCAAGGCCGACTACCACCCGCGCACGTATGCGGCGCAGAACCCGTCGCTGGCCCGGGTGCTCACCGCGATGGCCGACGGCACGTTCAGCCCCCAGGAGCCCGACCTGTTCAAGCCCCTGGTCGACTCGCTGCTCAACCACGACGAGTACCTGCTGCTGGCCGACTACGCCTCGTACATCGCCTGCCAGGACCAGGTGGCCGCCGCCTACCGGGACCCGACGCAGTGGACGACGAAGTCGATCCTCAACGTGGCGCGCATCGGCAAGTTCTCGTCGGACCGCACCATTCGGCAATACG
>VYLD01000322.1_pt1 | contig 19997 bp, 18 predicted proteins | sample 5114401 | NCBI WGS metagenome assembly VYLD01 (sample SAMN12291783, study PRJNA351875) | freshwater metagenome | isolation source: freshwater lake | place: USA: Michigan, Gull Lake | collected 2013-08-08 | reverse complement strand
CATGGCGCGCGAAGACGCGGGACCAGCGGACGCCGGGCCAGCGGACGCCGGGCCGCCGGACGCCGGAGTGCTTGACGCTGGTCCTGCTGACGCCGGGAGAGACTGCACGCCCGTCTCGCTCGACCTCGACACGCCCTTCTCGACAGCCATGCCCCCCTTTGCGTCGCGGCAGGGTCAGCAGGCGCCGTCGCCGTTGTGGGGCACGCTGCCCGCGCCGCGCCCGACCAACGCCGCCTGGCAGAACCTGGTCCTCGGAGCCGGCCAGAACCGCGTCGACTTTCTGCCCTACCAGGTGAAGGCGGTGCCCGAGGGCCTCGCGCTCGGCCTGGGCCTTCCCGTCAACACCGCGAACGCCGTCGACGTACCCGACGTGAAGCAGCTGGTCTTCGGCTCGCTGCAGCCGTTCACCTCCCGCGCGCTCGACGCCTTCGATCCCCTCTCGGTCACCATGACGTGGCGGGCATCAGCAGGCACCATGACCGCGCCCCTGGTGTTCGGCATGCCGTACGTGACCGCCGACTACGCGGGCCTGCGCCCGTTCCTGCTTCCCGGCACGTTCACCTTCTCGAGCGTCAACGGCGCGACCAACCCCGGCGCCGCGACCGGCACCCGCTTCGAGTTGACGCTGAGTGATGGCAGCACCTGGCTGCTCTACGCCTCAGCTCCCATCACCTTCGACTGGAACCGCGGCACCATGACGGCGAGGTCCTCCTTCACGGGCACGCTCCGCGCAGCAACCCTTCGCGCACCGGCCGACGCGGCCATTCTCGACGCGCACGCGACGGCCATTCCCCGCTCAGGCCGCCTCGAGGCCACGGTGTCGTGCGACGTGGCGACCCTCAGGTTCGTCTACACCTCGACGGGCGCGGGCCCGATGCTGCTCAACGCCCTGCCCCATCACCTCGCGCGGCTGGCGATGCCTTCCCTGGTGAACCTCGAGAGCCCCACCCTCACCGGCACCCTGCGCGCCGTCGAGGGCAACACCTGGACGATGACGATTCCCCTCACCACCATCGACTGGACTGCTCCGCGCAGCCTGGAGCCGACCTGGGAAGCCGCGGTGAGGACCGCGCTGACCGCCGACGTGGCGTCGATGCCGACCTCGGTGCCGAGGGACGCGTACTTCGGGGGCAAGGCGATCGCGCGGCTGGCACGCCTCGCGCTGGTCGCCGATGAGTTGAATGAGCCCACAAAGGCAGCCGCGGTGCGCGCTCGCCTTGGGCCGCTGGTGCGGGGGTGGCTCGACGGCACCAACTCGAACCCGCTGCAGTTCGACACCACCTGGGGCGGCATCGTCACCCGTGACTCACTCGCGAGCCCGAGCGCAGAGTTCGGCGCTGGTCATTACAACGACCACCACTTCCACTGGGGCCACCACCTGTACGCCGCCGCGGTGATGGCGCGGAACGACCCGGCGTTCGCGACGGCCCACCGGGCGGGTCTGCTCTCGATGGTGCGCGACATCGCCAACCCCAGCACCTCAGATCCGTACTTTCCCCGCCACCGCGCGATGGACTTCTTCCGGGGGCACGCCTGGGCCGCGGGCCTCAGCGAGTTCGCCGATGGCCAGAACCAGGAATCGACGTCAGAGGCAGTCAACGCCTGGTACGCGATGCACCTGGTGGGGCTGACGCTCGGCGACCGACGGGTGAGTGATCTCGGGCGGCTGTTGCTCACCCTCGAGATCGACGCCGCGCAGACGTACTGGCAGATGGCCAGCGCCAGCCCGCACTACGGGTACCCGTTCAAGGCACGCCGCGTGGTTGGCATTCTGTTTCAGACCCGCGCGTTCTTCGGCACCTTCTTCGGTGCGAACCCCGAATATGTGTATGGCATTCAAATGCTGCCCTTCACACCCATCTCAGAGACGTTGTTGGCGAGAGCCTGGGTGAACGACGCCTGGCCCGAGCTGAGCCTCGCCGCCACCAGCGCCGCGCCTTCGTGGAAAGGCTTGCTCCAGATGTCGCACGGGGTCATCGACCGCAGCGCCGCGTGGGCCGAGGTGAACGCGCTGACCGCGTGGGACGACGGCAACAGCAGGACCAACGCGCTGTGGTGGGTGGCCAGTCGACGAGGGCCCTGACTCGCAGAACGGCCCTGACTCGCAGAACGTCAACCCGCCCCTGCGTGAAGCGCTCTCTGGACAGCCTGGCACACCCGCACCACGAGTAGACGAAGGAAATCAAACGGTTTCCAGCGCGACCGCCGCAGCGTGAATGGTGGCCGCGATTCGAATGGCGTCGTGCACGTGGTCTTCGGTGAGCCCCCCCTCGAGCACCACCTTCTCGTGGCTCCTGAGGCAGGCCTCACAGTCGTTGATGCTCGAGACCGCCGCCGAGAACAGCTCGAAGTCGGTCGCGTTGGTGGCGACCTGCTTGAGCCGCAGCATGCGCAGGCGCGCCGGCTTCTGCTCGTAGGACTCCTTCCCGATGACGTGGCGGAATCGGTAATAGACGTTGTTCATGCCCATCATGATGGCGGCGGCTTTGGCGTCTTCGAGCACGCCCTCTTCCACGCCCTTCGCCCGCGCGTCGGCGATGAGCGCGTCGGTCAGCGGGCGGTGACGGGAAGCCCACGCACACGCGATGGCCACACCCCACGTCTGCTGCAGGTTCAGCGTCGCCGGCTGAAGCACGTTCTGAAGGTTGATCTTGATGTCGCGTGCCGCGTCGGGGAACGACTCACGCAGCTTGTCGGTGTTTTCCATGGAAGCTCCTGGGAGGGGAAGCGGGGCGACGCCTGGTGCGAAGCGGCGCGCGGTGAAGAAAAGAAACAGGCGTGGCGGGAGCGCACCCCACACCACGCCTTTGTTTCGACTTGCGCCGACCGGACCTGCGTCGAACTCAGCCGGCCTTCTTCAGCTTGCTCGAGAGCGTCTCGTCGCCCTTCTTCCAGTTGCAGGCGCACAGCTCTTCCGTCTGCAGGCCGTCGAGCACGCGCAGCACCTCGTCGACATTGCGGCCGACCGACAGGTCATTCGCGGTCGAGAAGCGCACCACGCCCTGCGGGTCGATGATCATCGTCGCGCGCAGCGCCACTTCCGCGCCCGGGTGCAGCAGACCGTACGCCTGCGCCATCGACGGCGTGATGTGCAGCAGCGGGTGGTTGATGGTCTTCAGGTCCGCGTGGCTGTGCCGCCAGGCGAGGTGCGAGAACTCGTTGTCCGTCGAGCCGCCCAGCACGACCGCGCCGCGATCGCCGAAGTCCTTCGCCTTCTTGTCGAACTCCACGATCTCGGTCGGACACACGAAGGTGAAGTCCTTGGGGTAGGTGTAGAGCACCACCCACTTGCCGGGGTAGTCCTTCAAGGAAACGTTCTTGAACTCCTTGCCCTTCTCGACGCTGACGGTGGCGGTGACGTTGAACTCAGGGGCCTTGGTACCGGGAACCAACATGGGGTCTCTCTCTCTTTCGTGACGTGGGACTGCAAACTGCGTGGGAAAACCAGTGAACGACGCTTCAACGCTTGCGTGAGGCCTTGCGGGGCCCGGGCAGCTTCCTGCCTCGCATCACGACCATGTATTCGGTGACCTGGTAGCCCTCGAGGCGGCTGACGTCGCCGACCCGCACCGCGCTCCAGGGAATGTCTTCGATGCAGCCGGTCTCGTCGTCGATGAAGTGGTGGTGCGCCTCGAGGCGGGGGTCGAACACCACGCGCCCCTCGGCGAGCACCAGCTGCCGTAACAGACCTTTCTCAACGAACAGGTTGAGGGTGTTGTACACGGTGGCGCGTGAGAGCATCGGCACCAGCGCCTGCACTCTGTCGAGCACCTGATCTGCCGACGGGTGCTCCCCCGTCTCCAACACGTACTCCGCGACCGCCAGCCGCTGCGCCGAGGGCTGAATGCCGGACTCCTTCAGGCGCTGGGCGAGGTCGAGATTCATTCTGGCTTTAGACTTAATCCAGACTTCGACGCATGCAACTGCTATTTCGTGAACGCAACGGACCGCACGGGCCGGCATCGGAAGGCGCCACCCATTCCCAGGGAGCTTCGCCATGGCAAGACGAGAGAAGACCGCACCACAGCCGAAGGCCGCAGCGCAGCTGAAAGCAGCATCGAGCACCCGACTGGCTGTCGACATCGGCATCCCCGACAGTGATCGTCAGGCCATCGCCGAGGGGCTCAACGCCCTGCTCGCCGACACCTACGCGCTGTACCAGAAGACCCACGCTTTTCACTGGAACGTCGAGGGGCCCATGTTCCAGACGCTGCACCTGATGTTCGAGGGCCACTACAACGAGCTGTGGCTGGCGACCGACCTGGTGGCCGAGCGCATTCGCGCCCTGGGCTTCCCGGTGCGCGCCACGTATTCCGAGCTGTCGAAGCTGTCGTCGATCGCCGAGACCCCCGGAGTGCCCGAGGCCACCGCGATGGTGAAGCTGCTGGTTCAGGGCCACGAAGCGGCCGCGAAGACGGCCCGCAAGGTATTCGGCAAGGCCGAAGCTGGCGGCGACGAGTCGACGGTCGACCTGCTCACCCAGCGCCTGCAGATTCACGAGAAGACCGCGTGGATGCTGCGCAGCCTGCTGGCCTGATCAGCCCGTGCTGCGCCTCGAGAACCCCATTCAGCCGTACCCGTGGGGCAGCGTGACCGCCCTGCCCGCGCTGTTGGGGGTCGCTCCCACCGGCGCTCCCCAGGCCGAGCTGTGGCTGGGCGCTCACCCGTCCGCCCCATCGAGGGTGCAGGGTCGCTCGCTCGAGGCCATCATCGCCGAGGCGCCCGACGCCCTGCTGGGCCCGGCGGTGGTAGCGAGGTTCGGGCCGCACCTGCCCTTTCTGCTGAAGGTGCTCGCCGCCGCCCAGCCCTTGTCCCTGCAGGCGCACCCCACCCGCGCCCAGGCCGAGGCGGGGTATGCGAGAGAAGACGCTGAGCACGTGCCGCTCTCGTCACCGACGCGCACCTGGCGTGACAGGAACCACAAGCCCGAGCTGCTCTGCGCGCTGACGCCCTTTCGCGCCCTGTGTGGCTTTCGACGCGTACAAGACACCCAGGCGCTGTTGACGGCGCTCGCAGTGCCCTCGCTCGAGCCCCTGCTCACGGTGCTGCGCGACGGGGGCCTCGAGCCCTTCTTCCACCGCGTGATGACCTGGCCTGAGCCGGGCCCGTTGGTGGGCGCCGTCGTCGAGGCCTGCGCCCGGCGGCCGGTCGAGGGCTTTCGCAGCGAGTGCGCCACCGCCGTCGAGCTGTGCGCCCGGTACCCCGGAGATGCAGGCGTGATCGGCGCGCTGCTGCTCAACCTGGTGACGCTGCAGCCCTTCGAGGCGCTCACCCTGGGCGCTGGCACTCTGCACGCCTACCTCGAGGGCACCGGGGTCGAGTTGATGGCCAACTCCGACAACGTGCTGCGCGGCGGGCTCACCCGGAAACACGTCGACATGCCCGCGCTGCTCGAGGTGCTCGACTTCTCCAGCGGCCCGGCCGCCGTGTTGACCGCCACCGGGTCACCCGAGGCGATCTTCGTCACTGAGTTCCCCGAGTTTCAGCTCTCGAAGGTGACGGTCACCACGCCGTTCGTCACCACGAGGCGCGGGCCCGACGTGTTGCTCTGCCTCGACGGAGCGGTAACGGTGAACGGCCTTGCGCTGCAGCGCGGGCAGTCGGCGTTCGTGCCCTTCGCAGAAGGCCCGCTCACCTGGAGCGGTCACGGCATGGTCTTCAGGGCCACGGTGAACGCGTGAAGCTGGCGCACTTCTCGGACCTGCACGTCACCCACTTTCCCCTCTCGGGAAGCTTCGCGCTCAAGCGGTTGGCGGCGGTGACCAGCTATTCGTTCGGGGGCCGCGGCAAGGACTTCACGGGCAGCGACCACCGCATCGCCTCGCTGCTGGCACACGTCGACGCCCAGCAGGTCGACCACGCGCTGTGTACCGGAGACCTCACCGGCGTCAGCACCGACGCCGAGCTGGCCCGCGCCGCCGAGCTCTTCGGAGACCGGCTCACGCAGCCCGCGCGCTTCACCGTCATTCCAGGCAACCACGACCGCTATGTCTCGAAGGCCAACGGCGCGTTCGAGCGCCACTTCGCCAGGCTGTGTGAAGGCGCGGTGTTTCCCGCCGTGAAGCACCTCGACAGCGTCACCCTGGTGTTGCTCGACGCGGCGCGGCCGACCAGCGTCATCGATTCCTCGGGCCTCATCGGCGAGACCCAGCGTGGGAAAGCGCTGTCCATCCTCACCGACCCATCGCTGAAGGACCGCTTCGTGGTGGTGGCGCTTCACTACGGGCTGCTGCGCATGACCGGGGCGCGCGATCGCCAGAGTCATGGCCTGCGCGATGACGTCGAGGTGATGCACCTGCTCGACCGCGACGACGTCACCGTCGACCTCGTGCTGCACGGGCACCTGCACCGGCCATTCACCATCAAGACGAAGCGCCGCCACGTCATCAACGCGGGCAGCGCGACCGACCTGCACATGCGCTGTGGGTACAACCTCTACGACGTCGACGCCGCGGCGCACCGGGTGGCTGTCACGCGCTTCTTCTGGAACCGCGACGCCGCGAGGTACGAGCCTGACGCCACCCACCCGCTCAACGTGACTCTGCAGACCCGGCCCTGAACAGTGCTGAGGCCGAGGCGGCCAGACCCTGCCCGCGCGGGACCCGCGACATAGCTGGGTAAGAAACGGCAGACGCGCTCGGTAAGCGCCGTTGCAGATTCTTCACGGAAGGCCGTTTCGACCAGAATCAGCCTTCAAACGCCGAATTCTGGAATCCGTGCAGAGATGCGCAGCACCCGCCCCCAACAAGGAGACTCGAGGTGGGCGCCTCGCTCATGCGCTCAGAGCGTCAGCGCTTCTTCTTCTTCGCCGGCTTCTCTGACCGCACCGTCACCTTGGTCGCGATGCCGCCGCGCACCCACCAGTCGGCCTCGACCACCAGCTGCCGGGGCTCGCAGGCCTTCGCCAGCGCGTCGTGGACCCGGTTGGTGACCGCCTCGTGAAAGGCGCCTTCGTCCCGAAAGCTCCACAGGTACAGCTTGAGGCTCTTCAGCTCGATGCACTTCTCGTCGGGCACGTACCGGATTCGAAAGTGGGCAAAGTCGGGCTGGCCGGTGAGGGGGCACAGGCAGGTGAACTCGGGGCAGTCGAAGGCGATCTCGTAGTCGCGCACCGGCGCCGGGTTCTGAAAGGTCTCGAGGTTCTTGCTGGGCTTGAGGGCCATGGTGCGCGGCCCTTACACAAAAAAAGCCGCTACCATCAGGTTTGTGCGTGACGACGTCGAACGGGCGGTGCGGGCGTTGAGCAGCGGAGGCCTCATCGGCCTGCCGACCGAGACGGTGTACGGCCTGGGGGCCGACGCGTCGAACGAGCTCGCCGTGCGCCGCATCTTCGCGGTGAAGGGAAGGCCTCAAAACCACCCCCTCATCGTGCACGTGGCCAGCGCCGACGCGGCGAGGGCGTGGGCTGCGTCGTGGCCGCCCGAAGCGGTGGTGCTGGCCCAGGCGTTCTGGCCGGGCCCGCTGACGCTCATCGTCCCGCGGTCACCCCTGGCGAGCGACGCCGTGACGGGAGGCCAGGCCTCGGTCGGGCTGCGGGTGCCCGATCATCCCCTCGCGCTCGAGGTGCTGCGGGCCTTCGGCGGAGGCGTCGCCGCGCCGTCCGCCAACCGCTACGGCAAGGTCAGCCCCACCACGGCCCGGCACGTGCTCGACGAGCTGGGCGACGACGTCGACGTGGTGCTCGACGGAGGCCAGAGCCGCGTCGGCGTCGAGTCGACGATCGTCGACCTCACCACTGAGGCTCCGCGCGTCCTGCGGCCCGGCGGCGTGCCCAGGGAGGCGCTCGAGCGCGTGCTCGGGCGGCGCATCGACCTCGCCACCGACGCCACCGACGTTCGCGCGCCGGGAATGGTGGCGTCGCACTACGCGCCGCGAGCCGGGGTGTGGGTGATCGAACGGCACGCGCTCGAGGCAGAAGTCGCACGTCGGGCAGCGGCGGGTGCGCGCGTCGCGGTCGTCATCACGGCCGGCACGGTCGCGCCCACGGGCGTCGGGGTCTACGAGGTCAGCGACGACGACGAGGGGTACGCGCGCTCGCTCTACGCGGTGCTGCGCGACGTCGACCAGGGCGGGTTCGACGTGGTGCTCGCGGTCCCGCCTTCACCCGAGGGCCTCGGCCGTGCGGTGGCCGACCGGCTCAGACGTGCCAGCGCTCCACGCCGTTCAGGGCCCGAGCACGGTTGACGCTGCGGCGCGGGCGGCATCGTCAGCACCAACCAGCGCTCCCCTGGCCGCTCGAGGTGCTGACCGACCTCGCCTGGGCGGGAGTTGCGCCAGGAGGTCGCGGTGGCGTCTACGGTCGGTCTTTCCGGGGCCCTCACCGATGCCCGCGAACGAGAAAGTCGTCCCTGCGACCGGAGTGCTTTCTTCGAGCGGCTTTTCGCTCAGGGCCGCAGGGACTTGAGCTGGGCATGCAAGCTGAGCAGCGCGGTGCGGGTGCGGGTCTTGACGGTGCCCAGCGGCAGCCCGGTCCTGGCGGCGATCTCGCTCTGCGACAGCCCCTCGTCCCACGCCAGCTCGAGCAGCACGCGCTGCTCTGGCGGTAGCTTCGCCACCTTCTCACGCACCGCCGTGCGGGCCCGGGCCGAGTCGACCAGCTCATCGGGGCGCGGGGCCGGCTCGGTGACGTCGCGGCCCTCGACCTCGAGGGTTCGGCCGACCGTGTTGCGCGAGCGCAGGCGGTCGATGGTGCGGCTGCGGGCGATGGTGACCAGCCACGCCGCCACGTTCGCGCGCTCGGGCTGGTACTGCGCTGCCCGGCGCCACGCCTCGAGGAAGGTCTCCTGCACCAGCTCTTCGGCCTCGACGCGATCGTGGAGCAGCCGCAAAACGACCGCGAACACCAACGAGCCATGCAACGAGTAGATGACCGCCAACGCTTCGCGGTCACCCCTCGCCAGCCGGTCGGAGAGCTCGCGTTCGTCGACCGACGTCAATCGTCCTCCGGGGCCTTCGTGACGGACGCACACAGACACGGCAGACCTTCGAGGGCCGTGAAGTGGTGGGCGGTACCCGGCGCACGAACGTCGAGCGCCCCGCGCCAGAACTCGGCACCCGAGACGTCACGGTAGCCCCCTTCGAGCACCAGCACCCGCTCGGTCGCGCCGTGCTCATGGTGGGGGAACACCGCCCCCGGCTGCAGCTTGAGCACCGCCGCCATGAAGCCGTCGCACCGCGGCCCCGCCATCACCGGGAAGATGCTGAGCCCAGGCCCCGGCCCGTCGAACCAACCGTCGTGGCCGTCGAGGGCGTCGAGCAGCACCTGCGCCTCGGCGGGCGGGACATCGAACAGCTCGGCGAGCTGCGGCACCAGGTGGCCAAAACGCTGACCTCCTTCGAGGCGGGCGGCGACGCGCTTCCAGGCCGCGGGCGGTGCCACCAGCCCGGCGTTCAGCTCACTCATCGACGTCTCCAGGTCACGCAGGCGGGCGGCCACGGCCACCGATGACGCCACCGCGGCCTCGACCTGCGCTCGCTCGGCAGCAGACGCCGTACCGAACACATAGTCGGCGAGCAGACCTTCGAGCGCTTCGGAGTCATCGTGCATGGGGGCTCTTCGACAGCAACGGCAACACCAACCCTACGAGGCTCTCTGGGTCGTGGATTCAGACCGTCAGTTCAGCGCGTGCGGCTGGGTCAACGCAAACTCCCCAATCTGGGCGTGGAAGAACGTCTGATCATCACGCACCAGCTGGTAGCTGCCGCGCATGGTGCCGAAGGGGGTCTTGAGCATCGCCCAGCTGGTGTACTCGAACGACTCGCCAGGCTCGAGGCGAGGCTGTTTGCCCACCACGCCCTCGCCCCGCACCTCTTCGACCTTGCCGGTGGCGTCAGTGATGACCCAATGCCTGGTGCGCAGGGTCGCCACCCGGGTGCCCTCGTTGCGAATGGTCACGGTGTAGGTGAAGGCCCACTGCTCGGCGTCGGGCGACGAGCGCTCGGGCCAATACGAGGGCTTCACCACCACCCGAATGCCCTCTGAGACGGTGTCCGACATGTCAGTCCTTGGTGGTGGGGAGCGCCGCTTCCTCGACCTTCGGCTTGATGAGCACCGACGCCAGAATCGAGACCGCCAGGGTGCCGGCGATGACGCCCAGTGAGACGATGATGAGCAGGGCCTCGTGCTGCGCGACCAGCTCGTGGAACGCGGTCTCGCCGATGAGCTTGAAGCCCACGAAGGCGAGAATGACGCCCAGACCCACCTTCAGGTAGCGGAACTTGTCCATCAGCGACGACACCAGGAAGAAGAGCGAGCGCAGGCCGAGAATGGCGCAGGCGTTCGAGCTGAAGACGATGAACGGGTCCTGGCTGATGCTGAGCACCGCCGGAATGGAATCGAGCGCGAAGAGCAGGTCGCTCGATTCCACCACCAGCAGCACCAGGAACAACGGAGTGAACTGGAAGCGCCCCTGCGCGCGGGTGGTGAAGTGGTTGTCGTCGGTGTTCTTCTCGGCCACCGGCAACACCCGCCGGGCCAGCTTCAGCACCGGCAGGTTCTCGGGGTCGACCTGCTCGTCTTCGTCCTGGCCGAAGAGCAGCTTGAAGGCCGTGTAGAGCAGAAAGGCGCCGAAGAAATACAGCACCCAGGTGAAGCGGGTGACCAGGGCCGCGCCGAGGAAGATGAGCAGGCCCCGCAAGATGAAGGCGCCGATGATGCCCCAGTACAGCAGCCGGTGTTGCGCAGCTTTGGTCACCTTGAAGTAGCCAAAGATGATGATGAAGACGAAGAGGTTGTCGACGGACAGCGCGTACTCGATGACGTAGGCGGTGAGGAACTGGCCCGCGGGCCGCGTGCCGCCCAGCCAGAACAGCAGCCCCGCGAAGGCCAGCGAGAGCGAGACCCAGACGCCGGTCCAGATGCCGGCAGTGCGCGGGGTGACCTCTTTGCCCCCCGCGAGCTGCAGGTCGATGGTGATGATCACCACCACGCCAAGTAGAAACCCTGTCCACAGCCACCAGGTGCCCACGGTCGTCGATGTCCCTCACGTCAAAGCCAGCGTCAGCGCCACACCTTCACCGGGTCGTCTCACGAACGCGGCCGAAAATCGCCCCTGTTGTACCCAAACTGCCCTTCGCGGCGGGTCGATAGCCACCAGCACGTTTGACGCCAGCCTCAGATTGCCCGCCTCAAGGGGGCCGAACGGGCGAGGGCTACGCGCCCGCGTGCAGCTTGAGCACCACCACGCTGCGGGCTGGCACCTCGACCCCTTCACCGGACCTGACGCACAGCGCGCGGGTCGGCTCGTGGGCCGTCTCCAGCACCAATTCCCACTGGTCGCCCCAGTGTCGCGGCGGCAGGCGCACGTCGATGGCCTCGTCGGCGGCGTTGAACCAGCTCAGCAGGGTGTCGCCGACCACCTTCTGGCCGGTGGGGTCGCGGGTGGCGATGGCGTCGCCTCCGAGGAACATGCCGAGGCAGCGCAGGCCGTGGTTCTCCCAGTCGGCGCGCTCGAACTCGCGGCCCGAGGGGTGAAACCACACCACGTCACGAAAGCGGGAATCGTCCAGGGTGACGCCCTGAAAGAAGTTGCGCCGCTGCAGCGCCGGGTTGCCGTGTCGCAGGGCGACGCAGGCCTTGGTGAAGTCGCGCAGGCCGACCGCCCGTGCGTCGAGCAACCAGTCGAGCCACGACAGCTCGTTGTCCTGGCAGTAGGCGTTGTTGTTGCCGCGCTGGGTGCGCGACAGCTCGTCGCCAGCCAGCAGCATGGGCGTTCCGAGCGAGAGGAACAGCGTGGCGATGAAGTTGCGCTGCATGCGCGCGCGCAGGTCGTTCACCGCCGGGTCGTCGATGTCGCCCTCGACGCCGAAGTTGGCCGAGTGGTTCTCGTCGGTGCCGTCGCGGTTGTTCTCCTGGTTGGCGGCGTTGTGTTTGTGCGAGTAGCTGACCAGGTCTCGCAGCGTGAAGCCGTCGTGGCAGGTGACGTAGTTGATCGACGCCGAGGGCCTGCGGCCCGACAACTTGAAGAAGTCGGACGAGCCCGACAGCCGATAGCCCAGGTCGGCCACCTGCCCTGCTTCACCGCGCCAGAAGCGACGCACGGTCTGCCGATACCGATCGTTCCACTCGGCGAACTGGGCGGGGAACCCTCCGAGCCGATAGCCGCCCGGGCCCACGTCCCACGGCTCGGCGATCAGCTTCACGCGAGACAGCACCGGGTCTTGATGCAGGGTGGCGAAGAAGTCGCTGCGGGGGTCGAAGTCGCCGTTTCCGGTGCGCGCGAGCTCGGTGGCGAGGTCGAAGCGAAAGCCGTCGACGTGGAAGTCGGTCACCCAGTGACGCAGGGAATCGAAGAGCAGCTTGATGACCGGCAGCTGCCGCGCGTCGAGCGAGTTGCCGCAGCCGGTGAAGTCGCGGTACCGCGAGGCGTCGCGCTCGTCGAGCCAGTACCAGGACGGGTTGTCGAGGCCGCGGAAGGACAGCGTGGGCCCCAGGTGGTTGCCCTCGCAGGTGTGGTTGTAGACGACGTCGAGCAGCACCTCGAGGCCGGCGGCGTGCAGGGCCTTCACCATCTGCTTGAACTCGGTGACCTGCTGCCCGCGGCTGCCCGATGACGAGAAGCGCTGGTCGGGCGCGAAGAAGCCCAGCGTGTTGTAGCCCCAGTAGTTGGTGAGGCCGCGGTCCTTGAGGAACCCCTCTGACACGGCCTCGTGCACCGGCAGCAGCTCGACGCTGGTGACGCCCAGGGACTTCAGGTGCTCGAGGACCGCCGGGTGCGCGAGGCCCGCGTAGGTGCCGCGCTGCGCCTCGGGCACCTCGGGGTGGCGCATGGTGAGGCCCTTCACGTGCGCCTCGTAGATGACGGCGCGCCGCCAGATGACGTTGGGCGATTTGTCGCCGGCCCAGTCGAAGTCGTCCTTCACCACGACGCTGCGGGGCACTCCGTGGGCCGAGTCGCGCAGGTCGCGCACCTCTCGGCCCCCGTCGACCAGGTGGCCGATCAACGGAGCGCCGAAGTCAGGTTTGCCGCTGAAGGCCCGCCCCCACGGGTCGACCAGCAGCCTCGCGGGGTTGAAGCGCAGGCCGCGTTCAGGCGCCCACGGCCCGTCGACGCGCAGGCCGTAGAGGGCCCCCGCGGTGAGCCCGGGCACGTAGCCGTGAAACACCTGGTGGGTCTGGTCGACCAGCGGCAGGCGGGCCAGCTCGCGCGAGGGGTCCAGCGGGTCGAAGAGGCACACGGCCACCGAGGTCGCGTGCTGTGAGGGGAAGGCGAAGTTCACGCCCTTGTCGTCGGCGGTGGCGCCGAGGGGATACGGCACGCCGGGCCACACCTCGAAGCGGTCGCTCAATGGGACCGTTCCTTCGAGGGGGCAGCAGACTTCCTGGGCCAATCCTTCGAGGGGGCAGCAGACTTCCTGGGCCAACACGAGGGCGATGGAGCCGCCATGAGAACGACCTCCCGAGGGGCCGGTGTAGCAGCACGCCGGGCGCTTCGCTGCTGTCGACTGGGGCCGGAAACCGGCCGCGTGCCTACCGCGGAATCTTCGCCTGAATCGCCTTCAACGACGCCGCCCCCAGCTCGGTGCTGCGGTACCCATTGGCCGCGATCTGCTCGTTGAGCTTCGCGATGCGCTCGGTGTTCGTGGGGTGCGTCGACAGGAAGGTCAAGAAGCCCGGCAGCTCGCCTCTGGCCTTCAACTTCTCGAAGAACGAGGCGAGGCCCTGCGGGGCGTAGCCAGCGGCGTTGGCGTAGCGGGCACCCAGAGTGTCCGACTCGAGCTCCATGTCGCGGCCGTACGCGAGAATGGACCCCTTGCCGATCAGCGTCGCGGCCAGCAGCGCCACGTCGTTGGGGTCCTTACCGAGCGCCATGGCGGTGACGGTCTCGAGGCCCTTCGCCGCCACCAGCTGCCGGGCGGAATGACGCGCCACCACGTGACCGACCTCGTGCCCCAGCACCCCGACCACCTCGGCCTCGGTCTCGGCCTCGAGCAGCAGCCCGGTGTAGACGTAGAGGCGCCCGCCGGGGGTCGCAAAGGCGTTCACCGTTCCGGGGTCGTCGATGACGAAGTACTGCCACTTCACGCCACCGCGGTCTTTGTCCGCGAAGGGTGTCAGCTTGCTCACCAGCCCACCCACGTAGAAGCCGACGTCGGGGTTCTCGAGGAAGCGCGTGTTCTCCTGTTTCAGCGCCTCGTGCACCTGGAAGCCGAGCTGCGCTTCCTGCGAGTCCGAGATGAGGGTGGCGGCGACGAGCTGTTCGGTCTGCCGACGCTGCGTCAGGGTGCACGAGCTGAAGACGGCGACGGCGAGCAGAAGGGTGAAGCGCATGGCAGCCTCGAGCTGGGGTGGAGCCGCGCGGATACCAAAGCCACGGCACGGGGAGCAGCCCAATCAACCCCACCGAACAGCGTCGCGCGCTCTGCTCGGCGGCTCGGCGCCCCCGACACCTGTCATGGTCGGGTGATGAAACGACTGGCGAGTGGACTGCTGGTGATGGGGCTCTCGAGCGTCGCGGCGCCGACCCGGCCCGACGGTGGCGTGAGCCCGGTGCTGGCGCGCGACGGCGGGGTGGAAGAATCGAAGGCCCAGGGCCCCGCGCCGGCCAGCTCCGCCGAGCTCGAGCGGCTCAAGCGCGATCTGCAGGACCTGCGCGCCCGCACCACCGAGCTGGAGCAAAAGGTCAGACAGGTCGACGCGGTGGAGCGGAAGGTCGACGAGGTGAAGAAGGAGCTCGCCACGCTGAGCGAGCGGGTCACCGCCAACGAGGACACGCGCCGCGACGCCGAGCGTGCGGTGGTCGAGCAGAAGCAGCGCGTTCAGCAGGCGACCCAGGGGCTGGTGGTGGCAGACCAGCAGCTCGCGAGCGGAAACACCGAGTCGGTGAGCCGGGCGCTGCAAGTCGCCGAGGCGTCCTACACCGGCGCGGCGCTCAAGTACGTGCAGGCGGCGCGCACCTCGTTCTCCAACGGCGACCTGGCCAGCACCCGCACCCTGTTGTCCCTCGCGGTGCTCGAGGCGCAGAACCAGCGAGGGCCGTGAGGAAGGCGGCTGGTCCGCCGTGCGTCGCGGGTTGCCCTGGTCGGTCATCAGCCCTCGCGCCACGCCCGAGCGCGTGGGGTCAGTCGCTGGCCGCGTGCGGGCGTGAGGAGCCCGGTTGCGGGGCATGAAGACGCTGGTTGCGGGGCGCGAAGAGGCCGGTTGCGGGGCGTGAGGAGGCGGTTGCGGGGCGAGGAGGCGGTTGCGGGGCGTGAGGAGGCGGTTGCGGGGCGTGAGGAGGCGGTTGCGGGGCGTGAAGAGGCCGGTTGCGGGGCGTGAGGGAGGCGGTTGCCGGGCTCGTGCGACTGGGACCTTCGGAACAGCGACCGGGTGCAGGGCGACGTCGACGACGCAGCGCCCACGGCGACCCAATCACCCCGTCACCGCGGGTTGCGCGCGAGCGGTTGACCTTGAACTCGAGTGCAGCGGCGCTGCGTCTTCAGGCCCTGCCCCTCGCGCGTCGCCCCAACAGCAGCCCGGCGAGCAGGCCGACGAGCCCTTCAACTGACGAGCACCTGCAGCCCACCCTGTCGATGACGGTGGGAGCGACGACCCAGAGATGCCCCGTGACGGTCCGGCGCTGCCCGTCTCTCGACAGCTCTGCGCGGTAACGGTCCACGCCCTGCTTCGGCCCTTCGATCGGCACCTCCGTCGTCAGCTCGGCGCCCGTCAAGGTGATCGGGTCCTGCTCGAAGCCATTCTTCACCAGTCGCAGCACGTCACCGCGCTGAGCCCCGGTCACTGTGACCTCGAGCGCCCCGCTCACGACCTCCGCGGTGTCCCCGATGCGGAGACCGCCCATGGAGAGGTCGACCATCGGGTCCGACGGGCCGTGCAGCTTCACCACCGTGCGCCCGGCCTTCAGCCCTTCCAACAGGCCAGCGGCTGACAGCTCACGCGCGAGGATCATCGTGGTCGGTGAGCCGATGGCGCTGTCGAAGGGGCCGCGGCCGAGCCCTGCGGAGTGATCATCGCTGCCCCCCACCGGCGCCGCGCGGCTGCCGAGGGCGAGCTGTCGGTCCCAGAAGGCGATGGCCGCGTCAGAGAAGAGCAGGCCCGTCTTGTCGAAGCCTCCGGTCTGGATCTCGACCGCACCCAGGAGGTCGAGGGGAACCGTCTGGCGCCACGCGCACCCGATGCAGCTCTGCCCCAGGTCGAGCACCGGGTGGTTGATGGACAGCACCGCGCCCTGTGAAACCAGCGCCTGCGCCGCGGCGGGCCAGCTCGCGTCGCCGACGCCGAAGCGATGATCGACCAGGCGGGTGGCGCCGATGCCGTTGGCGTGGCCGCGGTAGGTGGTGAACTCCACGCCGGGTATGAAGAGCAACCCTGGGTGTCTGGTCTGTGCGTCGCTGATGAAGTCGAGCTGGGCGTTGGTGTTGTGATCAGACAGCTCGACGAAGTCGAGGCCGCGGGCCTTCGCGAACGTGGCGATGGCGTCGAGGGTGGGCTTCGCGTCGCCGCTCTCTTTCGAGTGCACGTGCAGATCGCCGGCGTACCAGCGCTCCCCCACCTCGAGCACCGCAGGGCTGAAGGGCCGACGCTCGGGCTGCGGCGCCAGGGTGGCCACGTCGCGCAGGGTGATGGTGAGGCGGTACCCGGCGCCGCTGGCTGCGACGCGGGCCTTGCCGATCACGACCTGCCAGGTACCGGCCGGGAGCGGACCGGTGAGGTAGCTGCGCGAGCTCGCCGCGACGCCGATCACCGCCGGTTCGACGTTGCCTCCACCCCACCCCCGTGCGCGCTCGGTGTCCCACACGCCGAAGTCGAGCACCGCGTCGGCGGTGAGCGTCTGGTGGGCGACCTCGACCTCGACGGTGCCAGGAGAAACCTCGAACGGCACCAGCACGAAGGCCTCACCGTCGGCGGCCACCTGACCACTGAGCACCAGCGGAGCGCCGAGCGAGACCCGGGCGGTCATCAGCATCCACACCAGGGCCCGTCGCATCGTGCGGGTCACCGTATTCCATCGGATCAGGCCGCGAGAGGGTCAACGCCCCTGACAGTGGAGCGCAGACGAACCAGCTGATTTCACTGAAGTTCGGACGCAGTGGGTCCTTGCAAGCGAGGCGGGCTGCGTCGACACTGCAGCGCCTCGTCGCTTCAAGCCGCTCTCTGGGAGCCGAACATGATCCGCTGGTCCCTCTTCATTCTGCTCACGCTGGCCTCGGCCTGTCAGACGTACGACTTCGAGCCGGTGCAGCCGGTGGCCATCACCCAGACCACGCAGTCGAAGGACGTCATCAGCCGGCAGCTCAAGCCGAACCTGATGATCCTCGTCGACAAGTCGGGCTCGATGAACCAACCCATCAACGCGAGCTTGCCCTCGTGTGGAAACTGCTCGGGAGCGTCATGCCCGGCGTCGTGTCCGACGCGCATCAGCGAGCTGCGCACGGCGATGGGACAGTTCCTGAGCACCTCGCCCGGGGTCGCCCGCATGGGCCTGGCCTTCTTCCCCAACGAAGACGCCGCGTTCATGCCGAACGGGTGCGCGCCGACCAGGGACATCTCGGTCGCGCTGCCGCCGCCGACGCTCAACGACGCTGACCCGATGCCACTGATCATGAACGCCACAAAAATCAACACGAGCATTCAGTCCCTTGGTTCGGGCATCACGGTCATCGGCGGCACCCCGACCGGCGGCTCGCTCAACTTCATGGGCACGAACCCCGGCCTGCTCGACAACAACGACAACCGGCAAGACTTCGTGCTGCTGCTCACCGACGGTCTGCCCAACTGCAACGTGTCCAACCCGCTGGCCTGTACCCTGAGCCCGCCGCCCGCGGCCAACCTCTGTACGTTGGTCTCGAACTGCACGGGCGCCTATTGCCGCGCCGGGTTCCTCGACAAGGACGGCGTGGTCAACACCGTGAACGCCCTTCGGGCGAAGAACATCAGAACCATCGTGGTGGGGTTCGGGGCTGACTTCGCAGACCCCCTCGCGCTCGAAGTGCTGAACGCGGTGGCGTCCGCCGGGGACTTCGCCCGAAAATGCCCGAACCGCACCAGCGCCGAGTGCGGAAGCAACAACACCTGCCTGGCCTCGGGGGTGTGCGAGAAGCAGTTCTACGCGGCCTCCAACGCCGCCGAGTTGTCGATGGCGCTCGCCAACATCTCGAGCAAGATCGGCAACGCCGAGCCCTGCGTCTTCGACCTGCAGGCCCAGCCGCCTGACGACAAGTTCCTCGCCGTCATCGTCGATGGCAAGACCCAACCCAGCAGCGACGCGACCTGGAAGTTCGAAGGCGGCAAGGTGGTGTTCAAGGGCCCAATGTGCACCCGCATCGAGGCGGCCACGCCGGCTGACCCCCTGAAGGTCGAGATTCGCATCGTCAGCACCCTGTGAGACCCCTACCTCGAGCACCTCGACCACCAGCGCCGAACGCTGCGCGACGAAGTGTCACGTGACCCCGGTTCAAACGGGGCGAGTGCTGGCGGCGGTGTGCCGTACGCCGTCGGTCGAGGTGCGGCGCTGCGTCTGCTCCAACCCCATCGGCCGGCAGGTCGCGGTGTTCGCTTCGGCCCCTCTTCGGGCCGGTGATGCTCCCGGCGCGACCCGGAGCGGGAGCCGGACGGTGGGCCAGCTCGTCAGCCAGGTGCTCCGCCCGGCCGAGCCGTGACCGCGGAGGCTCACGGGAAGCAGCTGGCCGTGGTGGTCTGTGCCCAGCGCGAGACCCGCTTCGCCACGTCGAGCAGCGCGGCGTTCTCTGAGCCCACCGCGACTGCCGCCAGCCCTCTGAGGGCGTGCGAGAGATCGAGATCCTTCGGCCGACCGAGGAACGACTCCCCGCCTCCACACGTACGCGTGTTGCCGGTGGAGTTGATTCTGCCGCTCGAGTCCACCCGCCCCCCCAGCCAGAGCGCGGCTCGCAGCACGGGCGCGCGCAGGGCCTCGCAGGGTGCGGCGTCGGCCGCGAGCAGATCGGCGCCGATGGCGATCGCCACGCCCTGGTAGCTGGTGTCGGCGCCGCCGCCTTCGACGAAGACGCCGTCTTCACGCTGGGTGGCGAGCGCGAGGTCGATGAAGCGCGCCGCCGTGGGTCGCCTCGGGAGGCGCGCGAAGGCGCCGCAGGTCGAGAACGCGCGCGCGTCGAACAGCAGCCGGTTGGGGGCCTGCCCGTCAGCCCGCCGCAGCACCTCTTCTTGCGCGTCGAGCCACGGAAGGGCCCGGGCGACCGTCGCCCGCGCCGCGTCGAGGCGGGCTTGCAGTCCCCATGCGGCAGGCGCGCGCTCGAGCGACGACAACCCCTGGCACGCGTCGCCGAGGAAGAACGCTGCTGCCGAGGCGACGTCTTGAGCCTTGAGCGTCGAGCCGATCGGCGCGTCAGGCGGCACCGCGGACACCACCACGCCGTTCGGGTCGACCGTGGCCAGCCCTGCTTCGATGCCCACCAGCCCCGAGGTGGCCAGCCGGGCGTCGCCCACCTCGACCCCCAGCCGCGCCAGCAGGCCAACGCCCATCTGGAAACGGGCGCTCACCATTCGGCCATAGCGCTTGTTCTGCCCCGACAGGCCCTGCTGGTTCGGCGCCGACTGGCCGGCGATGAGCCGCACCTCGGCCTCGAACGCCTTCATGGTCTGGCTGTCGCCGAACGCCTCACACGAAGGAACGCCTCCGTCGGCCAACCCCTCGAGGACCCCGGCGTCGAGCAGCTCGGACGGCTCGACCGGCGCCGAGTCAGGCTTCGGTTGGCACGCGGTGAAGAGGACGAGTGCAGCGAGCGCCGGACGCATGAGGTGGAGACACCGTGCCGGCAGAAAAAAGAAACCCCACAGGTGAATCGTGGTCCCGCGGTGGTGCGATCATTCGATGCCCCCCGGCATGCACTTCACCAGGTGTTTCATCTGCAGCTCGGCCTGCTTGAACAACTCGGGGTCAGGCTTTGGAAAGCTCGCGCAGTCTTCGTCGCTGCTCTTGAGCACCCGAAAGCTCAACTGACTGCGGTCGAGGCCCTCGAGCTTCTGCGCGGCGATGGCCTTGAGCTGCGGCGTCGTCAGCAGGCAGGTGCCGGTCAGCCCC
>VYLD01000215.1_pt1 | contig 20108 bp, 23 predicted proteins | sample 5114401 | NCBI WGS metagenome assembly VYLD01 (sample SAMN12291783, study PRJNA351875) | freshwater metagenome | isolation source: freshwater lake | place: USA: Michigan, Gull Lake | collected 2013-08-08 | reverse complement strand
GATCTGCGAGACCAGCCCGTCGCCGATCGAGATCAGCGCGTAGGTGCTGACGGCCTCGGCGGCGGTCATGCCGTTCTGCAGCGTGCCGATGACCACCCCGCCCACCAGGTTGACGACGGTGATGACCAGGCCGGCGATGACGTCGCCCTTCACGAACTTCATCGCACCGTCCATCGAGCCGAACAGCTGCGATTCGCGCTCGAGGTCGCGGCGCCGGGACCGCGCCTGGTCCTGGGTGATCGCTCCGGCGCGCAGGTCGGCGTCGATCGACATCTGCTTGCCGGGCATCGCGTCGAGCGTGAACCGGGCCGACACCTCGGCGACACGCTCGGCGCCTTTGGCCACGACCAGAAACTGCACCAGGGTGAGGATCAGGAAGATGACCGCGCCCACCACGTAGTCGCCGCGCACCACGAACTCGCCGAAGGCCTGAATGATCTCACCCGCGTGGCCTTCGCTCAGCGCCAGCCGCGTCGACGACACGTTCATCGAGAGCCGAAACAGCGTGGTGATGAGCAGCAGCGTGGGGAAGCTGGCGACCTTCAGCGCGTCCTTCGCGTAGAGCGCGGCCACCAGCAGGGCCAGCGCCGCCGCGAGGTTGATGGCGATGCCGACGTCGAGCAGCCAGGGCGGCAGGGGGACGATCATCGAGCCGACGATGGCGGCCATGACGATCGCGAGAATGACGTCCGAGTGCGTGCGTGCGCGGCTCAGCGCGCCGTCGACCAGCGAGTTCATGGCTCCTCCGAAAGCAGCGCCGAGTCCGCCAACTGGGACGCGTCCGCTTCTGTGGTCTGAAGCGCCACCCGCAAGACCGCGGCGGCGGCCTGGTACAGCTCCTCGGGCACCTCTTCGCCGACGTCGGAGTGCACCGGTGAGCGCGGGAGCGGCACCTCACGAACCACCGGAATTCCAAGGGCTCTTGCTTCGGTTCGAATCGCCAAGGCGTCCTCCTCACGACCACGGGCCACGATGTACGGCGCGTCACATTCGGTGTCGTCGGAGCGAAGCGCGACCGCGACTGCGTCGCTTTCACGACGACGGCGGTGGCCTTGTGCACCCCTCGTGCCGGGCCACCCTGCGAAACTCTCGAGAAGCAGGGCGAGCTCTCCGAACATTCCAAAACCGCCCGAGCGCAGCTGCTCGCGAAGCGTCGCGGCGACGCCGACTTCGTCATCCCCTCAGGGGGTCCCAGCGAGCGCGACGAGCGCCCCGAGGGCCAGCGGCACGACGAAACGAGCGGAACCCACGTCAGCCAGGGGCTCGTGATGGGTTGGTTTGCCGGACTGTGAGCGCGGCTCAGCGCGCCTTGACCAGGGAGTTCATGGCTTTTCCGCGAACAGCGCTGAGTCTGCCAACTGGGACGCGTCCGCTTCTGTGGTCTCGAGCGCCACCCGCAGCACCGCCGCGGCGGCCTGGTACAGCTCCTCGGGCACCTCTTCGCCGACGTCGTAGTGGATCAGCGAGCGCGCCAGCGGGACATCACGAACCACCGGAATTCCAAGGGCTCTGGCTTCGGCTCGAATCGCCAGGGCGTCCTCCTCACGACCACGGGCCACGATGTACGGCGCGTCGCATTCGGTCTCGTCGTAGCGAAGCGCGACGGCGATGTGCGTCGGGTTCACGACGACGGCGGTGGCTTTCTGAACCCCTCGTGCCGGGCCACCCTGCGACAACTGCTTCATCAGGTGCTTCCGCTGGCCCTTGGTGTGGGGGTCTCCGTCGCTGTTCTTGTGCTCCTGCTTCACCTCGTCGTGCGACATCATCAGGTCCCTGGTGTGGCGCAGCCGCGCGAGCGCGTAGTCGCCCAGGCCCAGCACCAGCAGCACCGAGCAGGCCTTCAACACCGACGGCAGGAAGGCGCTCGCGATGACCCTGAAGCCGGTGACGCCGTCGAAGGCCAGCGCACGAAACTGATCGGGCGCGACCGCCTTCACGTCGTCGAAGAGCAGCCACGCCATCACCGCAGTCACCGCCAGGCCCTTCGCCAGCTCGACCAGCTGCCGCGGACTGAAGAGCTTCTTGAAGCCCTCGAGGGGGTCCAGCTTCTCGAGCTTCGGCTCGACCAGCGAGAGGTTGAGCTGCAACCCCGCCATGGGGACCGAGGCCGCCAGCGCGCCCAGCAGCGCGCCGATCACCGTGGGTGCCAGACACAGGCTCCACACCCGCACGGCCTCGAGCAGCTCGAGTGAAGGGGTGGTGGTCTCGAGGGTCAGCACCCGTCGGGTCCACTCGGTGAGCCGGGCGCTGCTCTCACCCGCGAACATCGAGGTGCCGACGAGGCCGAAGAACGTCACGGCTGCGCCCGACAACATCTTGCTCTTCGGAATGTTGCCCTGCTCCCGCGCGTGCCGAAGCTTCTCTTCGGTCGGTTGGTGCGTCTTTTCGCTCATCGGCCCAGCTCCAGCAGGCCCTGCAGCGCTTCCGGCGCGGCCAGCGCTTCGGTCACCAGGCGATCGGTCAGCGCGCCGATGGCGAGCCACAACACCGCGCCGCCTCCCAGGATTCGAAGCGGCGCACCGGTCTCTTGCAGGTTCATCTGCGGCGAGGCCCGTGACGCCAGGCCCAGCAACGCATCGACGGCGAGCGAGACACCGGCCAGTGGTGCTCCCAGGGCGAGCCCGGTGGCGAACGCGCCGCCGACCAGCCTGGCGACCTCGGTGGTCACCGCCTCGGAATGAGAGAAGGTGCCCAGCGGCGTCCACACGAAGCTGCGGAACACCGCCGAGAGCAGCAGCGGCATGACGGCCCCGGTCGCCGCGAGGGCCACCAGCAGCTGGTACAAGCCGTCACCGGTCGCAGACTCCTTGGTGCCCGTCATCGGCAGCGCGCCTTCGGCTGATGAGCCGCGGAACATGTCGGCGAAGCGCCCGCCCATGCGCGCGGCGTCGAAGGGCAGCGCGGCGACCAGTCCCAGGGTGGTGCCGAGGGTCAGCTCGCGCAGGCTCACGCCCACCAGCTCCCAGGACGACGAGGTCTGGGGCGCCTCGATGCCGGCGGCCGCGTGAAGGAAGATCGCCAGTGACAACACCAGCCCGAGCTTCACCTGCATGGGCGCGAGCTGCCCGCCCAGCAGCGGGCAGAGAAAAGCGATCGGCAGCAAGCGAGACGCGATCACCGCGACCGACACGACGTGGGGCTGCAGGCCGTCGAGCAGCGGCGTCAGCTGGGCCCAGGTGCTCACGACGCCACCTCGGGCAGCACCAGCAGCAGCTGCGTGGCGAAGCGCGCGAGCTGTTGCCCAATCCACGGGCCGGCGATGACCAGGGCGAGCACCGCCGCGCACAGCTTGGGCACCACCGACAGGGTGCTGTCCTGAATCTGGGTGGTGGCCTGCAAGAGGCTCATCACGAAGCCGACGATCAGGCTGGCGATGATGGGTGGCGTCGAGGCGAGCACCATGAGCAGCAGGGCCTCGCGCGCGAGGGTGATGATCTGAGCGGTCTCCATGGCCTCACCGGTACGCCAGGATCAGCCCGCGTGAGAGCAGCGACCACCCGTCGACGGCCACGAAGAGCAGGATCTTGAAGGGCAGGCTCACCTGGCTCGGGCTGAGCGTCTGCATGCCCAGCGCGAGCAACACGTTCGCCAGCAACATGTCGAGCACCAGGAACGGCAGGAAGATGAGGAAGGCGATGATGAAGGCCTCCTTCAGCTCGGTGATCACGAACGCGGGGATGATGATCGACAGGTCGTCTTCCGACACCAGCCCGGCCTGATCGGCGCCTCGCAGCTCGCGGGCCATGTCCACGAAGCGGGCGCGCTCCTCAGGGCTGCCGTGCTTCACTAGGAACTCCTTGAGCGGGAGCAGGATCTGACCGCCCCGGCTGAGCAGCTCGCGGCCCATGCCGACCTCGGCCTCGATCGCCTGACCCTCGGTCCACATGCGCTCCATCGTGGGAGCCATCACGTGCGCCGAGAGCACCGCGGTCAGCCCGGTCAGCACCATCGTGGGGGGCGCCTGCTGGGTACCCAGCGCCGACCGCACCATCGACAGCACCACCACGATCTTCGAGAAGCTGGTCAGCATCACGATGGCGAAGGGCACCAGCGAGAGCACCGCCATCAGCCCCATCATCTGCACCTGGCTGCTGGCGATCGAGCCCCCTTCGGCCTGCAGCGTCGAGGGCGTGGCCCCGAGCGCGATCGTCGACAGGCCACCCGCTGCGAGCGACAGGGCGCGCGTCATGACGGGTCTGCCTTCGCCGCGAGGGTCTGGGCCATCAGCGCGGCCCGTGAGGCGATGGGGCGCACGCGCGCGACGCCGTCGCCGTGCACGATCAGGTACGATCGGCCGTCGACCTCGATCAGCGCGACCCCGGTGCTCTTCGACAGCCCGACCCGTTGCACCACCGTGAGGCGCTGCGTCTTCGAGAAGGTTCCCTTGAGCGAGAGCCCCTGCTGTCGCGAGACCCACCAGGCGAGGCCTGCGAGCGCCAGGGCGCCGAGGGTGAGGCGCGCAGCGGTGGTGAGCGAGCCCGACGACGCGGCCGCGGTCAGCGCGAGGGCGGCGCAGAGGGCGCCAGCCAGTGCCACCTTGTTGCGAGGTGAGAGCGAGGTCATGGCGCGGCCCGCTCGAGCATCGAGACGATGCGGGCGCCGATCTCGCCCTCGACCTCGACCAGCTCGGCGATCGCCACTGGCCGGCCGTCGATGCGCAGGGTGACCGACTGCGCGGCGTTGATGTGCAGCGGCAGCACCGAGCCCGGGGCGAGCGTTCCCAGCTGCCGAATCGGAACCTGAATGGTGGTGAGCTCAATCTCGACATCGACGGCGACGCTGGTGGACATGGGGGGCTCCGGGGGGCGGGTGGTGACTCGGGACACGGTGAAGCCGTCGGCGCCGAGCACGCCGTTCAACAGGAAGGTGCGGTTGAAGAAGCAGGCGGGGCCAGCCAGGGCACCGCCCCGCATCGAGGTGCCCGCGAAGACGATGACGTCGCCCGGTGACAAGTCGCCGCTGTCGGCGCGCTGCAGCTCGGCGTGACCGATTCGACAGCCCAGGGAGAGCGGGACGTCGAGCACCGCGTCGAGCGCGGGCGGAGGGTCTGAGAGGGGCGCCGGGTGGATGGCAGCCTGCAGCAGCTTGGCCGGCACCAGCACCCTCGCCAGGCCGATCGGGTGTTCGCTGCGCAGGTGCACCTCGATGGCCAGGTGGCGAACCGTGGCGTCGATGCTGCGCAGCGCTTCACCGCGGTCCATGGTGAGGCCCACCAGGCGGGGGCCGTAGCGCGCCTCGAACGCCCCGGCGGCCCGAGCCCCTTTCAGCACCGACAGCGCCAGCCAGCCGAGCGCCGCGGTCTCGACGCGGGTGAGCGAGGTCGGCGCGACCGTCTGAAGGTCGCTGCCTGCGGCGTGGTGAATGAGGAAGGCCGTGACCGGGCCCTCGAGCTCGATGATGGCCATCGCCGAGGCCGAAGACAGCTCGATGATCAGGAACAGGCCGTCACGCCCCAGGTGGGTGAGCGGTTGCAACGTCGCGTCGAGCAGGCGGGCCGAAGCGGTGACCGGTTGGCCCAGCTGCTCGCCCACCGCCGCGATGCCCAGCTCGAGGGCCTGCGCCGCTTCGGTGATCGTCGAGTGCCGGGCGGCGAGTTCGAGGTGCGCGCGGGTGAAGCGCTTGAGCGGCACCAGGCTCACCCGACGCGCTCTCACCTTCGGTCTGGAATCGGGGGTCGGCCCCTCTGCGGCGAGAGGCCCAACCTGGGTGGTCGTGTCATGCATGAACCCACGCAGTTCACGGGCAATGCCAGTGCAAGCTGTTGAAGACGTTGAGCTTTGGGCCTTGGCGATCTCGGCGGTTCAATGGGTGTTCAGGCGACGGACCCGAGCAAGGGCACCCGCGCTGGACTCACCGCAACACCACCCGCCGGCGAAGAGCCGCTCGAGCGCGCCGGCCACACCCTGCGAAGAACCGCTACAGCCTGCTGCCTCGCCTCGCGCCAGGCGTGGATCAGCTTGGCTGCAGCTCGCGATGTGCAGCGCGCCCGATGCGCCGCCGAGCACGAAGCCCAGCAGCAAGACGAGGTGCAACCGAACGCGAAACCACCCGTCCAGCACGTGTTCCCTCGGAGAAGTGCGTCGCCAACGTCTGGCGTCGCCCCAGTTCGCGTGATTCTTCGAGGCCGTGTCTGCCGCCGACCGCGCCTTGCCTTCGTGGAGTGCGCGGTTCGCGAAGCTTCGTGCGGCGCCAACCCATCAGCTGCGCCCGCGCCTCGCGCTTTGGCGCGGGACCCGAAAGAACCCGCAGCGCTGGTTTCGCTACCGGCGGCGTCGCCGACCCAGCGCCTTGATGATCGGGCCGCCGCCCTGCGAGGCGCCCCTGAGAACGGGTCGGTGCCGCCGTTGCCGGCCACGATGAGGTCCACCGACGAGATGAGCGTAAAGGAGTGGGCGATACTTCCCCGCCGGGATGAACGTCACGGTCTCGTCGCGCTTCAGGCCCGTGCGGGTGCGCAGGTCATCTTCGGGGCCGTCGCGAGCACTGGTTGCTACCGGGAGGCTTCGCGGATCATGCGTGCTGCCAGGGCCTTCATCGCAGGTGACGGCGGCAGCGCTTCAGCGGCCTGCGGTGGGGCGAGGTGACGAAGGGCTGGCGGGAGCTGTTGAGACAGGCACGCCTTGAGGCGCGGCGGAGCCTGTTCCAGCAGCACCTTCAGGCGATCGGCGGCGTCGTCCCTCGCGCCGAACTCGAGGGTCACCCGCGCCTGGCGGGTGGGTGAATCCAGTCCGGTCAGCTGCTTCGCCAGCACCTGCGCGGTGTGCCGCTGCGCCGTCGCAAACCCGTCGAGCAGCGCCGGGGCGTGCTGCCGCTTGAGGGCGACGATGAACAGGGTGGTGCGCTCGACGAAGCTCAAGCTTCGGGGTGCGTCTGCCGAGCCGCGCACCGCTCTGGCTCGAACGACCCTGGTGTTCTGCGCCGCGGCCATCTCACGCCACCTTCCGCTGAACGGTGGGTGAGATGACAGGCTTCGGCGACGAGGGCGGCGCAGGCGGCGTCGCGTTGAGCGCAGGGTCGGGTGCCTTCTTCTTCATGCGGAACACCACCACGAGCAGCGCCGAGGCCAGCACCGACAGCACCAGCCCAAGCACCACCACCATCGCGCGCAGCCCACCAGGCGACGAGCCTGATTCGCCGGGGAGGGGAAGAACGACCGGCGCCGCCTGGACCGCCACCGGGTCGAGCACCAGCACCACGTCGTCGGGCTTGAGGCCGTCGACCGCCCCAGCGACCAGGGCCCGAAGCTCGGCGCGCTGGGTCTGCAGGCGCTCGTGGGCGTCAGCGTGCACTCGCAGCAGCACCGACGCCTTCGATGGGGACGGCAGCAGGCCGGGACGGGGGGGCGGCGCGACCACCAGCTCGACGGCCGCCGACTTCACCCCGTCCATCGTCTCGAGGGCCTCTTCGAGGTCGCCTTCCTGGGCTTCCAGCTGGCGGAGGCGCTCGGCCGACGGCGTCTCGATCAGGCTCGCGCTCTCGACCAGCGCCTGGGTGGTCTTGCGCGGCTTGCGGGGCAGCTTCAGCTCGGTGAGCACCCTCAACGCGTCGGTCGCTTTGCCTTCGTCGAGCTCGATCGCCCAGGTCGGCTTCTTGCCCTTCTCGGGCACCTTCTGCGCATCGAAGCCTCGCGCGTGCAGCTCGGTGACGATCTCGTTGGCGTCGCGCTCGTCGAGGCCGTGCTGAATCTGGGCGCGGCAGGCCGTGAGGAGCAGCAGGGCGGCGATGGGGGCTTTGGCGTTCATGGCGTGGCTCACACCTGCGTCTGGAGGACCTGCTTGACGCCATTGGTGGCCTTCTCGACGACCTTGCCGGCGAGATCGAGCTCCTGACTGGCGCGGTACACGTGCGTCTGCAGCGACAACAGCTCAGCGGGGCTGAAGGCCCTGCCGGACTCGGCCATGGCGAGGATCTGATCCATGCGCAGCTGCGCGGCGTTCACCTGATCGAGCACTCCCGCGGCGACGTGCCTGGGGTCCGTCGTGGCGCCGACCTTCGCGGAAGACACCGCTTCGACGGTGCAGGGCCGGGCGACGGCAACGGCCTGGGCCGCCTTCGTCTGTTGCACGGGAAGCGGGGTGTTCTCGAGGCGCTGCGGGGCCGGCGAACCACCCTGGCCCTTGAGCAGGTTGCCGAAGGTTTCGGCAGCTTTCGGAGCTGAACCTGCGCCGGCGACGCCGGTGGGGCCGACGGCCCCCAGTGGGTTGATGGCCATGGCATGCCTCAGCGAATGTTGTTGATGGCGGCCTTCGCCGAGTCGTGCCGAACCTTCAGCACGTTGGTGATGGTGTTGTACTCGCGGCTTTCCTGCTGCATCGCCATCTGCATGGCCATGCTGCGGTTGGCCTCGGCGCGCATGGTCGACATCATGCCCGCCATGTCGCCGCCCGCCGCGGCGTTGATGCCCGCGTCGATCGACCCGCCGCCAGGGGGCACCGTGCTGCCCGAGTTGATGTTGACGACGCCGCTCGAGGCGGCCGAGGTCGACGAGCGGGTCGGCGCCTGGTTCACGAAGTTGGCGACCGACGAGACGGCTGCGCTGACCACCCCGCCGCCCGGCGCTCCCTGCAGCAGCGCGCCGCTGACCGTTCCCAGCGCGTTGGCGCCTTGCTGCAGCGTGTTCTTGAGCACCTCTCCAAATTCATTCTTCGGGGTCTGACGAGCAACGGTCGGGGTGATGGACACTTGATCGATTCGGCTCATGGTGTTTCCTCCTCAGCGGGTGGCGGCTCGTTGAGCAGCAAGCGTGCCGGCCTCAACCGTTCGGAAAGAAAGGCCTTCGCGATCCCGAGATCTGGATCCGCCTCGTCGGGCGGTGCCGACCCGGAAAATTGCGTGCGCCTCAGCCTGATCCATCCTGCGTCGTGGCTGTTGCTCCTCAGCGGCCGCGAGACACCCAAAGGAACCCATGATCACCGTCACCGCCCAGGCGCTGTTGCCCACCCGTCATCACCCCCGCGTCGAGGCGGGCTTCATGGTGAAGCTCTTCACGTGCGGGAAGGCGGTGCTCGCCCGGGCCGACAACCTGTCGATGCAGGGCCTCAGCGTGTCGGGAGACTTCGCTCAGTCGGAAGACCGGGTGACCCTGGCCATTCCCCTGCCCGACGATCGCGAAGTGGTGACCCAGGCGACGGTGCGCCGGCGTGATGGTGAGTCGATGGCGGTGGAGTTCGATCAGCTCGACTGGGACGACGTGTTCGCGCTGGCCCGGTTCCTCCACCCGCGGCTGCCTTGAACGCCGCGAGGCGTCACGCGACGAGCTGACCCGCAGGGTGGGAGCCCGCCCTTCAGGCCTTCTTGACGCGCAGCGCCTGCACCAGGTCCATCAGCTCGGCGCCGCGGAAGGGCTTGTGAATGTACCCGTCGGCCCCCGCCTTCATCGCCACCTCGACGTCGGTTTTCTTGGCCTTCGCGGTGAGCATGTGCAGCGGCACCTTCGCCGTCGACGCGTCGGCCTTCAGCATGCGGCAGACGGTGATGCCGTCGAGCTGAGGCAACACCACGTCGAGCAGGATCAGATCGAACCCCTGGGTGCGGGCCAGCTTGAGCCCCTCGGCGCCCGTCGCGGCGCACTCGACCTCGACCTCGCTCTCGCTCAGCAGGCTTCGAATGAGCTCGCGAATGACGGGCTCGTCTTCGACCACCAGAATGCGAAACGCCGCGCCCATTCGGCGTTGACTATACCGTCACCCGGCCGCCGCGCGCTGCCCTGATGGCAGCCGCTCAGTCGTAGGCCAGCGCTTCGACGACGTCGAGGCGCGAGGCCCGTCTGGCGGGGTAGAGGCCCGCGAGGGTCGAGGCCACCACCGCGATGGCCAACATCTGGGCGGCGGTGGCCCAGGGGAAGATGAACGAGAAGTTCCAGCCGGTGGCCTGCACCCCCACCACCTTGGTGAGCACGTAGCCGACGATGGCGCCGATGCCGACGCCCATCAGCCCCCCGGTGAGCCCGATGAAGCTCGCCTCGGCCGCGAAGAGCTTGATGATGTGGCCCCGGTCGGCGCCGATGGCCCGCATCAGGCCGATCTCCCGGGTACGATCGAGCACGGCGGCGAGCAGGGTGTTGATGATCCCCAGCAGCGCGAGCAGCACGGCCACCACCTCCATGGCCCAGGTGACCGAGAAGGCACTGCCGACGAGGTTCATCGCCTCGGCGCGCAGCTCGCCGTTCGACAGCACGTAGAGGTCGAACTCCTTGCCGAAGCGCTCGGTGATGCGGCGCCGCACCGCTTCGATCTTCGACGGGTCGTCGACGTAGACCTGGAAGCTGTCGACCTGGTCATCACCGAACTGTCGAATGAAGTTCTCACGTTCCATGATGATCGACCCCTGATCAGAGGTGTAGTCGACGATGATCGCCGCCACGTGCCAGGTCTTGCGGCCGGTGGGGGTGTTCACCTCGAAGGGGTCGCCGACGTGAAGGTTGCGGCGCCGCGCGAAGTTCTCGCTCAAGGTCACCCCGTCTCGAGCACGCTCGGCTTTGTCCGGCAGCGTTCCCTCGAGCACGGTGGGTTTGCCGCGGCGCTCATAGACCTCGGGGATGAGCGAGATGATGAAGATGCGCAGCTGCAACACCTCGGTGGGGAACACCCTGAGGCGATCGACGGCGTCGACCCCTTCCATGGTGGCCAGCGCATCGCCGACGCTCGGGGCCATGGGCTGGTTCTCGACCCCCGCCACCTTGGCCGACGAGGTCACGAAGAGATCGGCCGGAACGCTCTGTCGAATCCAGTCTTCGGCGCTGCGCTGGAAGCTGGTGATGAACGAAGCGACGGTGATGGCCATGGCGACGCCCACCGACAGCGCTGAGACCGGCACCGAGGTGCGCACCGGCGCCCGCGCGAAGTTGTCTGCCGCGAGCCTGCCGGCGATGCCCCACAGGGCCTGACCGGGCCCGGCGTACGGGGTGTTGAGGTGCCTCAGGACCAGCGGCGACAGCAGCGTCGCGCCCATCAAGATGAAGAAGATGCAGAGGTACCCCCCAATGGGGAAGTTCTCGATAGGCGGAGGAATCAGCGTCATCGGCCACGCGGCCAGCAAGAGGGTCAACCCGGCATACGTGGGCCACGAGCGGACCTGTACCGCGCCGGCGCCGACCGCGACGTCTCTTCGCAGCGCCTCGACCGGCTGAACGCCCGACGCGATGAAGGCCGGCCGCAGCGCCGCGAAGAGGCTGCCGAGAATGCCGAGGCTCAGCCCGGTGACGACCTCGACGGCGCCGAGCTGCACGTCCTGGGCGTTGATGCGCACGTAGAGCGTCGAGACCGTCTGGGCCACCCACGAGATGGCGGCGCGGCCGACCAGCAGGCCGAAGGGAATGCCGATCGCGCTCCCCAGCACGCCCAGGCCCATCGCCTCGAGCGCGAACAGCACCCGAATGTCACGCCTGGTGGTGCCCAGGGCCCGCAGGGTGCCGATCTCGCGTCGCCGCTGCAGCACGCTGATCGACACGGTGTTGTAGACGAGGAAGATGCCCACCAGCAGCGCGACGCCGCTGCCCAGGTTGAGGCCCAGCTGGAAGCTGCGCACCATGGTCTCGACGCTGGCGCCGCGACTGTCGGGGCGATCGATCTCGTAGGTGGGCCCCAGCGCCGCCCGGAGGCTCGTCACCACCGCTTCCCAGCCCACCTGCGGGTCGACCTTCACGTCGATGCGATCGAACACCCGGCCGCGCGAGAAGGCTTCCTGCAGGCTGGCGAAGAACATCACCCCCACCGAGCCACCGAAGGCGGTGACCGGGCCCGTCTCGCGCAGCAGCCCGTGCACGACGAAGTCCTTCACGCCGTCTCGGGTGATCAGCTGAAACGTCGACCCGGTCTTGAGGCCCCTGGCCTTGGCGAACCGCTCACTCACCAGCATGCGGTCGGTCGAGTTGAGGAACTCGAGGTCGTCGTTCAGCTTGCCGACGTCGGCGTCGACCCCCTCGTACGAGCGGAAGAAGCCGTCATCGAGGAAGTCGATGCCCATCACGTAGAGCGATTCCCCCGGAGCGTCCTTCACCGGCGCGACGACGGTCAGCGTGCCGGCAGCGTGTTGCACCCCGGGCGTGGCGCGCACCTGCTCGAGGAGCGCTTCGGGGAAACCCGCGGCGGTCGCGGCGACCGAGACGTCGGCCTTGCCGGCCACCGTGTCGATGGTCGATCGAAACGCCGCCATCACCGAGCGGTTGATCGACGAGATGCCCACCAGGGTCGAAACCCCGACGGCCACGCCCATCACCGTCAGCCCGGTTCGCAGCGGGCTGCCGAGCAGGTGCCGCAGCGAGATCAGCTTGAGAAGAGCGAGCATGCGCGGGCGCCACCGTAGCTGCCGACCCCGGCGAACGCCCGAGGTCAATCTTCAGCGCTGCGCGAGCACCGTCATGGCCTCTTCGCGAGAGAAGGCGAGCTGCGCCGAGTGACCCAGGCCGCGCGCCAGGCGTTCCATCTGAAGCGCCGCGGTGCTGGACTTGCCCACCACCCGAACGACGCGGCGGACCTTCGCCTTCGAGAGCAGCGCTCCGACTCGGCGAGCGTCATCAGGGCTCAGGTCGTCGAGCGACTCGAGCTCTCGAACGTCTGACAGCACGTCGATGGGGACACGCAGCCGCGCCACCGCGTCGCGCAGCTGGGTCTCGGCGTCCGACACTTCGTGCGGCGCGGGTCGCCCGGAGATCTCGATGATCAGGATGTTTCGGCCAACGTCAGGTGTGATGTGAACCAAGTGCGGGTTCCCTTTGCTTCATGAGAACCCCCCCACTGCGAAGCGCCTCTACCGGACTTCCGCTGCACTTCCAAGCGACGGCTGGCAGGCGCCTACCCGACTGTCAGGCCGCCTTCTGGAGCAGTTCGTCGCCGATGATGTTCCCATCAGCCAGACGCACCAGGCGGTCGCCGACTTCGGCGGCCTTCAGATCATGGGTCACCATCACCACCGTCAGGTTTCGGCTGCGGGTGGCCTCGCGAATCAGGCGCAGCACCTCGGCGCCGGTCTTCGAGTCGAGGTTGCCGGTGGGCTCGTCGGCCAGCAGCACCGACGGCTCGCTCAGCAGCGCGCGCGCGACGGCCACGCGTTGCATCTCTCCGCCCGACAGCTCATCGGGGCGGTGGTGCGAGCGACCCTTGAGGCCCACCTGCTCGAGCAGCGCGACGGCCTTCGCCTCTTCGGCAGCGCGGGGCCGGCCAGAGAGCAGCGAAGGCAGCAGCACGTTTTCCATCGCGGTCATGGTCGGCAGCAGGTTGAAGAACTGGAAGATGAAGCCGAGGCGGTCGCGCCGGAAGCGGCTCAGGTCGTCATCGGGCATCTGGCTGACCTCTTTGCCGTCGATGCGAATGGTGCCGCTGGTGGGCACGTCGAGCGCGCCCAGCAGGTTCAGCATCGTCGACTTGCCCGAGCCCGAGCTGCCCATCACCGAGAGGAACTGGCCCTTCGGCACCGTCAAGGACACGTCGTTGAGCGCGCGAACCAGGTTGGCGCCTCGCCGATAGACCTTCACCGCGTTGGCGACCTCGATCATCACAGCTCCGTGACTTGAGACTTCTCGACCCAGCCCTCGAGGGCGTTGGGTAGCCGTATTCGGGTGAAGCGGCCAGCCTCTTCCATCACGCGCACGGTGAGCCCCGCGTGCACCTCGAAGGCCACCTTCGCGCTCTCGCCAGGGAACTCGCGGGCGGGCAGCGTCGGCGCCATCACCACCGCCCGCTTCACCGATTGCCGGACCCACGCGTGGACGCCGACGGTGCCCCCAAGAGCGCTCGCCCCGAGGAACGCGAGCGCGGTGAGGCCGACGAAGGTCCATCTCCGGCCGGCGGGTCTGCGAGATGTCACCACCAGCAGCGCGAAGGCGACCCACCAGGCGATCAGGAAGGCGATCGAGATCAGCCGCTCATCGACGGCGCCCGCGAGGCGCTGCTCGAAGGTCTCGGTCTCGTTCGCGCCGACCACCTGATCGTGCTGGCGCTGCTGGGCGACCGCCAGCTGGGCTTCGACGTCGTCGCTGCGGCCGTGCTGCAGGGCGCGGCTCAAGAACAGCACCGCGGGGCCCAGCTCGTTTTCCGCGAGGTGCGCCGTGCCCAGGTTGAACAGCACGTCGGGGCCCGAGAAGCCCGCGGCGATCAGCCGCTGATACTTGTCCTGCGCGACCGGGTATTCCTGCCGGTAGTAGGCGTCGTTGGCCTCGGTGAAGAGGGCCTGCGCTTCCTGCGGCGTGTACGTGAGCAGCAGCGAGATGAGGGCCAGGCCAGCGCTCATGACCACGACCCCATCGCCTGCGCGGCGTCGTCGAGGGCCTTGTTCCTGGCGGCAGCGTCGCCCATGCCCGGCGCGTAGCGGCCCAGATCACAGGTCTCGAAGACCGCCAGCACCCGCGCGCGAACCTCAAGAGACACCTGCGCCGAGGTCATCGCCTCGTCGAGCTGCGGCCGGGTGAGGCCGGTGACGGGAATCGCCAGCCGCGCCTCGACGAAGCTGCGCAGGGCCTTCTCGACCTCGGCGTAGAACGCTGCCGTGCCGCCCGAGGCTTGCAGCTTCTGCGCCTGTGCGAGGCGCTTCTTGGCGGCGGCCACCTGTTTGTTCTTCAGCGAGCGGTCGTCTTCGTGAGTCACCCGCGCTCGAACGAATGAGAACGCCCCGAGCGCGAACGCGAGCAGCACCGGGGCGAGCGCGAGGGGCCCGAAGAAGGTGCGGCTCCAGAGCGGAGCGCGCGGCTCGGTGAACGTCGCGGTGTGCCGCAGCGACTTGAGGCCACCAGCGACCAGCTGATTCCTCGCGACGGGCTCGGCGGGCCCGCCGGCGATGCCTGGCGCTGCGAGGGCGTTCTGGCCAGTACCGCTGGGCCGCACGGTGATGGTGATGGCGTCGGTCGAGGTGGTCTCGAGCTGCCGCGCTTCGGGGTCGAAGTACGAGAGCGACAGCCCCGGCAGCTCGAAGCGTCCCGTCTGTTGAGGCACGATCACGTACTCGACGGTGCGCGAGCCGCCCACCTGGCCCTTGACGGTGGTCTGCTTCTCGACCTGTTGGGGGTCGAACACGCGCAGCGAGGCGGGCGCCGTGAGGGGGGGAATGGTCACCGCCTTGAGGTTGCCGCGCCCCTCGAGCGTCACCTTCAGCTGGACGGGCTCTCCGAGGGCGATGTCGGTCTGGTTGACCGTCGCCGACAGGCGCCACCTGCCGACGTTCGACACGCCCGCTGGCAGGGGCTTGACCTTCAGCGTGACCGGGTTGGCGCTGCGGTGAACCCTGCGGTTCGAGAAGAGGAAGCCAGAGTTGATGTCGGCCGCCGCCGCCTCGATGGTGAGATCGCCCGGCTTGAGCGCGAAGAGCGCCTTCGAGCGCAGCAGGTACGCGCGGTAGGGGACCCCGCCCACCAGCTTCTGCTCGGGCACCAGGTTGGTCGGCGTGGCGATGTCCTGCGAGAGGAAGCCCTCGAGCTTGGGCATGGTGACCGAGTCCACCGACGCGAGATCGACGCGCGAGTAGATGACCACCGAGAGCGAGACCTGCTCACCCACGAAGACCTCGGGCCGATCGAGCGTCATCCTCAAGAAGAGATCCGAGTCGCTGCGGGGAATGGTGGGGTCGAGGTCCTCGAGGGGGTCGGGCTGGGGGTCGTCGTCGTCGTCGCCCGGCAACCCGAACCCCGGAGGCAGGCCAAAGCCGGGCGGCAGCCCGAAGGGGTTGGTGGGCGCTCTGTTCTGCGTGCGCGGATCCGGCGCGAGCCGGCCCTTGACGACCTCGAGGTTGATGGCCTCGGTCTTGTACGTGCGGTTTGCGGTCTGCAGGCCCGCCGGAGGAATGGTGAGGGTCCCCGCGCGGGTGGCCCGCATGATGAGGGTGAACTTTCGCACCTGCTTGATCTGCCCCATGCCGCCGGGGCCGACCGCGTAGCTCATCTGGGTCGACTCGCTGCGTGACAGCACCTCGAAGTCGGTGGGCGCGGGGAACTGCACCACCGCGCCTTCGGGGGAATTGCTGACCACGATCTCGCAGCGAAAGGTGTCTTCGGTGCCGACCTTGTTGCGGTCGACGGCCATGTAGAACTCGAGCTCGGCGCCCAGCGCCGAACCAGCGAGCATCACGGCGAGGGCGAACGCGCTACCAGTCCTTGCCATTGGGGTCGTTCTTCTGCGTCTTCTGACGGAAACGCCAGAGCTGCAGATTCTTCTCGTTGCGTTTGAGGGGCTCCAACAGTTTTTCCGCGTCTTCTTTCGACATGCCTCCGTCGGGTAGGCCCATCATTTCGACACCGGCGCCACCGTCGGCGAACCGTTCTTCGCCGCCATCGGCGGTGCCTCCATCGGAGCTCGCGCCCTGGTCGCCCTGCCCGCCATCAGCGCCGCCGTCACCGGGTGTGTCCTGATCGCCCTGGCCGCCATCACCTCTGCCGCCGTCACCCTGGCCGCCGTCTTGTGGAGTGCCGCCGTCCGTCCCCGCATCGCCGCTCGACCCGCCATCACCTTCGCCGCCGTCTTTCGCGCCGCCATCGGTCGAGCCCGCGTCACTCCCGCCGTCGCTGGTGCCGCCATCGGAGCCCGCGTCGGGTCGCCCACCATCGGCCTTGCCACCGTCTGGTGAGCCGCCGTCCTGGCCGGTCTTGTTGTCTTTGGGGGGCAGATCGCGCAGCACGACCTCGAGGTTGTGACGGGCGAGCGCGTCGCTCGGGTCCTTCTTGAGCGCTCTGCGCAGCTCGCGCACCGCTTCTTCCCGCTGATTGGCGGCGGCAGCGATGGTGCCCAGGTTGTAGCGAATCTTCGACTCATACTCGCCGCTGCGATCGAGCTCGAGGGCCCGGGTGAACGCCTGCTTCGCCTCGTCGGCCCGGCCGAGCTTGTGCAGCGCGAGCCCGCGGTTGTAGGCGACGCGCGGGTCAGTGCCCTTCTCCTTCTGGGCGCGGTCGAACGCCTCCAGCGCGCGCTCGAAGTCGCCCTGCTCGTAGGCCTGCATGCCCTCGTCGACGGCGTCGAGGTTCTTCTCGAGGGGGCTGAAGGCGAAGGCCGCCGACGACCACAGCAGCACCAGCGCAACCCACCTCATCGCGCCCACCGCCACGATGGCACGATCAACATCGACACGATGAGGAAGAAGAGGCCGAGGCCGACGAAGGGCTGAAAGATTTCTCCGTACTTCATGGTGAGTCTGCTCTCGAGCTCGCTCTTCTGCAGGGTGTCGATCAGCTTCACCACCTCGGAGATGGCGACGCCGCGCGGCTGAAAGTAGAACTCCCCGCCGGTGTCTTTCGCGACGCGGGTGAGGCCGGCGCGATCGAGGCGGGTGATCACCGTGACGCCGTGCTCGTCCTTCTTGTACCCGACCACCTCGCCCTGATCAGACAGCACGGGAATGGGCTCGCCCTGATCCGAGCCGATGCCGACGGTGAAGACCTTCGCGTTGATTTCCTTGAGCGCGTCGATGCCCTCGTCGATGGCGCCGCTCAGGTCTTCGCCGTCGCTCAAGAGCACCACCACCTTGTCTTTGCTGCCGCGGTCGGCGTTCTCGAAGACCTGCCTGGCGAGCAGCAGGGCCGAGCCGATGTTGGTGCCGCCCTGGGGCATCTGCTGGGGGTCGATGGCCCGCAGGAAGATGCGCGCGGCGCCGTAGTCGCTGGTCAAGGGGCATTGGATGAACGCGTCGCCGGCAAAGGCGATGATGGCGACCCGATCGCCCTTCAGCTCGTCGAGCAGGGTGGACAGCTCGAGGCGGGCGCGGTCGAGGCGGCTGGGCGCGACGTCGCGGGCCAGCATCGACTTGGACGCGTCGAGGGCCACCACCACGTCGATGCCGCGGCGCTTCACCACCTCGGCCTTCTCACCGCATTGCGGCTGGGCCAGGGCAATGGCGAACAAGCCCAGCGCGGTGGTCTGCGAGAGGCGCTGCAGCACGGGCAGCACGACGGACACTCCGGGAGCCAGCACGGCGGCGAGGCGCGCGGGGACGGCCCGGGTCACCCCTGTTGCGCGGCGCGCCGCGAGGATGACCACGATGAGGCCGGCGACGAACGCCACGCCCAGCAGCGCCAGAAACTGCGGCTGCGCGAGCCCCAGCTTGTAGCCGAGCAGGGTGAAGCGCCACGGCGTCACGGGAACACCTTGAGCACGGTGGACTTGAGCAGCAGCTCGAGCACCAGCAGGGTGAAGGCCCACAGCAGGTACGGGTGAAACAGCTCGCGGTAGTTGGTGATGGCGCCGCCTTCGAGGATCTTCGAGCGCTCGAGCGAGTCCAGCACCTTCTGCAGGCCTGCCTTCAGCTCTTCGCGATCGGTGGCGCGGTAGAACTCTCCGCCGGTCATCGCGGCCATGTCTTCGAGCAGCCTGGGGTTGATGGGGATCTCGACGTCTCTCCACGCCGTGTTGCCGAAGATGTCCTGGCCGGCGGGGAAGGGCACCTTGCCGCCCTTGCCGACCAGGATGCTGTAGACCGGCACGCCCAGCGCTTTGGCCGCCTTGGCCGCGTCGATGGGTGAGACCGAGCCGGCGTTGTTGTCTCCGTCGGTGATGAGCACGATGACCCGGCTCTTGGCCTCTGAGTCCCTCAAGCGATTGACCGCGGTCGCCACCGCATCGCCGATGGCGGTGCCATCTTCGAGCACGCGGGTGCGCAGCTGGCGAACGACCTCTTTGAGGACTCCGTAGTCCAGCGTCAGCGGCGCCTGCGTGTAGGCAGCGCCCGAGAACACCACCAGCCCGATGCGATCGTTGGCGCGGCTCGAGATGAAGTCCCCGAGCACCTCTTTGGCGACGTGCAGGCGGTTGTTGGGGCGAAAGTCGGCGGCTTCCATCGAGGTCGAGAGGTCCAGCGCGATCATCACGTCGATGCCCTCGACGGACAGATCGCGAAGCTTCGAGTCCCGTTCCTGCGGGCGCGCGAGGGCCAGCACGGCGAGCACGAAGGCCACCGTGCGCATCGCCGGCAGCAGCCACAGGCCGTACGCGCGCAGCCCCCGGCCCTGCTTCACCAGAATCGACGCGGCCGAGAAGCGCAGCACGGCGCGGGTGCGTCGCTCGAGCCACAGCCAGCCGAACGAGATGGGCAGAAACGCAAGCAGCACAAGAGCCCATGGCAGCTGGTACGGCGACAGCCAGGCGAGCAGCTCTTCGCGGAGGCCAGCTTCAGGAGGCATGTCTTGCACCTGGAGCGACCGGGAGCCCGACGGCCGTGGCGTGCACGATGCGGTAGCCGAGCTCGAGGGCGACCTTGCACTCATCGGGGCCGGGGGTGAGCTTCGCGTAGCGCACGAAGTCGGACTGGTTGGCGAAGGTGGTCAGGTCTTCCACCGGCAGGCCGGGCGTGTGGCGGGAACGCAGCGCCTCGAGCAGCTCGGGCGTGGTGCTCTCGAGCGCCTCGAACTGGTACGTCTCGCCGAGGTAGCCGCGCACGATCTCCGAGAGGCGAAAGTAGAACTCCTTCGAGCGGCCCTGGGCCGGCAGGTTCTGCTTCGCGAGTGAATCGAGCGCCGCGCGGGCGCGAACGTGGGCAGGCTCGGGCGGCTTGGCGGGAACGGTGACCACCGGCCGCGGGCGCCTCGAGTACCGGACGAGGCCGAAGGCCAGCAGCGCGACGGCCAGGACGGCGAGCAGCGCCCACACCAGCCGCCAGGTCCTCACCGGGACCGCTTCGGGCGGGCGAACGTCGAACAGGTTGGCGCCGGTGTCTTTGGCGTCGGGGGGCAGGGTCGAGACGATCTCGATCTCGGCTCCGCTGACCGGCATCGGCACGGTGCCGTTGGGGTCGGCCAGCTCGAAGATCAGCGCTGGAGTTCGCTGTTTGCCCAGCTCGAAGCCCTGCAGGGTGACCAGGAAGGTGGTCGTCGACGAGTCGGGGCCGTCGACGCGTTGGCGGGTCTGCGAGACGTAGTCGAACGCGCCCAGGTCGTTGGGAACAGGCAGCTCATACCGTTGAGCCTGCTCGTGGGTGACGACGACCTCGAGGGTGAAGGGCTCGCCGAGCTTCGCCTGGGCCTGGGTGGCGCGCGATTGGACCCTCAGCGGAGGCGGCACGCCGCCATCGACGGCAGCGAGGGCGGTGAGGGTGAACAGCGCGAGGTGCGACACGGGCGCAACCATTCGTCGAGACAACGCGTGGAATCAAGGGAAGTTGCGAGCGCGCGAACGCCGTCTGAGCCTGCGACATTCCCACCG
>VYLD01000225.1_pt1 | contig 20150 bp, 11 predicted proteins | sample 5114401 | NCBI WGS metagenome assembly VYLD01 (sample SAMN12291783, study PRJNA351875) | freshwater metagenome | isolation source: freshwater lake | place: USA: Michigan, Gull Lake | collected 2013-08-08 | reverse complement strand
GACCGACCGGTACACGCAGCAGGCCTTTCGGCTCGGCGACACCTTCGCCTTTCAGTTCCACCTCGAGCTGTCCGCCGCGGCGTTTCTGCGCTGGGTGGAGCTGGGGCACGATGAGCTGAGCGCCGGGGGCCACGACCTGCAGGCGCTGCGCGCGACGGCGGGGCGCCTCAAGGCGGCTGAGGCCGACAACCGCAGCCTGCTCGAGCGCCTGGCGCATCACTTCGCGACCGTCGCCCGGCGCTGACGGGGCGCCACACCACGCGGCGATGGGCTCGCGGGTCCGCGACGAACGCTGAGGTGTGGGGAGCGCCTTCGGGCTTGACGAAGCCTTCGTGAGCGATTCGGATTCCCGAATGAGTTCACGACATGTCTTGCTCGAGAGCCCCGCGCTCGGCCGGAAAGCCCACGTCTGGTGCTTCGGCGAGGTCGGCCGGCCGGTGGTGGTCTTCCCGTCGAACGCAGGGGTCGCGCACGAGTGGCAGCAGAGCGGCATGGTCGACGCGCTCGGCCCCTTCCTCGCGGCGGGCCAGCTCAAGCTGTACTGCCCCGAGAGCAACATCTCGCGCACCTTCTCGTGCCACGGAAAGATGGACGAGCGCATGGCGCGCCACCAGGCCTACGAGCGCTTCATTCTCGAGACGCTGGTGCCCTTCATTCGCGCCGACAGCCGCAGCCCTGACGCCCGTATGGTGGCCGCGGGGTGCAGCATGGGCGCGCTGTATTCGGCGTTGTTCGCGCTCAAACACCCCGAGGTTTTTCGGTCGGCGGTGTGTATGTCTGGTCGATATCGCGGTTCCAGCTTCGTGCGCGGCGGGTATTCGGAAGAGGTGTATTTCAATGACCCGCTGGCCTTCGTGCCCAACCTCGAGGGCGCGGCGCTCGAGCGGGTGCGGCGCAACACCCACCTGACCCTGGTGGTGGGCCGCGGGGCCTTCGAAGGGCGATGTCTGCCCGAGACGCTCGAACTCGGCAGCTGGCTCGAGCGCAAGGGCATTCCCCATCACCTGGGGGTGTGGGGCCGGGACAGCCGCCACGAGTACACCTGGTGGCGTCGGCAGGCGTCGCACTACCTGCCGCAGGTGGTGTGAGGGCTGGCGGTTCCTACTGGCACGGCAGCTGGTAGCTGACCCGCACCACGCCAGGCTCGGAGGTTGCGACCAGGGGTGAGAATCTGACGGCGTTGGCTGCGGCGTCGTACGTCCAATTGACGCGGCCGTTGGAGATTGACGGCACGGGCAGGCCGTCGATGGCGACGACCAGGGAGTCGCTGGTGCGTGGGCTGTTCCTCAAGAAGTACGTCGTCTGCGACATCGAATCGTAAACGTCGAACACGAAGCCATGCCAGCCACAGATGTCTTCGGTGCCTCCGCGGACGGCACGTGTGTCGGCCAGGTAGCCCCCGTCGTCGACCGCGTCCACGGTGCACCGAGCGCTGAGGGGGCCCACGACCCAGTACTCAACCCCCGCGTCCAGGTTCTGAAGGGAAGTCCGAAGCCCCTCGCGCGAGCTGGTGTGGTCGACGTCGTCGGTGATGCACAGAATCGTGAGGGGTACCCCGGGTCGCAAGAAGCCGTCGTTGGCCGACGAGTCCACGGACCGGGGAGGCGTCACCGCGCGGACCGCAGCCTCGAGGCAGCTTTGGTGTTCGGCCCCAAAGACCGAGAGCGCGGTCAGCTCGTCGAAGTCGCGCGCGAAGTTCGGCTGGTTGGACTCAGCCCAGCGGGACCCTGCGTCGGTGATGCGGAAGCGGCCGCGCGGACCTGCGTCAGTGACGTCCGTGGTGGTGACCGCGATGCGCGTCCGCGTGCTGCTCCAGGACCGTCGGTACGTATCGAGGCTGCCCCGAACGTTCGTGTGATGCCGCGCGAACGACGGTGAGTCGTCGAGCACCAGCACGACGTCATTCCGCCGAGGCTGGGTGAACTGAAAGGTGTCGACCTGCACGCGCGGCGGCACGCCCACGCCCACGGCCGTCACCGTGCGGGTGGCTTCCCCGAAGTCGAAGGTCAGGTCGCGGCGCTCGGTGCCGAGGGCCATCGGCGCGTAACGGAACGAGGCGCTCACGACGGACCCGGGCCTGATGATGGTGTGGCGGGTCGGCAGGGCCTGCGCGAAGAACGGCGGTGCTGCCTGGGCCGAGCGGAGCACCAACGGCCGCGAGCAGGTGTTCCCAACCCACATCGAGGTGCTCGGCCCGGTGCACCCGAGGGGGGTGTTCCCGAAGAGCAGGGTCGGGCCGCTGAACACCGCGCAGGTTGATGGGTCCGCCGTCGTGAAACGAAACGTGACGGGGCTGACCAGCTGCCCATCGAACGGCGCTTCGAAGTCCAGCGTGCCCGGCGCGAGGTTCGAGGCGTCCCGCATCGACGCGGTGACCGAGGCGGTGAACTCCTCGCCGACGGCGAGCAACAGCGGAGCACGCCAGCTGGTGGTGGAGCTGAAGCGCGAGTCAGCCCGCGGGAGCCCCATCAGGCACGCCGTCGAGCCTTCGTTCCGCAGCCGCACCGTGGCGCGCTCGGTCTGTGGCGCGATGGGCAGCCCGAAGTCGAAGGTCGAGACCACCGGTCGAAGCCGACACCCCTGCGTGTCGACGGCCTTGAGCAGCACGCGCACGGTGAGGCGGGGCAGGTCGAACTGCGAGGTCGTCAGCACCACGTCCCACGCCTTGTCGCCGGGGCTGTTGGGGCGCGCGCTGACGGGCCACCGGCCGAAGGTCGTCACGGTGAGCGGCGCGACGCCTTCGCACGCGGTGCCCACCCAGCGGCCCAGACACAGCTCGTCGCGACGGGTGGTGGCGTTCGCCGCCTTCACCTCGAGCACCCGCACCTCGACCGTGGAGCCGACGGTGCCACGATTGGAGACGGTCAGCTCGGCGTCGACGCCCGCGCTGGTGCTGCTCACCCCCAGGTTCAACCGTGGCGCGACCTCGAGCAGGGGGCCCAGGCCCATGGTGTCCAGAGACAGGGTGAATGGAACGTCATCGAGGGCGCCGGTCAGCTCGGTGGCTCTGGGGCCCACGGCGAGTGGAACGAAGACCAGCTCGATCTCGAAGGTCGCCGCGTCGGTGCACGTGCCCGCGGGCACCACGCCCTCGCGGGCGGTGCTGGTGAAGCGCAAGGGGCTGTCGGGGCTGAGCGCCAGCCGGGACACGCGCACGGGCTTCGACGTGGGGTTGGTGACGCGGGCCACCACGCGCACTCCTGCGCCGACCGGGGCCCTGACCGAGGGCGCGGGGAACTCGACGTGCGGCTCGCAGCTCGCGGGCTCGACGGGGTCGGGCTCGGGGGGACACGACGAGCCCTTGAGGAACTCGAAGAAGGGGACGCAGCGGGGGGCGGCGGTGGGGGTCGGGGCCGAGGGCGCCGCGGGAGCGCAGGCCACGCTGATCAACAACACGCCGATGGCCCGCGTCTGCATGGGGCGCACTGGACCAGCGCATCGACCTTCAGGTCAACCCTCACTTCCTGCATGTCACTTCGCCAGCGACGGGTCAGACTGGGCAACGAATGCCAACTCCCACCCTGCTGATTCGCGGTCGGCGTGTGTTGCTGCCCACCGGGCTCTCGCCGGCCACGCTGCACCTGCACGACGGCCGCATCCTCGAGGTGACGGGGCTTGACGCTCCGGGGCCGCAGGGCGTGCCGGTGGTGGACGCGAAGGACCTGCTGGTGACGCCGGGGGTCATCGACTCGCATGTGCACATCAACGAGCCCGGGCGCACCGAGTGGGAAGGGTTTCGCACCGCCACCGAGGCCGCGGCCGCGGGCGGCATCACCACCGTCGTCGACATGCCGCTCAACTGCATTCCACCCACCATCTCTTCCGACACCGCGAAGGTGAAGCTCGACGCGCTGGGCGACCAGCTGCACGTGAACGTGGCCTTCTGGGGCGGAGTGGTGCCGGGCAACGTCGACCAGCTCGAAGGGCTGCAGCGCTTCGGAGTGCCCGGCTGCAAGTGCTTCACCTGCCCCTCGGGGGTGGACGAGTTTCCCATGTCGACGCGGGACGACCTCGACCGCGCGATGCCGGTGCTGCGGGACCTGGGGCGCACGCTGCTGGTGCACGCCGAGGCGCCGGGGCCGCTCGAGCAGGCCGAACGGGACCTGGCCGCCGCGGGCGCTGACCCGCGCGCCTACCAGACGTACCTGCGGTCACGGCCCAGGTCTGCGGAGGACGAGGCCGTCGCGATGGTCATCGAGCTGGCGCGCAGGCACCGCTGCCCGGCCCACATCGTGCACCTCTCGAGCGCCTCGTCGCTGCCTTTGCTCGAGCGGGCGCAGGCCGAAGGCGTGCCGGTCACCGCCGAGACGTGTCTGCATTATCTGGCGTTCACCGCAGAAGAGATTCCCGATGGCGAAACACAGTATAAGTGTGCTCCGCCGATTCGTGAAGCGTCGAACCGGGAATTGCTCTGGCAGGGGCTGACGCGCGGCGTGTTGACGCAGGTGGTGTCTGACCACTCGCCGTGTACGCCGCAGCTGAAGCTGCCCGGGACGGGGAACTTCCTGGGGGCGTGGGGTGGCATCGCGGGGCTGCAGCTGGGCTTGTCTGTGTTGTGGACGCTGGCGCAGGCGCGGGGCGTGAGCCTCGAGCAGGTGGTGCGGTGGAACACCCTGGGGCCGGCGAAGCTCACCGGCCTATCGTACCGCAAGGGGCAGCTGGCGCCGGGCTTCGATGCCGACCTGGTGCTGTGGGACGACGCGGCCTCGTTCACCGTCGAGGCGGCGGGCTTGAAACACAGACACCCGGTCACGCCGTATGCGGGGAAGACCCTGCGCGGCGTGGTGTACGAGACGTATGTGAATGGACGGCTGGCATACTCGCGGGCGTCTGGGTTGACGTCGCCAGGTGGTCAGTTCGTGGCCGTCGGCCGGTAGACGGTCGCCTCCAGTGCGCCGCCGCTGGAAGACTCGTGTCTCTTCGATCTCGCCGCGCTTCGACCGGGGGGTTCCACCAGGGCCCCTGCGGCTCGCTCGAACGTGCATTCGCCGAAGTGAGGTGGTCTTCTGAGTCCATGCGCGTCGCGGTTCGTTCTCTGTCCCTCGCGAGTTCTGTCTGCCTGCTCGCCGGTGCCTGGCCATCGCGAGCCCAACAGCCCAACGTCGGCATCGTCGACCTCCAGCGCGCGCTGTCGACGGTGCGAGAAGGCAAAGCCGCCAGGGAGCAACTCAAGGCCGAAAGAGACAAACTGCAGGCACAGCTCACTGCCGACCAGGCTCGGTACCTCACCGACAAGACCGTGTTCGAGAAGCAGAGCGCGTCCCTGAGCGAGGGCGAGCGCGCGAAGAGATTCGCCGATGTGCAACGCAGCCTCGCCGCGCTCCAGAAGAAGGTCGCCGAGTTTCAATCGCAGATGACTGCGAAGGAGCAGGTCGAGGTCAAGCGCATCTTCGACAGGATGGAGCCTCTCCTGACGCGAATCGCGAAGGCGCATCGACTGAGCTTCGTCCTCAACCAGTCCGACTCGGGCGTGATCGCGTCCCTTCCGGCGCTCGACTTCACCGACGAGCTGATTCGCCTCTCCGACGCCACGGGCGACATCAGCCCACTCGCCGCCGACGCGTCACGCGTCGAGGTGTCGGCTGCGTACGTCGACCTGAACCGCGCTCTCCATGAGGTCGCCGATGGGAAGGCTGCGCAGAAACGACTCAAAGAGGAGTTCAGCCGAACCCAGCAGCAGCTCGACGCAGACCAGGCCCAACTGAAAGAAGACAAAGCCGCCTTCGATCAAGAGTCCGCGAGGCTGAGCGAAAGCGAACGCACCCAGCGGAGGACCGCCCTCGAGCGCCGGGCGACGGCGTTATCGCAGCTGTTCGAGAAGGCCCAGAGGGTGCTCACCGAGCGCGAGCGGGCCGAGACAGCCAGCCTCATTGCGAAGATGGACCCGATCCTGACGAACCTCGCTCGTGACCGCGGCTATGGCCTCGTGTTCGAGAAGACCGACTCTGGCCTCGCCTTCGCCCCTCCGGATCTCGACCTGACCAACGAGCTCATCCGCCTCTTCGAACGAGGTGGACAGGGTACCTCCCACAAGGCCTCGGTTGGCACCGCGCAGTCCCTCATCTCGTACGTCGACCTGGCCAAGGTGACTGGCAGCTCCCAGTCGCCTGCTACGCTCGCCGCGGCAAAAGCAGCCACCGAGCGCGTGCTGCGCGCGCAGCCCCTCGCCATCATTCTGGACAAGAAGGGCCTGGTGTTCGCCCGTCAGTCACTCGACCGAACCGCCGAGGTTCAGCGCGAACTGGCGACGCCTTCGGCAGTCACCGCCGAGCAGCCACCGGCAGCGACCGTCGTTGAACCTTCCCCGACACCGCCTTCGCCAGCCACGCCCCCGGGCTCGGCCTCTCCGTCTGGCACGGCCGTCGCCTCGACCCTGGACAAGGCGCCCGTCACCAGGATGAAGCAGGACGACGCGTACGCGCTGGTGGTGGGGGTCGAGAACTACCGCGGGCAGCTGCCACCCGCCGAAAGTGCCGAGAACGACGCCGCGGTCTTCTCCCGGTATCTCGTGCGGACCCTCGGCGTTCCCGAGGACCACATCAAGTCGTTGTTGGGCAATGGAGCGAGCAAGTCAGACATCGATTCCGCGGTCGATGAGTGGCTTCCCAGCACCACCGCGAAGCCCGGCTCGACGGTCTACTTCTTCTTCTCGGGCCACGGTGCGCCTGACCCGACCACCGGCGAGTCGTACCTGATGCCCTGGGACGGTGACCCGGCCTACCTGAAGTCGAAGGCCGTGCGGCTTCGTGACCTGTATTCGCGCCTCGCTTCCCTCAAAGGCCGCAGAGTGTTGGCCTTCGTCGACGCCTGTTTCTCTGGCACCGGGGCGCGCTCGGTCATTCCAAAGGGGCTGCGGCCGCTGGTGGCGCTCAAGAGCGTCGAAGTGCCGAAGGGCGTCTTCGCCAGCCTGTCGGCGTCAGGGCCCGCAGAGACGAGTGGCCCGTCAGCCACCGAGAGGCACGGCCTCTTCACCGAGCAGCTCTTGCGCGGCATCTCGGGCCTCGCAGACCGCGACGGGGACCACGTCGTCACCCTGCACGAGCTGAACCTCTTCGTGCGAAACCAGGTCAGGAACGCCGCGCGTGCGCAGAACCGGTCGCAGACCCCCGAGCTGTCGCTGTCTGGCGTGAAGGACCCCGGAGACTGGGCGGTCGTGGAAGGCCTCGTCGACGAGTAGCGAACACTCAGGCCGGCAGCGCCACCACCGCCCGAACGCCCACATCACTGGCGAGCTTCGTCACGGCCCCTTCGGGTGCGAGCGCAGAGATATCGACGCCGTCGGTGAACACCACGGTGCCATCGGCCAGCAGGTCCCACGCGGCGACGCCCTTCAGCAGCACCTCTTCCACGCCCGCGCTCGACCGCTTCACCAGCACCCAGTCAGACGGCGCGCGCACCGCCTTGAGCTGCTCTTCCGTCACCTGGTCCAGCGCTTCCTGCTGGGCCGCAGCCAGGTTTCCCCACAGCATCATCCGACGAATGTCGGCTTCCCGGGACCGCGCGTCGCGCCCGCCGAGCAGCGGCTTGCCGGAATACCGCAGCGAGAAGAAGTTGAAGAACCCGGCGATGGCGGTCAGCAGCCGCCACGGCAGCAGCAGCACCCCCAGCAGCACGTCGACGAAAGAGGTGCTGGCCTCGCCCGCCCAGGGCCGACGAACGAAGTAGAGCGCGCCGTCGACGCCCACGCGGGGTTGGCAGAGGTCGAAGCCGGGCGCTTCCGCGAGCGTCGAGAGGGCTCCCGACTTCGCGTCCAGCTGAACGATGGTCGACGGCCCCAGGCCCGCGAAGGCGCCGTCCGCCGTGCGGCCTATTCCTGCCGACTCGTAGACCATCGTGCTCGGCGAGCCGGGGACCCAGCGGGGGTTCCGCTCGACCGCGTCGCCTTCGGTGAGCACCGTCACGCCTTCGCCGTCGAGCCCGATGAGACAGACATGGCTGGTGCCCGCCTTCACGTTCGACGTCACGCCCGCCGCGATGGGCGCCGCGGGGTGCCTGGCGAGGTCGCGCAGGCCGCCCATCGCTCCGTGGTACAGCCGCTTCTCGTCGCTGCCGTCGCGGCTCACCTCGAAGACCCCAGAGACGTCGCGCAGCTCGAGGGAATAGACGACCTCGCCGCTCGGGGTGCACGTCAACCCCGTGAGGTGCGCCGGCACTTCGACCGTCAGCTGGCTCGCGTCGCGCGCGCCCATGCCCATGAACAGCGCGCCGGTGTTCTGGGTCTTCCACGCGTTGCGCTGCGAGGTCTCGGCTGACTTCCTGCGCGCCTTCTCTGCGAACTGGCTCTCGAGCTGCTTCGCGGGCTGGTCACCGTCTTTCACGGTGAGCAGATTTCGGGAAAGCCAGGCGATGCGCATGGGCGGGTGGCTACCAGAGCCGGCGCCGGCATGTCATCGGTCGCCACAGGCCCGCGCTCATCAGCTCGAGCCCCCTGTCCCTTCGCCCGCGGGTTCGACCCTGGCGTGGAAGGGCCGCTTGCCGGGCCACACCAGGTGCGTCGCCCACGCTTCTTCGAGTTTCGCGTCGCCAGTCTTCGTGAACCGCAGCCGCTGCTTCGGGCCCTTGCCCCACCGCAGGTACACCGTGGGAGACGGCTTGAGGTTCAGCTCGTACGCATGGAAGCGAAGGATCCGCAGCAGCCGACTCAGCTTCGACAGATTGCAGATGATGACCTGTTCCAGAAAGGGCACCCGACCGCGACGCCAGTCCTCGAGACGCTCGGGCCGCAGGATGTCCATCGCCACCACCACCTCGACGGGAGCGACGACCGGGCCGCGTCGAAGCAGCGCATCGACCGCGCGCGCGACCCTCGGAAACAACGGGTCGGCTCGAAAGGTGGCGACCGTCGGCCTGCGCGCTGGCATCACGCTTTCCCTTCGACCCGTGGGACTACGGGCCCGCTTTCAGCGCGGGCCGCTCGCGCGCCTCGTCGTCTTTCATCTCACCCAGCGATTCGCGAATGACGCGGTCAGTGACCTCGGCGAGGTATTCGGTGAGCGTCCGGCTCGCCTCGAGGAATTCCTTCCAGATGAGGTCGACGAGGGACTTGCGGCCATGCACCATGATGGTGGTGCGACGCTGGCCACGCAGACGGAAGGGCTCGAGCCCCGCCTTGCGCAACATGGCCATGAACAGCTTGCGAGCCCAGACATCGTGCACGGTGAAGCCCAGGTCCTCGCAGGACTCGACTGGCACTTTCTGTTTGAGGTTCTGAAGGACGTGTTGGGCGGCGGCACGCTCGCCTTCGGTCATCGCGCCCACGACCATCGCCTCGACCGCCGCCAGCTTCCGCTTCAGCTCTGCTTCCGTCATTTTCTCGTCCTCGCAGCACGTGTCCGCCACCGTTCTGGTGAAACTGCCCACCAGGCGATCGAAGTTCAAGCCATCTCAGGAACCCCGCTTCCCACGCCCGCAGTTCTTCCATCGTGGGGCTGCAACCCGGCTCTACAGTGACGACCATGCGCCTGCCCCCACGTCGACCGAGCGCGTCGTTGCTCATCACGTCGTTGCTGCTGGCGTGCCCACCGCCTGCGCCGCCGGCGCGCGCGCTCACCGCCTCGGGCGCGCGCGTGACCTGGGCCGATGACGGCACCTTCACCCTGTCGAGGGGCTCGCAGACGCTGCTGCGCTTCGACTCCAGCGCCTTTCAGGTGGGCACCGTGCGCGAGCTCGACCCGTCGCTGTCGTACGACCCGTACTGGCTGGTCGTCGAAGACCCCGTGCTGCAGAAGGTCGAGCCACCGGGGTTTCGCTGGCGGGCGATGACCTCGGCGCGGGTGACCCAGCCAGCTGCGAACGAGCTGCGCCTCGACGCCACCTTCGAAGGCGACGTGACCGGCGCCATCACCGTCACCGCCACCGACGACCACCTCGTGGTGCGCTTCGTGCCGGCGGTCACCGCCGAGCGCCCGGTGGCCATGCTGCGCGTGCGCGTGCGCGCTGATGCCACTGAGGGTTTCTATGGCCTGGGGGAATGGTTCGACGAGGTCAACCACCGCGGAAAGATCAGGCCGATGCAGCTCGAGCCCGACCTGAGCGTCGAGAGCTCGTCGACCGAGAACCACGTGGCCACGCCCTTCGTGCTGGGCACCAGCGGCTGGGCGCTGTTCGTCGAGTCGAAGCGCTACGGAGTGTTCTCGTTCGCGCGCGGCGACGCTGACCTGGTCGATTCCATGTGGGGCACCGCCGAGCAGAGCGGCGAAGGCCTCACGCTGCACCTCTTCACCGCCGACCACCCGCTCGACCTGGTGGCGCAGGGGCTGAAGGTCACCGGCGGCGTGCGGCTCCCCTCACCCTGGGCGCTGGGCCCGCTGATCTGGCGCGACGAGAACCGAGACCAGGCCGAGGTGCTCGACGACATCGCCACCCTGCGCCGCCTCGACCTGGCCACCAGCGCGATGTGGATTGACCGGCCCTACGCGTCAGCGGTGAACACCTTCGACTTCGACCCCGCGCGCTTCCCTGACGCTGGCGCGATGGTTCAGACCGCACACGCCGCCGGGCTTCGCATGGCCCTGTGGCACACCCCGTACCTCGAGGCCGACGCGCGCCCGCTGCGAGCCGAAGCCGACGCCAACGGGTACTTCCCGCGAACCATCGGGCTGCAGCTCAACCGCTGGAGCCCTCCCGTCGACTTCACCAACCCCGCGGTGACGCCCTTCTGGCGCCGCAACCTGTCGCGCTACCGGGCGCTGGGCATCGAGGGCTTCAAGCTGGACTTCGCCGAAGACGTGGTCGCGGGGCTGGCCGGCAAACGCTCGGGGTGGTCATTCTTCGATGGCTCGACCGAGCTCACCATGCAGCACGACTTCGTGCGGCTCTACCACCAGCCGTACCGCGAGACCCTGGGCGCCCTCGACGGTTTTCTCCTCGCGCGCGCTGGCAAGTGGGGCAGCCCCGCCGATGGGCTGGTCATCTGGCCGGGCGATATCGACGCCACGCTCACCAGGTTCGGTGAGGTTTTTCAGAATAGACAAGGAAAAAGAATCACCGGCGTGGGTGGGCTGCCCTCAGCGATTCGCGCAGGGCAGAGCCTCTCGATGTCTGGGTTTGGCTTCTTCGGGGCCGATACTGGCGGGTATCGGCACAGCCCTCCGGACAAAGAGACCTTCATGCGGTGGGTGTCACAGTCGGCGTTGTCGACGGTGATGCAGACGGGGGACAGCTCGAGCCAGCCGCCGTGGGTCTTCACCCCTGAGAACGGGCGCGATGACGAGGCCGTGGCTCACTATCGGCGCTTCGCGAGGCTGCACCTGCGGCTGTTTCCCTATCTGTGGAGCCTGGCCTCACGATTTCAACGTGGTGGAAGGCCCCTGCAGCGGCCCTTCGGCGTGCAATTTCCACAAACTAACCAACACCCGGCTGATGAATATCTGATCGGTGAGGACCTGCTGGTCGCGCCAGTCGAGCGCGCCGGTGACAGGACACGCACGCTCCTTCATCCGCCCGGTGCGTGGGAGGGCTGGTTCGACGGAGCGCCGCTCGCGGGTGAAGCAGGGGCGGTGGTGACGGTGCCGGCTCCGCTCCAGGCGCTGCCGCTGTTCGTTCGGGAAGGGGCCCTGGTGCCGATGCTGAGGCCGGGTATCGACACGCTGGCTCCGGCGACGGATGTGGGCGTCGAGTCGTTCGAGAACGACGCTGGCGAGCTGTGGGTGCGGGTGGTGCCTTCCGAGACGCCCAGCACCTTCGAGCTCTTCGACGGGTCCACCGTGTCCCAGGGCGGCGGACAGCTGGCATCGACGAAGGGCAGCCGCTTCACGACCGCCGTGGTGTGGGAGCTGTATCGGGACCGGCCCCAGACGGTGGCACGTTCAGGCGTCGCGGTGCCTGAGGTGAGCGACGTCGCGGCGGTGCCGACGGGCTTCGCGTGGTCGGGAGGGTGGTTGCGCATCAAGGTGCCGATGGGGGAAACGGTGCTCGTGCGTTGACGACGGTGACGGGCGTTGAGCACGTGTTGGCCGAGCGATGCCTGTCAAAGACAGCCTCACTGCTTCGAGCACCGAAGCGGTGTCCTGCTTGCGCCTCGGCCCACCGGACTCGAGCAGCAGCTTGAGGTCCACGAGGTCTCTCAGCTCGCTTCGCCAGACGAGCGCGGCGACCTTGTTGGCGGCGATCTCTCGCCGAGTATCGAGAATCACCGCTCCGACAGGGGCGTCAGTCGTGGCGTCATTCAGCAACCCATCCTTCCGCCAGCCGTCGATCAACCACACCGAGAACTCACGCTTGCGGCCGAGGTGACGCTGAATGTTGTCCCAGTTCCCGAGCACGTCGCGCAGGCGAAGGTACTGCCAGACCTCGTGCCAGCGAGCCTCACGCATCAGCAGCCCCTGCCACTGCGCGCGAATGCCGCGGCGCGCTTCAGCGGCCGCGCTCCATACCGCGGGTCGAACCCCAGCTCAGCGACGCGCCTCGTTCCACGTGACCTTCACGCCCCTTCTCGCCACGCCCTCACGGCCCACGGCGCGCACCACCACCCGCTCGGCGATGAGACGAATCTCGGCCGGCGACAGCGCGTGGTACGCGACGATCTGATCGAGCCGGTTCACCAGGCTCAGGCCGGAAGAACTGGGTGGCGGCTGCGAGGGAGTGCGCCGAGAGATCGCCCGGCTCCGCTCGAGGGAGTCGATCAGCTCCCTGGCCAACGCCTCGTCGGCCGGCTCGGCGGTGAACCGCTGCTCGAGGCCCTGGCGCTTGATGCGCTCGATGCGCGCTGAAGAGGACTCTCCCGTGCGACGGGTCAAGAGCCACGGAGTCGCCAGCACGCCCGCCGCGACCACCACCTCGAAGAGCACGATGCGTCGCAAGCAGGTACGCCGCCGGAAACAGCCCGCGCCCCAGCAGCACCATCGCCACCCCGTCGATGAGGCCCGCGAGGACCCGGCGGCTGAGCGGCGCGAGCGTGATGAAGGGGGTCAAGGCGGGAACATCGCGCCGGTGTCAATGAGGGCGAGCGCGAGACTCGGCGCCCGTCAGCCATGGCCTGTGCGAGGAGGCGCAGGAACACCTCTGCGAGGAATTGTGAAGATGCCGCAGTTCTCTTTGTGTGAGGTTTGAAATCAAGTTCAATCTGGTCGTTGTTTGTTTGTTTGAGTCTCGATGGGTGGAGTTCGGCTGCGCGAAGGCCCCCAGACCGTCGATGACCGGTCGAGGGCCGCCGAGCTGTCGACGGGTCAGCGGTGCGCGCGCGTCGAGCCGAGCGGCGGGGGACGGCGGGCGCGGGTGTCGAGCGACCAGGCCGAGCAGCTCGGCGAGGTGCGGTTGACGGCGACCGGGCTGTTCGCTTCTTGGGTACGCTCGCGAGCTCAAGTGAGTTGCCCACACGGCCAGAACGCAGAGACCTGCCCCACCTGCCTCGAGCCGTCCCGCGCGGCGACCGACGAAGACCTGGGCGCGACGCTCTTGCGCGAGGGGCCGGACCCGACGCCGACGCCGGCCACGCTGCCTCCCGACGCTCCGCAGCGCATCGGCCGCTTCATCGTGCTCGAGGTGCGTGGCTCGGGCGGCATGGGCGTCGTCTACCTGGCCTACGACCCTGCGCTCGACCGACGGGTGGCCATCAAGGTGCTCAAGGCCAGCCTCGGCGGCTCGCAGGACTCGGGCGGCACCACCCGCCTGGTTCGAGAAGCCCAGGCCATGGCGCAGCTGTCTGACCCGCACGTGGTGCCGGTATACGACGTGGGCAGCGTCGACCAGTCGGTCTTCATCGCGATGGAATTCATCGCCGGCCTCACCCTGCAGCAGTGGCTCGCCGAGGCGCCGCGGTCATGGCGTCAGGTGCTCGCCGTGCTGCTGGACGCGGGGCGGGGCCTCGAAGCTGCCCACCGGGCGGGGCTGATTCACCGCGACTTCAAGCCAGGCAACGTGCTCATCGGGCCCGACGGTCACGCCCGCGTCACCGACTTCGGCCTCGCACGCTCGAACCGTCAAGACGAGCCACCGGCAGACCACCCTCCAGCGTCGCTCACGCCGGCCCCGGTGGTGTCCATCGAGACGCCCATCACCCGGGCGGGCGCCGTGATGGGCACCCCCGGGTACATGGCGCCAGAGCAGTACGTCGGCGCTGCCACCTCGGCGGCCAGCGACCAGTTCTCGTTCGGCGTCGCGCTCTACGAGGCGCTGTACGGCGAACGGCCCTTTCCAGGGCATGACCTGCCCACCCTCGCGCGCCTCACCCAGCAGGGCCTGACGGGTCCTGCGCCGAAGGACTCGAAGGTGCCGGCGTGGCTGTGGCCCATCGTGGTGCGCGCGCTCGCGCCGTTACCCGCCGCCCGCTACCCGTCGATGCGCGAGCTGCTCTCGGCGCTGCAAGCCGACCCTTCGCTGGCGCGACGGCGGTGGGCCTTCTCTGGCCTCGTCGCGACGCTGCTGGTCGCCGCCCTCGCCCTCACCGTCTCGCTGCCCCGCCTCCGCGCGCGCGACTGTGAGGCCCGCACGGAAAAGCTCGCCGAGGCCTGGGGTCCTGAGCGCCGCGCCGCCGCCCAGGCTGCCTTCCTTGCGAGCGGCCAACCCTGGGCGCAGACCGTGTGGGACAACACCCGCGCGCAGATGGACACGTTCCTCGCGAGCTGGAAGGCACAGCGCCTCGACGCCTGCGACGCCCACTTCCTGCGGCGCGATCAGAACGAGGCCCAGCTCGCGCTGCGGTTGAGCTGCCTCGACCGACGCCTCACTGAGGTCACCGAGGCGGCCATCGCCGTTCAACGGCTCACGCCCGCGTCGACCTGCGCCAACCTGCGCGCGCTCGAGGCCAGGGCGCGGTTGCCTGAGGCCCAGCTGCAGGTGGTCAGCGACGTCGAGCAGCGCCTCGCCGAAGGTCGCATGTTCGTCGCGCTGGGCCGCATCGACACCGCGCGCGAGCGCCTCGAGCCCGCGGTCGCCTTGGCCCGGCGCCTCGGGAACGCCGAGACGCTGGGCCTGGCGCTGCTCGAACTCGGCCGGCTCGAACGAATGACCGACCACTTCGCGGCCGCGCGCCTGGCGCTCGACGAAGCGGCGCGCGCAGCACTCGGTGGCGCAGACGACGTCACGGCCGTGCAGGCGCTCGCGACCCAGACCTCGGTCGTGGGTTGGCGGCTGGAGCGCCCTGCCGAGGCCCTCGCGCTCGCCAACGTCGCCCGCGGCCTGCTGGCTCGGGTGCCGAAGGACGTGCGGCTCGAAGCGCTGCTCGACGAAGCGGAAGGCGACGCGCGCTGGGTGGCCGCTGACAACACCGCGTCGCTCGCCGCCTACCAGCGCGCGCTGGACGGGCTGCTGACCCTGCACATCGCCGACGACGCGGACGTCTCGCGCGTGCGGGGCGCCATCGCCTGGCTGTCGGGCCAGGGCCGGGAAGCCATCGGGCTCGCGGCCGAAGCGCTTCGGCGCTGCGAAGAGGCCTTGAGGCCCGTGCACCTGGAATGCGCCTTCACCGAGCTGACGCTGGCGCGGGCGCACCTCGCGGCGGCCGACGCCGAACGGACGCTGACGCTGGCCACCGACAGCGCGCACCGCTTCGAGCAGCTCTCGGCAACCCGAACCCGGAAGTACTCCGAGGCGCTGGTCGTCAAGGTCGACGCGTTGAAGGCGCTGGCGCGGCCAGCCGACGCGCTCGCTGCGACTGAGCAGCTCGTGACCGCCCTCTCCGCCATCGAAGGAAACACCGACCTGAAGGTGAGCGCCGGCCTGAGGCTGGCCGAAGCACACTGGAAGGGCGCCGCCGACCGGCCCCGGGCCATCACCGTGGCCGAACGGGCCCTCGAGCTCGCGACAGAGGCGCAGCGGCCTGAGCTCGCCGCCGAGGCGACGACCTGGCTTTCCACGCACCACCTGCCGTGATGCAGGCCGCAAAGACCCTCCGAGGCCTGTGGAAGTGCCCGCTCATGAGAGCGGCGTGTACTCCTCACCCCTGACACAGCTCGGCTCCTTGAGCGTCACCTGGCCCAGCGTTCGTCACCGACCGCACCGCATCCACGCCGTGCACTCCAGAGATTCGATGGCCAGCGGCACGGCACGCCTCTCAGCCTGGTCGAGTAGGAGGTTCCGCTCCGCCACGCTTCCACTCGCACTCTTGAAGGAACTGCTGGCAGCTCGGTGCACGTTGGGGTCCGAACCGTCTGCAATCTGAGTCTCGAGCTTGAGGCTCGACGACCACCTCAGGTCCGATCTCCTCCACGCACTGCGCCACCCGCTCGGCCTCCGTCGAGGGGCGACGTCAGAGGTGTGCGCCGGCGCCGGACCCCCGACACGAGCACGACCGCGATGAAGAGCGCGACACCGGCTCCGCTCGTGCCGCAGCCGCAGCCGACCTCGACGATACCGGGCGTTTGTGGGCCCTCGATGCCCGCGTCGGTGCCTCCCATCATCTCGCCCGAATCTGCACCTGCGGCGCCGCCAGCCGTTCCACCTGCGGTGCCGCCAGCCGCTCCACCTGCAGTGCCGCCACCCGCTCCACCCATGCACACGCGCAGGCCGCTCACTGGATCGATGTCGACCTGCAGGTCGCAGTCGTTGTCCTTGAGGTCGCAGATCTCGGGCGCGCCGCGGTACACACTGCGATCATTGTCGTTGCAGTCGCCGTCGCAGTTCGTCTGGCCATCTCCGTCTCCGTCGAAGCACACGGAGCACAGCGCCGGGCGGGCCGGGAGAGCGTCGACGTACGAATCGCAGTTGTCGTCGACGCGGTTGCAGCGCTCGCTCGCGTGGGGGTTGATGTTCGGGTCGAAGTCATTGCAGTCACCACAAACGGGCGCGAAGCCGTCACCATCGCGGTCCATCTGGCCTTCGTCGACCTGCCCGTCGCAGTCGTCGTCGAGCATGTTGGACGGCACCTCGAAGGTATGCGGTCCGATGTTCGCGTTGGTGTCGTTACAGTCTCCGAAGCACACGGGGACACCGTCGCTGTCCTCGTCGAAGCCCTCGTCGAACTGGCCGTCGCAGTTGTTGTCCTGGCCGTCGCAAACCTCGGGGCTGGCCGAGACTGGGCCCGAGGCCGGGTGAACCGACGCGTTGTTGTCATTGCAGTCGCCGGCGCAGGTGCCGACGCCGTCGCCGTCGCCGTCGGTGTCTTCGTCGACGCGCCCGTCACAGTTGTCGTCCCTGAGGTTGCCGCAGACCTCGCGGCGGGTCGGGTTGACGGTCGGGTCCATGTCGTTGCAGTCCCCAGCGCACACCGCGACGCGGTCGCTGTCGACGTCGAAGCCCTCGTCGACGCGGCCGTCGCAGTTGTTGTCGAAACCGTCGCAGCGCTCGACGGAGCCCGGGTTCACGTCGCCTATCTTGTCCTGGCAATCGCGCATGCCCGGGGGGCCTCCGGTTGAGAAGCCGTCGCCGTCTTCGTCGGTGTTTTCGTCGACCTGCCCATCGCAGTCGTTGTCGAGATTGTCACCCACCAGCTCGCTCCGGGTCGGACCCACGTTACGCCCGCCTCGCGCGGGGTCGTCGTTGCAGTCGCCCTGGCAGTTGGTGACGCCGTCGCCGTCGAAGTCGAAGCACGGCGCGGCGCGGCAGACGTTCGAGTCATCGATGACCGAGTTGCAGTTGTTGTCGCGGCAGTCGCAGATCTCGGCGCCGCCGGGCTTGTTGAAGGCGTCGGTGTCATCGCAGTCGTTCTGGCAGGTCGTGATTCCGTCACCGTCCTGGTCGAAGCCGTCATCGACGATGCCGTCGCAGTCCTCGTCGCGGCCGTCACAGAGGAACTCGGGGTCGTTGATGCCACCGTCGGGGTCAAAGCGCGGCGCGCCGGCATCGGGAAGCAGCGTCGGAAGCACCTCGCCGCCGCAGGCGCCCTGCCCCACGCCCATCAGGCACGTCTGGGCGCCGTCGCGGCAGATGCCCTTGCCGCGGGTGCGAGCCGGCCCCGAGTAGCAGGCGGTGTTGTTGCCATCGATGCGGTTGTCGCAGTCATTGTCGATGTTGTCGCAGATCTCGGGTGCACCCGGCTTGATGGCCGGGTCCAGGTCGTTGCAGTCGCAGACGCCGCCGTCGAGAGCCGTGATGCACAACGCGCACGACACGAAGCTATCCATGTCGCGGTCGAAGATGCCGTTGTCGACGACGCCGTCGCAGTCGTCGTCGGTGCCGTCGCACAGCTCGGTGCGCGGGAGCGTGGGGCCGACGCAGGCGCCCCAGGCACCGGCGGTGTTGCAGCCCTGAATGCCCGTGCGGCACACGCCCCTCGGCTGGCAGGTGGGGCCGGGGCACGCGCCCGCGTACGTCGTCGGCGGGGGGTTATTGCCCGTCGAGTCCGAGAAGCAGGTCCGCGGCATGACGTCGTCGAGGCGGTTGTTGCAGTTCTGGTCGATCATGTCGCACAGCTCGACGGCGCCCGGGCGGATGGCGGCGTTCGAGTCGTCGCAGTCGCAGTTGGTGCTGAGGCCGCACGCCACGCAGGCGCGGAAGCCGTCGTTGTCGACGTCGAAGACGTCGTCGATGGCGCCGTCGCAGTCGTCGTCCTGGTTGTTGCAGAGCTCGGGCGTCGGCACGCGCTCGCCCATGCAGGCGCCGTAGCTCGTCATGTTGCTGCCGGGCGCGGAGTTGCACTCCTGGGTGCCGGCGACGCAGACGCCGCGGCCCTGGGTGTTCGGCGGCCCCGAGTAGCAGTTCTGCGAGATCTTCCCTGCGCCGGTCGACGACTCGTCGAGCGCCCCGTTGCAGTTGTCGTCGAGGCCGTTGCACAGCTCGAGGCGGCCCGGACGCACGTTGAGGTTGCCGTCGTCGCAGTCGCAGCCGCCGTCGGGGTTGGCGCCGCAGGTGCTGCAGGCGCGCACCATGTCGTTGTCGGCGTCGACGAAGAGGCCGTTGTCGATGGCGCCGTTGCAGTCGTTGTCGAGGCCGTCGCAGACCTCAGGCATCGGGAGCACCGCCTGTTCGGCGCTCGAGAGCCCGACGCCGCACACGCCCCAGAGGCCGGCGCTGCAAGCCTGCGTCGAGCTCCGGCAAGCGCCGCGGGGCGAACAGGCACCGCTGGCGCCTTGCACGCCACCGTCGGACAGCCCGCACTGACCGGTGGAGGCGGTGGCCGGGCCGTCGAAGCAGGACCGGCGCGCGATGCCGTCATCGGTGACGCCGTCGCAGTCGTCGTCGAGGTTGTTGCAGACCTCGGCGCCGGCGTCCTGGTTGCCGAGGCACGAGGGCACGCCAGCGGGGCTGCACCGGGTCGTCCCGGGCGAGCAGATGCCTGGCCGACCGGTGGTGCAGACCAGCCCCTCGGTGCCCTCGTTGATGAGCCCGTCGCAGTCATTGTCGACCGGATCACACACCTCGGGCGAGGGCAGCACCTGCTGCTGATTGGTGGGCAGGCCAGCGCCGCAGGCGAGCCAGGCGCCCGCGCCGTTGCAGCTCTGCGTCGAGGCGCGGCAGGCACCGCGGCCCGTGCAGAGGCCCCCGTCACCGGCGAGGCCGCCGTCCGAGGCGGCGCAAACCCCAGTGAAGGTGCCGATGGGCCCGTCGAAGCACGGGCGGCCGTCGCAGTCGTCGTCGAGGTTGTTGCAGACCTCAGCGCTGGGGCTCTTGATGGGCGTGCAGACCGACACGCCGCTCGCGTTGCACGAGAAGACGCCGGCGGAGCACTCTCCAGGCTGGCCGGTCGTGCACGAGGCGCCGAAGAGGCCCTCGTTGAGCTGGCCATCACAGTCGTTGTCGAGCAGGTCACACACCTCGGCCTGCGGGAAGACCTGGGCTCCGCCATCGAGCGCGGCCGTTGACATGCTGCACACCGGGAACGCCGCTCCGGCGTCGGGCAAACCGGTGCAGAAGATGGGCACCCCGCGACACGCGCCAGTCGGCGAGCAGGTCGTCGCCGGCACGGCGCCGCAGGTCCCCGAGAAGGTTCCCGCGGGCCCGGCGTAGCAGGTTCGAGACAGCTTCGAAGAACCGACGCCCACCGACTCGTCAGAGTCACCGTCGCAGTCGTTGTCGACGCCGTCGCACACCTCGGTCGTCGCCGCCGACGCGTTGCACACGACGGCGCCGCCGCTGCACACGGTGGTGCCGTTGCGGCACGCGCCCACCGCCGACGTCGCCGTGCAGGCCACGCCGCCGCCGGGGTTTCCTTCATCGGTGAGGCCGTCGCAGTCGTCGTCGAGGTTGTTGCAGACCTCAGCGCTGGGGCTCTTGATGGGCGTGCAGACCGACACGCCGCTCGCGTTGCACGAGAAGACGCCGGCGGAGCACTCTCC
>VYLD01000213.1_pt1 | contig 20153 bp, 17 predicted proteins | sample 5114401 | NCBI WGS metagenome assembly VYLD01 (sample SAMN12291783, study PRJNA351875) | freshwater metagenome | isolation source: freshwater lake | place: USA: Michigan, Gull Lake | collected 2013-08-08 | reverse complement strand
GGCAGCCGGTGGTTCGGCAGCCGGTGGTTCGGCAGCCGGTGGTTCGGCAGCCGGTGGTTCGGCAGCCGGTGGTTCGGCAGCCGGTGGTTCGGCAGCCGGTGGTTCGGCAGCCGGTGGTTCCGCAGGCGGTGGTTCCGCAGGCGGTGGTTCCGCAGCCGGTGGCTCCGCAGCCGGTGGCTCCGCAGACGACGCTGGTCAGCCCGATTCCGGAACGGTGGACGCGGGCGCGATCGACGCTGGCCTGCCGCCTCCGCGAGACACCGTCGAGCTCATCGTCGGCAACTCGGCGACGGGCTTCGTCGACGGGGTGGGCGTCGCGGCACGCTTCAACGGCCCGTCGGGAGCCGTGCTCAGCCCTGACGGACGCACCATGTACGTCGCTGACACGTTCAACTCGCTGCTTCGTCGGCTGGACCTGCAAACCGGCGAGGTGCGTACCCTGCTGGGCCGCGTGCAGGTACAGTCGGTCGTCGACGGAGACGCCGGCGTCGCGCGCCTGCAGTCTCCTCGCGGCATGGCCATCACCTCTGATGGCGGGTTGCTCTTCCTCGCCGATGGGCCGACCGTTCGCCGAGTCGACGTGAACTCGCTCGAGATCACGACCATCGCTGGCACCCCGGGCATGTCCGGCTACGTCGATGGAACGGGCTCTGCGGTTCGACTGGGCTTCCTGCTCCACAGCTTCGCGATGGGCGCCGATGACCGAACGCTCTACATCGCAGACCGCAGCAACCGGGTGATTCGCACCTGCGATGTCGAGACCGGCGTCATCAACACCATCGCCGGGCAAAGAGACGCCGGCGTTGCCAACGTCGATGGCATCGGCACAGCGGCGCGCTTCAGCGGCATCGGTGGGCTCATTCGGCTTGGCTCGACGCTGTACGTCGCCGACACCTTCAACCACACGCTGCGCTCCATCGACCTGACGACCAACCAGGTGACGACGCGCGCCGGCATCGCAGGCACGGCCGGCATCGAAGATGGTGATGCAGGTGTCGCGACGTTCGACTCGCCCCAGTCGCTCGCGTGGGACGGCACCTCGTTCTACGTGACTTCGTTTCAGGGCCTTTTGCGCCGCGTGAACGGCACCACCTTCGCGGTCGACACCGTGCTGGGTGACTTCGAAGACACTTCGACGGTCGACGGGCCAGCGGCGCAGGTTCGGCTCGGCAGCAACTTTGGCCCACCGACGTTCGACCCCACTCGCAACGTGCTCTACCTCCAGGACCGCACGGCGAGCAGCGTTCGCGCAGTCCAATTGCCTTCGTTCACGACCACGACCGTCGCTGGAGCTTCGGAGCCCTCCGTGCTCCGTGACGGCCCTGCGCTTTCTGCACGCTTCAGTGACCCTGACGACATCGTCTCGAACCCGGCAGGAGACCGCTGGTACATCTCCGACCCCGGCTCGAACACCATTCGCGTCTACAACGGCACGACCGGAACGCTCTCGACCCTCGCGGGAGCTGCCAATACGCCAGGTTCGACCGATGGCCCGTTGGCGATGGCTCGCTTCGGTTCGCCAGCCGGCCTCGCGCTCAATTCGGCGACGAACACGCTCTACGTGTCCGACACCCAGCTTCATGTCATTCGCGCCATCGATCTGAGCGCCGGGGTCGTCTCGACGCTGGCTGGCGACGCGAACGCCGCTACGCCCTCTGGAAACGTCGACGGGGTGGGGCCAGCGGCGCGCTTCAACTCGCCCCGGCGCATCGTCCTCTCACCAAGTGGCCAGACGCTGTACGTCGCCGACGCCTCGAACCGCGTCATTCGCGCCATCAGTATCGCGACCCAGGCCGTCACGCGCCTGGCAGGGACAGGCACGGCTGGCACGGTGAACGGGGCGCTGCTGGCCGCGCAGTTCCGCACGCCCGCAGGCCTCGCTATCAACCCGGCAGGCACGACGCTGTACGTCTCGGACTCAGCCGCGAATACCGTTCGCGCCATCGACCTAATGGGCGGCATGGTTTCGACCCTCGCTGGCACCGACAACACGGCGGGCCCCACCGACGGAGCCTTCGCCACGGCGCTCTTCCGCTCACCGGTAGCCCTCTCGCTCGGAGCGGCAGGCACTGCGCTCTATGTCTCTGACAGCAGCAACCACATGGTCCGGCGGCTCGATCTCGTCTCTCAAATGGTGACGACGTACCTTGGAAGTCCCTCGCGCAACGGAGGCTTCGCGCAGGGCGTTCCAGTGCCTCTGTCCCAGGCGACGACCTACTTCCCCTCTGCCGTTCGCGTCGTCGGAAACAACCTGCTTCTGGTGAGCGACTACGGCATCTACATCCTCAGGCCGACGCTGCTGCCATGAGGTGGCTCCTTCTCCTGCTCGTGTCGGCGTGTGGCGTCGCGCCGATGCGAGTCGATGGTGGGCTCGTCGACGCGCCCGACGCGTCGACGACCGCGCCTGATGCCGGGCAGGTTCCCCTTCGGCTCCTGCTGGGGACAGGCGCTGCCGGCAAGTTCGTCGAAGTGACGAACGGACAGCAGCTCTCACTGCAGCGCGGCTGCCAGGGCTCACAGCACATCTTCTTCTCGCTGCGCGCCTGGGGCGTCACTCAAGCCAGACCGCGACTTACGCTCATCATCGAAGACAGCGCGTCACGACAGGTCTCGTCTCCGTACTCCCTTCCACTTCCATTCGAGGCCGTCGGCGACTTCGTGCAGTGGACTGGACTCACACCCGTCGTCGAGGATCCGTCGAACGTCGTCGGGAAGACAGTGACCCTGCGCGCCCGCATCGACGACGGCCCATCGAACGCAAGCGACGAGCGCACGGTCTCAGTGCAGTGGGGCCCTGACGCTTGCCGACCACACCCCTGAGGAACACCATGCGTCACCTCGTCTCGGTCCTTCTTCTCGGCGTACTCGGCTGCCCGGCCCCGGCTCCGGCGCCGCCAAGAACGTGGGAGGTCGTCGCGGCTGATCAGCCAGAGGCCTACACGGCCGTCCAAGGCACTTCAGCGAACGATGTCTGGGTCGTTGGGTCAGACGTTGGGGCCGGCGCGACGGCGCTGCACTTCGATGGACAGCGCTGGGTGCGCCACGAGACCGGGCAGCGCGCCACGCTGTGGTGGGTGCACCCCTTCGCTGACGGCACTGCGTTCTTCGGCGGCTCGAGCTCGACGATTCTCAGGTTCGACGGGACGTCATTCGTCCGGTTGCAGACCCCTGGCCTCGCTGGCCACACCGTCTTCGGGCTGTGGGGCCGCGCTCCTGAAGACATGTACGCGGTGGGGAGCGTCGGAGGCCGCAACGGCTTCATCTGGCGATTCGACGGACAACGGTGGCGAGCGCTCGAGCCAACCGCCGACGTCCCTCTCGACCGCACTGGCGACGGGCCGGGCTTCTTCAAGGTCTGGGGCCCCGCGACGGGCTCCGAAGTGTGGGTCGTCGGCGCGCGGGGCGTCGTGCTCCACAGCCGCGACGGCGAGCGCTTCGAGCGCGTCGACAGCGGCACCACCACCTCGCTCTTCACCGTTCATGGAACCGCTGAGCAGGTGTGCATCGTGGGCGGCGGCGGAACGGGCGGCGGTCTGCTCGAGGGCAACCGCCAGTCGCTCCGCTCGGTAGAGTTGAACGAAGCGCCGCTGCTGCAGGGCCTCTGGCTCACAGGCACGGTCGGATTTGCTTCAGGCCAGGCGGGCTTTCTCGCCGAGCGCGTCGACGGCGTCTGGAAGACAGTCGAGACGGGGCTCTCGTTCTCGGCCGAGTCGCTCCACGCAGTGTGGGTGTCCCCCGATGACGAGGTGTGGTCGGTGGGCGGCAACGTCATCTCAGGCACACTCGACCGCGGCGTCATCGTTCGGGGCGCGCGCAGCCGACTGACCGCCGAGTTCCCGCGGCTGGCGCTCCCGATGGCCGCGGACCTCGAGCGGTGCCCTGCAGCCGAGGTCGACCCGGTGCCGTCGGGCAGCCTCGCGAGACGGTGGAACGAGCAGCTCCTCGGCGCGATTCGTCGCGACATTCCCTCGCCCGTGGTGCACGCCCGCAACTTGTTTCACCTGTCCGCTGCGATGTGGGACGCGTGGGCGGCCTTCGAGCCCAACACCAGCGGCTACCTCGTCCGAGAGAAGCTGACTGCCCCCGACGTCGAGCTGGCGAGGAGTCAGGCCATCAGCGCAGCAGCCTTCACCCTGCTCGACAGCCGGGCCGCCAAAGCCGTCGGTGGGCCACGCTCGAGGTCGTGCTACCGCGACTTTCTGGCAGGGCTCGGGGTGAGTCTCGAGGGTGTTCCACGCACCGGAAACGATCCGCGTTCGTTGGGCCTGCGCATCGCAGGGGCCTACATCGCTCGAGGGCTCGCCGATGGCTCGAACGAGCAGAACGGCTACCGGGACACGACGGGCTGGAAGGCGACCAATCCTCCGCTGGTAGTCGAAGAGACAGGCATCGAAGCCGCCGACCCCGCGCTCTATCAGCCACTCAACCTCGCCGAGTCCGTCACCCAGAACGGCATTCCCATCGCTGCAGGCGTTCAGGGGTACATCGGCGCCCACTGGGGGCAGGTGACGCCGTTCGCACTCCGCCGTCGCCCGGGCCAGGCGCTGTACCTCGACCCAGGTCCGCCGCCGGGCTTCGATGCACGCACCCGCGCCTGGTCCGTCGAGGTGCTGCGACGCCACGCACAGATGGACCTCGACGACCCCACCGAGCTCGACATCAGCCCTGCCGTCTGGGGAAACAACCCGCTGGGCTCGAACGATGGTCGCGGTCACGGGCCCAACCCCGTCACTGGAGCGCCCTACCCGCCACAGCGCGTGAAGCGTGCCGACTTCGCGCGCGTCGTCGCTGAGTATTGGGCCGATGGCCCGCGCTCCGAGACGCCTCCGGGGCATTGGAACAAGCTGGCGAACGACGTCTCGGCTCATCCGATGGCGTCTCGTCGACTCTTCGGCGCCAACGGCGCATTGGCGCCGCTGGAGTGGGACGTGAAGGTGTACTTCGCGCTCAACGGAGCCCTGCACGACGCCGCCATCGCAGCGTGGGAGGTCAAGCGCGCCTTTACAGCGGCTCGGCCCATCACCCTCATCCGGTTCATGGCCTCGAAGGGGCAGTCGAGCGACGCCTCACTGCCGGCCTACGACCCTGGGGGGTTGCCGCTCGAGCCCGGCCTGGTCGAGCTCATCACCACCGAGAGCTCGGCGAGCGGCCAACGCCACGCCCACCTTCGACGCTTCATCGGCAAGGTCGCCGTTCGTTCGTGGCGCGGCGAACCCGGAGACCGTGCACGCGAGGTGGGCGGCGTCGGCTGGATTCTTGGAACCAGCTGGGTGCCGTTCCAACGGCGCACCTTCGTCACGCCGGCCTTCCCTGGCTTCGTCTCAGGTCACAGCACCTACAGCCGGGCAGGCGCCGAGGTGCTCGCGGCCCTCACCGGCAGCCCCTTCTTCCCTGGAGGCTTCGCCGAGTTCGTCGCCTCACAGGACCGGTACCTGACGTTCGAGCGGGGGCCGAGTCGCGAGCTGAGGTTGCAGTGGACCAGCTACTTCGACGCCGCAGATCAGGCTGGCCAATCGAGGCTCTGGGGCGGCATTCACATCGAGCCTGATGACTTTGCCGGGCGTCGAATGGGTCGCGAGGTGGCCCTCCAGGCGTTGCCGTACGCTCGCACCTTCTTCGACGGCACCGCTGGGCCGCTGCCCTGACTCACACGCGCGCGACAACCGCACGGGTGGTTGTTTTGAGACTGACTTGCAATATCAAGACGACGCCAACCTCTTCCCGAACCGCTCCGTATCGTCAGCCAAGCCTTGCCATCTCGAGCCCACGCGCAGAACGGCTTCACGAGCGTGCAGTCGAGAGAGCGCGGGAGAAGCAGCTCTTCGAGGAGCAGCCGAGCGTGCAGGCGTACGCGAGCGCTGGAGTGCTACGTCCTGGCGGCTTGAGGCCTGCGGCCGTGACTCACGCACGGGTGACACGCCAAAGCACGACTCCGCTCGCGTCGCTGCCGGCGAGCAGCTCACCATCGGGGCTGAAGCAGAGCTCCGACACCTCGCCCTTCACTGGCGCGATGCCGATCGGCTTCGGTGACCTCGACGGCTCCCACACCAGCACATCACCGTCGAGCGCGCCCGAGGCCAGCAGCCCAGCGCTCGAGAAGGTCAGCGCCGAAATGGCGCCCTCGTGGCCCTTGAGCATCAGCGGCTTCGAACCTTCTGGGCCCTTCCCCTCGAAGCGCCAGCCGCAGATGACGTCTCCGCCACCGGTGACGAGCAGCTTCGAGTCAGGCGACCACGCGAGCTGGGTCGGCTTCGCGGGGTAACCGCTCATCTCGGAGTCCCTTCTTGAGTCGAGCCACCAGAAATGCACGCTGTTGTCCTGCGTGGCGACGGCGATCACCTTGTCGTCCGGGCTTGGCGTCAGCGACAGGAGCGAGCTCTTCCACGACAGCACCTCTGACTCGACGTGCGCTTTCAAGGGGAAGAGCCGAACCGCGCCGTAGCAGCTGGTCAGCAGCTTCTCGCCGTTGGCGCTGAACGCGACTCCGGACACGGTGCTCTCGTGCGCGGGCGTCTCGAGCACGGGTGCTCCGAGGGCAGACCACACCCGGGCACCCCGCCCATGGGCCGTCGCCAGCAGCCCCGTCTTCGACCACGCGAGCCACTCGACCCAGCCACCCTTCGAGCCCGGCAACGTCGCGCGCTCGACCCCGGCGAGATCGAACAGTCTGGTCGAGCCATCGAAGCAGGCCACGGCCAACACATCATCGACCGGGCTGAAGGCGACCCGCGACACGCTGTCCGGCAATCGGGCCTGCCAGCGCAGCCCGCCTGAGCGCGCGTCCACCACCGTCACCGTTCCATCGGCAGCTCCGAAGGCCAGCAACGCGCCGTGACGGTCGAACGAGAGCCCACGCGGGTACTCGGTCGTTGGAAGACGGCACACGTCGAGCAGATGGGCTCGACTCACGTCAGGCACCTGCGGAAGCCCTCGGTGAGCTCGGCTCGGTCGAGCTTGCGACCAATGAAGACCAGGTCGTTGGCGCGCTTGTCACGGCCCCATGCCCGGTCGGGCCGCCCATCGAAGAGCATGTGCACGCCCTGAAACACGAAGCGCTCAGGCTGGCCCTTCACTGCCAGAATGCCCTTCATGCGGAAGATGTCGGTGCCCTTCTCCTGAAGCAGCTTCGCCATCCACGTGTTCAGCTTCTTCCCATCGACCTCGCCGTCGAAGTGCAGGCCAACCGACGTCACCGTCTCGTCGTGTTCGTGGGCGCTGTAGGTCTTGAACTCGTTCGACGACATTCCACCCACGCGCACCGAGTACTCGTCGCCGCCATGCTCGGTCAGGAGCATCCACTTCCCCTTGCGGGGCACGCGGAGCTGAAATGAGGTCGGCGTGCCAGACGAGACGTCGAGCGCCACGCTCACCGCCGCCTCGATGACGCCGCCTTCCTTCAGCGGCCGGGGCTGCTTGTTCCACGAGCGCAGAGCCCGCTCGGGCCCTTCTTTCAGGGGCTCGGCGTCGCCCTCGACTGGCACCAGCAGCACCTGCATCGATGCGTCAGGGCCAGCGCCGAGCGACAACGTCGTCACGCCTTCCTCGAGCGAGAACACCCCGCCCCACTCGAAGGGGTACTCGGGCTCGAGGAACGTGGGCTTCTTCTCCATCGCGCGCTTGAGGTCGAAGCCACCCACGTCGAGGACGTCGGCGATCGGCACGTTGGCGTTGGTGGACCGCAACACCTTCGCCATCACGTTCATCGAGGAGATGCGCTTCTCGAGCGACGCGGCTTCGGCCTCACTGACCAGGTCGAGCTTGTTGAGCACCAGCACGTCGGCGAAGGCCACCTGCTGCTGCGCCTCGTCGCTGTCATCGAGGTGCAGGGCGATGTGCTTCGCGTCGACCATCGTCACGATGCCGTCGAGGCGAAAGTGGCGTTGCACCTCTTCGTCGACGAAGAACGTCTGCGCGACAGGCGCCGGGTCGGCCAGCCCCGTCGTCTCGATCAGGACCTGATCGAACTTGTCGCGCCGCTTCACGAGGTTTCCGAGAATTCGAATGAGGTCGCCACGCACGGTGCAGCAGATGCAGCCGTTGTTCATCTCGAAGACCTCTTCTTCGGCGTTGATGACCAGCGCCTGGTCGATGCCGATCTCGCCGAACTCGTTCTCGATCACGGCGATGCGCTTGCCGTGCTGCTCGGTGAGAATGCGGTTGAGCAACGTGGTCTTCCCCGAACCAAGGAAGCCGGTGAGCACGGTGACGGGAATCGGAGCAGTCGACATGGTGACCTCAAAGTGGTGCTGCGAGGAGACGAACGCCGAACCAGAGCCCGGCGCTGATGGAGAAGCCTGCGGCGCACCGGATCAGCCGGGCGCGCCAGATGACTGAACGCCGCGAGACGGCCCGCAGCGGCACCGCGAGCGCGAGGGTGACCACCATCATGCCTCCGACGACCCCAGCGCCGTAGAGCACGAGGAAGAGCAGCGCCTGCGCTCTCGTCGACATGGTGGTGAGCGCGACCAGCCCCACGCCTGCCGAACCAGCCAACCCGTGAACGAGCCCCAGCACGAACGTGCGCACCTCGCCGCGGTGGTGGTGCTCGGGCCGCGCTGGCCCAGGACAGTCAGCGTGGCGCCATTGGACCGCGCCCAGCCAGATGAGGCTCGCCGCCACCAGCAGCTCGGCAACCGGCGCCAGCCATGACGGAAGGTGGACGTCAGCAGCGACCAGCAGCGCGCCGACCGTGAAGAACGCAGCCGAGTGCCCCAGGCCCCAGACCAACGCCGTCCGCAGCGCGCTGAGCGGCCCGCGCTCGCTGCGCAGCAGTGACGCGATGGTGCAGACATGATCGGCGTCAGAGGCATGCGCCAGGCCCAGCGTCAGTCCCAGCCTCAACGCCGACTCGATCATGCCACCACCCACTTGCTTTCTGGTTGCCACTACATCAAACACGTAGTTGCAACACAGATACGATAACTGTTTCCACACCGCAAGGAGCCTCAGATGAAGAAGCCAGCCAGACGCCGCGACCGTCGCCTGCCCGTGACCGTGCTCTCGGGTTTCCTGGGAGCCGGGAAGACGACGCTGCTCAACCACCTGTTGACGAACCGCGAAGGCCTGAAGGTCGCGGTGATCGTGAACGACATGAGCGAGGTGAACATCGACGCCAGGCTCATCAAGCAGGGTGCTTCCCCCCTTCGCCGCGTCGACGAGAAGTTGGTCGAGCTGTCGAACGGCTGCATCTGCTGCACCCTGCGTGAAGACCTGTTGACCGAGGTGCGGGCCCTCGCCGAGGCGGGTCGCTTCGACTACCTGGTGGTCGAGGGCACCGGCATCGCCGAGCCACTGCCCATCGCCGAGACCTTCACCTTCGCCGACGAAGACGGCGTGTCGCTGGGGGACGTGGCGCGGCTCGACACCATGGTGACGGTCGTCGACGCGAAGAACTTCCTCACCGACTGGCAGGAGGCCGAGTACCTGGCTGATCGCGGGCTCGCCGCGGTCGAGGAAGACGAGCGCACGGTGGTCGACCTGCTCGTGGACCAGGTCGAGTTCGCCGACGTGCTCATCCTCAACAAGACCGACCTGGTGTCGAAGAAGCAGCTGCACGCGGTCGAAGGGGTGCTCAAGCGCCTCAACCCTGACGCCAGGCTGCTCCACAGCGAGCGTGGGCGGGTGCCCCTCGCGCAGGTCTTGAACACCAGGCGGTTCAGCCTCGAGCGTGCCCAGCAGGCCGCTGGTTGGCTCAAGGAGCTGCGCGGTGAGCACGTTCCCGAGACCGAGGAGTACGGCATCTCATCGTTCGTGTTCCGCGCCCGCCGCCCATTTCACCCCGCGCGCCTGTGGAAGCACATTCACCAGAGCTGGAAGGGCGTGCTGCGGAGCAAGGGCTTCTTCTGGCTCGCGACCCGCAACGACATCACCGGCGTGTGGGGCCAGGCCGGTGGAGCGGCGAGCTTCGAGCCCGGTGGCAGGTGGTGGGCGGCGATGCCGAAGTCGACATGGCCGCCCGACCGGAGGCTCCGAAAGTTGGTGAAGGCCGACTGGCATCCGACCTGGGGCGATCGGAAGCAGGAGATCGTCATCATCACCAGGGGCCGAGACCACCGCGCGCTGAAGAAGCAGCTCGAGCGCTGCCTGCTGACCGACGCAGAGATGAAGCGTGGACCCGCTGGCTGGCTCGACCTGCCCGACCCCTTCCCCAGATGGGTCGTGGTCGACGCCGCGGGAGCGGAGGCCGCGTGAACCTGGCTTCGGCTCAGCCTGGAGGCAGCGCGGTTCCGGTCGTCACCTGGCCTGCACACGCCTCACGCGTCGGCTCGTTCCCCGAGCTCGTTCGCATCTCTGAGCGGCAGCAGACCCTGGTGGTGGCGCCGCTCCACCTGGCGGAGCACGATCGACTGGCGCTCGCCGCGCTGACGCAGACCACGCCGGCCTTCGAATTCTCCCGGGAGACGTCACACGCCGGAGAGACGCTCGAGGTCGCGCTGCCCTGGATGGAGGGCCACCCAGGGGCTGAGGTCTGGCTGAAGCACGCGCATGAGCTGGTTGGGCTGTTCGCCGACCTCTTCGAGACCGAGCGAGTCGGGGCGCGGCTCACGCTCTCGAACAAGCCGATGTGTCCGCGATTCCACGTCGACGACGTAGTCTGTCGACTGGTGGTGACGTTCAGTGGAACGGCCAGCGAGTTCCTGGCCAACGACGACGTGCGCAGAAGGCTGCTGGGCGCGAAGGAGTCAGCGGTGGAGCGGGCTGGGGCTCAGGTCCATTCCCTCGAGCCGCTGGAGGTCGGGCTCTTCAAGGGGGAAGCGTGGCCCGAGAACCGGGGGAACGGCGTGGTGCATCGCAGCCCGCCAGGCGACGGGCGCCGCCTCGTGATGACCCTCGACCTGCTCTGATCAGAGCTTACTGGTGCGGTCCTTCGGCCTGTCGACTCGCGGGTGGTAGTGATCATCGAAACCGCGTGTGTTGGGTATCGAGCGTGAGGACGAGGCGACGCGCGCCAGTCACGGCCGGCGAGCGGTGAACCAGCCCGAAGCGCCCATTGCCTGAAAAGGCAGAGCCCTTCATCAACGCGACCTCGAAGGAGGCCAGCTGCTGCACAGCCCCCCCGGGTCTCAGAGGGGCATGGTCGGCGTCGCACTGACGCAGGTGCTCGCGATCGAGGTGGGCCTCGTCGATCCACTCGGTGCCGGGCCCCGCGTAGGTGCACAGCAGCCTGACGGCAACGCTATCGACATGAAAGCGAGGACACTTTCGACTCTCGATGGTCGAGAGCTGGACCCGAAGGGGCACGTCGCCGACGAGTCGACCATACGCGGCCGCGACCTGGTGAAGGTCGGCGAGCCACAGGTCCTTCATGGGGCCAGCAGGCACCTCGCGGAGGAAGCGGGAGAACTCAAGGTCATCGGCTCGCACGCCCCGCTCGTCGACCACGAACTCGGTCGAGCGCGCGAGGGCAACACACCACGCCGCGAGGTCTTCATTCACGTCTCGACGCCACACACAGAGGTCGAGGCCGGGACGCTTGATGGCCGACAGACCGCGAGAGGTCTTGACCACCCGGCCGCGCGCTCGCGACCTCGGGATCACGCTGGGTGCGGTGACGTCGAGCATGGGCGATCGCTATCGCCAATGAGAGTCTCTTGCAATAGTGTTGCATCATGACTCGAGTTCCAGCGCGAGAGGTGCAGCGGCTGCAGCGCCTCTTTGATCAGCAGATGTGGGCGTTCGGCCGAGACGCAACGTGTCCTGAGGGCAACCTCCTGCTGCGCCGTGGCTTCATGAGGACGCCACCCCTTCCCGGTGCCGCAACCTCGGGCACCTATCGCCTCGTCGAAGGGGACCTCGAGGTCGAGCTGAGCTCTCTGGGCGTTCGCGCGACCCGTGGTGCGCACAGCGTGTTCCTCGATCGCGCGCCGATGGCTTCACTGCTTCGCGGCGCCGACCCGCTCGCCCTGGTGAGGCTGATGCGCTGGCTGGGGTCGTATGAGGCGTGGGTCGAGCAGGTGGCCGGCCCTGCCTGGCGCGCGGCCAGCTTGCTGCAGCGGTCTCGGCCGCCTGTCCTTCCGGCGAGCGAGATGGCGAACAGCTGGAATCTCACCGCAGACTCCCTCGGCTGCTGAACGGCCAACTCGCGGCCACCGCGATGAGCGATTCAGTCGACGAGAACGAGAACGAGCTCGAGTTCGAGCTCGCCTCATCCCTTCTGACAGAGGGGATGCAACCGTTAGGGCCTGGGTCGCAACAACCTGGCCCTTACTGCTCCAGGCTGCGCCCACGCTCGATTCGGTTCATCGCGCCGGCCGACGCGAGCAGCTCGGCACGGAGCTCCTTGCTCTCCCTCGCCAGCGGCGCTCGCGGGCCCTGACCCTCAGGTCGCAGGCGCCTCGGCGATCCACCCCCGACACGTCCGCGCGCCACACCGGCAGACCTCCCGCAAGTGCCACGGCAACGCGTAGTCGTAGAACAGCTCTTCGCCCGCCTTCAGGTCCCGCATCGCCTGCAGCTGCGCCCAGCCGTTCCCCCGCCGCGTGACGCCGGCCTCGACCACCACGTTGGGCTCGCAGCTGTGGTTCACCCAGCGGGTCTGGTCGACGAGGTCGAAGAAGATGCCCGGCTCGAGGATGAGGGAATACGTGTCGTCCCGCCGCTCGCCGGCGCGCCACAGCACGCCTTCGCAGTCGCAGATCACGGAACCTCTGGCGCGAGACCGGGTGGTGATGAGCCCGAAGCCCGCCACCGGCGACCGCACCACCTTCAGCCCTCTGATTCGCGGCACGGCTGGACCTACCCGCGCGCAGCCTGCAGCGCCGGCGCCATCTCGCGCAGCCGCTCGGTGGCCTGCACCAGCGTCTCGAGCAGGGCCTTCTGCACGTGCAGGCGGTTCTCGGCCTCGTCCCACACCGCGCTCTGAGGGCCGTCGATGACGTCGCCGCTCACCTCTTCCCCGCGGTGCGCCGGCAGACAGTGCAGGAAGATCGCGTCGCTGCTGGCCAGCTTCATGATCGCCCCGTCGACCTGATACCCGGCGAGGTCCGCGAGCCGCTGCTTCGACTCGGCTTCCTGGCCCATCGAGGTCCACACGTCGGTGATGACCACGTCGGCTCCGCTCACCGCCTCACGCACGTCATGGGTCAGCAGCACCCGCCCTTCGGTGCCCTTCAGCACGTCGGCGGCCGGGTGATACCCCTTCGGCGACGCCAGCTTCAGTGTGTAGCCAAACAGCTTCGCCCCTTCACTGAAAGAGCGGCCCATGTTGCTCGCGGTGTCACCCACGAAGGCCAGCGTCTTGCCGGCCACCGAGCCCAGGTGCTCTTCGATGGTGAACAGGTCCGCCAGGATCTGCACCGGGTGCCCGCCGTCGGTGAGGCCGTTGATGACCGGAGCGTCGCAGTGGGCCGCGAACTCCTTCAGTCGCTCGTCGCCGAAGGTGCGCATCATCACCACGTCGCAGTACCGACCGGTCACCCGCGCGGTGTCGGCGAGCGGCTCGCCTCGCGCCATCTGGCTGTTGGCGGCGGAGAGATCGATCGCGGCGCCGCCCAGCTGCGTCATCGCCGCCTCGAACGACAGGCGGGTGCGCGTCGAAGCCTTCTCGAAGATCATCACCAGCGTGCGCCCGGCCATGGTGGTGACCACCCGCCGCTGCCGCCGGGCGTCCTTCAACACCCGCGCGCGGTGAAAGAGGGCCTGGTGCTCGTCGCTGCTCAAGTCAGACAGGGTGAGAAAATCGCGCTTCATCACGAGCACCTTCACAAAGAGGAGACAACTCACAACGACGACGTCGACACCGAGTCGAACAGGGTCTTCAGGCGCGGCACCGAAGCGGCCTTCGCGGCGAAGCCCTTCGACTGCTCGTGCAGAGCAGTCAGCTGCGCTTCGACTGACGCGGGGCCGGTGCTCCCGGCGCTTTGCTTCCGAGCCACGGCGCCCGCGGGCTCGAGCACCTTCAACGCCTCGGCGTCGATTGCCAGGTCGATGGACTGGGCCAACGCCAGGGGAGCCTTCGACAGCGCCAGCCCCTGCTGCTGGCACTGCTTCACCAGCGCTCCAACGTGTTGGTAGGCGACCCGAAACGGCATGCCCTTCTTCACCAGCGCCTCGGCGAGGTCGGTGGCCTGGGTGAAGCCGTCGTCGAGGCCCACCCGGCACTTCTCGGGGTGAAAGGTCACCCGCGGCAATGACAGGCGCAGCACCTGGAGCACCCCCGTCAGCAACGGCCGCGTCTCGAGCAGGGTGCTGCGATCTTCCTGCAGGTCGCGGTTGTACCCGCCGGGCAGGCCCTTCACGGTGGTGAGCAGCGCCATCAGGTTGCCGATGGCCCGGCCGGACTTGCCGCGAATGAGCTCGAACACGTCGGGGTTCTTCTTCTGCGGCATCATCGAGCTGCCCATCGAGATATCGCCCGACAGGGACGCGAAGCCGAACTCGGCGGTGGTGAAGTCGATGAAGTCCGTCGACAAGCGGCTGGCGTGCACCAGGAAGCGCGCGGTGGCGTACAGATAGTCGAGGGCGAAGTCGCGATCGCCCACGGTGTCGAGGCCGTTGGTGGTCACCCGCGCGAAGCCCAGCAACCCCCGGGTCACCTCGCGATCGATCGGCAACGAGGTGCCGCTGATGGCGCCGCTGCCCAGCGCCAGCGCGTCGGCCTGCTCGAGCGCGAAGCTGAACGTCTGCGCGTCGCGCACGAAGGCCGCCGCGTACGACGCCAGCCAGTAGGCGAGGGAGATCGGCTGGGCCCGCTGCCGGTGCGTGTACGACGGCAGAATCAGCGCGCCGTCGACCTTTGCCCTCTGCACCAGCTCGTCGATCAACCCGGTGAGCGAGGAGAGCGAGGTGGCGAGGGCTTCGCGCACGTGCAGCCGCAGATCAGTGGCCACCTGATCATTCCGGCTGCGCGCCGAGTGCAGCAGCGCCGCGGGAGCTCCGATGGTGCGGTTGAGCTCGACCTCGACCGCCATGTGCACGTCTTCTTCGTCGGGCAAGGTGAGCGTTCCGGCGTCGTCTCGCCGCCACAGGTCGACCAGGCCGTCACGAATCACCCGCGCGTCCTTCGCGGGGATCACCCCGGTGCGGCCGAGCATGGTGACGTGCGCCATCGAGCCGAGCAGGTCTTCCTTCAGCAGCTGCCGGTCCAGCGTGAGCGAGCTCGAGAAGGCGAGCACTTCGGGCAACAGGCCCGAGCCTCCGGCTGCGTCAGTCTTTGCGAGCGCCATGGCGGTTCCCTTTTTTCAGCCAACCGTGACCAGGCTGCCGATGCCCTGGTCGGTGAAGAACTCGGCGATGATGCTGTGCGGCGTGCGCGAGTCGATGAGATGCACCCGCTCGACCCCGCGCTCGAGCGCCGCGATCGCGCAGCGGCCTTTTCGAGCGAGGTTGGCGTTGAAGACGTTCGCGGCCAGGTGCCCCGAGAGGCTGCTCACCGTGAGCTGACCCAGCAGCTCGTCGTCCTGCATGAAGCCCGGCACGCCCACCAGGTACACCAGCTTCGAGGCCTTCACCGCGATGGCCACCTCGCTGGCCACCTGATCAGGCTCCAGCGGCACCGTGGTGCCATCTTCCAGGAACCCCACGGGAGAGATGACCGGCACGTAGTTCTTGCTCAGGAACAGCTCGAGCAGCTCGGCGTTGATGGCGGTCACCTCGCCGCGCGGGTTCTCGATGGTGGCGTCCGCCGACAGCTTCGCGCGCAGGAACGACGCGTCCATGCCCGACAGCCCGATGGCCTGGGTGCCCGAACGGTTGAGCAGCGTGACCAGCTCGGTGTTGGTCTGCCCGTTGAGCACCATCTCGCGGCTGCGGTTGTCGCCCTTCGAGGCGCCTTCCGGGCTCTCGCCGTGCACCAGGATCGGCACCATGCCGACAGCCCGCAGCAGGTTGACGTCTTCGGCGATCGACGCGCGCAGGGAGTCCTTCCCCATCGCCTGCCGGCCCAGCTTCAGCACCACCCGCTTGCCCGCGAAGCGCGAGATGTAGGTGAGCGCCTGGGTCACCAGGTTCACCTTGAACTTGGGCGAGTAGTTGGTGAGCCGATCGTCCTTCGCCACGCTGCCGTCGGCGGTGGGCACCAGCAGCGAGGTGTAGTCGGCGTTGATCTTCACGTAGTCGTACGAGAGGTCGCACCCGAACCCCACCGAGCTCTCATTTCCCGCGCGCAGCTCGATCTCCACCAGCACCTCGGGCGCGCGCATGCGAGCGCGCAGTCCCTTGTGCCCGGGCACCGAGGGCCCTTCGTTGGCGTCGTTGACCACGTGGGGAGCGACGGGCTCGCGAGGGTCGAAGAGCGGGCGACGGTCGTACACGGTGACGCCCTGCACGGTGACCTTCGCGTCGCTGGGGTCCACCGGGTACTTCTGGCTGCCGCAGCGGGCGCCCACGGTGGCGAGAATACGGCCCCAGTTCGGGTCTGCTCCGAAGATGGCAGCCTTGACCAGCGTTGACCCTGCCACCGAGCGGGCGAGGTCGGTGCCGATGGCCCGTGAAGGAGCTCCGCTCACGCGCACCTCGAGCAGCCGGGTGGCCCCTTCACCGTCGCGCGCCACCTCGCGGGCCAGCTCGACGCACAACGACTGCAGCTGCGCGGCGAAGGCGTCGAAGTCGGCGCCTGCCTCGACGATCTCAGCGTTGCCCACCGCGCCGTTGGCCAGCGCCAGCACCACGTCGTTGGTGCTCATGTCGTTGTCGATGGTGAGGTTGTTGAAGCTGCCTTCCATCGAGCCCACCAGCGCGCGCTGCAACATCGCCGGGCTGATCGCCACGTCGGTGCACACCACCACGATGGTGCTGGCGAGCTGCGGCGCGATCATGCCCGAGCCCTTGCACAGCGCGGTGAGGCGGCCCTCTTTGCGGCCGAAGCGCACCACGCGAGAGGCGACCTTGATGTGCGTGTCGGTGGTGAGGATCGCCTCGGCGGCGGTCTCGACGGCGGCCTTGAGCTGGCCCCGCAGGCGCGGCAACGCGTCGATGATCTTCGCCTTCGGCAGCCGCTGCCCGATGACCCCTGTCGACGCCATCAACACGCTCTCGGGGCCGACCTCGAGCACCTTGGCGGTCGCCGCGCAGAGCTCGGACACGTCGAGCACGCCCTCGGGGCCGGTCAGCGCGTTGGCGTTGCCCGAGTTGATCAGCACTGCCCTCATGCCCGTCGCGGGTAAGCGCCGTTGGCAGTCGATGATGGGCGCGGCCTTCACCGCGTTGATGGTGAGCGTCGCCGCGGCGGTGCAGGGCCGGTCGGAGACCACCAGGGCCAGGTCCTTCTTGAACGGCTTGATGCCGCAGTGCAGGCCCGAGAACGTGAAGCCGCGCGCGATGGGCATCGAAGGCCCAGCGACATACGGACAGACGACCGGTGCATCAAGCGCCGAGAAGCGCCTGCACCGCGCACCACGGCTGAAGGGTGCTGGGGCTTCCCCATGATATTGCGGAGAAATCCTGGCATCTCCGAAGACTCGCTAACGAGGCTCCGGCTCCGGGGTTCTGACGCGCACATGACCGCACCTCGACCACGCCTCTCGCTCGTACGCCCGTCGCCGGCGCGCGATGTCCAGGGGCTGATGCTCGAGGTCGCCCGTGGAAACCGCGCTGCGTTTCACGAGCTCGCTGCCCACTTCGCCGGCCCGTTGGTTCGGTTCTGCGCGAAGCAGGTCGCCGACGCAGCGATCGGTGAAGAGTTGGCGCAAGATGTTCTGCTCGCCGTCTGGCAGTCGCGGCAGCGCTTCACTGGGGGCGATGCGGCGTCCTGGGTGTTCACCATTGCCGTCAACCGCTGTCTAAAGCACCGCCGCTCGGTGCTGCGTTGGTTCTCCTCGCGCGCCCGAATTGAGTCCGCCGACTCGGGGCCCGACGTCAGCGAGGCGCTCGGCAACCATCAGCAGGCCGCTCACCTCGAGGCAGCCATCGAGTCGTTGAGTGAAGACCTGCGCGAGGTGCTGGTGCTGAGACTCGACACGGGCCTCGACTACCGGTCGATCGGCGAAGCGGTCGGCTGCACCGAGGGTGCCGCTCGAGTGCGGGTCCACGCTGCGATTCGACGCCTTCGCGGCCTGATGGAGGTGGCGCCATGAACTGCCTCACGGATGATCAGTGGACGTCGTTCTTCAGCAACGAGGGGGCGGTCGATGAGGAGACCCTTCGCGGCCACGCCGAGACCTGCTCCCGTTGTCGGCAGGCGCTGGAACAGCGCAACCTCGTCAGCAGCGTCGTAGCTGCGCCGGTAGCGTTCGACGAGGCCCGCTTCCTGTCCGGCCTCGAAGCACGGGCTTCGGTGCGCCGTCCGCCCGCCGCTGCGATGGCAGCGCTGGCCGCGGCCGCGCTCGTCATCATCGGCCTTGGCCGGCAGTGGCGCAGCTCGGGCACCGAGTTCGAGGCGCGTGGCAGCAACGCTGGGCACTGGCACACCCGGGTGTCGGCCGAGCTTCGACGGGTCGATGCGCCAACGAGTGCCCTCACCGAAGGTCAGGTGCTCGCGGCGAACAGCACGCTCTCGGTCTGGTACCGGAACCTCGAGTTCAGCCGGCCGCTCTTCGTGCTCGCGTACCTCGTCGACGCGAGCGGCGAGCTGCACTGGGTGACGCCCGCCTACCGCGCCGTGGGCGTCGAGCCCCAGCCGTCCATTCTCCGCGCGAGCAATCGAGAGGCCTTGTGGCCCGAGTCGGTCGAGCTCGAGGGCCCTGCGACAGGCGCCGGCGTGCTGGTGGTCATCATCACCGAAGCGCCGGGCTCTGTCCTCCAACTCGAGGCCGCTCCCCGGGGCCTTCGCGCAGACCCAACCGAGCAATTCCCTGGCGCCGTCATCTGGCGTCGCCGCGTCGTCGTGTCTCCCTGAGGTCAACCATGATGTCGAGTCTTGTCCTGGCGACCGCGCTGGCGGTGGCTCCCGAGTCGTTTGTCATCGCTGTCGGCAACAACAACAGCCCGAAGCTTGGCCGGCCCCAGCTCAAGTACGCCGACGACGACGCGGCGCGCGCTGTCGAGACATTCCTGAGCACCACCGGCACCCGACAGATCGAGTTGCTCACCACGCTCGATGACGACTCAGCGCGCCTTCATGCAGGCCTTGTGGCTCGGGCGAAGCCTGCCACCCGGTCCGAAGTGGCTGCGGCGTTCGACCGGCTCGCAGACTGGGGCAAGGAGCGTCGCGTCGCCGGCATTCGCACGCGCGGCTATTTCATCTTCGCCGGCCACGGCGACGTCGAACAGGGCGAGGGCTTCATCGAACTCGAGGACGGCCCCCTGCGCGCGAGCGACTTCGAGGCGCTTCTCGCCCGGGCTGGCGTTGACGAGCTGCATGTCGTGCTCGACAGCTGCAACTCCTGGTTCGTCCTCAACCCTCGGAAGGCCGGTGGCCGGCTGTTTCCCACTCCGAAAGAGGCGACTGAGGCGCTGCGCGCGCGTCTGCCAAACGTGGGCGTGCTGCTCTCGACGAGCGCCGAGAGCGAGACGTATGAGTGGTCCGAGCTGCAGTCGGGCATCTTCAGCTATGCCTTTCGCTCGGGTCTCGTCGGCGGTGCAGACGTCAACGCCGACGGTGAGGTCTCGTACGAAGAGCTCGCAGCCTTCATCGACGTCGCGACCCGGGCCATCAAGAACCCGGCGCTGCGCCCCCGCATCTTCGCGCGAGGACCGGGCGGCGTGACTGCTTCGTCGTTTGCCTCGAGCGCAAGGAGCGACGCGACGGTGCTGACGGGAACGTCGACGGAGCCCCTGCGCTTGCGCTTTCGCGATTCAGACGGCGTGCGGCTCTACGACGTCAACGTGGGCGCCAACACGAAGCTGACGGTCCGGCTGCCTCAGCGCGAAGGTCTCGTCTTGGAGCGGAAGGAGGTGCTCGGCTGGCGAGCGTTTCAACTGCCTCAAGGGGGCAGCGTCGAGCTGACGAGCGTGGTGACTCCGGCGGCCCAGGTGCAGGGCCGGGGCGCGAACGAGCTGCTCACGAGCTTCTTCGACGTCGCGTTCTCCTCGTCCGATGTCGAGACGTGGAAGGCCCGGGAGTTGGCCGAGAAGGAGGTCCCTCTCGGGTCTCCGAGCAGTTGACGACCCGAGTCGGTCTTGCGTTGAAGACTGCGGCTCAACAGGAGCGCGGGGTGCGCACGATGTAGTGTTCCCCGTCTGTCAAGACACGGACGCTCGCGGCAATTGGGTGTGTTGAGCGCCATGTCAGTGGTTCAGGCCGCCTGAGCGACCGGCTTCGAGAGATGAGCCGCGCG
>VYLD01000211.1_pt1 | contig 20204 bp, 17 predicted proteins | sample 5114401 | NCBI WGS metagenome assembly VYLD01 (sample SAMN12291783, study PRJNA351875) | freshwater metagenome | isolation source: freshwater lake | place: USA: Michigan, Gull Lake | collected 2013-08-08 | reverse complement strand
CGTCAGGCCCCTGCCTTTGCCCGCCTGGCGCTGTGGATGATGAAGGCCGTCCGCCAACCGCGGCACATTCTTCAGGACCTGCTCGAGTGGCGCGACGAGGTGCTCGAAGTGCAGGCGACCCCTGCAGATTTGCTGCGGGTCTTTGTATACTTGTCGTCGGTGGTTGGCATTGACCACAGTGAGATGGAACGCCTGGCTCGAGAGCTGCTCGGGCCCGAGACCAGAAAGGCAAACGACATGATCAGCGCCTGGGACATTGCCCGCGCCGCTTCCCGAGAGGACTACAAGCGGGGTCACACTGAAGGCCGTGAGAAGGGCCTCTCCGAGGGCCGTGAGAAGGGCCTCTCCGAGGGCCGTGAGAAGGGCCTCTCCGAAGGCCGTGAGAAGGGCCTCTCCGAGGGCCGGGTCACCTTCTTCCTCTCGCTGCTCGAAGCGCGCTTCGGGTCGGTCCCTGACTCCGCGCGCGAACTCGTGATGGCAGGAACTTCGGCGCAGCTCGAGCAGTGGGCCCTGACGCTGATGACGGCAACCCACCTCTCGGACGTTTTCAGGGCCTGACGCCGAAGGGCTGAGCACCGACCGTGAGGGTTCTCCCCGAGAGGAACTCCTGCGCCGTCATCACCCGCTTCCCTTCCAGCTGCACCGAGGTCAGCGTCAGCGAGCCCACCCCGCAGGCCACCTCGATGCCGCCTGGCCCGACCTTCAGCACCGTTCCGGGAGCACCGGCGCCAGCGCCCACCGTGGCCGCGTGGACCTTGAAGAGTGCGCCATCAAGCGTGGTGAAGGCCCCCGGCCACGGGGTGAAGGCCCGCAGCCGGCGCTCGACCTCGATGGCCGGACGGGTGAAGTCGAGCGCGCCGTCTTCTTTCTTGATCATGGGCGCCATCACCACGCCGTCGCTGGGCTGGGGCACCGGCAGCAGGTCCTTCGCCAGGTACCGCGGCAGCGAGCGCTTCAAGACCTCGCCGCCCAGCACCGACAGGCGGTCATGCAGCGTGGCGGACGTGTCGAGCGGCCCGATGGGCAGCTCGGCGCGATCGATGACCGGCCCCGTGTCCATGCCCACGTCCATCTTCATCAGGCACACTCCGGTGGTGGCGTCGCCTGAGGCGATGGCCCACTGAATGGGCGCAGCGCCCCGAAACCTCGGCAGCAGCGACGCGTGCACATTGACGCTGCCCGAGGCGGGAGCCTCGAGCACGTCGGCGGGCAGAATCTTGCCGTACGCCGTCACCACCGACACGTCGGCCTTCAGGGCGCGCAGCTGCCCGGCGAAGTCGGTGCCGCGCAGCTTGAGGGGCTGCAGCACCGGCAGCCCCAGGCTCACCGCCAGGGCCTTCACCGGAGAAAACGACACGTCCTGCCCGCGGCCCCGCGGCTTGTCTGGTTGCGTGACGACCGCCACCACCTCTCCGAGCGTGAGGCACGCCTCGAGGGACTTCACCGAGAACTGCGGAGTACCCATGAAGATGATGCGCGGCATTCGACGCGCTTCTCTCAGGCATGGCGCGGGAAGACCACTGCCTCGAAAGGCCAACGCGGCCCGTCAATTCGCGCTCGTCACGGTTTCGTTGACCCCGACAGGGTGCGCGCATACGACCGCGGCGCTGTGAGCCGCCCGTTCACGGGGTGTCTTCTTTGGGCGGCGTTCCTTCACCTGTTGGCGCTTCTTTGAGGTTCTCCATGCGGTCGTCCCTGGCAGTCGCAGGCCTGGCGGTGGTGCTGTGTTTCGCTGGTTGCAAGTCTGACCCCTCGACCCCTGAGCACTGGGCCAAACGCATCGGTGACGCCAAAGGCAAAAAGGACAAGCTGCGCGCGGTGGAAGAGCTGCGCAGCTCGAAGTTCATGGGCCCTTCGATGTTGCCCATGCTGCACGAGCGCCTCTCGGCCGAGAAGTCTGCCGAAGTTCGCAAGGACATCGCCCGCCTGCTGGGCGAGGTGAAGAGCGAGAGCAGCATCGACCCCCTCTCGGGCGCGGTCGCCTGGAGCCCTGCCGACAGCGATGAAAAGGCCCTCAACAAAGAGGTGGCCAACGCGCTCGGACTGGTCGGCAGCGCCAGGGCTGTGCCCACGCTGGTGAAGCTGCTGGGCACCAAAGACAACTACACCATCATCGCCGCCATCGACGCGCTGGGTGACCTCAAGGCCCCCGAGGGCTTCGACGCCCTCAACGCGCTCGCCTCGGACGACGGGCAAGAGCCCTTCGTCACCAAGAAGGCCCTCATCGCGCTCGCCAACCTCGGCGACAAACGCGCGGTGCCCACCCTGATGAAGGCCATGTTCAAGGAACGCAAAGGCGTCAGCTTCTACATGGAGTCGTCTTTCGGCCTGTACCAGATCGGCCCCTCTGCGGCCGAGGCGCTGCTGCCAGTGCTCGAGGGCACCGACAAGGACCTGCTGGACTGGGCGAAGAAGAACAACGTGAAGGACGTGGCGCTGCCCGCGAAGGCCGCGCAGGTGCTCGGCGACCTGCTCGAGCCCCGCGCCGAGAAGACGCTGATCGGCATGCTCACGCCCAAGACCGAGTACGACGACATTCGCGCCATTCTGCAGGGCCGCGCCGCCGACGCCCTCGGCCGCATTCGCGCGAAGAACGCGGTCAAGGCCCTCACCACCCTCGCTACCGACCCCAAGACCGACGGCGGCGTGGTGCGCGAGGCCATCTTCGCCCTGGTACGCATCGGCAGCCCCGAGGCCGTTCCCGCGCTGCTGTCCTTCCTGGGCAAGGCCCCCTACTGGGACATTCGCGATGAGATCATGCGCGGCATCACCATGCTGGGCACCGAGAAGGACCTCGAGGGCTTCAAGAAGGCGGTCGCCGACGAGAACAAGCGCACCGACGCCATGTGCAAGAGCGAGGAAGAGAGCGCCCACCCGGACTGCAAGGACGGCCCGGAGGCCGCCGTGAAGCGTCACCTCGCGCGCATCGCCGCCCACGAGCAGCGCCTGGTCGCCGCGAGCGAATGCAAGGACGACGCGACCTGCTGGGCGAAGAAGCTCGACGACCCCAGCGACACCGTGCGCGAGCGCGCCGCCGCCGAGGTGGGCCGCAGCAACAACGCCGCCCTCGCGCCCGAGCTGCTCAAGCGGCTCAAGGAGCAGAACCTCGATGCGCGCCTGTCGATCATTCAGGCCACCAACTGGCTCATCAACGACAACAAAGACGCCATGAAGACCGCCCAGGGCTCGCTCGCGGACCTCGAGAAGCAGCTGAAGGACGAGAAGGGCAAGACCGACTTCGTGAAGATCAACGAAGACCTGCGCCGGCTGGTGGTGCGCATTCAGCGCGGCTGATCAGGGCTTCGGTGGACGGGCGCTCTTCTCGGGCGCCACCACCTCGAGCTGATCGTCGAGCGCGAAGCGACCGAGGGCGTGGCGCAGCAGCGCCCACAACACCTTGCGGTACTCGACGGGCGTGACCGTGCCCTTCAGCACCAGCCCCGCCCCCACGTACTTCGCCGTCACCTTGCCCCTGGCGACCGCGTCGAAGGCGCCCTGCAGGTCCTTCAGCTGGGCCTGCAACACTTCCGCGGTGAAGGTCAGCTCGAGGAACCGCGCCTCGGCGGCGTCGGTCTCGAACAGCGCCAGCAGCGCCTTGCGACACGACTCAGCCTGCGCCGTCACCGTCAACTTCACCTCTTCGAGGGGGGTTGCTTTGAGGTCTGGGCAGGCCTTCGCCGCCGTCTTGAAGAGCCCGTCGTCGATCACCGCCTTGCCGCCCACCCGAATCCGCCATGCCGCAACCTTGCCCATGGCACCGAGCAGCACCACCGTGCGGCCAGCCTTGAGCCCTGACAGCAGCAGCTCGTTCGAGTCTGGCAGCCACTCGGCCTGGGCGACCGAAGGGTCTTCGACCTCGACCCAGTCGAGCTGCGGCAGGCGCACGAAGCGCTCCTTGCCCACCTCGACGTCGTGCACCCAGTCGACCGGCCACGCTCCGGCCATGTTGCCCATCAACATCGTGATGACCGCCGCGGTTCGCACCAGTCGCGTCTTGCCCCACCCGCGCCGAATTCACAAAACCCTTGCAACCTCTTGAACTTGCGTGGTCACCCGGTCATTGAGTGGGCTTCAAGCGGCCGGGCTGGAGTAGATTGCACAGACGATGTCGACCTGGGGCATGTGGATGGTGCTGGCGCTGCTGCTGACGGGGCGCGGGCTGTTGGCCGCGGTCGAGGCGGCGCTGCAGTCGCTGTCTGACGCGCAGGTCAAGGCGCTGGCCAAAGAGAGCCCTCGACGCGGTGGCCGCCTGCTGGCCCTGAAGAACGACGTCGAGGCGACGGCGGCGGCGCTGCGCACCGGCATGGTGCTGCTGGGCTTCACCGCCGCCGCGCTTGGAGCGCTCATGCCGCCCAAGCTGCTCGACACCTCGCTGGCGACCTTGCTCGAGTCGTCGTGGGTGGTCTGGCTGACGCCGCTCGCCTCGGCGCTGCTGGTGGCGGCGCTGGCCACGCTGATTGACGTGTCCTTCCGGTCCTTCGCGATTCAGCGGCCTGCGCCCTGGGCCCTCGGCTTCTCGTGGCTCGCGACGCTGCTGGTCACCGTGCTCTACCCGTTGGTGCGCGTGCTGGTGGTGCCCATCAACCTCGTGCTGGGGGTCTTCAACGCCAGGGTGACCTTCGTGCCGCCGCCGCCGCCCCTCGAAGAGCTCGAGCGACAGCTCATTCGCCAGGCCCAGAACGACGAGGTCGACCGCGGCGCGCCCCAGCTGATCCGGTCCATCTTCCGGCTCTCGGACAAGTCCTGCCGCGACGTGATGGTGGCGCGCACCGACGTGGTGGTGCTCGAGCTGTCGACGCCGATGGACACCATCTTCCAGCTCATCGCCGAGCAGGGGCACTCGCGCATCCCCGTGTACAAGGACAACATCGACTCCATCGTCGGCATCTTGCACGTGCGCGACCTCGTGCCGCTGATGCAGAACCCCGAGCTGATCGTGCTGCACGACCTGCTGCGCCCGGCGGTGTACGTGCCGTGGGTGAAGCCCATCGGCGACCTGCTGCGCGACATGCAGAAGCAGCGCATTCACATGGCGGTGGTGGTCGACGAGTACGGCGGCTTCTCGGGCATCGTCACCCTCGAGGACATCTTGCGGGAGATCGTCGGCGACCTCGGCGACGAGTTCGACGTGGCCACCTCTCCGTTCGAGAAGCAGCCCGACGGCAGCCTGCTGGTCGACGCCACCCTCGAGCGCGCGGACTTCTCGAAGGCCTTCGACTTCAAGTTCCCCGAAGGGGACTACGAGACCCTCGGCGGCTTCGTGGCGCACCTGGCCGGCGCCATTCCCGAAGTGGGCGACCGGTTCGCGTCGGGCGGCTTCACCTTCGTGGTGCACTCGAAGGAAGGCCCCCGCCTCGAGCGCGTCAAGGTGTGGCGGCCCAGACCGCAGAGCGCCGGGTCCGAGCGCGGCCTGGCCCCGGTGCCTGAGCCGGCTCCCGAGCGTCGGCCCAGTCGAGAGACCGAGCTGGTCAGTCCGCGGACCCAGTGACCGGTCAGGCCCTTGCAGTGGGCGTCTGCGTCATGAAGCCCACCGCCGACGCCGACGACCTGCTCGATTCGCTGGCTGGAGTCCTGCGCGACTTCGGTCGCTTCGCCTTCGACCTGTCCCGGCAGGATGCCCGGCGCACCCAGGCGCAGTTCGACCATTGGGCCCAGCACGTGGTCGCCGGGGTGGCGCCTCCCGGTGGGGCCTCCAGGACCTCGGCGAAGCGGGACTACCCGGGCCTGCGTCGAGCCTTCTCGCAGCACCGCCAGGCCGAACAGTCCGAGATGACGCAGGTGCAGGACTCGCTGCGCGAGGTGGTGTGGGCCTTCGTGGCTGGCCTCAACCGGGTGGTGACCGAAGACGCGGCCGACGACGCGAAGGTGACTGCCGGGCTGTCGCAGCTGGCCGTCAAGCTGGGCAAGTCGTCGCCGACCGAGATCCGCTCGGTGGCGCTCGAGGCGGTGGCCCAGGTGCAGGCGGTGTTCGAGGCACGACGTGCGCGGCAACAGGCGCAGATGCAGGGCCTGGCCGAGAAGCTCGACACCCTGGGCTCGCAGCTCGAGACGGCGCGCAAAGAGAGCACCACTGACGCGCTCACCCGGCTCTACAACCGGCGCGCGTTCGACGAGCAGCTCAACCGCACCGTCGAGCTGGCAGCCCTGCGCGCGGGCGGCGCAGCGTTGCTGATGATCGATCTCGATCACTTCAAGCAGGTCAACGACACCCATGGTCACGCTGGCGGTGACGCGGCGCTGGCAGCGGTCGCCCAGACCTGCGTGCGCGTGTGCAAACGCAAAGGCGACTTCGTGGCGCGCTATGGCGGTGAAGAGCTGGTGGTGCTGATGCGCGACGTCGACGCCGCCGAGACCGGCACCCTGGCCGAGAAGCTGCGCGCCGCGGTCGCCGAGCTGCAGGTGGCCCACGAGGGCAAGACCGTTCGCCTCACCGTGTCCATCGGCGCTGCGCTGTGGAAGCGGTCGGAGACGGGCGCTGCCTGGCTGGCCCGCGCTGACGCCGCGCTGTACCGGGCCAAGAACACCGGGCGTAACCGCGTCGAGGTGGCCAGCGAGGCGGTGCCCCGGGCGAGCTGAAAAGTCGCTGGCGCCGATGCGAGGCGAAGCGGGTCGAGACCTCGCGTCGACCCGCGCGCGGCCTCAGGCGGTGAAGCGTGGCACGCCGTTGTCTTGTCTCGGTCCGTCCTGCCCGCTATGGGTTCCGCCCTTCCATGGCCGACGACGACGACTACAAGCCCTCGACGGGGCGCTTTGCACGCCTGGCCAAGCTGGCGTCGCTCTCGGCCAGGTTGTCGACGGGGGTGGGCGCGCGCGCCATCAAGCGCTTCACCGGCAAAGGCGGCGAAGACGACTCGGTCTCGATGCTGGGGAGCGGCGCCGCCGAGAAGCTGGTCGCCACCCTGGGTGACTTGAAGGGCGTGGCCATGAAGATCGGCCAGGTCGTCTCGATGGACCCCGATCTGCTGACGCCCGAGGTACGCGCCATCGTGGCGCGCTTGCAGAACCAGGCGCCGCCCATGCCGTGGAACACCGTTCGTCAGGTGCTCACCGCCGAGCTGGGCCGCACCCCGGAAGAGGCCTACGGCACCTTCGACGAGAAGCCCATCGCCTCGGCCAGTCTGGGGCAGGTGCACCGCGCCACCCTGAAAGACGGCACCCCGGTCGCGGTCAAGATTCAATACCCCGACATCGTGAAGGCGATTCACGCCGACCTCGAGAACCTGGGCACCATGGTGAGCGTCATCACCGCCACCTCGCGCCTCAGCCAGGGCAAGGACTTCTTCACCGAGCTGCAGGCGGGCCTGCTCGAAGAGCTCGACTACCAGGTCGAGGCCGAGCGCTCGTTCACCTTCGCGAAGGCCGCCGCGCCGTTTCCAGACCTCAAGGTGCCGAAGGCCTACCCCGAGCTCACCGCCGAGCGCGTGTTGACCCTCGAGTTCTTCGAAGGCCAGACCTTCAAGGACTTCCTCGCTGACCTTCCATCACACAGCGATGACGAGCGCTTCCGGGTGGCGCGCCTGCTCACGCGGGTGACCTGGGGCCCGTTCCTCTGCACCGGCGTGGTTCACGCAGACCCGCACCCGGGCAACTTCATGCTGCTCAAAGACGGCTCGCTCGGGGTGCTCGACTTCGGCGCCATCAAGCAGATGTCCGACCGGTGGACGTTCGCCAACCGCAAGCTCTTCGCCATGCTGGTCGACGGCGGCCCGTATGACGCGGTGGCAGACAGCCAGGCCGCGGGCATGCAGTTCGACGATCCGATCGCCGCCCGGCCCTTCGTCGAGACCATGCTCGAGGTCGCCTGCCGCGCCGCGCGCACCGAGCAGTTCGACTACGCCACCGCGTTCCTGAACCGGGAGATCCGCAACCACTTCCTGAAGCACGCGCTGCAGCTCGGCAGCATTCGGCCGCCCAAAGAGGTCGCGCAGTTCTTCCGGTCGGTGGCGGGCATGAACCAGAACCTCGAGAACCTGGGCGCCCACGGCCCCTTCCGCGCGGAGTTCATCGAGCTGTACCAGACCTTCAAGACCCGCGGCCGCCCGTTGACCGTGTCCTGGTAGCCCCGGGGTGGCCCCGACGACCTCAACCAGGGCCAGGACGCCCATCGGTTCCTCGGGCTCAAGAAAGTGAGCGGGCCCGCCCGCCTTTGGCTGATACACCATCGGTCCTCATGGCTGACGACGTCTCTGCCCTGGTCGACGACATCACCGAACGCGTGCGCCGCCGCCTCGACGCGCTGAAGGCCGGCACCGAAGCGCCGTGCACCACGTCTTCCGGTAAGGGCAGCGCCGACGTCGATGCTGAGTGCGCGCCGTCGTGCTTCACCTGCCCCAACCACGACACCTGCGGCACGTCGCTGTCGGTGCGCTCGGGGCTGGCCTCACGGGTCTCGCCCGATCGCCTGCGCACCAGCCAGGACATCGCGCCCTTCATCGATCACACCTTGCTCAAGCCCGAGGCCACGCGGGACGAGGTCTTGAAGTTGTGCGACGAAGCCAGGAAGTACGGCTTCGCCACGGTGTGCGTGAACGCCATCAACGTCGGCACGGCCGCGCGAGCCCTCGCCGGCTCGTCGGTGGTGCCTATCGCGGTGGTCGGCTTCCCCCTGGGTGCGATGATTCCTTCGGCCAAGGCCTTCGAGACGCGTGAGGCGGTGCGCTGCGGCGCCAAAGAGATCGACATGGTCATCAACCTGGGCGCGCTGAAGTCGAAGGACTACGCCCTGGTGCTGCACGACATTGCGCTGGTGGTGAACGCCGCAAAGCCCGTTCCGGTGAAGGTGATCCTCGAGACCTCGCAGCTGACCGACGACGAGAAGATCATCGGGTGCGCGTTGTCGAAGTCCGCCGGCGCGGCCTTCGTGAAGACCTCGACCGGCTTCGCCAAAGGCGGAGCCACCGCGGAAGACGTCGCCCTCATGCGCCGCATCGTCGGCGAAGACGTGGGCGTGAAGGCGTCTGGCGGCGTCCGGTCGACGGAAGACGCGATGAAGATGTTTGCCGCTGGCGCCAACCGCATCGGCGCCTCGGCCTCGATCGCCATCGTGCTGGGCCAGAAGTCAGACGCGAAGTACTGATCACCCACGGCGGCAGACCTGTCGTGATGAAGGGTCGACAGGTCGCGCTCGAGAGCGGTTCTTCGAGCTGCCGAACGCGCAGGCCCGAGCTGCCTCGAAGACGTCACACCCGACGACGTGCTGCTCACCCAGGCTCGCCGGCGCTCGCCGCCATCGAGCCGGCCCGCGTCGGTGGCTCACCCGGCTGGCCCACGGTGACTCGATGTGGTGACTGACCACCGACGAGCTTCGCTGGAGCCCCTCGGCTGCTCGCCCTTCCCACGATCGCACTCGGTCCGCTGCGCTGGTGGCGTATGAAGCACGGCCATGACGACCGACCCGCTGCTGCACCTCGCCACTGCCTGGGCTGATGGCGACCCCGACGCGACCACCGCCGCCGAGGTGAAGGCGTTGATCGAAAGCCACGACGTCGCCGCGCTGCAGGACCGTTTCGGCAGCAGCCTCGAGTTCGGCACCGCGGGGCTGCGCGGCGTGCTCGGCGGCGGCACCAACCGCATGAACCGCGCGGTCGTGCGCCGCACCACGCTGGGCCTGGCGCGATACCTGAAGGCGAAGGACCCTTCGGTGGCCACCCGGGGCGTGGTCATCGGTCGCGACGGTCGGCTGATGAGCCCCGAGTTCGCGCAAGACGCCGCTGCCGTGCTCGCCGCCGAGGGCATTCCCGCGTGGGTCTTCAGGGACGTCGCGCCCACGCCGCTGACGGCCTTTGCGGTCAATCACCTCGGCGCCGCGGCGGGCATCATGGTGACCGCCAGCCACAACCCTCCCGAGTACAACGGCTACAAGGTGTACTGGTCGAACGGCGCGCAGATCATTCCGCCTCACGACACCGGCATCGCCACCGCCATCGAGGGGGTCGGCGCGGCCAGAGACGTGCCCCTGGTGCCCGAAGCAGAGGCCCGCCGAAGGGGGCTGTTTCACGACGTGAAGGACGAGGTGACCCGCGCCTACCTCGACGCGATTCTGGCGCTGCGGCCGTCGCGACAGACCGCGGGCGTGTCGATCGTCTATACCGCGATGCACGGAGTCGGCGGTGCCCTGATGCTGCGTGCCTTCGCCGAAGCCGGCTTCACCACCGTCGCCCCGGTGCCCGAGCAGCAACAGCCCGACGGCCGGTTCCCCACCGTGCGGTTCCCCAACCCTGAAGAAAAGGGCGCGATGGATCTGTCGACCGCGCTCGCCGACTCGGTGGGCGCCGACCTGGTGCTCGCCAACGATCCCGACGCCGATCGCCTGGCAGTGATGGCACGCGCGCCGGGCGGGGCGCTGCAGCTGCTCACCGGCAACGAGGTGGGGGTGCTGCTCGGCCACTCCCTGCTCACCCAGCAGAAGACGGTCAACCCGTTGGTGGTGACGACCATCGTCTCGTCGGCGCAGCTCAAGGGCATCGCCGAGGCGCTGGGCGCGCGGTACGCCGAGACGCTCACCGGCTTCAAGTGGATCGCCAACCTGGCCATCGCCGAGCTGGCCCGTGGGGTGAACTTCGTCGTCGGGTACGAAGAGGCCCTCGGGTACTCGGTCGGCCCGGTGGTGCGCGACAAAGACGGCATCGGCAGCGCGCTGGTGGTCGCCGACCTGGCCGCGTGGTGCAAGTCGAGGGGGGTGACGCTCTTCGGCTACCTGGAAGAGGTGCAGCGCGCCCACGGGCTCTTCGTGGCCAGACAGTTCAACGCCACCCTGCCCGGAACCACCGGCGCCGCCACCATCAAGGCCGTGATGGACGCCTTCCGCGCCCGCCCGCCGGTCGCGCTCGCCCGGGCGCCCATCGTCGCCACCAACGACTACCTCGAGCAGGCGCGCGTCGACGCCGGTGGCCGCACCGCGTTGACGCTGCCGGTGTCCAACGTCATCGCCTACGAGCTCGCCGGCGGTCACCGCGTCACCTTGAGACCGTCGGGTACCGAGCCGAAGATCAAGTTCTACTTCGAGTGGCGAGAGACCCTGGCGGCGGGCGAGACGCTGGCGGAAGCGAAGGGCAGGGCGCTGACCCACCTCGACGGCCTCGAGCGTGACGTGCTGACCCTCGCCCGTGAGCGGGGGTTGCCGCCGTGACCGCCGCGTGGCTCTGCCTTGCAGTGGTGCTGGGCGCTGATGGGCTGGGCGCTGATGAGCCACTCCCCGGGCCGCAGGGGCAGCGCTGGTCGGCGGTGGGCGCGCGAACGGTGGGCGAGGGCGGTAACGCGCTCGAGGCGGGCCTGGGGTGGCCGGGGCTGTCGGTCGGCTACGCACGAGGCGTCTCGAGCAGGGTCGAGCTCGGGGGGCGCCTCGGCCTCAACTGGAGCCTTCAGGGCCTGGTCACGCGGCCGCTCGCGGGTCTCACCGTGCAGGGCCTGCTGCGGGTGAAGCTGGTCGACGGCGACGTGGCGTCGTTCGCCATCACCTTCGAGCCGGGGCCGCTCTTCGCGGTCGAGCGGTCCGGCAACGGGCTGGTTGGCCTCTCGTTGCCCGTCGGGGTGCAGCTGGGGGTCGCCGTGTCCAGCGCGCTTGGCCTGGGCCTCACCTTCGACGCGCCGCTCTGGCTGCAGTTTGGCGCCGGGGGAGGGCTGAATGTGCCACTGCTCCCGGGCCTGGGCGTGGAGTACTTCATCACCAGCGCCCTGCCGGTCTTCTTCCGGGTTCGCATGGGCCCGACGGTGCGGCCGGCGGGGACCGTCGAGCTCGCGTTCGACGCCCGCCTCGGCGTCGCCTGGAGGTTCTGAGGCCCGGTCGATTCATTCACCGCCTGAAAGGATTCTATTCGCCCGCCCGCCTGGGTCACTTTGAACGTCGTCGTGACATTGACGTCACCAGCGTCGAACGGCCTCAAGGTAGGCTCTTCGCATCTCAACTCCACCCTCTGAGCAGATGGCACCCGTCACCAATGGGCTGGTTGGCGCGAGCCTCGATGGCCGCTTCCTCCTCCTCGAGAAGATCGGGTCCGGGGGCATGGGGCAGGTGTATCAGGCGCGGCAGATGCCGATGGAGCGGCTGGTCGCCGTCAAGGTGCTCTCCACCGCGCTCGAGGCCTCGCAGCAGCCTCACTTTCAGGCGCGCTTCCTGCGCGAGGCCGCGGTCACCGCGTCGCTGAAGCACCCCAACACCGTGTCGGTCATCGACTACGGCGTCACGCAGGACGGGGTGTACTTCATCGCGATGGAGCTGCTCGAGGGCCGCACCTTGAGCAAGGAGCTCAAGGTTCAGGGCGCGTTGTCGTGGCGCAGGGCGGTCGAGATTACCCTGCAGGTCTGCCGCTCGGTTCGCGAGGCGCATCGAATCGGGTTGGTGCACCGCGATTTGAAGCCCGCCAACATCATGTTGCTCGATCAAGAGAGCGACGCCGACGTGGTGAAGGTGCTCGACTTTGGCCTGGTGAAGTCCTTCCTCGGCGACGACGAGGTGGACATGACGCAGTCGGGCATCTTCCTCGGCTCTCCGCTGTACATGGGCCCTGAGCAGGCCCGCGGCGCGGCCAGCCCGCAGAGCGACATCTACAGCATCGGCGTGGTGCTCTTTCACATGCTGGCCGGGGTCGCGCCGTACGACTCGAAGAACAGCATCGACGTCATCATGCAGCACATGCAGGCGCCGATTCCGCGGGTGATCGACCGCTCCCCCGAGGCCGAGGTGCCCGAAGGGCTCGAGGCGGTGGTCATGCGGTGTCTCGCGAAGAAGCCTGAAGACCGCTACCCCTCGCTCGACTTCCTCATCGACTCGTTGAGACAGGCCCTCGATCCCAACGCTCCGCGAACGATGACGGCGATGCCGGCCATCAAGCGTGTTCGCGGCTCGCCTTCCGGGGTGACGCCGTCTGGCACGCCTCTGCCGCAGCTGCCCCTGGGCGCCGAGGCGAGCAGCGCGCGGTCCATCAGCGCGCCCATCGACGTCAACACCGCGTCTGGGCAGATGACGCGCGCCGACTTCGTCCCCCGCAAACGAACCAACTGGACCGCCATCGTGGCCATCAACGTCGCCATGCTGGCGGTGGGGGCGATGGTCGCCATGGCCGTGCTGATGGTGCGCGCGCCCTCGAACCCGCCGTCGGTCGAGGTGGTGACTGCGGCGCCCGTCAGACCCGTTCCTCCCGTGGTCGTCGCGCCGGTGCCGGTGGTGGTCGAGCCGACTCCCGCTCCGACTCCGCCGTCGGTCGTCGAGCCGGCGACACCTGCGACGCCAGGGGTGGTGCGCTTCCGAGTCGACAGCGTGCCGCCCGGCGCGCGGGTGTTCCTCAAGGGCAAGAACATCGGCAAGACGCCCTTCGTGCTCGATCAACCCGAGGCCCGCGATGGAACACCCACCACCCTCGAGGTGGTGCTGCGGCTCGACGGCTACCAACCGCAAGACGTGTCCGCGGCTGGCTTCGGGCCCGAGGTGTCGCTGGTGCAGCGGCTGGCGAGGAAGGGCGAGGCCAAGGTCGGCCCGGCCGTGGTGACGAGGGTCGCGGCGCCACGACCTGCGGCCCAGCCGGTGAAGCCCGTCGAGGTCGCGTCGCCGGTGAAGCCGGCCGAGGTGGCCCCGCAGCCCAGGCCCACGCCGGTCGTGGTCGAGCCGGCACCGGCGCCAGAGAAGGTGCTGGTCGACAGCCGCGCGCCGCGCACCCTGCCGGAAGACGCCGAGCCCCCCGAGCCGCTCGAGAGCAACCAGGCCCCGGCGATGCCCGCCGGAGTTTCGGGCAACGTCAACGTCACGGTGGTGGTGCGCTTCGTGGTCGACGTCGATGGCAGCGTGAAGAACGTCGAGCTGATCAAGGGTGACGCGCCGTTCTCGGCCGCGGCCCTCGCGGTGGTGAAGACGTGGAAGTTCGAACCCGCCCGCCTCGATGGCCGCCCCCTGGCCGTCTACAAGGTGCAGAAGGTGCAATTCCGCAGCAGCGCGCCGTCGACGCCGTCTTTCGGTGAGTGAGGCGCCTTTTTTTGGTCATCGCGTCATCGCCGAGGGTTGTTCGAGTGGCTCGAGTGACGCGACCCGGTAGAGCGAGACCTGTGGGTCAGTCGATGGAAGGGCGAGCACGCCGGTGTTGTCGAGCGCGGTGACCTCGCTCAGCACGGCGTGCCCCATCATCGGCGCTGCTGACGTGGCCCGCGCCAATGAGACCAGGTCGACCGCCGAAGGCCGTGGCCAGCGCAGCAACACCAGGCACGCGCAGGTCGCCAACCCGACCAGCACCAGCGTTCCCAGACGTCGCGGCTGCTCGTCGCGACGTGCCCGCAGCCGTTCGAGTCCGAAAGGAGGTGGCTCGAGCACCTCGAAGACCTGCGAACGCTTCATGGTGACTCCATTGACAGCGGCCCCAGCGCCTGCTCGAGCCGCGCCATCGCCTGGTGCCGGCGTGACCCGACCGTGCCGGGGGGAATACCGAGCGTCTCGGAGATCTGCGCCGTCGACAGGCCAGACAGCTCACAGAGCACCACCACGCTGCGGAGCTTCTCGGGCAGTTCGTCGATGGCTTTGCGGATGGCGAGCCGGTCTTCTTCGGCCGAGAGGCGCTGCTCTGCGTTGTCCCGCGCGTCCACCGGGGCGGTGTCCTCGAGCGAGAAGAACTTCCGCACCTTGCGCACGCGCAGCCGATTGGAGGCGAGGTTGAGCGCGCTCTTGAAGATCAACGAATCCACCGTCGACAGCCGCACGCGCGCACGGGCCTTCCAAAGCTTCACGAACGCGTCCTGGGTCACGTCGCGCGCCTCGTCGGCATTCCAGAGCCAGCGGTACACCACGTTGAAGACCGGCTTCTCGAGCCTCGAGTAGAGCGCCTCGAACTGTCGTTGGTCGAGCGGCGCTTCATCGGCCATCGCCAGCGCTCGTCGCGGCCTTCACGATGAAGAACACGCGCTTCGAGGCATCACCGGGGTCCTTCGACGGCACGCCGGACGAGGCGAGCACCACGATCTTCCCCCTCGCAAGGCGAACGCGCGTCTTGATGCGCTGGCCGAAGCGCTCGAGCCGGACGTCGGCCGTCACTGCGTCGTCGACGTTCGAGACGTATTGGTCCACCGACGAGTCACGGCCGTTGACTTCACCGTGCTCACCGGCGAGCGAGGTCACGGTCAACTTCTCGACCAGCGAGAACCCCAGAGTCCCTTCCACCTTCTTCAACTCGGTGAGGGCTGGCTCGAGCTCGGGGGGCATCGGCTGGGGCTGCTCCGCGCCGGGCGTGCCCACCACCACCCAATAGGTGAACGTCACGACTTCGGGTGCCGTGACGCCCTTCGCGCTCACAGACGCGACCAGCGCCTTCACGCCCTCATGCACCGCCTCGGGGGCCAGCACGAGGAGCCGCCCGTCGGGCCCGATGTCGACGCGGCCCACCAGGCCGTCCTTCCCGTCGGCGGCCGCTCGAAGCACCTCCTTCAAGACCGAGCGAAGGCGCTCTCCGGCGCCCATGGGCACCTCGTAGGAACGCAGGACGAGGGTCGGGACAGGCGCCGCGCCCGTCGGTTGCCCCAGAGGGCAGCCGCTGAAGGTGAGCGCACAGCAGATGAGGAAAGAGACGAGTCGCATGGGTCGGGCTCCGGGGAACAGCGAGAAGTGCATCGTGTTACCCGCCACCTGCCGATTTCTTCGGCGCCCCTTCATTTTTTCGGAACCAGGGCCGAACTCGCGTGACGCGATGCCACGCGCGCAGCGAATGACTCTGGTGCTGGTGCTCGCCCTGGGCGGCGCGGGAGGCGCCAGCGGCTCGTACGGGGCGGCCTGCTTTGGTGATGAGAACTGTCCCTCGGGCCAGCAATGCTTGCGGGTGGGCGCGGCGTCTCCGTGCCAACCGGCGCCGACTGGCAGTCGCACCTTCTGCGGCGGCTTCGACTCCGACTCGGGCGGCGGTGAGGATGCAGCCGAGGAACGGCAGGTGGGAGGGTCGGCAGTGGGAGGCGCAGGCGGCCGAGGTGGTGGGTGCGCGAGCGGAGGCGGCAGCGCAGTGCAGGTGCACGTGGTGGCCACGGCCTTCGCGCTGCCGGCCTGTGTGCTGCTGACCTGGTCGGTGATGGTGCGGCGCGCTCCGAGGCTGCATCGGTGGCTGGGCCGGGTGAACGGGCTCGTCACCCTCTTCGCGGTGGTGCCCACCGGTCTGTACCTCTCGCTCTTCGCCAAGGGCGGCCTCTGGTCCACGGCCGGCTTCATGCTGTCGGGGCTCATCGTGGCGGTGGCGATGGTGCGCGCGGTGAAGAGCGCACGCGCCGGCGACCTGGTGACGCACCGCCGCGCGGCGATGCACGTCCTGGCACAGCTGTCGGTGGCGGTGACCTCACGCACCCTGCTGGCTGCGTTCACCACCACGGGTGTGGACGAGGGGGTGGGCTACCTGGTCGCCCTCCGGGTCCCGGTGGTGGCCAGCGTCCTCGCCGTCGAGCTGTTGCTTCCCCGCCGTTCCACCACGTCCCTCCGGAGGAGTCATGACCCGTCACCTGCTGCTCACCTGCCTCACCCTCACCACGCTCGCCTCGGCGCAGTCACCGGCCCCTGACAGCGCCGCGGTCGCCAAGGCCGAGGCGGTGGTGAAGAAGACCCTGCTCACGCCCCTGGCCGAGAAAGAGAGCCGCCGCAGCCGCTTCTCACGCGTCATCGCGGCCCCCAGCGCCCGCCGCCTGCGCATCACCGCCCCGGTGGCGCAGGTCGATAAGAAGGGCCGACCGTTCTTCACCTTCGCCGTCGACGTCAGGCGCGGGTTCGCCTTCGAGGAGGACGAGGAGGAGGCGCCGACGTGGACGCCAGACGCGGTGAGCGGGTGCGTGTACCCGGCGACCAACGAGGTGTTCGTGAAGAACGGCGAGGCGCTGGTCTCGTCGGACCTGCTGCTCGGCAAACGGGTCAAGCCGGCGGAGGCCTCGACCTGTCGGGCGGTGGTGGCCGAGGTCGCCCGCGCACCGTGAACTCCGACACGCGCAGGCTCGAAGGGGGCGACCTGCGTGGCGTCGATGACAGAATAGACAGACACGGCCTTGACTGTCATGGTCGGGCCGTCGCCGGGCACGTGCTGTGAGCGCCGGGGTTTGGGCCTCGACTCCGTGCTCCAGGGGACCTCTGGCGGTCAGGTCAAGCAGGCGGTGATGTCGTGAGGGTGAACACATCGGCCTGAACGGGCCGAGCGTGGAGCGGCGCATGGGCGCTCGAAAGGCGCGTTTCTCGAACGCCTTGTTCGCCACGACCCCGGAAATCGGTTGAGTTGAGCCTGCCTCGCTCGGTCTTTCGGTCGATCTCGTCGTTGCTCGTCGGTCATGTGCCCACCAGCACGCGCTCTCCTCGCGCCTCGACCTCGACCGAAATCCCGTCGCGATCCAAGCTCAACTCAACCGATCTCTGGGGTAGCATCTGCGTCTGGCTGTGACCGACCCCACCCGCCGCTTCGGAGATCTGCTCGTCGAGCTCGGCCTCGTCACCGACGGGCAGGTGCTCGAGGCCCTGGCGCTGCAGCCGCTCACCGGCACGCGGGTCGGTGAGGCGCTGCTCTCGCTCGGCTATCTGACCCGACCGCAGCTGCAGCGGGCGCTGGCGGTGGGCATCGCGCGCGGTGACACGGTGGTGCTCGACCGTCCTCCGCTGGGCGAGATCCTGCTTGGGCTGCGGTACGTCGACGAAGGCGCCCTCGAGGCGATCCTGCTCAAGCAGCGCCGCGACGGCCGACGCCTCGGAGAGCTGCTGGTCGAGGCGGGGGTCTGCACCCACCAGCAGGTCTACGAAGCGCTTGGGTTGCAGCAGCGCATGAGCGCCCCCGATGAACCACCTCGCCGCAGCGAGCCTTCGCCTGGAGGCCTCAACGGGCGCCGGGTGCTGGTGGTCGACGACAGCGAGCTCGCCTGTTTGCTGGTGCAAGTGGGCCTGCAGGCGCACGGCTACGAGGTGGTCACCTACTCGGACCCGTTCCTCGCGCTCGAGCAGCTCGATGTCTTCAAGCCTGACCTGGTGCTGACCGACCTCGACATGCCGGGCATCGACGGCGCCGAGCTGTGCCGGCGGGTGAAGGCGGGCCCCCGGCCTGAGCTGCCGGTGCTCATTCTCACCGCCAATGACGCCGACGCCCAGCGGGTGGGGTTGTTGCGGGCTGGCGCCGACGACTACGTGCACAAGGGCGCCTCGATGGACGAGCTGGCCGCCCGCATCGGCACCGTCCTGCGGCGCACCAGCGAGACCAAGCGCATGCGCCGCCTCTTCGCGCGGTACACCAGCGACGCGGTGGTCGACGAGGTCTTGAGGACCGGCGACGTCGCGCTGCAGGGCGAGAAGCGTGAGGTGACGGTGCTCTTCGCCGACCTGCGCAACTTCACCGCCTTCGCCGAGACCCACCCCCCGGAAGAGGTCATGCGGCGGCTCAACGACGTGCTCGGCCGGCTGGCCGACGTGGTGCTCGAGTGGGGCGGTACGCTCGACAAGTTCCTGGGCGACGGGTTGATGGCGGTGTGGGGGGCGCCGGTGACGCACGTCGACGACGTCGAGTCGGCCGTCTCGGCGGCGCTGCAGATGATGAGCATCGTGCGCGAGCGCGACGCCGACCGCGCCCAGTCCGAGCGCCTCGAGCTGGGCCTGGGCCTCAACACCGGCCCGGTGGTCGCAGGCAGCATCGGCAGCACCCGTCGCACCGAGTACACCTGCATCGGCGACACGGTGAACGTCGCCTCGCGCCTGTGTTCCCTCGCGGGGCCCGGTGAGATCCTGGTGGGCGCAGGCACTGCCGCCGTGTTGAGCCAGTTCGGTCAGCTCGAAGACCTGCCCCCGGTGCGCGTCAAGGGCCGCACCGCGCCGGTGCCCCTCTTCAGGGTCACCGAGTCGCTCAACGACGCCCTGCCGCTGCGTCGCTTCTGAAGACCCTCGACAGGAACACGGCATGACTGGTTATTCCGCAGAGCAGCTCACAGAGAACCGGGCGTCGCTGCTGCTGGTGGGCGGCGCCGAGGCCGATCGCCGGGCCTTCGCCGTCAGCGCCGCGGCCAGGCTGACCAGCGAGCCCTTCATCGAGGTGACCGACGCCGGGCAGCTCGAGCGGGCCTTCAGGCTGCATCGCGGGGTGGTGTACGTGCCCGATGTGCTGGCCATTCCGGCTGCCACCCAGCGCGCGCTGGTGCGGGTGCTGCGGGCCCAGGAAGAGCGCCCCAAGTTCGCCCTGGGCCTGTCACTGGCCGTCGACGCCGCCGTCGAGAAGGACCTGCTCACCGACGACCTGCGCTATTGGCTTCGCGCGGCCACCGTCGAGGTGCGCAAGAAGGGCCGCTGACGTTGAAGCCTTGAATCGGGCCCAGCGCTCTGAGAAACACTGGCGCATGTCCGACGCATTCGACGACCGCCGCAAGGCCCTCGAAGACCAGTTCTTCGCGCAGCAGAACGACGCGCTGCTGCAGAAGCTGAAGGACGAGGCGGCCCGCAACGCCACGCGCGCCGACATCGAGCGCCTGACCGGCATCGCGAACCCGGTGGTGCTCGACGCGCTCGCCGCCCTCAAGCTGGGCAGCGCGACGGTGCTGGTGATGTCGCTGTTCCCCCTGGTCGAGGTGGCGTGGGCCGACGGCAAGGTCGACGACAAGGAACGCCGCGTGGTGTTGCAGCAGGCCGAGAACGTGGGCCTGGGCCGTGGCACCGAGGCGGCGCTGCTGCTCGCCAACTGGCTCGACGAGAAGCCCGAGCCGTCGTGGCACCAGCTGTGGGCCGACTACGTGGCCGAGCTGAGCAAGAAGCTGAAGGCCGAAGACCGCGACCTGCTGAAGAACGAGGTGCTGGGCCGCGCACGGCTGGTGGCCGAGGCGTCAGGTGGGCTGCTGGGCGCTGGCTTCAGTGTGTCGGCGGCCGAGAAGAAGGTGCTCGAGACCCTCGAGCGCGCGTTCTCCTGACGGCTGGTGCTGGCGCACGTCGCGCGAGGTGCCGCGGCAGGGCCTCGGAGATGAGCGCCGTGACGTCCGAGGTGGTGTCCCGGGCGCTGCGGGGCGAAGGCCCGTGTCGACCTTTCTCGAGCCGGCGGCCCCTCGTTGCGCTGCGTTGAGGCGATGCGACCCTCCAGGCGGGACTTTCACCCGAAAGAGCTTTCATTTCAGCGAGTTACGGTCCGTCTGGCTCGTTGCAACACGCGTCAAGGAACGGTACGAGTGACCGCTTGCCCGCGGCCTGACCCTTCAGGCCTGTCTGCTCCCAGAAAACACCATGTCCGACGACGTCAAGACGCCCGAAGCCCCCC
>VYLD01000210.1_pt1 | contig 20228 bp, 20 predicted proteins | sample 5114401 | NCBI WGS metagenome assembly VYLD01 (sample SAMN12291783, study PRJNA351875) | freshwater metagenome | isolation source: freshwater lake | place: USA: Michigan, Gull Lake | collected 2013-08-08 | reverse complement strand
ACCCGCTCAGGCCGCAGTCTCCGTTGAGGCGGCAGCCTGCGTCGGGCCCCGCATCGATGCGCGCGTCAGGCCCCGCATCGGCGCCCGCGTCGGGCCCCGCATCGACGCCCGCGTCGACGCCCGCATCAACGCCCGCATCAACGCCTGCATCAACGCCTGCATCGAGGCCTGCGTCACGAACTGCGGCGTGCTGACCTGCGTCGGGCGCGGGCTGCGGCATCGGCTGGGGCAGCACGACGCCCGTCGACAAGACGACCTCGCCGACCCCGGTCGCCTCAGCGGGAAGAACCAGGACGTTCGGCACCAGCGCCGTCGAGTACCCAGCCCGCTGCGCGCGCAGCGTGTACAGGCCAGGAGGCGCCGCCACAGCCCGAAAGATCGGGCCGGGCTGCACCTCGGCTTCGACGACTCCGGCCGGGCTGGTCAACGAGACCCGGGTGTCTCCCACCCCTTCCGCAGGCGGCAGGAACGCCAGCGTGCCTTCGACCGAGCCCGCCGCATTGCCTCGCTGGTCTCGCTCGAGCACCACGCGCCCGAGGTCGACGGTCAAGCCGCCCCTGAGCTCGATGGCTCCCGTCGAGCGCACCCGATACCCCGCGGCGAAGAAGGCCAGCTCGAACCCGCCTTCGGGCAACCCGTCGAGCAGGAAGCGGCCGTCACCGGCGGTGAAGGTCGTCCACGGGCCTGCGGGCATGAAGACCGCGGTGCCAGTCTGGCCGTCGGGGCCAGGCATGACGTCAGCCCGCAACACGGTCCCGGTGACGGCGCCGAGCTCGCCCACCGCCAGCTCGCCGATGGCGTTGACCCGGTTCGGTTGAAGCCCGAAGCGATTGAGCTTCACCAGGCGTTGGCGCTCGGCGGTGCCATCGCCCTCGAGGTCGAAACGAACCAACAACACGCCGTTCACCGGGACCAGCCCCTCGAGGCTGAAGAACCCCTCTTCCGAGGCGGTGACCGTGAGGCCCGCGCCCAGCACCGTCACGGTCGCCCCTGCCGCGGGCCTGGTCTGGGCACGCCCTGGCGGCGTGAAGACGACGCGACCGGTGACCGAGCCGGGCCCAGGGTGAGGAGGCACCGACAGGTCAAGACAGCCGCTCACCAACACCGCGACGACGACGTGCAGCGCGCGCTGGCCACCCACCGTCACCGCGTCGAGGCCCATGCGTTCCGTCGCTCCCCGGCTCGTTCTACCCCACGCGCTGCGCGTCCGTGGGCCGCACGCCCGACGCCGCGTCCGCCAGGTGGTTGAGCTCGTCTTGCAGGATGAGCACCGCGCTGAACCAGGTGACGCCCACGAAGAGGCTCGCCAGAGAGACGAGGCATGGCTACTCGAGGGTGGCGGCCAGCTCGGTCCGCTCGAGCTCAGCACGGTACTGACAAGGGTGGGCCTTGGTGGGGAAGAACTTCTGCACCCAGTCGAGGGTCGAGGTGGCGGCGTCGTACTTGCCCTGGTTGAATTCCCCGCGGGCCTGCAGCAGCAGCTTGTTGCACTGGTTGTCGAGCTCGCGGCGGGCGTCGACCATGCGGTCATGCGCGAGCTGATAGATGGGGCCGCGCAGCTCGGGGTCCAGCGCCTCGAAGGTCAGCCACGATTCGCGAAACGCCTTGTACGCTTCGAAGCGGTTCGACGCGCCGATGTCTCGCTGTTCCCATTTCTGCTCGCCGCGCTTGAAGCGCTCGGCGGCGTCGGCCTTGAGGCCATCGGCGTCCTTCTCGGGCAGCACGGTCACCTCGACCCACACGTTCCAGAGGCGCCAGGGGTCGCTCTCGGGCGGGTTCTTCATGTTGTCAAAGATGACGGTGTTGGTCTGGTCGCGCTTGACGTGCTTCGACGGAATCAGCAGCTCGACCGAGCGCTCGGCGGGGGCCAGCGTGTCGGGGGGCGCGAACCCCAGGTCGAAGCCGTTGACCGAGACCGACAGCTCGTTCTCTGACAGCCCGCTGCACTGGTAGTGCAGCACCACCATCACCTCGACCGGCGACTTCACCGAGAAGTCGAACTCCTTCTGGTCCGCGTGTTCCCAGGTGATGCCCTCACCGAGCCCGAACGACTGCTCGACCGGCTCGTCGCTCAAGGTCACCGCCTCGGGGGCCTTCTTCTTCGCCTCGGGGGGAATGATGACGGACAGCAAGAGGCCCAGCACCAGCAGCACGAAGAGGCTCGCGCTGCCGGCGGCCAGCACGCGCCTTTGTCGCGGAGCGTCGATCCACCACAGCTTGAGGGCCCCGCTGACGCCGGCGCGCTTGAGACGGGCGCGATCTGCTGCAGAGAGGCGTTGCGCTGCTGCGGCGCCGCCGAGCTTCACCGGAAACAGATCACCCTCGGAATCGAGGTCTGGCTTGAGGGGCGCCGCCGCCCGGCTGACGCGCAACGCCTTGGGGGCGCTGGGGCGCGGGCCTGAGGCGACGGGAATCGACTGCGTCGGGTGCCGCTCGATCTTCTGCCGATCGCCGGTGTTGATGTCCTTCGGCAACAACGCCACGCCCTTGTTGCGTGAGCGTTTGAAGTCGGCCGCGTTCACCACGCGGGTGTGGGCGCCGCCCAGACCGGCTGCGCTGTCGGCGGCCACCGGTACCTGCTCGAGGGACGAGACGGCGCTGAAGGTGAAGACCACCGGCCCGAGGGTGATGGCGTCACCGTCTTTCAGCGGTCGCTTGTCGACCTTCGCGCCGTTGACCAGGGTGCCGTTCGACGAGCCGAGGTCTTCGATCGCGATGCCGTCACCTTCGACGAAGATGCGCGCGTGGCGCCGCGAGACGCCCGAGTCGTAGAGAATGACGTCGCACTCAGGCGTTCGGCCGATGACCACCGAGCCCTGGTCGAACAGGAACTCGCGGCCGGCCTCTTTTCCTTCTGAGATGACGAGCTGGAAACCCATCGACGCCTGCAAACTCTACCCTGAGGCCCGCAGGTGAATCGAGCGTGCAGAAGGCGGCGCGAGGCCGCCAATCAGCTGGCGGACCCTGTGGGAACGTGGCGTTGCGAGCAGGCCCCAGGCGCGACGAAGGCGACCTCTGCGAGCGGACCTGTTCAGCGCCCCGGGCGAATGGCTTCCAGCGCGGCGGCGGCGGCCTTCGCGACGCTGCGAATGGCCCAGTCCGGGCTCACCACCACCGCGTCACCGCCGAACGAGAGCACCCAGCTGGTCAGCCAGCGCTCACTGTCGCCGGGCACCTCGATCTCGACCCCGCCGTCCGGCAGCGCTCGGGCGTCACCGCCGAAGCGTTCACGAATGGACGCCGCCGAAGGGGCAGAGACGCGCACGGTCACCTGGTGCGTGGTGGCGCTCGAGCCTGGCGCGGCCCGGGCCTGACCGTCGGCTGGGGGGCTGAACGTCACCGTCGACGCCACGAGCGCCGCCACCCGGTCGAGCCGGAACAGTCGGTCGCCCTGCCTGCCGACATCGAAGGCCGACAGGTACCACTGGCCCCGGTGGCTGAAGAGCGCGTGCGGCTGGACCTGGCGTCGCTCGGTGGTGCCAGAGCCGACGGCGGCGTAGTCGAAGGCCACTTCCCGGTGCTCGACGAGGGCCTGGGACAGGGTGGCGAGCCCGTCGGGCGCTTCGAGGGTGACGTCGAGGCGCTTGCCCAGCTCGCGAAAACGCTCGACCGCGCCGGCCGGCAGCACCCGCTCGAGCTTCTCGATGGCCAGCCTCAGCGCATCGCCCGAGGCCGGCTTGAGCAGCGCTGCCGCCGACGCCAGCGCGACGCCCTCGGCGGCGGTCAACCGCGGAGGCGCCGACAACCGCTGATCGAGCTCCACGAAGACCCGGTCATCTTCCACGTAGATGTCGACGAAGTCGTCGGGTTGAAACGGGGGTCGCCCCACCAGGGTGAGCAGATCGAGCTCTTCGAGCAACGCGTCTCGCGTGACGCCGAGGGCGGTGGCGAGGGCCTCGACGGTCAGGCCCTGGTTGCGCGAGACGAAGGGCACCAGGAACAGCAGCCGGCGCAGGCGCTCGTGCACATCGACGCGGCCGTCGGCGGGGCTCATCGTTCACCGCCGTGCGCGTCGAGGACCGCCGTGGCGAGGGCGCGAAACCGGTCCACCGCTTCGGAGGGCTGCAGCACCTTCGCGTGGTGCCCGAGGGACAAGACGTAGCGCAACAGCCCGTCGAGGTCGGTCGCCGAGACGGTCATCTTTGCGCCCTGCTCGTCGCGTCGTGCAGTGACCGGGAAGAGGCTCTCGGCCAGCGGCGCCAGCTCGGCTTCCAGCAGCACCTCGACGGTGAGAGCAGCGTGAAAGCGATGCTGCCAGGGCCAGCGCGCGACGAAGTCATCGAGCGAGAAGTCCTGCGGGCTGTCGAAGTCGGCCGTTCGTGGCCGCACCGGGTTGACGCGCAGGTGCTGAATGCGGTGCACGTGGAACGTACGCACGTCGTTTCGCAGGTGACAGAAGCCCACCAGGCTCCACAAGCCGCGGCGCAGGGCGAGGCCATACGGGTCGACGGCGCGATGGGTCTGGGCGTTGGCGCGGGGCGAGAAGTAGTCGAGGTCGACGCGTTTGCGAGCGCCGATGGCGGCCCAGAGCTGCTCGAGGCGCGCGGGCAGCTCACGGGTGTCGGCGACGCCGCCCAGCTCGAGGCGCAGCTTGGGCGCGGGCGGCGGGCCGTCGCTGAAGAAGCCGATCTTCCGCAGCGCGTGGGCCAGATCCTGACTGCCCGGGAAGACGCCCGAGGCCAGGGCCGCCGAGCCCGCCGCGTACAGCACCGCCTGCTCTTCGGCCGAGAGGCCCACCTCGGGCAGGTAGTAGGCCTCGCGATCGATGAGGTAGCCCTCGGCGCGCTCGTGGTTGCCCTTCACCCAGGTGATGGGAATGCCCAGCTCGAGCAGCTCGGCCTTGTCGCGCTCGAACTTGCGCTCACAGGCCTCGAGCGAGCCTGTGCCGTAGTCGTCTCTGAAGGCCTCACGCAGCTGCGGCCACGACACTGGCAGCTTGCTGTCGAGCAAGAAGGCCACCACGTCGAGGATTCGTTCGGTGCGTTCCATGGTGCAGGCAGTGAGCCGTTCAGAAAGTGTAGGCCAGCGCGGTCACCGCTGCGCCGGCTTCACGCCCAGGGTGTCGAAGGCGTGGAACAACTTCGCCAGGTCTTCTTCGGTGTTGAAGACGTGGGTCGCGATGCGCACGCCGCCCCCTCGTGGGGTGGTGACGATGCTCGCCTCGCGCAGCAGCGCCCGCACCACCTCGAGCGGCTCTCCCTGCACGGGCACCACGCAGATGCCGCTGCCCTGGCGCGGGTCATCGGGAGCGTTGGGCCTGAAGCCGCGGCGCCGCAGGCCCTCCCGCAAAGTGGCCTGCAGCGCCTGCACGTGCGCGAAGGTGACGGCAGGACCGACCTGCTCGAGAAGCTCGAGCGCGGCCTGAAGCGCGCAGAAGTGCAGCCAGCTCCCGCCGCCACCTTCGAGCGCTGACGCCTCGGGCCGAAGCGTGGCTCCTCGGGCGATGAAGCCTTGCGCGTCGTCGAGACGTTCGCTTTCTGGAAACGCGTCCCACATCGAGGACATCGGCACCGACAACCACCCCGCCGCGGGCAGCACGTCGAACCACGAGCGCTGCATCACCAGCACGCCCTGGCCGTACCCGGCGCCCAGCCACTTGTGAAAGGGCGCAGTGAGGAACGCGGCGTTGGTCTTTCGGAAGTCGATGGGCAGGTGGCCGAGCGCCTGCGCCGCGTTGAGGCACAGCACCAGGCCCTTGTCGCGGCACAGCGCCGAGACGCCCTCGAGATCGACCCGGTAGCCAGAGTTGAACTGCACGATGGACAGCGCGACGACGGTGGTCGACGGTCGAACGGCGGCGGCGATATCTTTCAGCGGGTACGTGCCGTCGGCGCGGCGACGCACGCCCCTCAACGTCAGGCCCCGGTGCAGCAGCGGCACGGTGGTCGAGGGGAACTCGTGCTCGAGGGTGAGCACCTCGGTGTGGCCGCGGGCCTTCAGGCACTGCGCCACCACGTCGAAGCCAAAGGAGGTCGACGGCACGAACGCCACCTCGGCGGGTTCGGCGTTGACGAAGCGGGCCAGCCGCGCCCGCACCGCGTCCTTCTGGGACAGCCAGCGCGAGAACCCCACGTCACCCTGTCGCTCGGCCTCGTCGACGAGGCGGCGCATGGCGTCGGCGACGGGCTGCGAGAGCGGCGACGACGCGGCGGCGTTCAGCCACACCAGGTCCTTCAGCGCAGGAAAGAGGGACCGAACCTGGTTCGGCGTCAGCGGAGAGAGGGCCTGACCATTCATGCGGGCGGTTTGAGAAATCGGGAAGGCCACGACGGTGATGTCAGTTTGACCCCTTCTGGTGCCGAGGTGTTGGTCCAGATGGCACTGGCGCGTGGCGCTGCAGCAACGCAGGTGCATGAAATCATTCGAGCCGTCGGCTGGTGACGAAGTTGCTTTGGAGCCCGTGATGCCGCACCTGCGCCGAGTCCTTCTGTCTGTTGGTGGTGTGCTGGCCGCGGCGCTGGTGACGGCGTGCGCGTCGGCGGTGCCGGTGACGCGGGCGCCCGAGAAGCTCTACTTCGCCATCGAGCTCGAGCAGGACGGGAAGGCCGTCGCGGCGCCGAAGCTTTTGGGCTTCGAGGGGAAGCGGCTTTTGGCCGAGAAGTGGACCCCCGGTTCTTCGCTGCCCGACTACCGCCTGCTGTTGCAGCCTACCGGTGAGGGCTCGGGGTACGGTGTGTGGCTCGACCTCGAGCTGCCGACCGGGCGCTCGAGCGGTCGCTTCGGCCTGCTGCACGGCGAGGAGCGCACCATCGCGCTCGATGCCCATACCCGGCTGACGCTGCTGGTGATGCGGGTCGACTCCGAGGAGTTCAGAGCGCTGATGCGGGTGAAGACGCCGGAGCCCGCTGGCGCCATCTGAAGGGGCTTCTCTTCGGCAGTCGAAGTCACCAGCTCCCGACGCGCAAACCCTCGACGTGGTCGAAGTCGCGGTCGCGGGTCACCAGGTCGACCCCGGCTTCAATGCACAGCGCCGCGATCCACACGTCATTCTCTGGCACGGTCGGCCCCGCGCCCCAAGTCGCTCGCGCACCTGAGCGTAGACCAGCGTCGTCTGAAGCCCGACGGAGAGGATGTCGGCGGCGGCGACCAGCTCATCGACCATCGCGTCGAGTTGGCGGCGATGACGCGAGCGAAGCAGCCCGTAGCGGTACTCACCGATCACGATGATGGGCAGCGCGAAACGAGTCTCCCCCTCCAGCAGCTTCGTCAGAGACGCATCACCCTCGAGCAGCGCCGAGACTGCGTTGGTGTCGAGGGCATATCGACTCACCAGGAGTCCCCGTCGACCACCGAGAACTCCGAGCTGATGGCGCGCTTGACTGGCGCCAGGTCGAGCCGGCGGGCCTTGCCGACGACCTTCTTCCAGGCGGCGGCGTCGGGCTGTTTCAAGTGACGTTCGAGCGCCTCGCGCACGAAGTCACGCATCGATTGCCCGCCGAGGGCGGCCGCTGCCTTGGTCCTCCGGAGGAGTTCATCCGGGAGCTCGAGGGTCGTCTTCATTCCCATATTCTCCATAAAGATGGCTTCGAGGCCAAGGGCCCAGAGAAGCCGCTCACCCCGGACGGGTGGGCCTTCGCGGGCGGGGCCTTTTGCGCGCAGGCGACCTCGTCAGCTGCAACGAGACCTTCGCCCGCAGGGTCGTCGTCCACGGGCGGTGGAGCAGACTGAAGGCGCACCACTCGATCTCTCCGCGCGCAGCGACGCCGCCGGGTACGGTCACCCAGCCCGGCTCGAGGGCCGCTGAAGGAATGATCAGCTCGAACGGAAACGACGCGCCGGGCTGGTAGGTGCGCTCGTGGTCGAGCTCGAGGTGGGTGGTCCACACCGTCGCGGTGCGGAAGGTCAACACGTCACCGAGCAGAGACGGTCTGGTGAGCACCATACGCTGGGTGGCCTCGAGCCCTACCACCAGGCGGCGCGCCTCGAGGGGCCGCGTCACTGCCAACCGCCCGCGCACCACGTCGCCCGGGCGCAGGTGTCGGCTCTTCAGCACGAGCTTCAGCGCTCCGACGTCCACCTCACCCGGCATCATCGTCACCAGGGCTCTTGCGCAGCCCCAGGCGCTTTCGCAGCTCTCTGGCGGCCTGCCGCGACACCTCGACGCTGTGCCCGCGGTGCGTCCTCGCCAGGTACCCGCCGGTCTCGAGGGGCTCGAGCCTCGCCACCGCTTCGAGGTTGAGCAGGGCGCGCCGATGCACGCGATCGAAGCGGCCCTGCGGCAGGCGCTGCTCGAGGTCGTTGAGACTGTAGTCGGTGAGGTACGAAGTCTCGGCGGTGTGCACGGTCACCAGCTCGCCCTCGAGCACCGCGTGGGTGATGGCGGCCGGGTCGATCAACACCACGCCCTGGCGGGTCTGAATCGGCAGCCTCGGCAGCGCCTGCAGCTTCTTCACCTCGCTGGAGAAGGCCTCGCGGGTCGAGCGCAGGCGCGCGCGATCGAGGGCCTTCTTCAGCCGGTCGGGCTCGATGGGCTTGAGCAGGTAGTCGACCGCTCCAGAGTCGAAGGCCTTCACCGCGTGCTCGGCGTGCGCCGTGCAGAACACCACCAGGGGTCCCTCGGCCGGCCAGAGCGCCATGGCCTCGAGGCCGCTCAGCTTCGGCATCTGAATGTCGAGCAGCACCACGTCGGCCTCGCCCGCGCGCGCGTGGGTCAGCACCTCGTCGCCGTCTTTGGCCTCGCCGACCACCGTCACGTCCTTCATCGCCGAGAGCAGCCGCGTCAGGCGGGCGCGGGCCAGCTGTTCGTCGTCGGCGATGAGGACTCTCAAGGGGGTCATGGGTGCTCCGGAAAGATGAGCTCGGCGCGAGTGCGATGATCGCCGGCCTGGGTGATGTGAAACGCCGCGCGGCCACTGGTGGACAGCTCGAGCTGGCGCAGCAAGGTGGGTAACCCATCGCTGCCCGGTCGTGGGCCCGCGTACGGCCCGGGGTTCTCGACGCTGATGGTGAGGCGTCCCCCGCCGTTCTCGACCTTCACCACGATGAGCCCCCGGTGACCTTTGGCAGGCCCGTGTTTCACCGCGTTCTCGGCGACCGTGAGCAGCGACATCGGCGGCACCTTCACGTCGGGCAGTGGGCTTGGCACGTGCAACTCGAGGGTGAACAGGTCCTTGTCTCGCAGCAGGTGCAGGTCGAAGAGCATGCGCACCAGCGAGAGCTCCTGCTCCAGCGGCCAGAGGGGTTCCTTCACGCCGGCCAGCACCGTACGGAGCATCTGCGACAGCTTGAGCACGGCCGCTTCGGCGACCACCCCGTCGATGCGGCACCACTCGGCGATGGCGTTGAGGGTGTTGAAGAGGAAGTGCGGGTCGAGGTGCGCGCGCAACGAGAGCAGCTGGGCGCGCTCGGCCTCGGCCTGCAGACGACGGAAGCGCTGCTCGAAGCCGATGTCGCGGCCGAGGCCCCAGCCGCCCACCAGGAACATGGCGATGCTGACCGCCAGGGACGAGCGGTGGGTGAGGAAGGTCGGCTGCAGGTGGAACAGGCGCGGCACGCCGACGCCGAGCGACAGCACCACGCCCGCGCCGATGAGGGAATACAGCACCAACCGCACCGCCCCATGGCTCAGGTCCAGCCCGTCGGGAAACAGCACGCGGTACGACACCGGCGCCAGCGAGACGAAGGTCAGGCACATGGCGACCCCCAGCAGCGTGGCGCGAGGTTCCTGGCTCCAGGCGGCCTGGGTCAGCACCAGCGGAATCGAGACCACCAGAATCGGCACCAGACGCCGCGGCGCGAGCAGCGCCAGCCAGGTCGCACGGACGATGCTGGTCTGGGGCACCACGTCAGCCTCGGGCCTTCTGAGCACGCGCGCGGTGGAACTCGGGGGAACATCGCTGCACGAGGAGAGCCTGACACACCTGCGTCGGCCCGGTGAGCCACGCCACGTGTTCCAGGAAAGGGCTGCCCGTCATGCCCGCATCAACGCCCGGGTGCGCCAGGTCCGGGGGACATCGGTCAGTGAACGGTCGAGCTTCGAGGCTGAACGGTCCGGGCGCGACCCGACAGACCGAATACCCTTGCGGTCCTCAGATGCCGACAGCATCGGCTGACATCAGCTGGGGCGAATCACTGCCGAAGACCTGCGCGCCGTGGAGAAGGCCATCGCGCTGAACCTCGACCTGACGCTCGGGGACTGGGCGCTTCGCCCGAGGATGGCCCTCGAGAGACGGTGAAGTCGTTGCCCACGCCCTGAGGACTCGGTAGCTCAGCGGCCGTCTCTCAACCCCCACAGGAGAACCCCACCATGGCGATCGTCGCAGGGCAGAAGGCACCGGACTTTTCAGCGAAGGACCACACCGGCAACGCAGTGAGCCTCGCAGGGCTGAAGGGCTCGTGGGTGGTGCTGTATTTCTACCCGAAGGACGACACGCCGGGCTGCACCGTCGAGGCGTGCGCGTTTCGCGATGACTATTCGGTCTTGAAGCAACACGGCGCCGTGGTGCTGGGCGTCTCGCCCGACAGTGAGAAGAGCCACCAGAAGTTCGTCGCCAAGTTCAGCCTGCCGTTCCCGCTGCTGGTCGACGAGGGCAACACCATCGCGACCGCGTATGGCGCGTGGGCCGAGAAGAGCATGTACGGGCGTACGTACATGGGCATCGTGCGCTCGACCTTCCTCATCTCGCCCGAGGGCACCGTGGCGATGGTGTGGCCGAAGGTGAAGGCCGATGGCCATTCGCAGGAAGTGCTGGCCGCGCTGACCGCCGCGAAGGAAGGCAAGAGCGTCGAACCCGCGAGCGCTGCGCCGGCACCGGTGAAGAAGGCTGCTGTGAAGTCGGCTGCTGTGAAGAAGGCCCCTGCTCCAGCGAAGAAGGCTGCACCTGTGAAAAAGGCCGTCGCGAAAAAGACCGTCGCGAAAAAGGCTGTCGCGAAAAAGGCCGTCGCGAAGAAGAAGTAGCAGCCGTTCAAGTCCTGCCGTGGGCTGAGCGTCGCTTCAGCCCGCGAGCAGGCGGGTGTGGCCGTTCTGGCAGATCAGCGTTCCATCGCCCTTCGGCTTCATGGTGCGGCCACAGGCGCGGCACGAGGGCAACATCGCGGCGGTGGGCACGAGGTTGGCCGAGCGGGCGAGGCGAACGGGCGCTTCGACCGCCACCGGTTTCTCGGGCGGCGATGCCTTCGAGGGCATCAGCTGCTCGAGCTCGTCTCGCACCTTCTGCAGCAGCTCGCCACGCACGCCCTTGTAGCGGGCCTGCAGCTTCGATAGCTGCTCCATCATCTCGGTGAACTGCGCCTGCCGGCCGTCTTCGAACGTTCCTTGCGTTGCCATCTTTGAGGGCTCCTTGCTGGTGAGGAACGCAAAAGTGATCCTCTCTGCGCGACTTCGCAACCCCCCTCTCACGCTGCGATCCACCGGGCTCAAGAAGCCGCTTTCATCTTCACCACTTGCAAAGGCTCGGCTGATCCAGAGACTTTCAGGGAAAGAGCTCGACCTTCGACCAGCCGGGGCCGTCCTTCGAGTAGCGCTCGCGCCAGTGCAGCCGAAAGGGGTGGGCCTTCCAGAACTCGAGGTGCTCGGGTTTGACGCGAAAGCCGCTCCAGTGCGGAGGCCGGGGCACGGCCGTTCCTTCGTACTGGCGGGTGAGCGCGGCCAGCCGGTCTTCGAGCACCTGCCGCGACGGCAACACCTGGCTCTGCAGCGACGCCCACGCGCCCAGCTGCGACTCGCGCGGCCTGGTCGCGAAGTAGGCGTCGGCTTCGGCGTCGGTCACGACCTCGACGGTGCCCTCGACGCGCACCTGGGTGTCGAGCGCGGGCCAGTAGAACGTGAGCGCGGCGACCTTCTGGCCCGAGGCCTCGGTGCCCTTCCGTGAGGTGTGGTTGGTGTAGAAGACGAAGCCCCGCTCGTCGAAGTCCTTGAGCAGCACGATGCGCACCGACGGTCGCCCCTCGGCGTCGACGGTGGCGAGGCTCACCGCGTTGGGGTCTTTGGGTTGCGCGACGCGGGCCTGCTCGAAGAGGGCGCCGAAGCGGGTGAAGGGCTCAGCCCAGGGCACGTGCATGCCCTGTCCTTAGCGCCCTCGCCTCGTTTCTTCCTTTCAAGTTCACCGCGCGACGGTGGAGCATGTACCCGGTCGTCGTGCGCATTCTCTTCCCCGCCAGCGAAGTGCAGCCGTATTCCAAGACGGGCGGCCTGGCGGACGTCGCGGGCGCGCTGCCCATCACGCTGGCCAGGCGCGGTCATCAGGTGCGGGTGGTGACGCCGCTCTATCGCTCGGTCCCGAAGGACCACCTCGGCGAGCCTCAGGCGGCGTTCACGCTGCAGTTCCCCTTTGGTCAGGTGCCGGTGCGGGTCTTCGAGGCCCGGCCACACGCCAACCTCACCGTGGCCTTCATCGACATCCCCGAGTACTTCGACCGCTCGTTCCTCTACGGCCCGGCGACCGGCGACTACCCGGACAGCGCGCGCAGGTTCGCGGCGTTCACCATGGCGGCGCTGACCGACGCCCAGGCGGTGGGCTTCGTGCCCGACATCGTGCACGCGCACGACTGGCAGACGGGCCTGGTGCCGCTGGCGCTGAAGCGCGGCTACGCGAACGTGTTCCCCGGCGCGAAGAGCGTCTTCACCATTCACAACCTGGCCTACCAGGGCGGCTTCACCAAGGGCACGCTGCCCGAGCTGGGCATTCCCTGGTCGGACTTCACGCCTCAGGCGGTGGAGTACTGGGACCACCTCTCATTCCTGAAAGCCGGCATCGCGCTGGCCGACGCGGTCACCACCGTGTCGCCCACCTACGCGAGGGAGATCTGCACCCCAGCGGGCGGCATGGGCCTCGATGGAGCCCTGCGCGCGGCGAGGGGCGGCGTGACGGGCATCGTCAACGGCATCGACGTGGACGAATGGAACCCGGCCACCGACGTGTCCCTGCCGGCGCGCTTCTCGGACGTCGACCTGGCGGGCCGCGCGGTGTGTCGCAAGGCGCTGCTCGACGAGCTGCGCCTGCCTCCTCCGGCTGATGGCCTGCCGCTGTTCGGGGTGATCAGCCGCATGGTGGCGCAGAAGGGGGTCGACCTGCTGCATGGGGCGCTGCCGGTGTTCCTCGAGCACGGGGCCAGCGTGGTGGTGCTCGGCGCGGGGCAACCTGACCTCGAGCAGGGCTGGCGACTGCTCGAGGCGCGCTACCCGCTGCGGTGCTCGGTGCGGTTCGGCTACGACTCGGGCCTCGCGCATCGCATCGAGGCGGGGTGTGACTTCTTCCTCATGCCGTCCCGGTTCGAGCCCTGTGGCCTCAACCAGCTCTACTCGCAACGCTACGGCTCGGTGCCCATCGTGCATGCGGTGGGGGGCCTGGCGGACACCGTGACGGACCTTCGTGAGCGCCACGGCACGGGCGTGGTCTTCAAGGGCGCCACCGTCGACGCGTTGCAGGGCGCCATGAAGCGGGCGCTCGACCTGTTCGAGGACGAGGCGGCGTACCGCGAGGTGCAGCGCCGCGGCATGGGGCGCGTCTTCTCGTGGGACGCGGCCGCCGCCGAGTACGAAACGGTCTACCGCCGGACCCTGGAGTCCACCGCATGAGGTTGCCCCGTCGTCGTTGGCTCGCGCTGCCTGCCGTGCTGCTGCTCGCGCTGGGCGTGCTCACCGTCGTCACCACCCAGGGGTGCGCGGCGTTCGGTGGGTTGCCCGCGGGCACGCGGCTGGCGCGCATGAAGGCCTCGACGCACTGGACCGACGAGCACTTCGTCAACGCCGAGCAGACCGAGGTGATGCAGGAAGGCAGCGCGGGGGTGCTGGGCGAGTTCCTGTGGGCGAAAGAGCTTCGGGTGCCCAGCTGCCCGTTGCCGCTCACCGCTGACGTCGGCGCGAAGCTGGCGACGCCGCCGACGTCCGAGCTGCGCGTCACCTGGCTCGGGCATTCCACCACCCTCATCGAGCTCGACGGGCACACGGTGTTGACCGACCCGATGTTCAGCGAGCGCGCGTCACCGTCGACGCTGGTGGGACCGAAGCGGTTTCACCCGCCACCGCTGCCGCTCGAGCAGCTGCCGCACGTCGACGCGGTGCTCATCTCGCACGACCACTACGACCACCTCGACCTGCGCAGCGTGGTGGCGCTGGCCGAGCGCCAGGTGCCCATCTACGTGGGGCTGGGCGTCGGAGCGCACCTCGATGCCTGGGGCGTGCCGGCGGCGCAGATCATCGAGCTGGAATGGTGGGAAGAGCGGACCCTTCCCGGCGGCTTGCGGCTGGTGTCGACCCCGGCCAGGCACTTCACGGGGCGCCGCGGGGTGGGCAACAACCGCGCGCTGTGGACCTCGTGGACGCTGGTGGGCCCGCGGCACCGGGTCTTCTTCAGCGGCGATACCGGGCTGACCGAGCAGTTCAAGCAGGTGAAGGAGCGCCTGGGCCCGCTGGACCTCGCGCTGCTCGAGATTGGTCAGTGGCATCCCTCGTGGGGGTCGATTCACCTGGGGCCCAGAGGCGCGCTCGAGGCGCACGCGATGCTCGGGGCCACGCACCTGCTGCCGATTCACTGGGCGACGTTCGAGCTGGGGCTGCATGCGTGGAATGAGCCTCCCGAGACGCTGGTGACCGAAGCCGGGAAGCAGCACGTGTCGGTGGTGGCGCCGATGCTGGGTCAGCCCATCGAGCCGCTGAAGGGTGAGAAGGGGTCGACGTGGTGGCGGGCGCTGCCTCCGCTGGCGCCCAGGTGTCCTTGACGAAGGGTCACGGACCGCCGGGCCGGTGCAGGCGCATGGGGTTCGGGTTGCACCCGCGCGTCGTACAGCCGTTGCGTCTTTCTCCTGGCCGCATTCGCAGTACACGCCGGACGGCACCTCTTCGAAAGCCATCTGCGCGACCTGGCCGCCATGACTGCGAGAAAGCCCTGGTTGACACGTATCAACCGGAAGCCACGTGAAGCACGGCGACTGTTTGTGTTGAGGGCACGTTGACGCGCCGACGCTGGCAACGCAGAACAACAGGAATTCGGGCCTCGCATGAGGGAAAGTGGGCGAAATGGAGTCGCACCGCATTCTGGTGGTGGAAGACGACGTCGCGGTGGCGGCGGGGCTGGTGCAGGGACTCAAGCGCGCGGGCTTCACCATCGAGCTGGCCACCACGGGGCCGCAGGCGTTGCTGATGGTCAAGATGACCCCAGCCGACCTGGTCATTCTCGATCTGTCCTTGCCCGAACAAGACGGCCTCGAGGTGCTCGAGCACCTCAAGGCGCGCAGCTCGGTGCCGGTCATCGTGCTCACCGCGCGCACGGGCCTGGCCGAGCGCCTGAAGAGCTTCGAGCTGGGCGCGGCAGACTTCGTGGCCAAGCCGTTCTGGTTCGAAGAGCTGCTGGCGCGCATCAAGACGCACCTGCGGCTCACCACGCAGCGGGAACACAAGCGGGTGACGTGGGCCAGCTGCGAGGTCGACCTCGACGCGCGGCGGGTGTTGGTGGCGGGGGCTGACGTCGAGCTGACGCCGACGGAGTTCTCGGTGCTCGCGGCGTTGATCACCAACCCCGGCACGGCGCTGAGCCGCGACCGCCTCGCGCGCATGGCGTCACACCACGGTGAGATTCTGGGGCGCACCATCGACTCGCACGTGGCGCGCATTCGCAAGAAGCTGGCCGACGGAGCCCGGGCGCTGCAGACGGTGAAGGCCATCGGCTACCGCTTCGACGCCACCGCGTGAACGGACCTTCGATGAGCCTCTGGGTGGTGCTCGTAGGGACCCTGGGCGGCGCGGCGCTGCTCGCGGCGCTGGTGCTCAGGCTCGGGCGACGGCAGCAGCAGCTCGACCGGCGGCTGTTGTCGACCTTGATGCATGACCTGCGCACGCCGTTGACGTCATTGCAGCTCACCCTGGGCGAGCTGTCGCACCACGAGGGTTACTCGGCGGAAGAGCAGGAGACGCTGGGGCGGGCCATCTTCGAGGTGGTGGGGGTGCGGTCGTTCGTCGAGAACCTGCGGCTGGTCGACGCCCAGGCGGGGTCGTCGCTCGAGCGGACCGAGCTGACGGCAGTGGCGCTGCACGAGCAGGTCGACCGGCTGACGTTTCGCTACGCGGTGATGGCGCGGGCGCGGCGGGTGGGGCTGGCCATCTCGTCGAAGGAGACCCTGGTGAGCGCAGACCCGCGGCTGGTCGAGCTGCTGCTCGCCAACCTGGTCGAGCTGGCCTTGAGCTCAGCGACCGGCGAGGTGAGCGTCTCGTTGACGCAGCCGGTGGAAGGGACCTTCGAGCTGACCTGTCGGACCACCGGGCCCGAGCTGCCGGTGATGTTGAGCGTCGAGGCGTTCGCGGCGCAGCGCGGGTCGCAGGACCGGTCGGCGTCGACGCGCACGTTGGCGGTCGTGGCCGCGGGCCTGGTGTGTCGCCAGCTGGGCTGGTCGCTGCAGCGGCCGACGCCCGACACCTTTCGGGTGACAGGGGCGTGCCTGTAGAGAACGTCGGGCCGCCTCAGTTGAGACCCAGGACCGCGAGCAAATCGGCCAGCTCGAAGGGCTTGGCGAGCAGCCTGACCCCGTCGGGCAGGCCGACCTCTTCTCGCGTGAGGCCGGTCATCACGGTGGCGTGCAGCTCGGGCCAGCGGGCGAGCGCCACGTGCACGAGGGTCAGGCCCGAGGTGCCGCCGAGGCGCAGATCGGTGAGCAGGTGGGTGAACGGGCCTTCACGCTCGAGGGCGGTGAGCGCCGCATCGGCCGAGGCGACGGCGCGGCTCTCGATGGTGCGACGCTTGAGGGCGCGGCAGACCATATCCGAGAGGAAACCGTCGTCGTCGACCACGAGTACGCGGTTGTTCATGCCCCGCGACCAGCATCGGCCCGTACGCTGGCGGTGTCGAGGACGTCGTTTGGCGCGGTGGGACGCGAGCCACCGTCGCTTCGGGCGCATCGCGACCGCGTTGAAGAGGAAGGGGCGCCCCATTCCGACCAACGACGTGTGGGTCGACGCGCACGCGATGGAATACGGGGCTGACCTGGTGTCGCTCGGCCGGCACTCAAAACACGTCGACGGGCTGCCTGAGTCAACCCGGCAGCCAGATTCAACGCCCACCCCCAACCCCATACTTCTCGAGCTTGTCATGCAACGTCGCCCGACCTATTCGCAGCTGCCGGGCCGCTTCTGAGATATTCCCCTTCGCCGAATCCATCGCGGCCAGAATCAACCCCCGCTCGAGCGCTTCGAGTTTCTCTTTGAGTCCCATCCCATCGACTTCCGGAGCCTCAGGGAGCGCTGATGGAAGCAGCGACAGATCAATCACCCCATCGACGCTCAACGCCACCGCGCTCTCAATCACGTTCTCCAATTCCCTCACGTTGCCTGGCCACGACCACGCCAACAGCGTCGTCAGCAGCGCATCGGTCAGCGCCGGCGGTGACACCCCGAAGGCCTTCGCCGACCGCGCCAGGAAGTGTCTCGCCAGCACCGGCACGTCCTCCAACCGGTCCTTGAGCGCGGGCACGTGCAGCTGCACCACCTTCAACCGGTACCAGAGGTCTTCCCGGAACCGCCCCGCCTTCACCTCAGCCATCAGGTCCCGGTGCGTCGCCGCCAGCAGCCGCACGTCCACCTGCACCGGGTGGTCTTCACCCACCGGGCGCACCTCGCCTTCCTGCAGCACCCGCAACAACCTCGCCTGCACCGTCGGCCCCAGCTCAGCCACCTCATCGAGCAACAGGGTGCCGCCATGCGCCTCGCGAAACAGCCCCGAGCGCGCGCGAATGGCACCGGTGAACGCTCCCTTCGCGTGACCGAACAGCTCGGCCTCGGCCAGGGCTTCGGTCAGCGAGGCGCAGTTGAACCGAATGAACGGCTTCCCCGCGCGCCGGCTGGTCGCCACCAGCGCCTCCGCGATGCGCTCCTTCCCCGTACCCGTCTCCCCGCTGATCAACACCGTCACGTCCCTCGGCCCGACCCGCGCCACCAACTCCGCCAGCCGCGACATGGCCTTCGAGACGAACAACACGCTGCGCAGCAGGGTGTTCTCACCCTCGAGCCGCGCCTTCTCGGCCGACAACCGCGACGCGCCGAGGGCCCGCCGCACGACGGCCAACACCTCTTCGAGTTCGAACGGCTTGCGAAAATAGTCGTACGCCCCCTGCTTGATCGCCTCGACCGCCAGGCGCTCGTTGCCGTGCGCCGTCACCAGCACCATCGGCACAGCCCCCTCCAGCGCCCGCACCTTCCCCAGCAGCTCGAGCCCGCTCATGCCCGGCATTCTCACGTCGCTGATGATCAACTCGACGGAGTCCTTCGCGAGGTGCTCCAGCGCGTCAGCCCCGCTCACCGCCTCGACCACCTGGTGCCCCTCGTCCTCCAGCAGGCCCCGAAGGGTGAAGCGCACGCCAGCGTCATCGTCGACCACCAGCACCCGGCTCATCGCACGGCCCCCGGCAACGTCAGCTCGGCGATCACCCCACCCCCGGCACGAGGCTCGAGCACCACGTCGCCCCCGTGCTGCCTCGCGAGCAGCCGAGAGATGGTCAAGCCAAGGCCGCTGCCGTGCGGCTTGCTGGTGACGCCCGCGTCGAACACCCGCTCGAGGTCCTGCGCGCCGGGGCCACGGTCCATCACCGACACCGTCGCGCCTTCGCCGTGCGCCATCGCGACCAGCTCGATCACCCCACCCGTCGGCGTCACGTCGAGCGCGTTCTGCACCAGGTTGATCAGCACCTGCAGCACCTTGCGGCCATCAGCTCGAACCGCGAGCGCCGTGGCCACCTCGACGCGAAACGACGCCCCCCGCTCTCGCGCCAGTCCCTCGTGCAACGCCACCACCTGCTCGATCAGCCCACCCACCGACACCACCCCCACGTCGAGCGGCACCAGGGGGCGGCTGAAGGTGAGGAACGACTCCAACACCTCCTGCATGCGGTCGACCTCGCGCCGCAAGACCTGCAGCCGCTCGCGGGCCTTCCCCTCGGACAGGTCGCGGTCGATCAACGCCGCCAGCCCCTTCACCGACGCCAGGGGGTTCTTCAGCTCATGGGCGATCTCGCCTGCCAGCGTGGTCAAGGTGCGGGTCGACTCCTCGCGGCTCTCGAGCTCTTGCGAGTGCGCATCGACGGCGCGCTGAATCGCTGACTGAAACGCCTGCCGCAGCGCCACGCCCAGCACCGCCGAGAAACCCAGCGCCAGGCTCAGGAACACTGCCCGCGCCAGCAGCAGCGGCAGCGGCGAGACCTGCGCCTTGACCCCGAACGCCACCGGCAACAGCGTGGGCACCCGGTCGCTCGCCGCCAGGCCAGCCATCACCCACACCAACACCGTCCCGGCGGCGGCCACCCGCACGCCGGCCCGCGTTGGCAGCACCAGGCACACGAAGAGGATCGTCGGCGGCAACAGGGGGAACACCGGGCTGTCGACGCCGCCCGAGGCCACCACGCTGATCATCACCACCACCACCAACACCGGCGTGACGTCAGCGAAGTTCAGCCGCGCGAGGGACACCGGCCACCTGGTGATCAGCGGAATGAAGGCCGCGCACAGCACGGCGACGACCAACCACCGCCGCCACGGCGCCGGGTCGAGCAGCAGCGGCACCATGCCCAACAACACCACCACCGGCGTGAGGATCAGCCGCGCGCGCAGGCCCTGCCGAAACAAGCGCTCGAGCGCGTCCGTCTCGACCACCTCGACGCTGAGTCTCTGGGCTTCCATGCCTGAAAGAGTGACCGCCCCGTTCAGAGAAGTCACCTGTCGGAAACCCGACACGCCCTGTCGGACCTCCGATGACGGCCCCGAGCGCGCGCTGGAAGCCTCAGGCTTTGCGCTCCGCCGCTCGCTGGCATCACGCGTGCTGTGAAGGCCGACCGTCACCCCTCACCGCGAGCGAGCCTCACATGATGCTTCAAGAACCCTGGTCGACCGATGACGCCGTCCTCCTGCTCGGAGCCATGGAGGGCTTCGTGCGCCGCCACGGCCCCGCCACTGCGCAGCAGAACCGGCTGATCGACTTCGCGCGCCGTCGCCTCGACCCGGGCGCGAAGGTGGTACCCGTCATCGAGCCCGAGCAGCTCAAAGGGGTCAGCGCCGACCGCCGCACCGACGCCATGCGCCTCCTCACGGTGCTGGCCTGCTACCGCGGCGAGCTCGACGCAGCGTCCCTCGATTCCCTCGACCACCTCAACGCGCTGCTCAAACAACCCACGCCCTGGCCCCGAACGCTGCGCCACGGCAGCGCCGGCCGCACCACGCTGGCCACCCTCGCGCTGGGGCAGTGGGCACCCGACGGCAAGGCCCTGCTGCGCGCCATGTGGAAAGACGAAGGCGTGATGGGCGTGCTCAAGGC